>Ga0207643_10001460_pt1 | contig 13551 bp, 5 predicted proteins | sample KBSMisM62_FD_184313 | JGI IMG/M metagenome (GOLD analysis project Ga0207643, IMG submission 184313) | Miscanthus rhizosphere microbial communities from Kellogg Biological Station, Michigan, USA - KBS Miscanthus M6-2 (SPAdes) (version 2) | ecosystem: Host-associated > Plants > Roots > Rhizosphere...
GCGCCACTCGCGAGCGCCCCTGATTCGGAACGCTCTCCCAGAGCGACACGAGCCGATCCGGTTCTCTGTATGGCAGCGGGTTCAGCAGCACCGCATTCACGACACTGAAGATCGCCGTATTCGCGCCAATCCCCAACGCAAGCGTGATCACGGCAATCGCCGTTACGCCCGGATGCTTCAACAACATCCGTACGCCATAGTGCAGATCGTTGATCAGAGAGTTCATGGAGACCTCTGTTGAAAGAAAATGTCTCGCGCAAAGACGCAAAGGCGCAAAGAAAGCCGTTTAGAAACGCGGTAGCGCTTTGCGCCTTTGCGCCTTTGCGCGAGAATTTTTACTCATAACGCAGTGCCACGAGGGGGTCGATCTTCGTCGCACGCAGCGCCGGAACCAGGCACGCCACCAAAGCAACGAGCGCGAGCAGCAGCGGCACCGTCACAAACGTCAACGGATCCGAAGCGTTGACTCCGAAGAGCAGCGAGCTCATCAAGCGCGTCAGCGCAAACGAAGCACCAAGCCCGATGACGACGCCGAGAAGAGTCAACGCCATTCCCTTCTTCAACACCAGAAACAGAATATTTCGCGGCGTGGCGCCGAGCGCCTGTCGCACGCCGATCTCATTCGTGTGTTGCGTCACGAAGTACGCCAGTATTCCGTATATACCGAGCGACGCGAGCAACAAAGCGAGCGCGGCAAATCCCGCCAGCATGATCATCCCCATGCGTCGCTGCGCTGCTTCCGTGCCGAGCACCTCCGCCATCGTCGCAACATTCGAAACCGGCTGATCGGGATCGACTTCACGAATCGCCTGTCGCACCGAGCTCACGATATTCGACGTGTCGCCCGAAGTGCGAATTGCAAGGTCGCGCGGGATGAACCACGGATTGTGAGTGATCTGCTGGTAAGGCAAATACATCTCCGCCTTGACGGGCTCGTCGAGTCCCATCTGCCGAATGTCGCCGACGATACCGACTATCTCCATCCACGGAAGGTCTGAATCAGGATCGCCGATCTTGAAGCGGCGACCCAGTGCGTTCTCGCCGGGCCAATACTGTCGCGCCATGGTTTCGTTGATGACTGCAACCGGCATGGATTGCGCGTTGTCGCGGTTATCCAGGTAACGTCCCTGACGCAACGGTAGCTTCATCGTCTGTAGATAGTTGGCACTGACCTGACGATGAGTGGCGTCATACGCCATTCCCGGAATCGGCGACTTGAGCCCTTCCGGATAAAAGCCGCTCGACCCACCTTTCCACAAGAGCGGCACCGAGGTGGTGTATCCCGCGGACACCACACCGGGCAGGTGCTCGACTCGTTGCAGCACCTGTTGGTAGAAGTTGTCGCGCTGTTGTAGCTCTTTATATTTCTCGCGCGGCAGGATGGTGCGCATTGTCAAAATCTTTTCCGGTTCGAGTACTGAATACTGCCGGAAGAGTTGAAACAGTGTCTGAATAAGCAGGCCGGCACCGACCAACAGCACGATCGACAGTGCGACTTCAAACACGATCATCGAACTGCGCAAGCGACCAGTCGACGTTGTGCGTGTGCTGCTCTGTTTCAAAGCATCGTTCAAATCGATGTTGGCAGCTTGCAGCGCAGGTACAAGGCCGAAGATGATTCCGGTCACCACTGAAATAATTAGTGTGAATGCGAGGATGCGAGTATCCAGACTTAGCGTGGTTGCCAGAGCCATCTGTTCGGGAACAAGACCCTGAAGAAAACTAAAACTCCAGTAAGCCAGCAACGTTCCGAGCACACCCGCTGCGGTAGCAAGCAAGAGACTCTCCGTCAGCAGTTGCCTTACAACGCGTCCTCTCCCTGCACCCAACGCCACTCGCAGCGCAATCTCGCGACGACGACCAACAGCTCGCGCCAGTAACAATCCCGCAACATTCGCGCAGGCGATGAGCAGTACAAAAGCGACTGCAACCAGCAGCACGATCAGCGAGCCACGCGCCTCGCCAACAAACTCGTCGCGCACCGGCAGCACGACTGCTCCGAGTTTGCCTTCCATCGTTTCACCCGGATGGTCCGCCGCGATGCGGCGCATGATCGCGTTCATGTCTGCCTGCGCTTGCGACAACTCCACACCCGGTTTCAAACGCGCCACCACCTTCAGATAGTGACCGCCGCGATTCGCTAGTTCCTCCTGGTCCAACGCTATCGGCACCCACAGGCGCACATCGCTCTCAAAAAACTGAAAGCTCGCCGGCATCACGCCGACGACCGAGTGCTTCTCGCCGTTCAATAGGATCTCGCGGTTAAGAACGTTGCGATCACCGCCATAGCGACTTTGCCAGAGGCTGTAGCTGAGTACGGCAACCTTATTCGATCCGGGACGATCTTCTTCTGGCAGAAAACCGCGACCGAGTAGTGGCTGCACGCCAAAGAGTGGAAACAGGTTGTCATTTACCGCATACGCGGAGACGCGTTCCGGTTCACCGTCGCCGGTGAGATTGAAGCTCGTCTCGTGGCTGGCGGCCATGTCGGTGAACGACTGGTTTTGGTTTTTCCAGTCGACGTAGTTTGCAGGCGCCGGTGTGTTGCGCGGGAAGCCGGCGAAAGTGGCATCTTCCCAAACGATCACCAACCGCTCCGGATCTTGAAACGGAAGCGGCCTGAGCAAGACGGCGTTAACAACGCTGAAGATCGCGGTGTTGGCGCCGATGCCAAGCGCGAGAGTGATTAGAGCGATGGCCGTGAACCCCGGCCGCTTCAACAAACCCCGAATACCGTAGCGAATGTCTTTGAGTAATGTTTCCATTAGAATTCCAGACTTCCCCAATCATCCCAACCACAAAGACACAAAACACAAAAGGTAAAAATTTGTGTCTTGGTGCCTTTGTGGTTAGGTTTTCATTCGTATCTCAATGCTTCCAGCGGATCGACCTTTGTAGCCCGCCGGGCGGGCAGGTAACACGCCAGCAGCGCAACTCCAACCAACACCACGATCACTGACGCGAACGTCAGCGGATCGGTGGCGCTAACCCCAAACAGCAAACTCTTCAACACCTGCGTTGCCGCAAGCGCCATCGCGAGACCAATCCCGGCGCCGATCGCGATCAGCACCATTCCCTGCCCCACGATCAATCTCAGTATGTCGCGTTGCTCCGCGCCGAGCGCGAGGCGAATGCCGATCTCGTGCGTGCGTTGCGCGACCGCATAACCCATCACGCCGTAGATCCCGATCGCGGCCAGCAATAACGCGCCGCTACCAAAAACACTCAACAGCACGGCAATCATGCGATCCGCGGCGAGCTGTCCGCCGATGCGCTCACTCATCGTCTGCACGGAAAACAACGGCACATCTTTGTTCAGCGCGCGCATCTCATTCTGCAGCGATCCGACGACGGCTTCCGGATCGCCCTTCGTGCGGACCAGCAGCGTCATTCCCGATTGATATTCCTGGCTGAACGGAATGTAGATGAACGGCAACGGCTGTTCGCGCAGGTTGCGATACCTCGCCGTGCGCGCGACGCCGACGATCTCGCGAGAAGGAACATTCGATCCGATTTGAAGTCGTTTGCCGACTGCGTTGCCGCCATAGTAACGGCGCGCCAGCTCTTCGTTGACGATCACGACGAGCGGACCACCTTCCCGATCCTGCTTGTCGAAATCACGTCCGGCAACGATCGGAATCCCCATCGTGCTGAAATAGTTCGGACCGATAGTGTTGGTGTTCAGCTCAGTATCTTCATTTGGTTGCGGCTGGTAACCTTCGAGGGTGATCATGCGACGGTTTCCGCCGCCGCTGAGAGGTACGACCATGCTCAACGTCGCCGATTGAACACCGGGAAGACTGCTAACGCGTCCGAGCGTTTGTTGAAAAAACTGCTGGCCCTGTTGTTCGTTCAGACGCGCGCCACGCGCCTCCAGCGAAGCCGTGAGCAGATTGTCTGTGGCAAATCCCGGATCGAAAGTAAGCGCCTGCCGCAAGCTACGCACGAACAACCCGGCGCTGACCAACAAGATCAGCGACATCGCCAGCTGCGCAATCACCAGCACGTCGCGCAAAGCGATGCGACGCTGACGTGGGCCATAACCACTAGCCTCAGCCTTCAACGCCGGCAGGAGATTCAGGCGAGTCGCTTGCAGCGCGGGCGCCAGGCCGAATAGCAATCCAGTGAGTAATGAAACGCCGAGAGTAAAGACAAGCACGCGCCAATCGACGCTAAGGTCCAGACCATTCGCATCGTTTGCCGGAAAAAATTGCGGCAGCAGTCGCACCGTCCACTGCGTCGCCAGCAGTCCGGCGACGCCACCGAGCGATGCCAGCAAAAAACTTTCCGTCAACAACTGGCGAATCAGACGGCCACGACTCGCGCCCAATGCCAAACGCACCGCGATCTCCCTGCGTCGCGCAGACGCTCGCGCCAAAAGCAAATTCGCTACGTTCGCACACGCGATCAGTAACACGAGGCCAACCACCGCAAACAGCAACAACGAAACGCGCTTGATAGCGATCTCCGCCTCCGGCCCGACGCGCGATTCACGCACGACTGTCATCGGTCGCGGCTCGTTTGGTCTCTCGATCGTTCCGCGGTTTGTTTCGGGATACGACTGGGCCAGTCGCGCCGAGATCGTCGTCAGTTGCGTTTGTGCCTGCGCGAGGGAGACACCGGGTTTGAGTCGCCCGACCAGTTGAATGCCGCGATCGTCACGCCTGCCTCTCGTGAGCTCGGAACTCGCTGTAGTTGGTAACCAGAACTCCGGCGGCAAGCCGAGTTGCAAACCACGAAAACTCGGCTCCGTTACGCCAACGATAGTGTAGAGATTGTCATTGAGCTTGAGAGTTTTGCCTGCGATTGTTGGGTCGGCGCTGAATCGGCGCTGCCAGAGACTGTCGCTAATCACCACCGGCACTGCGTCTGCGCGTAGATCGTCGGACGGCTGCAACGTGCGCCCGAGCTGTGCTCTCACGCCGAGCACGTCGAAGTAGTTTCCAGTGACGACGAAACCGCGCAGCCGTTGCGCTTCGCTTTCTCCACTCGCGTTCAGCACGGTCTGATCGAAAGCCGCGAGGTTCGCCAAAACGTCCGCCTGATCGCGAAGATCCACGTAATCCGGATATGACGAACCGCCGTACAAACCGCTGCTGTAATCACTCGTGAAAACGGCGACTAATCGATCAGGATCCCTAACGCCCGTGAGCGGTCGCAAAATGAGGCCGTTGATGAAACTGAAGATCGTCGTGTTCGCGCAAATACCGAGAGCAAGCGCGAGTGTCGCCAGCAGCGTGAACCCCGGCGCCTTTGCGATCATTCGCAGACCGTATCGGATATCCTGGAGGATGGTCATGTTGAGTTCCTATCCGCGAAAATCCGTATCTTAAGATCCGTAAAATCTGTGGTTACCGAAGTGCTTCGAGTGGGTCGATCTTTGCGGCCCTTCTGGCCGGCACGAGACATGCGACCAGCACCACCGCAGCCAACACGATCGCCACCCCGACAAACGTGATCGCGTCGACAGGCTTCACTTCAAACAACAACGTCGTCATGTAACGAGTCACCACAAACGCACCCGCTACACCGATCCCGATTCCAAGCACTGCCAGCAATATCGCGCGGCGCATCACGAGTGTGAGCACGTCGCCGATTTGCGCCCCAAGCGCCATGCGCACTCCAATCTCATGCGTCCGCTGTGTGACGTAGTAAGAAGTAACGCCGTAAATCCCGAGCATCGCGAGCAACATCGCCACGCCCGCAAAAGCGCTCAACAACAACATCGGCACACGTCGCGGCGCCACCGCGGTCGAAACAACGTCCTTCATCGTCTTCAACTGATAAGTCCGCACGTCTTTGTCGACGGCTCGAATCGCTTCTCGCACAGATCCGGCCAGCGCGGCCGGCTCGCCTGTCGTGCGCACAACCAGCGAGAGGGGGTTCCACTTCGGTTCCTGCGCGTACGGAATGTACATCTGGTTCTCGGTTTCTTTGTCGAGCGAATCCACCTTTGTGTCGCCAACAACGCCGACGACTTCACGCAGAAAGCCTTCGTTGCGCCAGATGGTGAAGCGCCGACCGAGCGGGTTCTCATTCGGCCATAACTCTCGCGCGAATTTTTCGCTGACGATCACAACCTTTGTCGACTGTAAGTTGTCATGATCGGTAAATAAGCGTCCGGCTTTCAACGGAATCTGCATTGTCTGAAAGTAATCACCTACCACGGCAAGATGTCGCGCATGTATCGCTTCGTCGAGTGTCATCGGGCGACCTTCGCGAATCACCACGCGCCCAAGCGCGAACGTATCGCCGCGCAAGGGAAGCGAGAGCACAGCGCCGGCCGACTGCACACCTGGAGTTACCTTTACCCTGTCTACCAGTTGCTTGAAGGCCTGTGTCTGTGATTCACCCTCCTTGTATTTGCCCACTGGCAGCTCCAAACGCATCACCAGAACATTATCGGCGTTGAATCCCGGATTGAGCTGTCTCAAGTTAATAAAACTCTTGATCAGCAATCCCGCACCTGCAAGCAAGATGAATGACAGCGAGATTTCAGAAACGATCAGCAGGCTTCCAATGCGGTTTCGCGAGCCGCTCTCAGCTCCGCGACGTCCACTGTCCTTCAGCATCTCGTTGAGATTGGGTCGTGAAGTTTGCAACGCAGGAAACAGTCCGAACAGCATGCCGGCGAGCACAGTCACGCCCAGAGTGAACAGAAACACTCGCAGATCGATCCGGATCTCGTCCATGCGTGGAGTATGCGGCGGCGTAATGGCTATCAGGAGTTTGATCAACCAGAGACTCAGCCCCAGGCCCAACAGACCACTGACTGTCGAAAGCATCACGCTTTCAGTTAAGAGTTGCCGCACGACGCGCATGCGACTCGCACCGAGGGCTGTGCGCACCGCAATCTCCTGTTGGCGATAAGCAGCACGAGCGAGCAGAAGGTTCGCAACATTCGCGCACGCGATCAGAAGAACGAATGCAACCGCGCCCAGCAACATCAGCAAAGACGTTCGCAGCTCTCCAACAAGACGTTCCTGCAGTTCTACAAGTCGAACGCTGTAATTGGCGTTCGTCAAAGGATAGTTCTGGGCCAGGCGTTGATTGATCGTATCCATTTCCGCTTGTGCCTGGGCCATCGGAACGTTCGGCTTCAAGCGCGCGACAACATTCATGAAACGGTTCTCGCGTGCTTCTTTTGCCGGATTGAATGGCCCCGGCCACCATACTTCTGTGTCGCCGGGAAAACCGAAACCGGGGGGCATGATGCCAACGATGACGGTGTCGCCGCCGATCCACACCGTGCTGTTCAGCACGTCAGTTCTACCGCCAAACTTTCGTTGCCAGAGTGCATAACTAATCACGGCAGGCTCGCTACGCTGAAAATCGTCTGGCTGAAGCAGGCGGCCATGGATCGGATTAGTGCCGAAGATCGAAAAGAACTCGGGCGTCACACGCGCTGCACGCAGAATGTCCGTTTCATCTCCGAGCTTCAGGAGGAGACCATGCGAGTAATACGCAGCAAACTGTTCGAACGACTGACTTTGCTTCTGCCAATCGTCGATGTCAGGCACCGACTGGGGACCTTTCACAATTCCCAACGGCCGGTTCTCTTCTTCAAAGAGAACGATTCGTTCCGGCTCCGGAAACTGCAACGGCTGCAATAAGACTGAGTTGACCACGGTGAACATCGCCGTCGTCGCGCCAATCCCGAGCGCGAGCGTCGAAACCGCGATCACGAGAAACCCCGGCCGCTTGAGAAAACTCCGCAGACCGTAGCGAAGGTCTTTAATCAGTGTTTCCATCTGTGTAAATCCGTGGTTAGTTTTCTATTCGCTGCGGAGCGCGATCAGCGGTTCCACTTTCGTTGCCCTCCGTGCCGGGACGTAGCACGCAATCAGCGCCACTCCAATCAGCAATATCGATACAAGACCAAACGTGAGCGGATCGGTCGCACTCACTCCGTAAAGCACACTCGTGATCGCGCGCGTCGCGAGATATGCGCCAACCAACCCAATGGCAGCGCCGATGATCGTCAGCTTCAATCCGTGACCGAGAACCAACCGCAGCACATCACTCAATTGCGCGCCGAGCGCCAGGCGCACTCCAATCTCATGCGTCCGCTGCGCAACCGCGTAAGACGTGATGCCGTAAACTCCGATCGCCGCAAGCATCAGCGTCACGAGACCAAACACGCCCAGCACAGTCGCCGCAATCTTCGCCGGAAACAGCGCCAGCTTCATGTGCTCGGTCAACGTCTTCACGTCAAACAACGGCAGATTCGGATCGAGCGACTGCACCTGCTCACGCACTGGACCAAACAAGCCCTCAGGATTCCCCTTCGTGCGCACCACTAAAATGCCGCTCGAGTTGTAGTCCTGGCTCATCGCCGTCCAGACAAACGGGCGTGGCTCTTCGGCTATGTTGAAATACTTGCCGGTCGGCACTAAACCGACGATGCGAACGAATGGTCCACCTGCACCGCGAAAGCTGAAACGTTTTCCGACCACGTCCGCAGTGTTTTGCAGTTCCGGCATCAACCGCCGCACGAACGCCTCGTTAACCACCGCCACCTGTTCGGATTTCTCCTGATCCTGTTCGGTGAACTCACGCCCCTGCAAGACAGGCGTCTTCATGGTGCGGAAGTATCCTGGTCCAGCGCTCGCGGTCATCGCGAGAGGCACATTCTCACCACGCTCGGCAGGATGTCCCTCCACAAAAATCTGGTTGCTGTTGTAGTTGAGACTGAGCGGAATGTAGCTCATGATCGCCGCTGACTCGACGCCCGGCAATGATTGCAGACGCTCGTTCAGTTGCTTGTAGAACTGTTTGCCGCGCGCATCGTCGTATCCCTGCAAACCGAGATCGAACGACATCGTGAGCCCGTTTTGCGGATCGAAGCCCGGGTTCATCGTTTGCAGTTGTTGCAAGGTGCGAACGACGAGTCCCGCGGCAATCAGCACCACGAGTGAGATCGCGATCTGTGCCACGACCAGCACGCTGCGCAAACGCGACTTAGCCGCGCCGCCCTGTGCCGCCGTATCTTTCAAGGTCGTCGACAGGTTAGGCCGCGTGGCCTGTAACGCCGGCGCCAGCCCGAAGATCGCGCCCGCAGCCAACGACACCGCGAGCGAGAACAAGAGCACGCGCCAATCGACGCCGACATCCATCGCGAGCGGAAAATCGATTGGCGGCCTGAATGTCAGCAACCCTTTCAGAATCCAAACAGCAAGCAACACACCCACAGCGCCACCGACAAACGAAAGCAAAATGCTTTCCGTGAGAAGCTGCCGGATCAGTCGCAGTCGATTCGCGCCCATCGCGAGACGGATCGCGATCTCCCTCCGTCGATCGGTTGCACGCGCGAGCATGAGCCCGGCGAGATTGGTACACGTCACCAGCAGCACCAGTCCCACGGCGCCCATCATCACCCAGGTGAAACGCACCACCGCGCCGCGCAGCTCGGGGATAATGAAACCCGGCGGTTCGATCCTGATCGATTGTCCTTCGTTGTCGTCCGGATATTCTTTGCCGATTTGTTGGGCCAACAAGTTGAGTGAGGCTTCCGCCTGGCGTGCACTGACGCCATCCTTGAGACGGCCGATGCCAAAGAAGTTTCTTGTGTTGCGCTTGTCGATCCACGTGGCGCCGGGCTCGGCCCACTCCATCATCGAAGCGAGCACCCAGATCTCAGGTGAATAGACAAGCTCAGTCCCTTTAAAACTTTCCGGCGTGATTCCGATCACCTGGAACTGGTGATTGTTGATGAGGACGTCTTTGCCGACGAGACTCGGATCGCCACCGAAGCGTCGTTGCCAGGAGTCGTAACTGACTACGATCACGGGAGCCGTCAGCTTGGTTTTATCTTCATCCGGCGCAAAGGTGCGACCCTGAAGAGGCTTCACGTTAAGCACGTCGAAGTAGTTGCCGGAGACTTCGTAACCCCAGACACGTTCATTCACGCCATTGCGACTCAGGCTCAGCGGCACGAAACGATAGACGAGCAGGCCGGAAAGAGCTTCGTTGCGATCGCGGAAGTCTTTGTAATTGGGATAGGAGAATGCCGACAGCGTATCGTCCTTGCCGCGCACCGCAACGGAAACGATCTGGTTTGGACGATCGACCGGCAACCCACGCAGCAGCACCGTATTCACGATGCTGAAGATCGCCGTATTTGCACCAATCCCCAGCGCCAGCGTGATCACCGCGATCGCCACAAACCCCGGCCGCTTGATTAAGCTTCTCACCGCATAACGAATATCTTTAATCATATTTTTCTAATAGGCCTTATCTGTCTTATTGGTCCTATTCCTTTCACTCATATCTGAGCGCCACGAGTGGATCGACTTTCGTCGCGGCACTTGAGCGCTGCAACCTCCGGCTCCGCCGCCGGATGTGAGGCGAGGCTATGCCTCGCCGTCCAGTTCCAAATTCTGAATGGGCTGTGCCCCTGGTCCGGGCTTGCCCTACGTTGTGGGCCAAAGGCCGAACCAAGGGCCTAGCCCAATACCTTGCGAACCTCAACCGGCGAGGCATAGCCTCGCCTCACATCCGGCGGCGAAGCCGCATCGATTCACTCATATCTGAGCGCCACGAGTGGATCGACTTTCGTCGCACGGCGCGCGGGCAGATAACACGCCAGCAGCGCCACCACCGCCAGCAATACCGGCACGAGGATGAACGTCGAAACGTCGTAACCACTCACGCCAATCAACAACGACGACAACACCCGCGCCAACAGCAGCGCGAGCAACAACCCGATGCCGACGCCAACCGCCGCGAGACGCATCCCCTGCCTCGTGATCATCTTCATGACGTCGCTGCGGTTTGCGCCGAGCGCCATGCGAATACCAACCTCGCGCGTGCGTTGCGAAACGACGTACGCCATCACGCTGTAAAGCCCGACGGCGCTCAAGAGGATCGCCACGAGGCCAAACGCCAGCGACAAACTCGCCGCCATGTTTGGCGCCCACAGCGCATACGTCTTGTGCTGGTCCATCGTCTTCACTCCGAAGACCGGAACACGACGATCGAGCGCCTGGATTTCACTGCGAACCGCGCCCACGAGTGAACGCGGATCAACATTCCCTCTAATCACGAGCGCCGCCGTCGCGGGCCGTCGCTGGCTCATCGCGTAGTAGAAAAACGGCTTGGGATCTTCCGCTAGATTGCGATACTTCCCTGTCTTGACCACACCGACGACTTCATACGGATCTTTACTATCAATACCAATCAAAATGCGTTTGCCGACCGCGCTCTCGCCCGGCCAAAGCATCTGGGCCATCTTCTGGTTCACGACGATCACGCGTTGTGTTTTTGTGGAATCGCGATCGTCAAAGTCGCGGCCCTCGACAATGGGAATCTGCATCGTCTTGAAGTAACCCGAACTGATCACCGTGGTCATGATTACTCGTCCGGCGCTTCCACGCGGCAGCGTCTCACCCTCTTTGAGAATTGGGCCATTGGAGTTGGAGCTGTCGCCGAGCGGAAGGGTTCGTGTGAGTGAGGCGGCTTCAACACCCGGCACCGACGACACACGCTCAATCACCTGCTTGTAGAAATTCCGGCTCTGTTCTTCCTCGTAACCGATGAGCTGCGGGCTCATGAACGCGATCAGCCCGTTGGGATTGTCAAAACCGGGATCCATCGTCTGCGCTTTGCGAAAACTCTTGATGAAGAGACCGCCGCACACGAGCACCACGAGCGACAACGCCACCTGGGCCACCACCAGCACGTTTCGCAAACCAAATGCTCTCAGCCTTCCTCTTTTCGTTCTCTCCGGATCGCCTTTCAGCACCGGTACGACATCCGGATTCGAAGACTGCAAGGCGGGCGCCAGTCCAAAGACGAGTCCCGTGGCCAGCGAAACGATCAGAGTGAAGATCAGCGCGCGTGAATCAAGTGCAAAGAAGTTGTCGACAATCTTGTATTCAAGGATCGGTACAAAACCCTGCATCAGATCCGTGACCCAGACGGCGAGTAACAATCCGAGACCGCCGCCGAGGAGTGAGAGCAACACGCTCTCGGTCAGAAGCTGGCGCACCAGGCGCGCGCGACTCGCACCCAACGCGAGACGAATGCCGATCTCTTTGCGACGCGCGGCGGCCCTCGCCAGCATGAGGTTGGCGACGTTTGCGCACGCAATCAATAGAATCAGCCCGACGATCGCCATCGCGATCACTCCGGCGCTTTTGAAGACGCCGCCCATATCTTCAAAGCGCCCCTCAACCTCGGCCATGACTCTGGCCCGAGTTGTATTTGCGCGATTGTCCGGATACGCCTGATTCAAACGGGTCGCAATTGCAGTCATCTCCGCGGACGCTTGCTCGATTGAAACACCGGGCTTGAGCCGTCCAATCACATTCATCCAGTGACTGCCGCGATCGTTGAGTAAGCCTGAGCTGCGGCGCAGCTCGTCAGCCATCGAAATCGGTGTCCAGAAGTCGAGCGCGAGCGCAAACTTCGTCCCGACAAAACTCTCGGGGGCAACACCGATCACCTGGTACGCACGGTTGTTGAGTTGGACCGTCTTGCCGGCGATGTTTGGATCAGACGCGAGACGACGTTGCCAGAAACTATGACTCAACACGACCACCGCATTCGCGCCCGGAGTTTTATCTTCGTCGGGCAGAAACGAGCGACCCATGATCGGTTTTACTTGAAGCACGTCGAAGTAGTTGGCGGAAACTACTTGCCCCCAGATCACGTCGTTCTGATTCTCAGCGTCGATGGCAGCCTGAAGCATGTCTTCGCCGGCCAGCCCACTGAACGAAGTGCTCTGGTTTCGATATTCAACGAAGTCGGGATACGAGAACTCATCGGTGAGATCGCGGTCCTCAGTCATCTCCATGGGCCGGATCAATTCGCCGGCATTAGGAACGTCGAGCGGTCGCATGAGAAACGCGTTAACGCCGCTGAAGATGGCAGTGTTGGCGCCGATCCCCAGTGCAAGCGTAATGACCGCAACCAGCGTCACGCCCGGATTCTTGCCCAGGATCCGAACGCCATAGCGAATGTCTTTGAAGAAGTTTTCCATCATTTTATAGGTCTTATAAGACCTATTCCCTTTCAGCCTATCTGCTTGTTCTTCAACAGCACCGACAGTACCCGCCCTCGCTCATAATCCGACTTGATCGATTCAACCGCTTTCAGGAACGCGCTCTTCAACCGCGTATCCCCGGTGTAAACGTTCGACACCTCAACCAGGAACGTTGCCTTCTCATAGTCCGACGACATTTCGGTCGCGGAGTCGAGCAGCAGTCGCAACACTTCTTCGCTCTGGTTCTTCGTCCTCACCAATGCCGTCAACACACCGCGACGCTCATAATCCGAAGAGATGCTCTTCGACGCCGATGCAGCAAGCACGAGCAACGCGCTGCTCGGCGTGTCCTTCACGATCGACTTGATCACGCGACCGCGCTCATAGTCTGACTTGATCGTCGCAACCGCATCGAAGTAGGGCTGTATCACACCATCTTTACCAGTGAGCATCGGCGCCACCGTTGTCAGCAACTGCGCCTGTTCGTAATCAGACGAGATGTCGCGCGCCATCTGTCGCAATGCATTGCGCAGGGCTGCGGAGTCGAGATTGCCTTGCTTGAGGAG
>Ga0207643_10001463_pt1 | contig 13548 bp, 24 predicted proteins | sample KBSMisM62_FD_184313 | JGI IMG/M metagenome (GOLD analysis project Ga0207643, IMG submission 184313) | Miscanthus rhizosphere microbial communities from Kellogg Biological Station, Michigan, USA - KBS Miscanthus M6-2 (SPAdes) (version 2) | ecosystem: Host-associated > Plants > Roots >...
GTTGATCGCGCCGATCGCGATGGAGAAGGGCTTGCGCTTCGCTATTCGTGAAGGTGGTCGCACGGTGGGAGCCGGCACGGTTTCGGATGTTGTGGAGTAGGTCCTACTTAATTCTATGAACGAAAAAATTCGCATTCGCCTCAAGGCCTATGACCATCGCGTGCTCGATCAGTCGACGACTGAAATCGTCGAGACTGCGAAGCGCACCGGTGCTCGTGTTGCTGGTCCCATCCCGTTACCGACGGTGAAAAACAAGTGGACCGTGCTGCGCTCGCCGCATGTCGATAAGAAATCGCGCGAGCAATTCGAAATTCGCACACACAAGCGGCTGATGGACATTCTCGATCCGACGCCGCAAACGGTGGATGCGCTGATGAAGCTCGACCTGCCCGCCGGGGTTGATGTTGAGATTAAGGCGTTTGGCAGGCAGTAAAGAAATAGGTCTTTTTAAATCCTATAGGACCTATACAGGATTAGAAAAATGATTAACGGGATCATCGGAAGAAAAATCGGCATGACGCAGATCTTTGCGCCGGACGGCACGGTTACGCCAGTGACGGTCATCAAGGCTGGCCCATGTGTCGTCGTGCAAAAGAAGTCTGCGTCGGGTCCGGACGGTTACGATGCCGTGCAGCTCGGGTTGGTGGACGACAGGCCGCAGAAGTTGAAGAACGTTTCCAAACCGATGCGCGGACACTTCGAGAAGACCGGCGGCGGCATTCCGCCCACGCGGATCTTGAAAGAGTTTCGTCTGCTCGAATCGGGCGACGGAACAAACGTGGGCGACAAAGTGCTGGTCGATCAATTTGCCGACGGCGAGATGGTTGACGTGATAGGTCGCTCAAAGGGTCGCGGTTTCGCGGGCACGATCAAGCGCCACCACTTCAATCGCGGTCCGGAGTCGCACGGTTCGATGAACGTGCGTGCGCCGGGTTCGATTGGCGCGTCGGCGTATCCGTCACGAGTAGTTAAAGGAAACAGGTCGTCGGGCCATATGGGCGATGCGCGCATCACCATAAAGGGGCTGACAGTCGCTCGCGTCGACGCCGAGAACAACATTTTGATGATTCGTGGCGCGGTGCCTGGAGCTAACGGCAGCGTAGTGGTTGTCCGCAAGGCGACGAAGAAGACTTAGTAGGAGTTAGTGATGCCGACAGTCAAGGTGCGCAACATACAGAATGAAGAGGTTGGAGAGGTCGAGCTGTCTGACGTTGTTTTTGGCGCGCCTCTAAACCAGGGTTTGATTCACGCGGCGGTGCGGAATTTCATGGCCAACGCGCGTCAGGGTACTTCCGCGACGAAGACGCGCGGCGATGTCTCCGGCGCGGGACGAAAGCTCTGGAAACAGAAGGGCACCGGCCGTGCTCGCATCGCGTCGCTGCGCTCGCCACTCTGGAAGGGCGGCGGCAACGTGCATGGACCACAGCCACGCGACTGGTCCTACAACATGCCGAAGAAAATGCGCCAGGGCGCGTTGCGCTCAGCGCTTTCGGAGCGCGTGCGTGAAGGAAATGTGTTTGTGGTTGAGGGTTGGGATCTCGACAAGCCGAAGACCAAGGATTTTTCGCAGTCGTTGGGCAAGCTCGGTTTGGCGGGGAAGACGCTGATCGTGGATTCGCTCGATAACGAGAACCTGCTGCTGTCGGCGCGCAACCTGCGCCACACGAAAGTGGTGAACAGCTTCGGTCTGAATATCTACGATCTGCTCTATCACGACCAGTTAGTGCTTTCGCGTGACGCGGCGACGGAGCTCGAGCGGTTGTTGGGTAATAGCAAGGGCGAGGCCTCGGAGGCATCGCCGGAAACGCAGGAGGCGGCGTAAGAGATGAGAACAGTTTGGGACATCATCAAGTCGCCGGTGATTACGGAGAAGGCGCTGGCCGCAAAGGAAGAGTCACAGGATGCGGGGCAGTTGCTGACTTTCCGTGTCGATCGACACGCCACCAAGCCGGAGATCAAATCGGCGGTCGAGACCATCTTCCAGGTGAAGGTGGACCACGTCCGCACGATCAATTTCATGGGCAAGATGGCACGGCGTGGACGGTTCGAAGGTCGTAAGCCTTCGTGGAAGAAGGCCTACGTAACTCTCAAGCAAGGCGAGAAGCCGGTTGATTACGGCGAAGCGATATAGCGGATTGACGACATGGGTATAAAGAAACTTACACCGACATCGGCGGCGCGACGTTATCAAACGTATTTGACGCGTGACGAGTTGACGCTTGGGGCGGTTCCCGAAAAGTCTCTGCTCGAACCAAAGAAACGGATTTCCGGACGTAACAACGACGGCCGTATTACCGTGCGGCGTCGTGGCGGCGGTCACAAGCGTTTTTACCGGATTGTCGACTTCAAGCGCGACAAGGAAGGCGTGCCCGGACGTGTTACGCAGATCGAATACGATCCGAATCGTTCGGCTCATATCGCGCTGATTACTTATCTCGACGGCGAGAAGCGCTACATCATCGCGCCGACGGGCCTGGAAGTCGGCAAGGAGATCATGAGTGGAGCCGATGCCGACATTCTTCCGGGCAATACGCTGCCGCTGATCAATATCCCGCTGGGCACGCAGATTCACAACATTGAATTGCGACCTGGCAAGGGCGGGCAGATGGCGCGCTCGGCAGGAACGTTCGCGCAGCTAGTCGCGAAGGAAGGCGAGTACGCGCAATTGCGCATGCCGTCCGGCGAAGTGCGGCGTGTGCCTTTGGTGTGCAAGGCGACGGTGGGCCAGGTCGGCAATATCGAGCACGAGAACGTTTCGCTTGGTAAGGCAGGCCGGTCGCGTTGGAAGGGACTGCGTCCGAAGGTTCGCGGCGTGGCGATGAACCCGGTGGACCACCCGCACGGTGGTGGTGAGGGCAAGACTTCGGGCGGAAGAAACCCGGTGACGCCCTGGGGCCAACCGACACGTGGCTACAAGACGCGCAGCAACAAGCGCACGCAGAAGATGATCCTTAAGGATCGGAGAACTAAGTAATGGCTCGTTCAGTTAAGAAAGGCCCGTACATCGACAAGGGCATCGTGAAGGCGGTTGAGAAGGCCCGCGCTGGCGGGCAGCGGCCGCCGGTGATCAAGACGTGGTCGCGCCGTTCGACGATCACGCCCGACATGGTCGGATTGACTTTCGGCGTTCACAACGGCAAGCGTCACCTTCCGATCTACGTGACGGAGAACATGGTGGGCCACAAGCTCGGTGAGTTTGCGCCGACGCGCACGTTCAAGGGCCACTCGGGAACTAAAGTCGAGAAGGCAAGCAAGGTCGCGGCAGCACCGGCTAAATAAAGGATTCAAAGATGGAAGCAACAGCGAGTGCTAGATATTTGCGAGGTTCGGCGCAGAAGGCCCGGCTGGTCGTGGATATGATTCGCGGCAAAGACGTCAACCAGGCGCTGGCGATTCTTCGCTTTACGAAGAAGCGGGCAGCCAGTCATATCGAGAAGTGCATGCGATCGGCGATTGCCAACGCCAACGAGATAGCTGAGAAGGCGAACATCTCGATCGACCCGGACGATCTCTGGGTGCGCACGGCATTTGTCGATCGTGGACCGACGAAGAACCGGCGACGTGTGAGACCGGCGCCGCAGGGACGTGCCTATCGAGAGCAAAGACATTTTTGTCACGTGACGATCTCGTTGAGTAACGATGAGCGGCCAAGCGCAGATGGCGCGAAGCGCGACGAAGAGGGTAAACCCGCGAAGCTGGCGGAGAGCAAGCGTCGCAAGCGTGGTGGGGCTGCGGCAGCGCCACGAGCAAAACGTGCGGCTTCGAAGAAGGAAGAGCCGGAAGTAACTGCTGAAAAGCCGGCCACTAAGAAGGCTTCGAAGAAGAAAGCCAAGACCGAAGAGTAAAGTTTAGAGTTCAGCCTTTAGGCTGCTTTCGGAGACAAGCTAAAGCTTGAACTCTGAACAGTAAATGAACGGAGAAGATTGTGGGTCAAAAAGTTCATCCATACGGTTTTCGACTCGGCTACAACAAAGACTGGCACTCGCACTGGTTTGCCAAGCGACAGTTCGGCGAGTTCCTGCTTGAAGATCTGAAGTTGAAGCGCGATCTCAAGCAGCGTTTTGCCGGCGCCGGCGTGTCGCATGTCGATATCGAACGGGCCGCGAATCGTCTCAAGATCATCATCTACACGTCGCGTCCGGGCATCATCATCGGTCGCAAGGGCGCTGAGATCGACAAGCTCAAGAGCGATCTCTCGTCGAAGACGGGACGTGAGGTGCTGGTGTCGATCCAGGAGATCCACAAGCCCGAGCTGAACGCTCAACTCCAGGCGGAGAAGATCGCCGCGCAGCTCGAGAAGCGCATTGCGTTTCGCCGTGCGATGAGAAAAGCGGTGGAAGAGTCGCTGCGGTTTGGCGCGCAGGGAATCAAGGTCAAGGTCAGTGGTCGTTTGAACGGCGCTGAAATCGCCCGCAGTGAGTGGCACTTGCAAGGACAACTTCCGCTGCACACGCTGCGCGCGGACATCGACTACGGTCTCGCCGAAGCGCGGACGACGTTTGGCCAGATTGGCGTGAAGGTTTGGATTTATCGTGGCGAGATTCTCGATCCGAAAGCTGCGATGGCTCGCGGCACCGGTTCGGATCCGATCAACGAGACGCGTACCGGCGAGCGTGAGCGTCGCCCGCGCACTCGACGTGAACGTGAAGGCGGATCGGACGGACGAAGACCACGGACTGAGAACCAGTAGGAGCCACAAAAAGGCACATAAGGCACAAAGCGGAATAGGTAAAACATCATGTTGATGCCGAAGAAAGTTAAGCACCGGAAGCAGATGCGCGGACGCATGACTGGCGTCGCGACTCGTGGCAGCGAGATCAGCTTCGGTGAGTATGGGCTGAAGAGTCTTGAGCCCGCGTGGATTACCGACCGGCAGATCGAGGCTGCTCGTATCGCGATGACGCGTCACATCAAGCGCGGCGGCAAGATCTGGATTCGCATGTTTCCCGATAAGCCGGTGACGAAGAAGCCCGCGGAAACGCGTATGGGAAAAGGCAAGGGCGCTCCAGAGTACTGGGTGGCCGTCGTTAAGCCGGGCCGGATCCTTTACGAGATCGAGGGTGTCGATCTGAACACCGCGCGCGACGCGATGCGTCTGGCGGCGCAGAAGCTTCCGATCAAGACGAAGTTTGTGACCCGCGCCGATCAGGAAGGGGGCGCGATCTAATGAAGCGGCAAGAAGAGCTCGACAAGTATCGCGAGATGAGTGAGGAAGAGCTGCGTGCGGAAGCAGCGCGCCTGCGTGAATCGCTTTTCCGGTTGAACTTCAAACTGGCGCTCGGCGAGGTTGACGCAGTGAAGCGCATTCGCCAGGAGAAGAAAGCACTGGCGCGGATCGAGACGATCTCGAGCCAGCGAAGCTAATAGGCCCTATTAAACGAAGAGCAAAAGAATGTCAGAGAATCAAGAAAACATCAGCGAAAGCGCGAGCGCTCCCGAAGCAGCGGCGCCGGCAGCCAAAGAGAGCCGTGCGAACCGGTCGCAGAAAGTCGGGACCGTGACTTCCGACAAGATGCAGAAGACCGTGGTGGTTCGGGTGGACCGTCTGGTTCGTCACCGCAAATATCGTCGCTACGTGCGGCGCACGTCGAAGTTCATGGCCCACGACGAGATGGGCGCGACTGTAGGCGACAAGGTGCGCATCGTTGAAACGCGTCCACTTTCGGCGCGCAAGCGTTGGCGTGTAATAGAGATCGTTCAGAAAGCTGCGAAGTAGGCTTCGCCGCGAGAGCCGGAGGTAACGAACAGTGATCCAGATGCAAACCTCGCTCGAGGTTGCTGACAATTCGGGGGCGCGCCGCGTGGAGATGATTATGCCGATAGGCGGCTCCACCGGAAAGATTGCCAGCCTGGGAGATCGAATCAAGGTGACGGTCAAAGAGGCCTCTCCCGATGGGACTATTAAAAAAGGCACCGTGCAGGACGCGGTGATCGTGCGCACGCGCAAGGAAGTGCGCCGCGCTGACGGAACGTACGTGAGGTTCGATCAGAATGCCGCGGTGCTGATCAAGGAGGATGGCACTCCGATCGGCACGCGCGTGTTTGGACCAGTAGCGCGCGAGCTGCGCGACAAGAATTTCATGAAGATTGTTTCGCTCGCGCCGGAGGTGATTTAACGAAATGGCAGGAACAAAGCGCTCGAAGATCAAAAAGAACGATCAGGTGGCGATTATTGCCGGGCGCGACAAAGGCCGGCGTGGACGCGTGCTGGAAGTTTTACCCAGCAAGGGAAAGATCAAGGTGGAGGGCGCGGGCATGATCAAGCGCCACCAGAAGGCGAATCCGCAGGCTAATCGCGGGGGCGGCATTGTGGATAAGGAATCGTTTATCGACATCTCGAACGTGCAGTTGATCGATCCGCAATCAGGCAAGCCCACGCGCGTGCGGTATCAAACAGAGAGCGATGGTTCGAAGACGCGTGTCGCGGCTTCCAGTGGACACTCGGTGGAGAAGTAGACATGGCTGCAAGGTTAAAAGAGCGATATCAAAAGGACATCGCGCCGCAGATTGCGAAGGAGTTTGGCATCGACAATCCGATGGCTGTGCCGCGTGTCGAGAAAGTCGTAATCAACATGGGCATGGGTGAGGCCATTGCCAATGCGAAAATACTCGACACGGCTGCGGACGAGCTGCGCGCGATCACTGGTCAGAAGCCGGTGATTACGAAGGCGAAGAAGTCGATCGCTTCGTTCAAGTTGCGACAGGGAATGCCGATTGGCGTGGTCGTCACGCTGCGTGGCGATCGCATGTATGAGTTTCTCGATCGGCTCGTCTCGGTAGCGCTGCCGCGCGTGAGAGACTTCCGCGGTGTTTCGCCGAAGGCTTTCGATGGCCGCGGCAACTACACGATTGGAATCCGTGAGCAGCTGATCTTTCCGGAGATCGATTTCAACAAGGTCGACAAGCTGCGCGGGATGAACATCTCGATCGTGACGACGGCGAAGAATGACGAACAGGCACGAGCTCTTCTGAAGAGCTTGGGGATGCCATTTAGAACTTAGCCACGGATTTACACGGATTTAGGACAGATTAATTTATGGCAAAGAAATCATTGATTGCGAAGGCGGCACGCAGACCGAAGTTTTCGGTGCGGGCCTACACTCGATGTAAGCGCTGTGGGCGGCCGCGAGGTTACTTGCGAAAGTTTAACCTCTGTCGCATCTGTTTTCGCGAGCTGGCGCTCCAGGGCCAGATCCCTGGCGTAGTTAAGTCGAGCTGGTAATTGACAACAACGGAGTTACTTCATGACTGATCCTATTGCCGATATGTTGACGCGAATCCGCAACGCCATCGCGGCGAAGCACTCGCGGGTTGATATTCCGGCTTCAAAGCTCAAACTCGAGATTGCCCGCATTCTGAAGGAAGAGGGTTACATCAACAACTTCGTCATCAAGGGCGAAGGCATCAAGCGCACTGTGCGCATCTTTTTGCGCTACGACGCGCGCGGCACGTCGTCGATTACACACTTGCAGCGCATCTCGACGCCGGGACGTCGCGTCTACGTCGGTTCGAGTGACATCCCGAAAGTGCTTGGTGGTTACGGTATTAATATCGTCTCGACTTCAAAAGGTCTGATGAGTGGCAAGACCGCGCGCCGCGAAAATATCGGCGGCGAACTGTTGGCGCAGATCTACTGATAACTGGGAAACGTTATGTCAAGAATTGGGAAAAAAGTGATTGCGGTCCCGAAGGACGTGACCGTCACAGTTCACGAGCGTGAGCTCGAAGTCAAAGGCCCGAAGGGCACGTTGAAGACTCCGATTCCGCAGGGGATTAGCTTCAAGCTCGAAGATGGGGAACTGCAGGCCGAGCGTGCGTCCGATGAGCAAGCCGCCCTGCACGGGCTCGCGCGCGCGTTGGCAAACAATGCCATCGTCGGCGTGACGCAGGGGTTCAGCAAACAGATGGACGTCGTCGGTGTTGGTTATAAGGCTGACGTTCAGGGTAAGAAGATCGTTTTCTCGCTGGGCTACTCGCATCCGATCGAGTTTCCGTTGCCGCCCGAGGTTGAGGCCAAGGCTGAGCGTCTGACGACCAAGGGAAGTATTCAGCAGTACCAGACGACTCTGACGTTGACGAGTATCGATAAGCAGAAGCTGGGCCAGGTGGCGGCCGAGATGCACAAGCTGCGCAAGCCTGATGCTTACAAAGGCAAAGGCGTGCGTTACGCGGATGTGCCGATCAAGTTGAAGCCCGGTAAGACCGGTAAATAATTGTCGGATATTTGAGAGATGGCAAATACAAACAGAGCAGAAGTGCGAACCGCGATTCACTCGCGCATTCGCCGCAAGGTTAAAGGAGACACGGAGCGGCCGCGGCTCGCGATCTATCGCAGCCTGAACCACATCTACGCGCAAGTGATCGACGACCGTGTCGGCCAAACGCTGGTCTCGGCGTCGACCACCGAGAAGGATCTGCGTGGCAACAGTGGCGGTAATCTCGATGCAGCGCGACGCGTCGGTCAGACGATCGCGGAGCGCGCGATAGCCAAAGGTATCGAGCAGGTGGTCTTTGACCGCGGCGGCTACCTTTATCACGGCCGTGTGAAAGCCTTGACCGATGCCGCGAGGGCAGCGGGCCTGAACAAAAACGAAGCGGTTGCGGAGCCTGAAGCAGAAGAACCCGCAGCGGCGCCCGAAGAAAAAACCGAAAAGAAGTCAAAGAAGAAGAAACAAGAATAGACTATGAGACAACCCAAGCAACGCATTCCCGCGCAAGGGCTCGATTTGAAAGATCAGGTGATCTCCATCAATCGCGTGACCAAGGTCGTCAAAGGTGGCAAGAACCTCTCCTTTGCGGCGCTCGTAGTGGTAGGAGATGAAGGTGGTCACGTCGGTTTTGGCACCGGCAAGGCGCGCGAAGTGCCCCTGGCGATCAAAAAGGGCGTCGAGGCTGCGAAGAAGAACCTGATTCGCGTGCCGTTGATCAACAACACGTTGCCGCACCAGTTGATTGGTAAATATGGCGCGGGCCGCGTGATGGTGAAGCCGGCGTCGGAAGGTACAGGCGTGATTGCGGGCGGTGCTGTGCGTGCAGTGATGCAGGCAGTGGGTGTCAGGGACGTGCGCACAAAGGTGCTGGGCTCGACGAACCCACACAACGTCGTGCGCGCTACGTTCGACGCGTTGTTGCGAATGAAAGATCCGATGGAGCTGGCCCGCTTGCGTGGCAAGCAAGTCGAGGAGATGTAAGTCATGCCGCGTAGAGCCAATAACAACGAAGAATCACAGGGCAAGATCCGGATACAGTACTATCGCAGCTTTATCGCTTCGCCGAAGACGCACAAGACGATTGTGCGCAGTCTCGGTTTGAGCAAGCTCAATCAAATCGTTGAGCGTCCGGATACTGATGCGATGCGCGGGACAGTGGCGAAGGTGCCGCACTTGTTGCGCATCGTAGAATAGAGCCACGGATTACACGGATTTCTAACGGATGGAGTTGATATGGCGATCAGTTTGAACAGCCTTAAGCCGGCGAAGGGTTCGACGCATAAGAAGAAACGTGTTGGGCGTGGTCCCGGATCGGGTTTGGGCAAGACCGCGGGCCGGGGCGAGAAGGGACAGAAGTCTCGCTCGGGTTATTCGCGCAAGATTGGTTTCGAAGGCGGGCAGATGCCGCTGCACCGGCGTCTGCCCAAGCGGGGGTTTACCAACATTTTCAAGAAGCAGTGGGTTGAGATCAGTCTCGCCGCTCTGGATCAACACTTCAACGCCGACGAAGAGATCACGCCCGAGGTACTGCACGACCGGGGGCTGATCAAGAAGGCGAAGCACGACGTGGTAGTGCTCGGAAACGGTGAGGTTTCGAAGCCGTTGCGTGTCTCGGCGCACCGGTTTACAAAGAGCGCTCGGCAAAAGATCGAGCAGGCTGGCGGAGCAGTGGTTGAAATTGGCGCACCGGTCGTGGAGACCAGGGCCTAACGAGTCGGCTTGGCCGCCGGATGTGAGGCGGTGGCTCTGCCCCGCCGGCCCAGGAGAGTTTTATGGAAAAGTTTCTCGCCGCAGTTCGCAATATGTTCAATGTGCCGGATTTGCGCCGGCGCATTTTCTTTACCCTGGGTCTGCTCGCTGTCTATCGTTTTGGAGCGCACGTCGGCGCGCCCGGCATCAACAAAGTTCGTCTGGATGAAGTCTGGCGCGACGTCGCCGGCACCCTTCTGGGTGTGCTCGATCTCTTCTCCGGTGGAAACTTTCGCACCATCTCCGTCTTCGCTTTAGGTGTCACTCCTTACATCACTGCGTCCATCATTCTGCAGCTCATGACTGTCGTCTCGCCGCAACTGAAGAAGTTGCAGGAAGAGGGCGAGATGGGCCGGCAGAAGATCAACCAGTGGACTCGTTATCTCACGGTTGCGCTTGCCGGTATTCAAACTACGTTTGTGGCCCACTGGCTACAGGTTAACGGTGTCGGCGCGCCCGGTTGGGGATTCCTGCTCAGCACCATCCTGACCCTGACCACGGGAACGATGTTTGTCATGTGGCTCGGCGAGCAGATCACTGAACGTGGTATCGGCAACGGTATTTCGCTGCTGATCTTCGCGGGTATCGTGATTGGTTTGCCGCGCGGCGTCACGCAAGTCGCGGAGCGGCTCAGCGGCGGCGACACGATGGCGACGATCGGCGTGTTCGGCCTGGTGGCGGCGCTGATCCTGATTATCGCTTTCATCGTCTTTGTCGAAGCGGCGCGACGAAAGATTCCAGTCAGCTACGCGAAACGTCACGTTGGTCGCCAGGTTGTTGGCGGACAGCAAACGACGATGCCGTTGAAGCTCAATATGGGCGGCGTGATCCCCGTGATCTTTGCGTCGTCGGTGTTATCGATGCCGCAGAGTGTCTTTGCTGCGATCCCGCCGGATCTGGCCAAACAAGGTTCCATATACGCCAAGATCTGGCAGGCATTTCAGCTATTTCACCCGGGCAATCCGTATTATGAGTTGATCTTCCTGTCGCTGATCGTCTTCTTCACGTTCTTCTATGTCTCGATCGTTTTCAACGTTGAAGAAGTGGCTGACAACCTGCGCAAGCACGGCGGGTTCATGCCGGGCATTCGCCCCGGCCGCGCCACCGCGGAATATCTCAATACGATCCTGACGCGTTTGACGACGGTGGGCGCGATCTACCTGGCGCTGGTGGCGTTCGTACCGCAATTCATGTTGAGCGGGTTCCAGGTGGCGAGATTGCCACTGATCGGACCGTGGCTCGACGCGTTTGTCAGCACTACTCCCGGTCTCTCGTGGATCCCGACCGGCATGGGCTATCAGTTCTATTTTGGTGGTACGTCGCTGCTGATTCTCGTCGGCGTTGCGATGGACACGGTGGCTCAGATTGAAGCCCAGCTCGTGATGCGCAATTACGAAGGCTTCCTTGGCAGTGGCGGCCGTCTGCGCGGACGTCGAGCCTGATCCAAAATGGCGAAAATTATTGTACTGATGGGTGCGCCTGGTGCCGGGAAAGGCACGCAGGCGCGATTGCTTCAGGAGCGTCTGCACTTGCCGCAGATCTCCACCGGCGACATCTTCCGCGCGCTGAAGAACGCGCAGACTCCTTTGGCGCAGGAACTAAGAGAGATAATGGAACGAGGACAGCTCGTTCCCGATGAATTGACAATCAGGCTGGTCAAGGAACGCACCGCGCAACCCGATTGCCGGAACGGCTACATCCTCGACGGTTTCCCGCGTACCCCGGCGCAGGCCGCCAGTCTCGAGAAGCTGGCAGTGGAGCAGGGGAACAATATCGTTGCGGTTCAGATCGACGTGCCAGGCGAGCTGCTTGAGCAGCGCATGACCGGACGGCGAAACTGTCCTGTGTGTGGCGAGATTTACAACATCTATCTCAAGCCGCCGAAGTCTGACAACGTTTGCGACTTTCATCCTGATGCGCAGCTTGTGCATCGTGCCGACGACAACGTGGAAACCGTGAAGGCCCGGCTGGCAACTTACGAAAAGCAAACGCAGCCGCTGATTGACTACTACAAAGCAGCAGGTCTTTTGCATGTGGTCAATGGGACTGGTGAGCCTGAAGAGATTTACGAAGAGATCTTGTCGCGGATAAACACGGATTGACACGGGTAAGAGAAAACGGTTTTACCGGTGTGCATCCGTGAAAATCCGTGGCTAAAATACTTTGCATGATTATCGGTAAGTCAAAACGAGAACTTGAAAAGATGCGCGCGTCCGGCCGGCTGGTTGGGCTCGTGCGTGATCACCTGCGGAGTCTCGTCCAGCCTGGCGTGACCACCATCGAGATCGATCGGGTCGCGGAAAAGATGATCCGGGATGCGGGCGCGCTGCCGACGTTCAAAGGTTACAACGGTTTTCCGTATTCGATTTGCGCCTCGGTCAACGAGCAGATCGTTCACGGCTTTCCTTCCGACTACGTTCTGAAGGAAGGCGACATCTTCTCGATCGATTGCGGAGTGACGCTCGAGGGTTTTGTCGGCGATACGGCCACCACAGTTCCTGTCGGCAAGGTCAACGAGGACAAGCTCAAACTGATTCGCGTGACGGACGAGTGTCTGGAACGAGCGATCCAGAAGTGTCGTGTCGGAAATCACCTCGGCGACATCGGCTGGGCAGTCCAGCAGCACGCGGAGGCGAACGGCTATTCAGTCGTCCGCGACTACGTCGGACACGGGATTGGCCGCCGGATGCACGAGGATCCGCAGATTCCGAACTACGGCAAGCCGGGATTGGGGCCGAAGATCAAGGCGGGATACGTGTTCGCGGTCGAGCCGATGGTCAACCAGGGGACACATCTTACAAAGGTTTTGGCCGATGGCTGGACGGTTGTTACCCTCGACGGCAAGCCCAGCGCACATTCGGAGCACACCATCGCCATCACGGAAGATGGCCCGGAGGTGCTCACGATGGTTTCCTCAACCGCACCCTTGGAACCCGCAGTGGTCTAGCCGCGCCCGCAACGGTTTTACCGCGGCTTGGCAATGAAAAGGGCGCATGTTATTATTCGCAGTTTGTCGGCAGCGTCGTAATTCCACTCTGAGAGGTTATGGCGAAGGAAGAAGCGATAGAAGTCATGGCAAAGGTGCTGGAAACTTTGCCTAACGCTATGTTTCGGGTCGAGTTGGAGGACAGCCAGCATCAGGTGCTTGCGCACATATCGGGGAAAATGCGCAAGCATTTTATTCGCATTCTTCCTGGCGACAGGGTTTTGGTAGAGCTTTCGCCGTACGATCTCAATCGCGGGCGAATTACATATAGATACAAGTAGACAGAGGTTAAGTCATGAAAGTCCGTGCGTCAGTAAAGAAGATGTGCGACAAGTGCAAGGTCATCCATCGCAAAGGCGTGGTGCGAGTGATCTGCTCTAATCCCAAACATAAACAGAGACAAGGATAACGAGAAATACAATGGCACGTGTAGCAGGAGTAGATTTACCGCCCAACAAGAGAGCTGAGATTGGTCTCACTTACATCTACGGCATTGGCCGCTCGCGCTCAAATTCGGTGCTCAAGGAAGCCGGCGTCAACCTCGACACTCGCGTACGAGACCTGAGTGAAGATGAGTTGAGCCGGATTCGTGCCATTCTGGAA
>Ga0207643_10001466_pt1 | contig 13544 bp, 6 predicted proteins | sample KBSMisM62_FD_184313 | JGI IMG/M metagenome (GOLD analysis project Ga0207643, IMG submission 184313) | Miscanthus rhizosphere microbial communities from Kellogg Biological Station, Michigan, USA - KBS Miscanthus M6-2 (SPAdes) (version 2) | ecosystem: Host-associated > Plants > Roots > Rhizosphere...
GGTTCGCTTTGGCCATTCCGTCGATGCACCTGGGCAACTTGATCTTGGGCATCCCCGTCCTCGAGCAGTTCAACGTGCGTGAGGTGACCGCGATCGTATTCGCCATCGTCGTGCTCGGCCTGCCGTTCTTACTTGCCGGCGTCGCGGTGACGCTGGCCCTGACGAGGTCGGGAGGATCGACCAGTCGCCTGTATGCGGCAGATCTTCTCGGCGCGGCCTTGGGTTGTCTGCTCGTCATCCCTCTGCTCGATCGAACCAACATCACGTCGGTTGCGTTCACGGCCGGCGCGATTGCCGCCGCGGGCGCGTATTGTTTCGATCACTTCGCGTTGGTCCGGCTGGGAGTCGCCACTACGGCCGGATCTCCTCGTCGACGCCGCGACCGCCGGAGGTTCAGCGTCGCCCTGTGCCTATGCCTCCTGGCGGTGGCCGTGTTGAATGCCGCGCCCAAACCCGGCATCGCTGTGGTCTACGCGAAGGGCCGCATTTTCCGGGGAGGCGATACGGCCGCCCTGAATGAAGAGCGCGTCGAGTGGTCGGCCTGGAACACCCACTCGTACGTCTTAATCAAGCCATCCTTTTTCGGGCCGGCCTTCTACTGGGGGGCCGGTCGGGGAGCGGAGCAGTTCCAGACTGCGTCGGCCGGGATCTTCATCGATGCGTACGCTGGAACACCCATCACCAAGTGGGACGGGAACATCGGGAGTCTCGACTGGGTGTCGTACGACGTCACCACGTTGCCATATCACCTTCGCAAGGGGAACGCCGGCATTATCGGCGTTGGAGGTGGACGCGACATTCTGTCGGCGCTCTGGGGCGGTAACACCTCGGTGACCGGCATCGAGATCAACGACAACCTGCTTCGCGCACTCCAGGGGCCGTATCGTGATTTTGCGAAATTCGTGAACCGGCCGGAGGTTCAGCTCGTCCACGATGAGGCCCGATCGTACTTGAGCCGTACCGACAAGCGATTCGACGTCTTGCAGATGTCGTTGATCGATACGTGGGCGGCGACCGGGGCAGGTGCATTCACGTTGACCGAGAACGGGCTGTACACCATCGAAGGCTGGCGTATGTTCCTCGATCGCCTCGCCCCCGGTGGTTTGTTCAGCGTGTCACGTTGGTTCGCACCCGGCGCCACGTCCGAGACCAGCCGTCTGTTGGCGCTCGCCGTCGCCGCATTGCTCGACCGCGGAGTGGACCGGCCGCTCGATCACATGGCCATGCTGTCGCGCCACAGCGTCGCGACGTTGATTGTGTCGAACCAGCCGCTGACCGACCAGGATCGTTCAGTCATCACGAAGCTGGCCGACGAGCGTGAGTTCGACGTCGTCGTGTCGCCGTGGACCGGTGCGGCCGATCCATTTCTGGCGGGCATCGTGAAATCGACGTCCGTTGGTGAACTCGACGCCGCCATCCGTCATCCGATGTTTGACTTCACTCCCCCCACGGACCAACGCCCGTTCTTCTTCAATACGCTGAAGCCGAGCAGCTTCCACAAGGCGTTCGATGTACCCCGCGACGGGGTCATCGCTGGGAATTTGCGCGCCACCTGGACGCTCATCCTCCTCTTCATCGTCGCCACCATGCTCGTGATCGGCATCATTATCTTTCCGCTGCTCCGCTCGGGTCTTCCGGCCATGGAGTCGGGCAGTTTCGCGACGTCGGTGGCGTACTTCGGAATGATTGGTGTCGGCTACATGCTGATCCAGATCCCGTTTCTTCAGCGTTTTTCGGTCTATCTCGGCCACCCGACGTACACGTTCGCCATCATTCTCTTTTCCATGATCTGCTTCACCGGCGTCGGCAGCTTCGTGTCGGATCGATTTCCGATTGACCGCAATCGATGGGTCCTCAAGCTGCCGCTGGCGATTGGTGCGGCGGTGCTTGTGTTGATTTACACGATTCAGCCGATCATGGACGCAACCATCCAGTTCGGGCTCCCGGCCCGGTCGCTCGTCGTGATCGCGTGTAGCGCCCCGATTTCCGTTCTGTTGGGCTTTTGCTTCCCCGTGGGGATGGTGCTGGTGGGCCGGCTCTCACCCGACGCGACGGCGTGGATGTGGGGTGTCAACGGAGCCGCGGGAGTTCTGGCGTCAATTGTGGCGGTCGCTATCTCGATGTGGTTGGGCATTCACGTCAATCTTGCAGCGGCGGCCCTCCTGTACATGCTGCTGCCCCTGCCCGCCCACATGTTGGAGCGCAAGGCGTTTGGTCACGTGGCTGGCAACCAGGCACTGGGAACCAGGCACGTGGAGAATGGAATCGGCTCGCCTATCTGAAGTACGCGGGCAGATCGCGTTTGGTCTCACGAAGAATGTCGATGATCGCCCGACGATCGGACGGCGACAGCTGCGAATATCGAAGCGTCTGCTCCGCGCCTGAGAGGACGGCGTACATCCGCCGATAGATGGCGTCGCGCGCGGCAGCCGGCAATCCGTCGAACGCATCGCTGTAAATCATGTAGCTACACGGATGGCGCAACAGCCGATTGGTCAGATCAAGTTGATACAGGGATCGATCGCGCGAATCCTTCGGCCCTCGCGCTGAAAACCTCTCCGCGAAACCAGAGCTCCCCTCAACGCGCGTCGGCAGCGACGCTTCGTCAACGAACAGCATGTAGTCGACGACTTCGCGAGCAACGCCATCCACGAGCGCTGCCGCATCGGACTTTCCTGCTGCGGCACGCGCTTCCCACGACATGCGCGCGAACAGATTCATCATGTGCAGCTGATGGTCGAACACCATCAACGCGACGATGTCGCTGTAGGGCGAGAGATATCCGGCGAGATCGAACTTTCCATGCAGGGTTTCCGCCGCAATTGCCCTCGGCGTCGTCAGCAAGCCTTCATCCGTTTCATCGCGCAGCATCAGGTTGCCGCGGCTTGCCGCCGTGACATCGTGGCCGGTCACATACCAGCCGCCCCACCGCTTGCTGAGCGGGACGCGGTGATCGACGACCTCGTTCCCGAGCCGCCGCATCGTCAAGCCGTCCGCACGCGCCGCTTCGCTGCGCACCAGCAGCCCGGGGACACCGAGCGTCGCCTCGAGGGACACGTGACATGCCAGACAGCCGTTTCCGCGCTCGAATCGCGGCGACGCTGTGGCTTGCTGATTCAGGGTGTAGAAGACGATGCCAAGTTGTGGGTCCAGTGCCGCCGCCTCGATGAATCCGCCGCGCGGCCAGCCGACAACGACCTGATCGTTGAAGAAGAGTGTTCGCGGATTCACGGGACTGATGATGCGCGCCTGCACGCTAGTCTTCGAGAAAACTGCAAGCTGCGATTCGACTGGCACATCGAGTGCGCTCAGCATCGATCTCAGGTACCCACTCCCCGGCTCATGGGTCAGCGTCGTCGAACCGGCGGCGAGCTTCTCGTTCAGCTGCGCGACCGCATCGTGCGGCTGCTGGGCCGCATACGCGACGGCCGGCGCACTCCTCTCGTCGAAAAACGTTTCGGGCAGCTGCCCGCCAGCGGTGACCGTCGCCACGATGACGGCAACCCAGATGGCCGCTATGGCGATAACAGCGAACCTCACGCGTGTCATTGGGGCCTGGGTACTTTAGCGCCTCTTCACGCCCCGGAACGAAAGTGCAGAACAGCTCTCGGAGGCGCATGCGTGTTGCAGGCGACTGCTGGGGAGAGCGCGGCTTTCGCGCCTCATCACAGCCGGACGGAGCCATGCGTATCGTCGTGCTCGGCGGCGGATTCGGTGGCGTGACGACTGCGCGTCACCTTGAACGATCTTGCCGCGGGCGCAAGGACATCGATATCACCCTCGTGAGCCGCGAGAACTTTTTCGTGCTCACCCCGCTCCTCTTCGAGGCGTGTTCTGGACGGTTGGAATTGCGGCACTGCGCGCAGCCGATCCGCGCCGCGCTCCGACGAGCTCGCTTTGTCGAGGCAACAATTGAGGGTGTTGACGTGCAGCGCCAGATCGTTCGGGCCGTCGCGTCCGATCGCGGCATATATGAACTGCCGTACGACCACCTCGTCGTCGCCCTCGGCGCGTCGACCAACGAGCAGCTGATTCCTGGGTCGTCGAATACCTTCACGTTCAAGACCATGGCCGATGCGCTGGTCTTGAGAAATCACTTGATCGAACAGTTCGAACGCGCCGACGCGGCGCCCGATTGGACGACGAGACGAAGCTGTCTGACCGTCGTCGTGATTGGCGGCGGCCTCGTTGGCGTCGAGCTTCTGGGCGAGCTGACCGCGTTTGCCGGCGATGTGCTGCGCCTCTATCCGCGCATCCGTCGAGACGAGATTCGCTTCCAGCTGTTCGAGGCCGGTCCGCGCATCCTTCCCGAGATCGACGAGGGATTAGCGGCCGTGGCGAGCGGGGTGCTCCACCGGCGTGGTGCTGACGTGCGCGTGGCCACGCCTGTTCGCTCGATCGAGGCCGGACGTGTGCACCTCGCGAACGAGACGATCGAGACGGGCACAGTCGTGCTGGCCGCGGGCACCGTTCCGAGCACCATCGCGAGCGCAATACCGATCGTCCACGATCAGCGTGGCCGGATCGTCGTCGACGGTACGATGCGGAGCCGCAGCCACCCGCAAGTGTGGGCGCTCGGCGACTGCGCAGCGATTCCTGGACCGGATGGCCACCCATATCCGGCGCTCGCGCAGCATACCGTGCGCGAAGCGCGACAGCTCGCGCGCAACATTCAATGCGTCATCGAAGGGCGCGTCCCTGAGCCGTTCGTCTTTCACCCGCTCGGCACGATGGTTCGCTCGGGCACACGCGTGCCGTTGCGCGCGTCTTCAGGGTGCGTCTCACGGGGTTTCCCGCCTGGTGGATCCGGCGAACCTACTACCTGTTCCAGATGCCGCGCTGGGATCGCCGACTTCGCATCGTCCTCGATTGGACAGTGGCGCTGTTTTTCCGGCCCGACATCACCAAGGTCGAGTTGCGCGTCGAGAGGGAGCAGGTCCAGCAGCAGGTCCGAAAGGTGACCGGTAAGGCGGTTAGCGGACGCGGGACGCAGGCGTAACGCGCAACTTCCGCGGGGCGCGAGGACGCCACGTCTAGGATCCTCGAGAGTGCCTCACAGACCCTTTGATGTTGAATCCTCACACCTAGGGACAGCAGATCGGCAGCATGAAAAGGGAACAGTCACGGAGATGCGGCGTATCGGGTTGGTCATGAACGATGGTCGCGTATCGTATATGGCAATCAAGTAGCGCGTTGAGCGTTGATCCCCCTCCGGCAGCATACCGTCATCGAGAAACAGCCATAGGCTGTCGCCTCATTTCACATCGCCCTCGTCCTCAGGCAGAGGGATGCGCTGGCTCAGCGCTCGGAGAGCAAAATCTCTCTCTACCAGAGTGAGCTCTCTCCGCTCGAGCGCGCCGTCCGCTTCCTCCAAGACGGCACTCATACCGTGCATGATCGCGCGCGGTCTTAACTCTTCGTTCTTTGCGATTTCGGCGAGTATTGTTTGCACCGCCTCCTGTGTGAACGGAAAGTATGGCGAATCGCCTTTAAAGTCGGCGGGCCTAAACTGGCGCAATACATCCTTTACGAACACCAACGCTTCATCCGATCGCATTGGGGGAAGCACAAAGATCCTCGTCCGCCCAATCCGGTCACGGAGTTCTCGGCTAAACCACGCCGGGAGGTTCTTCTGAGGGTTGCCTGAGAACGATACGAATACGCTCAATCCTTTGGGGCATGTGTTGAACGCCGAACTCAAACCGGTATTGATCTCTTCTTTCAACTTCGCGCCGCAACGCTCGATACGTTGAAACTCGTCAAGGATCCATATGAGTCTCGCTCCGCGACGACCCCGCGATGTGGCTGCATCGTTGAGGAGAGCCACGAGCGCGGAGAAGATTCGGACCGACTCCTCGACCGAGTCGATCTTCTTGGTGACGCCGATAGAGCGCAACTGTGCAGCCGACAGTACTTCACCGCGTAGCCACCGGGTCGCAATTATCTTCAACCGCGCATCTCCCAGTGCCATTGCCTGCAGGGCATTCGCCAGATCCGGTGACGCCAATGCTAGTTTCCGCTGAAGGACATCTGCTGAGGGACATGTCTGAATCTCGAGATACGCTTCGATGAATCGATCCGGATCTGACTCCACGGAGAAGGTGCGGAAAATATCGGAGAAACCACGAACGGTCTTCGGAAATTCGCTGTACACAGCAAACAGCGTGTTCCCATCGTTTCGGTGATTCGAAAGTTCAGCGTGGTTCGCTAGGTAGAGGAGAGTGTGAGTCTTGCCGGCTCCGAACCACGCCCAGAAAAGATGAATCGACGATGTGTCGCGTTTGGACAATGAGTGCAGCAAGTCCCTGAGCTCAACCTGAAGTTCCTGGCGATCCGCCATGAACTTGCAGTATTCGCGGTCTGGCACTATCGGAAATGGCCAACGGACGAGGGCCAGGTGAGGAAACTGTGTAAGCCCGTGTCGGCGGTCATCCTGGTACGGTCGAGCCGCCACGAGCAGACGATCGTGAAGTTCAACCAGTTCGTGATGCAGAGCGCGCGTCGATAAGTATCGATCTTCCGGCCTCTTCGCAAGACAGCGCTCGATTATCGATTGCAGTGACGACGGGAAATTCGCGGCGAGCCGGTGGAGCGGTTCCGGTTCGTCAGCGATAACCGCGACGACGGCGTCGATGGGCGACGCGCGTTCAAACGCTCTCCGACCCGATGCCAGCTCGTACAGGATCGCGCCGAATGAAAACTGATCCGATCGATGGTCCACTGGCAGCCCGCGCGTCTGTTCCGGCGACATATATCCAGCCGTCCCGAGGATGACGCCATCGCGCGTTCGCACAAACGGAGAGGGAGTAATTGCTGTTTGCCTTTGCGCAGACATCTCGGTTTTTGCGATACCGAAATCGAGGATTTTCACCCCGTCTTCAACACCGACGATGACGTTCTCCGGCTTTAGATCTCGATGTACGATTCGTCGCTCGTGCGCAGTCGCGAGCCCATCAGCCAACTGGACTGCGATCTTGAGCAGGCGATTGACGGTCATTGGGCCTGAAGCCGCCACCTCGCGAAGGGTATGCCCTTCGAGAAACTCCATCGCGATGTAAAGGAGACCTTCGGCCTCTCCGACGTCGTAGATCGTGACGATATTGGAGTGGCTTAAGGCGGCTGCCGAGCGCGCCTCCCGCTCGAATCGATGACGCGACTCGTCGCTCGCCAGATGGGGTGACAAGATCTTGATTGCGAGGTCGCGACCAAGTCGGGAGTCACGGGCTCGATGGACTTCACCCATCCCTCCGCGGCCAATAAGCGAGACGAGTTCATAGGGGCCGAGGCGTGTGCCCGGCGAGAGTCGCACGAAGTCTGTCGTCGGACACGGTTCAAGGATCCTGTTTATAAGTTCGACAGTCGGCACGTCGCTTGAGTGGGCAATCAGTAACTCGACTTCACGGCGCAGTTCGGCGTCGTCGGCGCATGCAACGGCGAGATACGCACTTCGCCTGCTCGCCTCATGGTCCATCGTCGACTCGTATATGCGGACGATCTGTTGCCAGCGTTCGGGTGTCATCGCTCATTCGTCGGGACGAGGCACATCAGCTTCTCGATTGATTCTGCACGAGCACACAGGAGATCCGGAACAGATCTGCCCTCTTGTAAGAATGGGACCCCTGTGAACCCTTTGCAGCGATCCACTAACGCGTTGACCGCTGATCGCTTTCCGGCAAAGTCCCTTTCGTCGAGAACAGCCACACGCTGTCGCCGTGCGTTGTGCCGGCGAAGAGACTGCCGGCCGAGTACGCGACCACGTACTCGTCGCCTTCGTACTCGAAGACGCTCACGGGCGAGTTCATCCCCGCACCTGTCTGAAATTCCCAGAGACGTTTCCCGGTGGACGAATTCAATGCGGTCAGGCGGCCGTCGTTGCGTCCCGTGAACACGAGGCCGCCCGCAGTCGTCACCGAACCGCTGTAGCACGAGTCTCTCCAGCGCTGCTGCCACACGAGGCGGTTCGTCTTCATGTCGAGCGCTGCAAAGATGCCGGCGGCCGGCAGCGGCGCGCCGCCGAACGCGCTGCCAAGGTACCGCTGCCCTTCCGGCGTGATCTGCTGGTTGTCCTCACCGCCCCTGAAGACGTTGGCCGCATCAGTAGCGCACACGTACAGAATGTTCGTCGCCGGATCGTAGGAGCTCGGCGGCCAGTTCGCGCCGCCGCGCGCGCCCGGCTTGGCGACGAGCGGCTCTTTCCAGAACGGCGTGAAGATCCGTCCCTGGTTCACCAGCGTGTAATCCTCGGGCGCGATATCGACTGACTGCGGTACGAACGCATCGCCCTTCGGAATCGGCTGCGTCTTCGATGTGGCCTGGCGTGGTTCCTGTGGCACCGGCGTCTCGTCGATGCCGATGAGCGGCCTTCCGTTCGTGCGGTCAAGGATGTACACCCAGCCCGCCTTGTTCGGTTCGGCGGCCGCCTTGCGGAGACGACCGTTCAGCATCACGTCAAAGAGGACGACCGGACTCGGGCCGTCGTAGTCCCACAGGTCGTGATGGATCTGCTGGAAATGCCACCGGTATTTGCCTGTGGCCGCTTCAATGGCCAGCATCGACGTCGCAAACAGGTTGTCCCCCGCGCGAATCCTCCCATTGAAATCCGGCCCAGGGTTGCCGGTCGTGAAGTAGATCAGCCCGAGCTCAGGATCGACCGCGGGTGTCTGCCAGACGCTCGCGCCGCCATGCAACCACGCTTCGCTGTTCTGCGGCCACGTGTCGTGGCCAATCTCGCCGGGGCCGGGAATCGTATAGAAGGTCCAGATCAAATGACCATCTTTCGCGTCGTACGCTTTCACCCGTCCACGGGTGCCGTTTTCGGCGCCGGAAAATCCGACGATCACCATTCCGTTGTAATAGAGAGGCGCGGCGGTAATCGTGTAGCCGTTCTGCCAGCGCTCCGCCTGAATCGACCAGGCGGGTTCACCCGTTCGCTGATCGAGTGCGACCAGTCGGCCGTCCAGCTGTCCAACGTACACGCGTCCATCGCCGATGGCGACGCCCCGGCTCGTCCATCCACAGCAGACGGTCGTGATGTTCTCGGGTAAGGATGCCTTGTAGTTCCACAGAATCGCACCCGTCTTGACGCTCAGCGCGAAGACATCGTCGGCACCGGTCACGACGTAGATCGTTCCTTCGTGTACGACCGGCTGCGCTTCACCCGAGTATTTCGCCGCCATGCCGGAGCCATTCAAATGTGTCCGCCAGACACCTTTCAGGCTGCCGACGGTCTCCCGATTAATCTGCGAAAGCGGTGAGTAGTTCTGGTTGAAGAGGTTTCCGCCGTTCTTCAGCCAGTTCGCCTTTGGAAGAGCAGCAAGCTCGCTCGAAACGAATGCGGCGCGTCGTTGCTGCGAGTCTGCAGCCACGGCGGTCAGCATCAGGACGGCGAGCGCCGCCCCCAGAACGCCGATAGCTATTCGACCAACACGCATGAGACCTCCAGCGAGCAACGCGCTGTGACGGGTGCTAGCGCGCCGTGAAAGTGCCACGCTCAGCGCGTCAGGTCAAGAATGGCTTTGTGAAGAATCGGGAAATCTGACGCGCAGTAGGGTCGCTCACTGTCATGTCGTGTCTCAACATGATCGAACATCATGTCTTACAGTGGCACAAATATCTGCCCGATCTCCGGATGTGACAATCAGCTAAATGACTGGACACGAACGGTTTAATCAGAAACGGCCCCGCTGGATGAGTTATTGCTCAACTGGCGGCCGTGATGACTCCCCTACGAAGATTCCAGATGTGGTCGGCGATTGTCGCATTGGTGATCGTCCAGGTCCCAGAGGTGCTCGCCAAGAAGGGCGACGCGCCACCGAACAAAGCACATGTTGATCTCGAGGTCCAGCAGCTCGAAAGCTCTGGCGTCGAGACGGTCAACGTCATTGTGCGCACGGACCGGAAGGTCGACTGGGCGAAGTTGCTGAAGACGCTGCGCACGCATGGCGTGATAGTGACCCGCATAGCGCCGCGCACCAACGCCATAGCCGTGACCATTTCAACCGGCGACCTCGCCTGGTTGGAAACGGTTCCCGGCATCGCCTCGATCTCGATTGACGCGCCGGTAACTTCCGCGCCTCTGTCGGCGCAAGGCCTGCTAACGAACACCGGCAGCGGCCTCATCAGGAAGAGCGATCTCCGAGCTCTACTTGGGTTGACCGATACGGACCCGACCGGTGACGGCATCGGCGTCGCGATCGTCGACTCGGGCATCGCACCGGTCTCCGAACTTTCGAGCCGCGTCGCGGCGTTCTACGATTTCGCCAACGGCAAACCGGGCCTGGCAACCGGTCTGGTGGACGGATATGGCCATGGCACGCATATCGCCGGCCTCGTTGCTGGCAGCGGTGCGTTGTCGGGCGGACAGTACGCGGGCGTCGCTCCGAATGCGCGGCTCATTGGGCTGCGCGTGCTGAACAACGAGGGGACGGGTTCGACGAGCGACGTCATTGCGGCGATCAACTTCGCCATCGTGAACAAGAAGTCACTCGGCATCGACATCCTCAACCTGTCGCTCGGCCATCCCATCTTCGAAGCCGCTGCGACGGATCCGCTGGTGCAGGCTGTGGAGGCGGCGTCGCGCGCGGGAATTCTCGTCGTGGTTTCCGCGGGGAACGTCGGCACCGATTCGCAGACGAACCAGACGGGTTACGGTGGCATTCTCTCACCCGGTAATGCGCCGTCAGCCTTCACGGTTGCCTCTGCGAAGACCCAGGGCACGATCACGCCACTCGATGACCGCATCGCGAATTACAGCTCGCGCGGCCCAACGTGGATCGACGGGTACGCCAAGCCCGATTTTGCGGCACCGGGTCAGGATCTCGTGGCACCGGTTGCGCCGGGCAGCTATCTCGCACTGAACTATCCGACGCTGCTCCTCACCGACAACTTCGGCGCGAAGAGCTACATCGTCTTGAGCGGCACCAGCATGGCCGCCGGCGTCGAGAGCGGATTGCTGGCCGTGATGCTGGAAGGCAACCGGACGGCCGCTCCATCAGCGCCACGGATTACACGCAACGCACTGAAGGCGTTCACAGAATACACCGCGTTCACAATGCGGGACGCTGCAGGCGTTACCTACGACCGACTGACGCAAGGCGCTGGTCGCGTGAACGGCCAAGGCCTCCTCAAGTTGGTGAAGTCGATCAACACCAGCACCCCGGTTGGCAGTCCGTGGGTGATCACGTCCGTCGTGCCCTACAGCACCTACGCCGGGGTATCGGTGGCGTGGACCCAGAACATCGTTTGGGGCGAAAACATCGTCTGGGGCGAGAGCATCATCAAGACAAACAACATCGTCTGGGGCGAGAACATCGTCTGGGGCGAAAACATCGTCTGGGGTGAAAACATCGTCTGGGGCGAGAACATCGTCTGGGGCGAGAACATCGTCTGGGGCGAGAACATCGTCTGGGGTGAGAACATCGTGTGGGGTGAGAACATCGTCTGGGGTGAGAACCTCGTGTGGGGCGAGAACCTCGTGTGGGGCGAGAGTGTCTCAGCCGGTCACCATGGAAGGGGTGGTAAGAAAGGAGGCAAGCAGTGAACGCCTCCATGGCGTTACAAATGACGGCGTCAGCGATGACGAATCTGGAACCGATTCGTTTCGATGCCCCCGGCGCCGTTCCGGCCATGGAAGTTGTTGCGGATTGGAAGAACGGCCTGCCCATCTTCAAGAGCAGCCGGATGATGCTTCGCGAGCTCGTGACGAGCGACGCCGCGACGCTGCTCGCGCTTCTCAAGCAGGAAGAAGTCACGCGGTTCATTTCGCCGCCACCCACCACGCCCGAGGGCTTCGAGAGATTCATCCAATGGGCGATCGGTCAGCGTCAGGCGGGCAATCAGATGACCTTCGGCATGGTGCCGGAAGGCTATGACCATGCTGTCGGTCTCGTGCAGGTGCGCGCGATCGCGCCGAACTTCTCGGTTGCCGAATGGGGATTCGCAATCGGTTCACCGTTCTGGGGCACGGGCCTATTCCTCGCGAGTGCCACGACGGCGATCGACTTTGCGTTCCAGCACACCGGCGTCAATCGTCTCGAGGCACGCGCAGCGGTCCAGAATGGCCGCGGCAACGGCGCGCTGCGGAAGCTCGGGGCAGTGCAGGATGGCATTCTTCGTGGTTCGCTGCTGAAAGACGGGAAATATCTCGATCAGATCATGTGGTCCATCGTCGCCAGTGATTGGTATCAGTCCAACGCAATCTCCTCTACCGTACACTGAACGTCCTCCGTCCTGTCCGTAGGGGCGGACCTTACCGTCCGCCCCTACACGCTACCCGCGAGGCAGCCTTTTTCATTAGATAATCAACCCATGCCCCTATACGAATACGACTGCAAGAGCTGCTCGCATCGGTTTGAACTGCTCGTTCGCGGAAGTGAGCCACCAAAATGCCCGGCATGCCAGGGCACTGCTCTCGAGCGGCGTCTCTCCGTTTTCGCCGCGCACGTGAACGGCACTAGCGCGGCGACCGACGGTCCGGTTGCGTGCGGGGCATGCGGCGACCCGCGCGGCCCCGGCGCGTGTTCGATCAATTGAGAGGTATCAGGTATCAGGCTTGAGGAGGTGTAGGTTGGAGGTACTAGGCGGGACGCGCTTGTAGGAGCCGATCTTCCGGTCGGCCCCTACCAAGCCCGGTGTTAGTGAACAAAGAGGAATAGACTGCCAACCATTCCTGCGATGAGCAGTAGACCAACTGGTATTCCGATAAGCGTCATTCCCAAGTCAGACATCGTCTAGAACCCACCTTACTACAAGCTGATCCTCGCCGCGTCTGAGCATCTGAAAAAAAACTGGCGGCTCCGGAGGACTTGCCCTACCATTCAGCCCTCTCGGAGGACCTGCCCATGAAATCGATTGTCTTCGCGGTTTTTGCGCTGGCTGTCGCTGCTTCGGCGGCAGCGCAACTGCCGACCGCGACCATCCTTGGAACTGTGCGCGACAGCGGTGGCGCCGTCGTACCCGGTGCAACCATCACGGTCACCAACACCGATACTGGCTTCTCCAGAACAGGGGTGACTGGTGGCGACGGAACGTATCGGCTCCCGGCGCTGCCTGTGGGCCGCTATGAAGTGCGCGTCGAACTCCAAGGGTTCCGCACGGCCGTCCGCAGTGGATTGACGATGACCGTGGGGCAGGAGGCGCTCCTGAACTTCACGCTGGAGCTGGGCACCATCAGTGAAACGGTGTCGGTCACCGGCGAAGCGCCGCTCGTCAACACTACTAGCGCATCGCTCGGTGCCCTTGTTGACGCACAGGCGGTCGCCGACCTGCCGCTGAACGGACGCAATTACATCGACCTCACGTTTCTGCAGCCCGGCATCGCGCGTCAGGAGAACACGACGTCGGGCGGCACGTTCGTCGGCAGCTGGTTCAGCAGCAACGGCTCGCCCGTCCGTTCGAATACCTACATGCTCGACGGCGCCGTGATGGTGAACGTGCTCGGCGGCACTGCCGGCTCGATGGCGAACACCACGCTCGGGGTTGAAGGCATCCAGGAGTGGCGCGTCATTACCAACACGCTCAGCGCGGAGTACGGCATGACGATGGGC
>Ga0207643_10001475_pt1 | contig 13504 bp, 7 predicted proteins | sample KBSMisM62_FD_184313 | JGI IMG/M metagenome (GOLD analysis project Ga0207643, IMG submission 184313) | Miscanthus rhizosphere microbial communities from Kellogg Biological Station, Michigan, USA - KBS Miscanthus M6-2 (SPAdes) (version 2) | ecosystem: Host-associated > Plants > Roots > Rhizosphere...
CAGGCACAATTGCCATCGTCGGAAAGGCAACCCAATCGCCAAGGCTCATGTAGTAAGCTCCAGCGACCGTAATGCGAAAAGCAGGTTGATAAGTTCCGTCTGCCATAACCCAGATTTGTAGCTCGCTTGCTTCGTGTCCGGGTGTGCTATCTGTAATGATGCCGTTGAAGATGAACGCTTCCATTTTGTAATTCTCCCCTTTGGTCCCTGGTGTGGGTCTTAAAAACCACCGAAGCAAGAAAACTTATAGCTGGTGCTAACAGTCAATCCCGTGGCAACGCCTCCCACAAGATTTGTCCAGGTAAATACAGGAGCGGAAGCAGACTCTGTGGTTTCCTGAATGGTGGCACCGTTACCCCACGCGGTTGCACCCTTCACCAACATGCACACAATTGGTCTAACAGCGGGAAATGCTGTTGCGAAAGTAACTGTACAGGTGCCGGTCGATCCCGGAGAACCTGTACCCGTGTTGATCGTCACTGTGAACTTATGATCGGTACCGCCGGAATCGATCGTAGGTGCGGCCGGTGAAGTCCCCGTACCTGTGCAAGCTACAGTCGGTGCTGTGGTTTGTGTGTGTGACAGATGACCCATCGCCGAAACGCTAAACTTTGTGGTAGGTGTTACCGTGTTGAGATCGTCCGTGAGAAAGTCAAGTCGAGTACCTTGGGCGGTATTGGTCCAAGCTTGGTCTGCTCGCGAACGAATTGCTGCACCTGGAGTAGAACCATAAGCAGAAGTACCGTAGCCGTACGCTCCAATGTTACAAATGATATCATCAAGGCCAATCGCGGAAGGGCTTGAGGCAGTACCGTTAGCTCGACGACAAGCAAACGTGTTGACCGCACTAAAGGTATCCATCGCCATTACCGTACCTGTAGAATCGACAGCTGCCACGTGGAGCTGTGTTCCTGCTAGAGGAGTCGGAAGAGTTGATGTGTTGTTGGTTACAGTCAAGAGAGATGTCGGGGAAGAGGTGCCAATGCCGACCTTGTCCGTGCTAGTGGTGGTCGAGACGGTCGTACCGCTATCCGTCCAACCCTTAAAACTAGAAGACAGGGCTGTAGCGCAAGACGAAGATGTGACGTCTCCTGTTAGGTTAGGCTGCTGCGCACAAGTAGCCGATCCAGATAGATCACTAAATGCGGGTTGCAACTTTGTGAACACACCCGTTGCGCTATTGTAGGCACTGAACCATTGCGAAGTCGTCGCGGTTGTATTCGCGGGAACAATCTGATCGCCTGTATTTGTACCTGAGGACGTTCCCGTGTGCGAACCTGAAAAGTTGCTCGCGGCTAGAGCACCCGTAGCCGTAATCGCGCCCGTTGATGCAATGCGAAATCTCTCTGCGAGTGTACCGGCGGCAACTTGATAGAACACAGTGTCGACGTCTTCCGTTCCGGCAGTTTTGTCAGTTGCTATTGCACGAATGATGCTTCCCTGGATTTCGGCTGGAGCCGAGTTTACAAAATTGAAGTTCACATCTCCTATGTCTTCGTTGGTCGCAACGGACAGACCCAAACGAGACTTGCGGAATGTGATCGATTGCGCGCTACCGTCGTTTGTATCGTTTGTAAGCTTCACAGCAGCACTGAGAATCGCGATGGTGTTGGAACCTGAGAAATGATATTCGTCTCCTGATGCCAACACCTTATATGTCATGTTGACCGGTTGTGCGTTCGACTGCGGCGCACCGACCGCGTAGGCGATACGCGAATTGTAAACACCATCAACAGGCCAGACAAGATTCCCATACGACGTGCTCGATCCGAGACGCTGCTCTACTGTTCCGTTTGTCTTGGAAGTCCCCCAAGTTGAAACTCCGGCCGAGAAAATTGCGGCCGGACCTGCATCTCCTGAACCGACTTCTAGTGCAGGTTGTGGCGAAAGTGATTGATCCACCAAACCTGTAGGACGTAAACCATAATGTTTGTAGATGGTAACGCCAGGTCCCCCACCAGAGGAAACAAACAAGCCACAGGAAGTATCACCCCCGTTGTCAGGTTCAGTGTAAGCGGAACACTGGATACCGGTGCGAACAATGGTTGAGCTATGAGACGTCTGGAGTACTTCCACGTTAAGCGCTACACCGTCGTTCGCAGACGTACGAGTGTCGTACAAACCCATGAGCGACGTGCGAAGACCTTGATTGCTGCCCCCGGTAAGAGTCGATCCGGCTGCCAACAGTCGAAAGGGAGCACCACCGCTCGCGGGCGTATACGGTGCAGCCATGGTGATCTTGTTCGTTCCCATGGCAATATCACCGGTCATCGTACCACCTGCAAGAGGAAGATAAAAAGGAGCGATGGACATTGTACGATCCGCGCCGAGATTCATCGACGTCGATCCAGCACAGAGCAGCGGCGCCGTACATGTGATCGTGCGCAAGGCAAGTAGCGCACTTGGAGTTACCTTGTAAGTCGTTGGTGTTCCGCTACTGTTAGCTTCCGGTAGGTAATCGAGAAGAGAGGGAGAAGGATTCGAGGGAAGATCGCGAATTTTGATAGCTTGAGCTTCAACAGAGATAGTAGCAAAAAAAACCACAACAACGACGTAACACAACCCCCACAACACGTTCTTTGTCATCGATCGTTCCCTTTCTCTCTTTCGTTTAGTAGTTTGATCTCGTTACTGTCAGTGCTGCTTACATTGATGTGCGCGCCCATAAAACCAAACAATCCGACTATGGAAGACGCCAATCGGTTCCCTGACTCGCATACTCTTGCTTCCACCCTTTGTATATCTTGCCGAGCTGCATCAATTTGTTCGATAGCTTTATTAGATTGAACCACAGCACCATTCATGATAAAAGGAATCATGTCGCGAAAACACCCCGAAACATACTGGTCAGGTTGTCCGTCCGATCCCTTTTGTCTTGCTTCTATCCAAGCAACGCACTTACATGGTGTATTGGGTTTCCGCAAATGGCATTGAAGATTGTCGACCGTAGGTGAATCGAGAGGCGGAATCCGACTTAGCAACTTATTTAACATTTCTTCTATGCGATCTAATCGTTCATTGTTGTTAAACATTTAGATATCCGTGGCCTTTTTTATGTCTCACGTCTTGATGCATAGACGAAAAAACGCGCGATTTGGTCTGTAGGTAGAAACCGAACTTATTGTGTGATTGTGGCCTGCGCCGGTACCAGCAGCAGCAACGGCCAAAACACCAAAACCCGGACCAGCCGTATTCGCTGTGGGGATTTCAGAAGTTGTCAATGCGTGGTTGCCAATGGAAAGACCAACACTGTTATCAAATCCGTAAGTAGTATCTGTTGTGCCTCCAGCATGAGGCCCCCCACCTGTTATACCTGCGCCGTTTGTGATGAACACTGTCATGTCATCGATAGAGGCGTCAAGTGTCCAACCTGCAGGAGCTGCCGCTTGATAGAATATAGTTTTCGACCCGCTTGGAATCGGCGATGCTGGCAAACCCGTAATCTGCGATCCATCAGCTGCGGGATATCTTGCACTTCCGTCGAGCTTGACCGTGTTGCCTGCTGCCGTGCCGAACACAACCCCAAGGCGAGCCAACGTCGCGACAAGTTGTGTATTGTTCATCTCAGCGAGAGCGTTCTCGGCACAGAGTAGGGACTCAGGTGCAACGTTACACCATGCATTGCGAGTTCCAGCACCCCACGCTACAGGAGTCGCCGGTCCATTCGTCGAATAGGTAACGACGCGGGAAGAAATCGTATCGGTTGACGGCCCGCCGCCTCCATAGGTGAGGGTGCCATACGAGAATTCTGTAATGCCTGATGTCGCGTCGTAAAGTTGCAAGGGAACGCCAGTTGCACCGTTCGCGTACCTATCACGAAAGTTGAGTTTGCCGGTTGAGGCTATAACATCAAGCGTTACGGTTCCGCCGGTCGTAGCAGTCGTGGAGCCCTGCCAGATTCCGAACGATGGACGGAAGACGGTAGCCATGTTAACACCTCACCCGACTGGAAACGACCATCACAACATCTCCCTGATTTTTACTACGACCTCGAAATGTTCATCGTCTTGCAACGACACATCCTGCAACCCGTCAAACAATCCATACGTAATCCCATCCATTTGAAACGAGCTACCCCCCAAATCCTCAATCAACATAACAGCCTCCGACACACCAACATCGCGACGGAGTCGAGCCATGCCAGTTCGGTATGCTACCTTGTTCAGAAACTTGAGATTAAAGGATTTTCGTGCTGATCTTGGACGAATGCGCGGAAAAATCGGTCCGCCTTCAGACACGATTAGTTTGGATTCTTCGTCGAGACCTTCTTGTACCGTCCCCTGTTGTCGGATTACAGAATCCAACCCGCTCACGATTCCAAAGTCTACCAACAGGTTTCCGATCTCGAAGTAGTCCGCGGTAGAGAAACCGGAAGCCGACAAAGCAGGCTTACGAGGATTCGGATCATCGATCGTGATCGTTAGCACCGGATCTAGAACGCCAGCACGTTCGTAGATATAGGAATGAATGCGACGGAACGAGCCCGAATCGGGCGACGGCCAGAGCGGCTTGTCCACAACGGAGTAGCCAAGATTACCCGAAACCGAAAATGTGCCATCAGCAGAAGAATTGTTGTACGTTAGGACCAAGGCACGCCAAGATGTAACCCCTTGCGCTGCCATCGCAGCTGTCAGATCGATCGTAAAGCTAACAGGAGAGCCCAAATCGATAAAACGGCATCGATCTGTCGGCTGCTGCGAAGAGATCAGATAGGACAGCGGCATGTCAGCAGCAGTAACGGACGGGGACGATAGAACACCCCATCGCGATAGACGATCGGAGATCAGCAACCAATCTAGACTCGTGTCGATCATTTTTCGCTATCCGTCGATGAAACCTAGAAGCATTACTTCATTCATTTTCGTGTTTCTCCCTTGGTTTTCTACCGTCTTCAATCAATCACAATCTTCTGACCGTCGTCCGTTACGAACACTTCGCCGATGTCGCTTATCAGGTTTCCGTACGTATAATACCGGCCCCATGCTTCCAATGTCACTGCATTCGAGCTTGGGTCTTCTTGGTAACCAACGATCACTAATAATGCGTTCTGTAGATTCTCGACGTAGTTACCATCTACACCAAGAATACTTACTTCGATCACATCCCCTATCGAGTACTGATACAGCCCTCTCGATAATGGTAATGCATAGGTGGCCCGGTTGACCCCCCATAGTACCTGTCTCCTTAGTGCTTCATTATACACCTCTTCAGGGTCATCGTATAGGGTGTCCTGGACCAGATCCTCGGCCGAGGGGCGAGCACGTAAGACGCCCCGAGAGACAGGTGTAGAGACGGAACGGTAGGGCTTACCAAGGTCTGCAATCGTGGCCTGCGAAAGCGACGTGGATAGATTTCCCGCTTGCTGCGTGGTTTGATAGGGACGATACTTTAATGTGACTCGTTTGACTGCAAGGGTTTTTGCGATTAACGACACACCGCCGGATTGTACGTCATTCTCGTTCAATCGGAATTTTGCCGTTGTTGGTTCCTCTAGCACTTTAACTGTCAACTCGCCTGTCCTACGCACTGTAACCCATGCACCGGATTTTTTTGCCAGATCTTGGATCGCGTCCCATATGTTGGGGTTTTCGCCTCGTAAGCACAGACGAACGATCTGTGGATAATTGTTTGATGCTTGGGTGAAGGCGATCAGATCAATTTCTGTATTGTCGAAGCGATTGCCGACGACCGGATAGTCTTGAGCTAGACGTAAAATCAAACCGGCAAAATCGACCACATCACTTGTAACGGAGACAGTAAGTGTTCCTTGCGGTGGAGCTTGCAATCGCAATAAGGTACGTGTCCCCATTCGAGACGTGACACAATGACCAACGATAGGAACCCAATCGTAAATGTCGGAGACCGGTGCATCGATCACGTACGTGGGATCGCCCTTGTCAGCGACAGACGATACAACGATTGTAGACGTTGTCGGATTGCGCGATACTTCGTAAACGTAGTTCTGAGCATCCACAGATACAGGCTCTAATTGCCGCGAGACGCCTTCGCATAGTGGCGGAGTTTGCCCAGCAAGGTCAGTGCTGCCTTCGAGCGAGCCCACCCATTTTACAGCGCCAGAGATCGTTAGGTTGTGTGCACCCGGACTCGAATCGAATAATGTAGAGCCTGTACCTTCATCGATTTTGTAATAAGCCGACATGGACGATGCACTAGACAATTGGCGATCGCGATTCGCATTAATTTGGTCGATCGTTAAAGCAGAAGGATAGACGCGCACTTCGTCAATGTCCACGTCTGCGAAGTTGGATGCAATATCAGGTGTGCGAAGAAAAGCGAGCGTATTTAAGGTCGTTGCAAACGTTCCAGTAACAGGCATCACGTAGACGGATTGTGACAAGTTGTCCAAGTCTACTACTAACGAGAGCGATAGGTTAGCTGCATCTAGAATGAAAGCAAGATGGTACATCGATGCAGGAACAAGAACGTTTAACCCTGTAGATGACGAAGATAAGATGAACTGTGTACCGGCATCATTACGAATTACGACTTCAGGAGCGTTGTTAGGCCCTGCTATCGACGAAAATCGTATCTGTCTCTGTCCAGCAGAGGAGCCATTTCGCCATCCGACAAGATCTTTTTGTACTGCTGATGATGTCTTCGGCCGTATCCAACATTCCAGGGTCATTGATCCGGAAGGAAAAGGACAGGTACCGGATGCAAACGTTGTTGTTCCGTTGCCTCGTAATGCCGCACCCGAGCCGCGATACGTTTCCGTGATGATAGGTGTTTTTAGTCTATACGTTTTGTCAAGTAACGGGACATGACATTCGGAAGGATTTGACGTATTGATCGATCCGGTCACGCCTTGGAATATTGGAGCGAATTGCGATAGACGATATTCTGGCCTACCCAGCAAGACGGATACCGGCGACAGATCCCATTCGAGAGATTTTAGGGGGAGCAGACGGCCCGAGTTAAGCTCAAAGACCATCTCGCCTTGCGAAGGTAGAGCATTGTCGACGATTTGACCACCTGACATCACACGATTTGTGGACGAATATGGGGAAACCAAACCAGCCTTGAACAATGCATGTGGTAGAGGAGTCGATACTAGATCGGGTAAGGTATCATCGGATTGTGAGGCGAAACCATCGCCAAGTTTTACCGTCTCGCGATTGCCAGTAATCGTGTTAAGGGGCTGTGCGTACACAAGGAAGGAGCGGCGCAAGGAAGCATCGAACAGAGCACCCTCTAGTGGATTGGAGACAGAGAGATCACCGGACGGATCATAAGGAAGTCCAAGAGGGGATAAACCGAGGGGTTCCAGGCCTAGGATCATATCGTACGCTAACCGCCCGTACCTGCGATTGGTTTATCGTGTCGCGTATTGCTTGCGATCTTCTCCAGTTCCTTCACCGCATCCGTCAAATGCTCCTCTGTTTCGTCGCGATTGGCACGCGTTTCAGCCCGCCAAACTAACACATTCGCTGCCAGTTTGTTCACCCCGATTTGCAGCAGATTTAACGAATCGGCCGACTTCTTTTGTGCTTCCAACATCTGACTAGAATAATCGGACAATTTATCAGCCGCTTGGGTCGTCGCTGCAGTCGTCGCGGTTGCAGCGTTTGATACGTTGTCGTTCACAGCAGACATGATCGATTGCAATGCCACCACACCGGACGCAACATGTCCCAACCCGCTAACGATGGCCTGACCGTCCGATGACAATGCGGCCTTAACAGACGGAAGCGAGCGAATCTGATTGATCGTCTGATCGATGCCGCCAAGTACAGAAGCGGTCAGTTCGCTTGAAGGTGAGAATGCTATCAGGTTCTTCCGGTACGTTTCGGCATAGTCCTTTAGTTTGGCGATGGCATCAACATCACCGGTCAAGGCCTTGAGGCGATCGGATTCATAGTCGGCCTTTGAGTTATTGAGCGCCGTGCGAGGATCGACCAAGCCTAAAGACGAATCCGTATGTAAAGTCGTCTGATAGTCGATAAGCGACTGCACTGCGGTTTTGAGCTTGTCGGCGGCATCGTTCTGATTAACAGCAGCAGACGAAAGGTCCGATGCAGCGGACGTTACCTGATCGAAACTGGGAACCCAATCTTTACCACCTGGAAGGATGTTTGCGTTCGCGTCGATCCAACCGAACGCCTTTTCAAGTAGTGCGATTTCGTCCTGTGTGAGCTTGCCCTTTGCTCTAAGGATGACGTATTCGTCGCGCAACTCGATCATTTTGATCTGGTAGTTGATGATCTCTTGAGCGCGAAGCAATTCGTTATGGAGTAGATGCTGTTTGGCGTTCGTGCTGCTGTCAGCGATAATATTGGAAAGATCTCCGATCAATGATGAAAACTGTCCCATCGATAGTTTTTCTATTGCGTGGATTTCAACGGCTGTCAAACGATGAAGCATCGTAGCCGTACGATCGGCACCGTATCCCGCGTCCGCGACTTCCTTCTTCATGTCCTCGTATTGTTTCGTAGTCTGTTCGAATACGTCGTCAGGTGACACAAGCTGAATGAAGCGATCGGCGATGTCCTTCTGGTGTGCCTTGGTCACATTGGCGGTTTCCTGTTGCTGTAGAGCAAGCAACTGAGCGCGTAGTTTTGCATCCTTGCCTGCCGCTAACAACTGCGCATCATAGTCTTTCTTGATCTGTGCGAGTTGTTGGTGAAACTGATCCATCTCAGCAAGGGAAAGCTGAAAACGTCGATCGTCGATGAAGGATTGGACGGATTGTCTGTCGCCGCCTTTACCCCCGCCGCCATGAGATTGATGTCCGGCTGCGTCACGTGCGGCATTGTAGGCATCATTGAACATGCCTTGGAATTCTTCCCATTTTCCAAGGAGTTCAAGTTGTAGTTTAATCTGATCAAACTCGATATCAACCTTGATCTTTGCCCATTTTGCCGCTTCCTTCGCATACTTCGGCGACGACTGTAAGTACTGGTAGAGGGTATCGAAAATACCCATGTTGATTTCTTGATCGGATAGGGCTTTCGGGACCCGATCAAGCTGGTGAGTCCATTCGTCGATCGACTGACGAAGATGGGCCACTTGGCGATCCCAATTCGTCTCTTCCCCTTCCTTCGTCGGAAGATGACTAGAAAACTCAGGGTCTCCGGGTATAGTCTGTCCAGGTGAGAACGGTCCCGTTCCATTACCACCTAAGCCACTACCTGCACCGCCTCCTAGGCTTCCCGGTCGAGCTAGCAATCTCTCTAGCTGACGTTGAGCTGCATCGATCTGTTGTTGTAGGGAGGCCTCGATACTACTGGAGGCCTCAGCAATGCCAGCCGAAAGAGAACGAATAGAGGCAAGTCGATCGGCAGCAGACGTATCGATACCGAGAGCTTGATTTTTCGCCGCTTCGGCTTCCTTGTCTCTGGCTCTAATAAGATCATCTGTGGCTAGGCCAAGACGGCGTGCGGCTTCGATTTCCTGATTGTATTTATCGATGCGTTCAACGTACTGTTCGCCTGCATCGCCAAGTCGAGCCCCACGAACAAGTTTAGCCGTATCTATGTTGGCTTCGATCTGATCTAAGGTAGCACCGATCGACGCATGCAGGGCTTGGATGATCTCTTGTGATACTCCGGCAAAATTAGCTTGTGTAATCGCAGAAGCAACAGCCGCCTGCATTGCTTCTTGTGCGGAATTGAACTCGCCGACGAAGATACCTGCGACATATGCAGCGAATTTCTTGCCATCGTGACGCGCACGGATCGCGATCTGCGGCAAGTCAAGAAGAACACCGCCAATGGAGTTGGCAACATCTGTCAACATCTGGCGAATGGCTTCAGAGATTTTCTTCCCAGCCTCGTTAAAATAGGAAGCAGAAGACCATTCACCGGCGATGACTTGTAATTCTGTTGCCGTGCCGAACTTGTGCGCGCGTTCGTTAGCGATCATCTTGCTAACGATGGAATAGACGGTATAGAAGATCTGGAATTCGGCGAGAATCCCGCCCATTGCCGAACCAAGACCAGCACCACCTATACCGGCATTGTTGAGCAGGCCTCCCAGTTGCTGACCAGTTTGGTAGGCAGATTGTACGTCTGCGATTGCTTTCGACAGACCACTAGCGATTTTCTCTAGGAATCCGCCAAATAGACCGCCAAGATTGTTAAGCGCGGACGACCACGAGGATAGTTGATTTGACCAGTAGTTCTCATCTAAGTGTTCTAGATAGGCTTGAGCGTCCTTCACCTGCTCAGTCGTACGATCTGTACTACTAGAGATGTACTCTTCGATCCTGTCGCGTTCTTCCCTGTATAGATCATATGGAGTCTTCGATGCGCCGGATATCTTGTTCGTGATCTCGGCATCTTGTAGCTTCTTCAGATCGTCCTTGATCTTGTCCGAGATATTGCCAATGTCCACACCGAGAGAATCGAAGATCTGCTGTACAGCATCGATGATCTTTTGGCCTTCAACGATCGAACCGTGTCCTATTGAAGCAATCGTTTCTAAGTACTGCTGCTCGATTTGTTGTAAATAGCGAGACTGGTCCGTATCGATACGACTGATCGCAGTTTGCAACTCGGTTTTATTGTTGAGATTGCCAAGTTCTCTAGCTACATCCAAAGCATCCTTCATCGAATCCGTGAATTCGTGTTCCCGTCGAACGGTCTCAGCAATGGTATCAGTTAGATCTTCGTGCGTATGCTTCAACGAATCAAGCACGCGCTTCTGAATTTCAATTTGGATAGAATTTTCGCGAGATGCTATCGTAGTGCCTGTCAGCTCATCCGTAAGCTGAGCCTGCAAAGTGATCTGTTGGGTTGTGAAGTCATAGTTGTTCTTGTTCGACTCCAACACCGCATCCGTAGCATGCTTAAGATCGAAGTTCTTTCCTGCCAAAGATCCGACCAATTCGATCTGCTTTGGCAAGGAAGCGTTGGATTTCTCTACCTGTTCTCTAAACTTTTCAGCCTGCGCAGGTTGGTTATTGTCCCTCGCTTTCTCTTCAAGGCTCTGGAGTTTTTCGATCTCTGATCGATGTTCTTTTTCAATCTGGGTCGTAGCGGCCAGTACGACTTTCTTTCTCTCTTCTTGGAGTAGAACACGAGCGTAGACGTCTAAACCTTTTTCGGCAGCTGACAGTAAAACGCCCTGAGCTACACCTTCATCGATTAATTTGTTTGTGAGATCCGCTAACTTATCACTGTGCGAGTGAGTTACTTTTTCGGCATCGATGGTCAAATCGTTAAGTTTCTTTTGCTTTGAGGCAACTTCGTCCTGCGCTGTTCCGTGTTGCTTATATTTGTTGTCATTCCCCTCTAGAGCCTGACGATGCTCCAACAGTTTGCGGTTGAGTTTGTCACGCTGGATAATGTCAGCAGCGACAGCCATAGCATCATCGACGGCAGATTCGCGAAGATCATCTGCCAACGACAACAGTTCTTTGCTCGCGGCGACTTTTACTGGATCGGCTGTAATGATTCCTATTGCTTTGGTTACTTTACTCGCACCCTCAATAATTTCTGCGAAAACCGATTTTAGCGTTGCACTTATCTTATGTGTTGCTTCGTCCCATTGCAGGTACAAATCCATCGCACCATAGATCATCTTGCGGATTGCATCACCGATATCGTGACCTATCTCTGTAACACCTAATTGTAACGCCTTCCATCCGCCTAGGCTGTCTACGACCTCGCCAACCAAATCTTCAAGAGCAGGGATGATCTCCGACGCAATCCCCTCTTTGAACTCATCTAACACGTTGTGAGCGCGTTTGGCCTGCTTAATCAGGTTTAGATCGAACTTGTCAGAGACTTCACCTACTTTCTCCTTTAGAATATCGAATAAATACGCCTGATACTTGACAATCTGTCCGGTCTCTACGAGTTGATTGAGTGTCTCTTTTTGTCCCTTTGTTAGAACGATACCGGCATCTTTGAGACCTGCAACGGATTTGCTATTGCCATCTAATGCGGGGCCTAGTTTTCTCGCTGCTTCATCGGCCGTATACCCCATCGCCTTCGCATAGGCAAGCGTAGCGTTCAAAGCTTTGGGATAGGAATCTTCGGTCAGATGTTGGAACCTAGTTAGAATAATTGCCGATTGTAGGATCTCTTCCTTGGTCCTACCTGTCAGCATTTCGTAGCTGTCGGCAAGTTCTACGATTTCATGAGATGTAAGGCCGGAATATGAACCGGTGTTCCGTAAGCTGTTGTTGAGTTTTTCGATGACCTGCTGTAATTTTAGACCCTCACTTACAGCTTCACCGATGAATTCACCTGCAAGTTTTATAGCCTCAAATCCGAGACCGACTCCGATCAAAGCAGCTGCTAGTCCTGCAATCACAGGGAGCAAAGGACCAAGAGAAGCAACGACCTCACCTAAGCCCGAACCCTTCGATATGATTGATTCGAGACCTTCGGCTACTTCATGACCGGCGGCGCCAGCAGGCCCTAGTGCGCCAGTCAGTTGCAGTATTTTACCTACGAGGGATTCGAGAGGAGCATGGGAAGAGGAGTAATGCTCCTTCGCTTTTTCTAGAAGTTCGTTATGCTTTTCGTGATCGATTAAGCCAAGGTGCAGGGCTTTCGAGAGAGCGGATTGCGCTTTTTCAAACTTCTGTGTTGCAGCCGCGGCTGGATCAATCGAGGCTACTACTTTTTTGTAGGCAGCATCAGCGCCCGCGAGTTCTTTGTTGTATTGGTTGAGAGTAGTTTTTGAGACGTCGGCTTTTTTCGCCATCTCAGCAAGAGACTTATCAACTTCGGCACTGTCCGCTTTCCAACGGATTAGACCTTCTAGTGTGCCGATGTTGACAGTCGCTGGCATGGTGTGTTAGCCCATAGTCCTTTCCGCAGTCAGCCGTTGAACGTCGTTTGCGTTGGTTTACGTCCCGCGGTCAACCTAGCTACTCGCTGATTCCAGGCCTCGACAGCGTCGTTAGTTTCGATGCCGTCCTCATTCTCTTGTAACTGTTCCATCTCCTCTTGACGGCGAAGATACTCTTCCATTGTTGGATAGGCGAAATCGGAACTCGTTAACCACTTGTCCTTATCGAGAGTGTTGACGTTGTATATCGCGGCGGCAATGTTCCCGGCTTGCTGATCTCTCCTTTCTTCCATAAACGGGTACATGCGATCGAATTCCAACCACGTCCACAGTTGACGCATTGTCAAACGAGATAGAAACCCTCCAGGACCCTCGACGTTCCATTCGCGAAAATGGGCCGCTAGTCGATACACTTGGCGGAGTAGCGGACTCCGCTTTAGGCTTCCCCCGGCTCCTCACGATCCGACTGATTGATAGCGTCGAAGATGGCGTTGATGATATTCCATGAGATCGGGTTGACTTGATCGACGTCATCAAAGAACGGACTTCCGTCCTCGTTAACCAAGAGATCGCAGATCACCTGCCGCACGGCAAGGATACGGTTTTTCTCTGTCATTTGTGATACGAAGTTCTCGGACGTCCCAACCGTCATGGGAAGATGAAAGAACGCGTAGACTTCGCCGTCTGGGAGCTTAACATTGATCATGTTGATTGCGGACGACTTCCGCTCAAGAAGATCCAC
>Ga0207643_10001483_pt1 | contig 13460 bp, 12 predicted proteins | sample KBSMisM62_FD_184313 | JGI IMG/M metagenome (GOLD analysis project Ga0207643, IMG submission 184313) | Miscanthus rhizosphere microbial communities from Kellogg Biological Station, Michigan, USA - KBS Miscanthus M6-2 (SPAdes) (version 2) | ecosystem: Host-associated > Plants > Roots >...
AGCCGCGCTCGAGGACGCGCTGCGCGAGGCAGGCGCCGTGTGCCCCGTCGACGTCGAGGTGGTCGCGGAGATCGCCCGCGAGCCGGGGCCGGCGGCGAAGGTGAAGCTCGTTCGCTCCGCCGTCTAGAGGCTTCTAGGGCAGGCGCAGGCGGTAGATGTTCAGCGTCTGCTGGCCGCCTGCGCTCCTCGCCTCGGAGTACCCGGTGGCGCCCGCGAAGTCCCGCGTGCCGCTGATCACGGGGATCTTCACCGGCGCGTTCGGATCCGAGACGTCCAGCGTCCCGCGAAGGCGGAGCCCTCCGCCGGGCGCGCCGGCTCGGCTCCGCCGGCCAGACGCGGTCCGCCCTCGAAGTGCGCGGCGATCTCGTCATCGGCCAGGTGCGGCTCCTCTCGTGATCGCGCTGCTCCCGCGTGAAGCCTGGCGGCGCAACCAGCTCGTGGTCTGCGTCGCCGTGTTCATGGTGTTCATGGGCTTCGCGTTCGTTTTGCCGTTCCTTCCGCTTTACGTCCGCCAGCTCGGCGTCACCAGTGACGAGGCGGCCGCCACCTGGGCGGGCGTGCTCATCGGCATCGCGCCCTTGCTGGCCGGACTGCTGGCGCCGGTGTGGGGCCGGCTGGGCGACCGCTACGGCCAGAAGCCGATGGCGGTGCGCGCGCTCGTGTCGTACGTCATCCTCCTCGCGCTCTCGGGGGCGGTGACGTCGGCCTGGCAGCTCCTGGCCTTGCGCACGGCGGTCGGGCTCTTCGGCGGCGTGGGACCGCTGGGCCTGGCCATGGCGACGGCTCTCGCTCCACGCGAGCACACTGGCCGCGCGGTCGGAAGCATCCAGTCGGCGCAGATCCTGGCCGCCGCGGTGGGGCCGCTCGCGGGCGGCGTCCTCGCCCATACCATCGGCATGCGTCTCACCTTCGTGGCCACAGCCGCCGCCTGCGCGGTAGCGCTCCTGCTGCTCGTCTTCTTCTATGAAGAAGCGCCGCGAGCCGTGGCCGCGGATACCGGGCCGCGGGACGGGTTCGGCGCCGTCCTCGCCATTCCCGGGGTGTTGCCCTTGATGGCCACGCTGTTCCTCGTGAACTTCATCGGCCGCTCGTTCACGCCCATCCTTCCTCTCCACCTGCAGCGCATGGCGGTGCCGGCCACGAGCCTCGCCCTCTCGACCGGCATCCTCATCTCCGCCTATTCGGTGTGCGCGGCCATCTCGGCCACGCTCCTCGGCCTCGCGACACGGCGTCTCGAGCCCCGGGGTTTGCTCGTGGCGACGCTGGTGGCGGGAGCGGCGATCGTGCTGCCCATGGGACTGGTCGGCCGTTTCCCATCTTTCCTCGGCCTGGCCGTCCTGCTCGGCCTGGCCGCAGGAGGGTCGCTGACCCTGTGCTACACGATCGGAGGCCTCATGGTGCCGACGGAGCGGCGCACGACCGCCTTCGGATTCTTCTCGGGCGCGGCTCTATTCGGGGGAGCGGTGTCCCCGTCGATCGCGGGACTGCTCACGCGCGTACACTTCAAGGCCATCTACTGGGCGGACGCGGGCCTGTACCTGCTGCTGGCGCTGGCGTTGATGCCGGGCGTCATCGCGACGCGCACGCGACGTCCGGCATCGGATGTCCCCCAGGCCGCGGAGGAGAGCGCATGAAGACCTGCCATCACTGCAGTCGCGAGCTGACGCTCGCCTCGCCCATCGAGCGGACGGCCTCCTGCCCCCACTGCTTCTCCGACTTGAAGTGCTGCCAGAACTGCCGCTTCTTCGATCCCGGGTTCAACAACCAGTGCCGCGAGCCCCAGGCGGAGTGGTGCCCGGAGAAGTCGAAGGCGAACTTCTGCGAGTTCTTCGAGTTCGTGGAGAGGGCCGGGATGGGCCGCGCGGGTTTCGGGGGATCGCCGACGGATCAGTCGCGCGCGCGCTCGGCGTTCGACTCCCTGTTCAAGAAGTAGAGTCCGCGACTAGTCCTTCGGTTCCAGCAGAGGCTTGACGTACAGCAACGGAATGGCCGCGCTGTAGCCCTGGCGCGGAGTTCCCGCGAGGCCGCCCGTCGCGCTCTCCAGGTTCGAGCGGAGGACGCCGATCGCTTCGAACGTCCCTTCCGCCAGGACAGGCCCTCCGCTCTGTCCGGCATCCGCGATGGGGTCGATCTTCACGGTGATGATGCGGCGCCGGCTTCCCACCGTCTTGCGCACCCCGGTGGCCCATCGGCGCTCGCGCGACACGACCGTCCCCGGCGTCAGCCGCACCGCGGTCTCGAGATCGAGCGGACGCGCCGCGAAACCTCCCAGGAGCACCGCCTGTCCGATGCTCGGCATCGCGGCCGCGGACAGGGCCAGGAAATGCGTGGAGGGATCGGAGAGAAGAAGGGCGAGGTCCGTCTCGTGGTCCACGGTGACGACGGAGAACTCACGCTCGCGTCCGTCACGGAGGCGCAGGCGGGGCGCTTCGTCCTTCGGCATGTGGTCCAGCACGTGCGCGCACGTCACGAGGTGGCCGTACGGGTCCACGTAGAACGCGGATCCGCGCGTCACCGTGACCCCTTCCGGTCGCCGGACGGTGACGATCTGGGCCTGCGCCTCTTCCACCTCGGCCCGCGTCCGCGCGGTGCGCGGATCCGGAGCGGGCGAGGCCGCGGCGAGGGACGCGACCACGAGGGAGGCGATCACCGCATCATCTCTTTGAGCACGCGGTCTGCGTCCTGCAGCGGATAGTCCAGGTGGAGCAGCGCGGCCAGCGTCGGCGCGATGTCCTCGGGCCCGCAGCTGGCGGTGTACGTGCCGGGCTTCACGGAGGCGCCCATGAACACGACGGGCACGTTCCGGTCGTGGTCGTAGGGCGTCCCGTGGCCCGTACCCCCCGGCCGGTCGGAGAGGTAGAAGCCGTCCTTGAGCACCACGATCACCTGCGGGCTGCGCGTCTCGAAGAACGAGCGCCGCATGAGCGCAAAGTAGGGATCGCCCTTCGGGGGATCGCCGAGCAGCCGCTCGTGCGTGTAGACCTTCTCGACGAGGCCCGTCTCCAGGAGCGCCTTCTCGACCACCGCCTCCACGTCGCGGCGCGCCCACCCGCGCCGGGCGATCGTGTCGAGGTCGAGATAGAAGTCCGGCGGCGAGTAGCGGGCGACGAGGCCGTTCTGCGCTCCGAAGCGGGCCTCCAGCGCGCGCGTGACGGGATCCTGGATCTCCGCCGTGCGCACCCGGCGCGCCGGCATTCCGCGCGCCAGCAGGTTCTCGACAAGGGGCATCGCCCCGTGGTCCGCGCTCAGCCCGATGATGACCCGATCGAGTCCCACGCGGCGGTCGATCTCCTCGAACAAGCGGCCGAGGGTGAGGTCCAGGCGCAGGTATTCGTCCATCTGCTCCTGGCTGTCCATGCCGTAGGTGTGTCCGACCACGTCGCTGGACGAGAACCCGACCGCGAACAGGTCCGTGTCGTCGTCCGCGCCGAGCTGGTGGGCGGTCATCGCGGCCAGGGCGGCGTCGAGAAGGATCTCGTCGCCGAACGGAGTGCGCCGCAGGTCGTCGTAGTACCCCGGGGACTGCGGCTTTTCGCGCGAACGGTGGGGAAAGACGATGTCGACGTTGTCGTATTCGCCCTTCACGGCGTCGGGTCCGGCGTATTTCAGGTAGGGCGCTTCGTCGGGCAGGAGGCGTGTCCAGGTCCGCCACTGCGGGGAATCCGCGAGGCGGCGCGCGTTCCATTGCGTCAGCCAGGGGGGCGGGGTCTTCGCGTAGTACGTGCTCGTCACGAAGCCGCCGGTCATCACGTCGAACCAGTAGGCGGCGTCCGCGCGCGGCCCCGCCATGAGGATGGCGGAGCGGTCCTTCAGCGAGATCCCGACCACGCGCGACCCGGGCGTGCGCTTCTTCAGCATGTCCCCGACGGTGAAGCCGCTGAAGTTGACGGGAGACGCCACGTAGCCGCCCGGAGCTCCTCCGATGTTCACGACCGCCGGGTCCTCGACGACGTTCACGTCCTTCTTGAGGTTGGAATCGAACCACTGGTTGGCCACGATTCCGGAGTGCCAGCCGTTGCGGCCGGACAACAGCACGGAATGTCCAGGGCCCGTCTCCGTGTTGCCATGGCGGTACAGCGCGTTCGAGAAGATCGCGCCGCGGTCGAGCAGGGCCTTGAAGCCTCCGCGGTAGAGCGGCGCGAATCGCGTCAGGTAGTCGTACCGCATCTGATCGACGGAGATGAACAGGACGAGGCGAGGTGACCCCGCGGCGCGGACTCGAGGAACGCGCCAGGGGCGAAGGACGAATACCCCGGCGACGGCGACGGCCAGGAGAGCCAGGAGCGCGCGTCGGGCTTTCACAGGAACCAGCGCTCCTTCTTCACCGCCTCTTCGTACGCGCGCCGGACGGCCTTGACCTTGTCCATCTCGGAGACTTCCGCCGGGGGCACGTCCCACCATGATTCGTAGCCGGGCACGCCCACCGAAGGATCGGTCTCGATGGTGAGGACGGTGGCCCGCGTCTGCGCCCGCGACTCCTCGAGACCGGCGCGCAGGTCCGCGATGGTGCGGCAGGCGATGACATGCGCGCCCAGGCTGCGCGCGTTGGCGGTGAAGTCCACGCGGATGCGGTCGCCGGAGAGCTGGCCGTCCGCGCCGCGATAGCGGTATTTGGTGGCGAAGGCGTCCGATCCTACCGATGTCGAGAGGTTGCCGATCGAGCCGAACCCCCCGTTGTCGATGAGGACGACCGTGATCTTGATCCCCTCCTGGAGCGCGGTCACGAGATCGGACGACATCATGAGCCACGAGCCGTCGCCCACCATGACGTAGACGTCGCGCTCGGGCGCCGCCATCTTCACGCCGACCCCGCCCGCGACCTCGTAGCCCATGCAGGAGTAGCCGTATTCGAGGTGGTAGCCCTTGGGGTCGCGGGTCCGCCAGAGCTTGTGCAGGTCGCCGGGCAGGCTGCCCGCCGCACAGACCACGACGTCCTGCGGACGAGCGAAGGTGTTGACGGCGCCGATCACCTCGCCCTGGCTCGGCAGCGGCGCGTGCCCGCGGTCGTAGTGCTTCTGGACCTCCGCGTCCCACTCGCGATTGAACTTCGCCGCGCGCTCCCGATAGGTGGGCTCCACCTGCCAGCTCTCGAGGGCCGCGCGCAACGCGTCCAGCGCGACGCGGGCGTCCGCGATCATGGGCAGGGCCGCGTGCTTGAAGGCGTCGAATTCCGAGACGTTGACGTTGACGAAGCGCACGCCGGGATCCTGGAACGCCGTCTTGGACGCGGTCGTGAAGTCGGAATACCGCGTGCCCACGCCGATCACGAGATCGGCCTCGCGGGCCATGATGTTCGCGCCCGGCGTGCCCGTGGCCCCGATGGCGCCCAGGGCCAGGGGGTCGTCGTAGGCCAGCGCGCCTTTCCCCGCCATGGTCTCCCCCACCGGGATCCCGGTGGCCGCCGCGAACGCGCGCAGCGCGGCCGTCGCCTCCGAATAGAGGACGCCGCCGCCGGCCACGATCAGCGGCCGCTTCGCCGCTCGAATCTGGGCCGCCGCCGCGCGCACGATCTCCGGCTCCGGAACCGGGCGTCGCACGTGCCAGACGCGCCGGGCGAAGAGCTCGGCCGGGAAGTCGAAGGCCTCCGCCTGCACGTCCTGCGGGATCGCGAGCGTCACCGCGCCCGTGTCCGCGGGGCTGGTCAGGACACGCATCGCCTCCAGCAGCGAGGTCACGAGCTGCTCGGGCCGGTAGATGCGGTCCCAGTAGCGCGACACGGGGCGGAAGGCGTCGTTCACCGAGATGTCCTGGGTCTGCGCGGACTCGAGCTGCTGGAGCACGGGCGCGACCCGGCGCGTGGCGAAGATGTCGCCGGGCAGCAGCAGGACGGGTATGCGGTTGATGGTCGCCCCCGCGGCCGCGGTGAGCATGTTGGTGGCCCCGGGCCCGATCGACGTCGTGCAGGCGAGCGTGGCCAGCCGGTTCGCCATCTTCGCGTAGGCGGCGGCGAGATGGACCATGGCCTGCTCGTTGCGCGCGAGGTAGAAGCGGAGCCGGTCGCCCGCCTGCTGCAGGGCCTGACCGAGGCCGGCCACGTTGCCGTGGCCGAAGATCCCGAACACTCCGGGGAAGAACCGCCGCTCCACTCCGTCGCGCTCGCTGTGTTGGCTGGCGAGGAAAGAGACCACGGCCTGGCCCACCGTCAGCCGCTGCGTCTTCATCGCACCCTGCCTTTCGCGGTGGTCACGGGCACGCGTGGATCCGGCGCCAGCGCGCCCCAGGTCTCCCGGATCCAGTGATGCCGGGGATCGTCGCAGAACGCCATCGTGCGCTCCGCGCCCGGGCCGGCCAGCACGTTCAGGTAGTACAGGTCGTGGTTGGGGCTGGCCACGCTCGGCCCGTGATAGCCGCGCGGCACGAGGAACACGTCTCCGTCCCCGATGGTGACGGTCACGTCGAAGGCCCCGTCCGCGGCGTAGGTGCGATGCACGGCGAAGCCGGCGGGGCCGTGGATCCGGAAGTAGTAGATCTCCTCCAGGATGGCCTCGCCCGCGCGCGCCTCGTCGTGCTTGTGGGGCGGGAAGGACGACCAGTTCCCCGCCGGCGTGATGAGCTCGCACGCGCTGAGGCGGTCGGTCTCGAAGGTCCCGGGTGTGCAGAAGTTCGTCACCTGCCGCGTGGCATCGCCCGCGCCGCGGATCTCCACGGGCACGCGCTCCGCGGGGCCGTAGGCGGGCTCGAGACGCCGACGCGCCTGGGCCATGGGCAGCGCGAACTCGCCGCCGCTGTCGCTCTCGATCTCGAAGCGCGTGTCGCGGGGCAGGTAGGCGAAGTCGGACACGCGGTCGAAGACGGACGTCCGACCCTCGAGGCGGAACCGTTGGCCGTCCACGCGCACCACGGCGGAGCCGGAGAGGGGCAGCACGACCATCTCGTTGGGACCGGTGTCGATCGCGCGCGAGGCCCCCGCGCCCAGCCGCATCACGCGCAGGCCGGAGAACACCCATCCCGCGAGGGCCGGCGTCACCAGGACGGGATCGCCCCCGTCCGCGGCGTGGCCCGCGGGCAGATGCAGGCGCGGGGTCTCAGGCGCGGGCAAGCATCGCCTCCACTTCGGCCGGGTACGGCATGGCGTCGGAGCAGCTCACGCGGCTCACCACCACCGCCGCCGCCGCGTTGCCGTGGCGCAGGCAGTCCGCCAGCGGCCGTCCGTCGAGGAGGGCGGCCAGGAAACCGGAGGCGAAGCCGTCCCCGGCTCCGATCGTGCTCCCGACCGGCACCACGATGGGCGGGGACGACGCCGAGGTCTCGCGCGAGAAGGCCTCCACGCCCGCGGCCCCGAGCTTGCGGACGAGGAGACCGGCGCCGCCGTCCAGGACCGCCTTCACCTGGGCCCGCGGATCCCGTTCGCCGGTGAGCAGCGCGACCTCGTCTTCGTTGCCGATGACGACGTCGATCCAGGGCAGCACCGCGCGCGCGGCCCGGCCCGCTTCCTCCGGCGAGGACCACGAGCTGGGCCGGTAGTCGATGTCGAGCACGGTGCGCGCGCCCGCGGCCCGGGCCGCCTCCACCGCCCGGGCCGTGCTCTCGCGCGAGGGCGAAGCGCACAGGCTCGTCCCGTTGGTCACGAACAGGCGCGCGCCGCGGATGAGGGCCAGCTCCTCCTCGCCCACCTGCACCTGGCTGTCCGCGGGCTTGTAGCGATAGAAGACCTGGGGGAAGCGGTCGGGCGGCGAGACCTCGGTGAGGCAGAGCGAGGTCCCGTAGCCGGAGACGCGCGTGACGCGCCGCGCGTCCACGCGCTCCTTGTCGAGGAACCCGATCAGGTAGTCGGCCAGGGCGTCGTCCCCGACGGCGGAGATGATGGCCACGCGGCGCCCCAGGCGGGCGAGCCCTACCGCGATATTCGCGCTGGAGCCGCCGAGGTGCCGCGAGAAGTGCTCGACCTCGGCCAGGGGACGGCCTTGCTCGACCGCGTAGAGGTCGTAGCCCACGCGTCCCAGCACGCACACGTCGAGAGCGTCGGCCAAGGGTGCCTCAGCCGCGCCCAGCGGCGGACTTGCGACGGGGACGGGGTGACCCGGAGAGGAGGGAGAGCGCGTCTTCCAGGGAAGCCCCGCGATGCACGAGCGCGGTCAGCGCGCGGGAGAGCGGCATGGGATCGGCGTCGCCGGGATAGAGAAGGTTGCGTCCGATGATGGCGCCGCGGATGCGCGATCCCGCGGCCAGGGCGGTGCCGAAGTCACGCAGCGTCTCTTCGGCCGTGCCACGGGCGGGCCCGCCCAGGAGGAGCAGCGGCAGCGTCGTCGCGCGGCAGACGCGGGCGAGGTCGTCCACGATCGGGACCTTCAGCCAGAGGTGCAGCGACGACTCGCCGAGGCCGGCCGCGATGCCGCACTGGCGGACCAGCGTCTCCGCGTCTTTGGCCGGCGTGTAGCCCTTCGGCTGCTTGACCACGCCCAGCGGCTCCAGGAAGCCGGGCAGGTCGTGCGCGCGCAGGTCGTTGAGGGCCTGGGCGCAGGCCTGGATGGTGCGGCCGGAGGCCGGGTCCTGGGGGTCGAGGCGATACATCATCTTGCCGCCGTCGAACCCGAGCTCCGCGATGCGGGCCGCGCTCATCGAGGTGAAGGTGTCGTCCATCTCGAAGGCGGTGCCGGCCAGCCCGCCGCGGTTCATGCTCCCCACGATCACGCGGCCGTCGAGGAAGGTCTTGGCCTTCTTCTTGCGTTCGAGGTGGCTCAGGATCAGCAGCTCCTCGAGGACGTCGGGGGTGGCCATGATCCCGTCGAGGTCGGGGTCGTCGAGCACGCGCCGCGCGCGGGCCAGGTACTGATGGCGGTCCCCCATGGCCATCGCGTCGCCGCGGATCTCGTTCACGCCGCGGGCCGGATGGTCGACCGCGGCCAGCACCAGGCGGCCGTCGGGGGCGAGCGTCTTCCGGCGCCGGCGCCGGCGCGCCTCCTTCATCACCCAGCGCGGGTGCTCGATGCGGATGTCCGTGATCTCGTCGAGCACGGCCGCGGGCAGGTACGCCTCGACGTCCCACGCGGACACGGCGGTCGGAGTGGCCATGGCGGGATCTTATATCCCGCGGGGCCGAGAGGGCTCGCCCGCGCCCTAGCGTCCGACGACGAGGACTTCGAAGGTGCCCGGGACCATCGGGGGCCGCGGCCGGGGCTGCTCGGCCGTGGGCGACGGAGGCGGCCCGAACTGCGCGGCCACGAGGTACAGCTTGTGGGACTTGGGGTCGAGGTCCAGCGTGCGCGCGCTCCTCGCCGTCTCCACCGTCTGCGCCACCTCGAACTTGTCCGGCGTGACCTCGCGAATCACCGTGACCGTCCCGTCCCGTCCGTTGGGGCTGAAGGCGAGCTGGCGGTCGGCGTCGAAGGCGGCGCCGTCCGGTCCCTCGCCGATGGGCAGGGTGGTGACCACCTTCCCGCTGTCCGCGTCCATCACCGCCATCATCTTGTTGGCGCAGGCCGCCAACAGCCGCCGGTGGCCGCGGTCGATGGCGAGGCCGGTGGGCTCCTCGCAGGGGGCGAGCGACCAGCGGCCCTTGACCTTCAGTGCCATCGGGTCGAGGGCCACCACCTCGCTCTTGTCCTCGAGGTTCACGAAGACGGTGCCCTTGTCGTCGTGGACCGCCAGCTCGGGCTTTCCGGCGAGAGCGATCGTCCCCGCGACCGTGCCCGCCTTCGCATCGATGACGGTGACGTCGTTGCTGCGAGCGTTGAAGGCGACGACGCGATGGCTCTGCGGCTCGTACAGGATCATGTCCGGGTTCTCGCCCGTCTTGACCTCGCCGACGGGCTTGAGCGTCTTCAGGTCGAAGATCGTCGAGTTGGACGTGCGGCCGTTCGACGTGAAGCCGCGGCCGAGGTCGGCCGCGATGGCGACGCCATGGATGCCGGCCGTGTCCGGGATCTCGCCCACGAGCTTCAGGGTGTCCGCGTCGATCACCATCACCCGCGTGCCACGGCCAACGTACAGGCGGTGAGCGGCCGGGTCCACGCTCAACAGGTCCCACCCTCCCTCTCCGCCGAGGGTGGCGCGCTGCAGCACCTTGTAGTCCTGCGCGACGGCCGGAACCGCCGCCGCCAGGAACGCGACGACAAGGCGCGCTTCGATTCGAGGCCGCATGGCGCATCCTCCCGTGATTCGATCGGAAGCGTCGAATCTAGGAAGCGCCCACGAGAGGGTCAAGGCGCCGGCTGAACGGGCCGTTCGGGTTGCGCGCGCGAGAATCGGGAGACGCACCTTTCGAGCAGCCGATATTTGACGTAGAGTGCGTCGTCTTCGGGTGGAACGTTCCAGTGGCTTCCAAGGTTCAGCCGGGCAAGCCGACGATCACCGACGTGGCGCGACGCGCCGGAGTGTCGAAGTCCCTCGTGTCGCTGGTCATGAGGGGCGCCGATCACGTGAGCCCCGAACGGCGCCAGGCCGTCAACAAGGCGGCGGCCGAGCTCGGCTACCGGCCCAACGCGATGGCGCGCAGCCTCGTGCAGCGCCGCACGCACCTCGTGGGCGTGATGGTCTCCGACCTGCACAATCCCTTCTTCGCCGACGTGGTGGGGGGGATCCAGGAGCAGGCCGCGCGCACCGGGTACAAGGTGCTCGTCAACAGCGGCAACCGCGCGGCTGCGCGCGAAGCGGACGCGATGGAGACGCTGCTGCAGCTGCGCGCGGACGGCATCATCCTCGGCAGCCCCGTGCTCGACGACGAGGTCATCGGGCGCGCGAGCCGCGAGGTGCCGATCGTGCTGGTGGGCCGCGAGGCCCACGGACCCGCGGTCGACAGCGTCACCAACGACGACCGGGCGGGGGCGGAAGTGGCGGTCGAACACTGCGTGTCCCTGGGCCATCGCCGCATCGCCCACATCGACGGGGGTCACGGCGCGGGCGCGCCCGCCCGGCGCCACGGGTACGAGGCGGCCATGAAGCGCCTGGGCCTCGGAGACCTCGTCTCCGTCGTCTCCGGGACCTACACGGAGGAGGGCGGCCACACCGGCTGTCTCCTGCTGCTCGCGCAGAAGCCGCGCCCCACGGCGATCTTCGCCGCCAACGACCTGGCCGCCATCGGAGCCCTCAACGCCATCGAGGAGAGCGGCCTCAAGGTGCCCGACGACGTCTCGCTCGTGGGCTACGACAACACGTCGCTGGCCGCGCTCCGCCACATCTCGCTCACGACGATCCACCAGCCGCGCCTGGAGATGGGCCAGCTCGCGCTGAGCACGCTCCTCGAGCGCATCGACCAGGACCGCGAGGAGCCGCGCCGCGTGGTCCTCTCCCCCAGCCTCGTCGTGCGCGCGTCCACGGCTCCGCCGCGCGAGGGAGTCCGTGAGCCCTGACGCGCCGCCGCTGCGGCTGCACATGCAGAAGGTCCGGAAGGCGTTTCCCGGGGTGCTCGCCCTCGACGACGTGGACCTGGAGGTGGCGCCGGGCGAAGTGCACGTCCTCCTCGGGGAGAACGGGGCGGGCAAGTCCACGCTCATGAAGATCCTGAGCGGGTCCCTGGCCAAGGACGCGGGTGAGATCCGCGTGGACGGCCACGCCGTCGACATCCAGGGTCCACGCCACGCGCAGCAGCTCGGGATCCGCACCATCTACCAGGAGCTGAACCTGGTGCCGCCGCTCTCCGCCGCCGCCAACATCTTCCTGGGCAAGGAGCCCGGCCGCTGGGGCGTGCTGGACCGCCACGCCGCGGAGACGGCCGCCGCCCGCCTGCTGGCCGAGCTCGGCGTGAGTGTCGACCCGGCCCGTCCCGTGCGCGAGCTGGGCATCGCCCATCAGCAGATGGTCGAGGTGGCCAAGGCCCTGTCCGAGGAGATGCGCATCCTCATCATGGACGAGCCGACGTCCGCGCTCACCGCGTCGGAGATCGACCAGCTCTTCGCCACCATCGAGCGCCTGCGCGCGCGCGGCACGTCCATCATCTATATCTCCCACCGCCTGGAGGAGGTCGCCCGCATCGGCGATCGCGTGACCGTGATGCGCGACGGCCGTCGCGTGACCACGCTCCCCGCGCGCGGCACCCCCATTCCGGAGCTCGTGCGGCTGATGGCGAACCGCGACCTCAGCGAGCACTTCCCGAAAGTCCGCGCGGCGCGCGGCCCGGAGCTGTTGCGGATCGAACACGTCAGCCGCGGCGGCGTCCTGTCCGACATCAGCCTGTCGCTGCACGCCGGCGAGGTGCTGGGGATTGCCGGCCTCGTCGGCGCCGGCCGCACCGAGCTGGCCGAGACGATCTGTGGGGCCGAACGTGCCATCTCCGGCCGCGTGATGCTCGACGGGGCCGCCGTCGGCGTCCGTTCTCCGCGCGACGCGATTGCGCGCGGCATCTACCTCATTCCCGAGGATCGCCGGCGCGTCGGACTGGTGACGATGATGGGCGTGCGCGAGAACATTTCACTGCCGGCGCTGCCGCGCTATGCGCGGATGGGGCTCATCGGGCGGCGGCGGGAAGCGCAGGACGCCGGTCGCATTGCCGCGGAGCTGCAGGTCAAGACCGCGTCCATCGACACGCTCGTGGGTACGCTCAGCGGCGGCAATCAGCAGAAGGTCGTTCTTGCGCGCTGGCTGTCGCTATCGCCAAAGGTGATCGTGTTCGACGAGCCGACGCGTGGGATCGACGTCGGGGCCAAGGCGGAGATCTATCAGCTGATTCGCAATCTTGCCGCGCGCGGCGTGGCCATCGTGATGATCAGCAGCGACATGGAAGAGATTCTCGCCAACAGCGATCGCGTCGCGGTGATGCACGAAGGGCGCGTGACCGGTATTCTCGATCACGCGGACTGCACGCCGGAAGCCATCATGCAGCTCGCCGTCGCGTAGCAGCCCGCGCTGGAAGGCGCTTGGTGCCTCTGTGCCTCTGTATGTGAATCTCTCTGTGCCTCCAGGCCATGACGAGTCCGCCACGGCCTGGTAGGCCGGGGCCCTTCTGGACCCGGCGCGACGAGGCGTACTGCGGCGGCACGCACAGGCGCGGCTCGGCCATGGAGGTGACGCCGATATAGTGGATGAACGTGGTGCCGCCCTCGCCTACGTATGCGCGCTCCACCAGGTTGGCGAGGTCGTACGACAGCCAGGAGCCCGGGCGGTTGATCTTGGCGCGCATGCGCGCGAAGAAAGATTGTTTCTCGTCAGCCATCTATTCCAGAGATAAAAAAAGGTCGGCCCGAGTACCGGACCGCCCCATGACTCGAAAGTTGCGCAGTCTAAGGCTGAACGGGTGCCGGCGTGAGAGCACCGGGCACGATCGTCGCCGGTGGAATCGGCCCCGCCGGCAGCGAGAACTGCTTCGCCGTGCCGGGTTTGACCTCCCTCGGCTTCAACATCGAGAGCACCGACCAGTGCGGCTTCAAAGCCGCCGGCGACAGGGTCAACACGGACCCCCAGCTCGGCCCGTTGCAGTCAAACGGCGGCCTGACCCAGACGATGGCCCCTGCCCTGGGCAGCCCGGCGATCGACCAGGGCAAATCGTTCGGCCTGACCAGCGACCAGCGCGGCATCATCCGGCCGAT
>Ga0207643_10001490_pt1 | contig 13411 bp, 12 predicted proteins | sample KBSMisM62_FD_184313 | JGI IMG/M metagenome (GOLD analysis project Ga0207643, IMG submission 184313) | Miscanthus rhizosphere microbial communities from Kellogg Biological Station, Michigan, USA - KBS Miscanthus M6-2 (SPAdes) (version 2) | ecosystem: Host-associated > Plants > Roots >...
CTTAATTATTACCGATAGAACCCGTTGTTGCTTTAAACGATTTTCTATGGCAGGAGAATATATAGAAACTATTTCTTTGCCCGGAGCCTGTGTTTGCCGGCCAGTTATAAAAGGAAATTATTTATACGCAGCAGTTCTTCGTTCACCCAATCTTGATACGGTTGACTCAGGGTTTGTTATTATTCTTAATAAAGAAAACAAAGTTGTTTCTGTGCTCTGCGGATCGGAAGCGGCCTATGAAAATGATAAACTGAAACCATTCCATCAAACAGACAAACTTTTTAAACATCCGCATGATGTGTTAGTGGATGATGAAGAGAATCTTTATGTGTGCCAATGGAGCTCGGGCAAAGTGTATCCTTATAAATTCAAGTCGGTAAAATAATTTTTATGATCATTCGCAGGGCAAAGAAAAAAGATATTGAAAAGCTTTCGGTGTTATTTGATAAATACAGGATCTTTTATAAACAATCATCTGACATTGATAATGCAAGCTCTTTTTTAAAGAAGCGATTGAAAAGAAGAGAGTCAGTGATATTTGTTGCCGAAGAAAGGAAAGAGCTGGTCGGCTTCACACAACTCTTCCCGATCTTCTCATCAGTAAGTATGAAAAGAGCCTGGTTGCTGAATGATCTTTATGTAAATGAAAAAGCAAGAGGAATGGGAACAGCCAGCAAATTGTTAGATGCCGCTAAAGATTTCGGTGCAGAAACAAATTCAAAGTGGTTGATACTGCAAACTGCCGCAGATAATTTTACTGCACAAAAAGTGTATGAAAAAAATGGTTGGGAAAGAGAAACAGACCTCTTCTATAGAAAAAATATTTAGAACCAGCCGCGACGGCGAAACATCACTAACATCCAAATAGGAATGAAAAGCATCAGTGCAACAGCGGCAAAAAATCCATAAGACTTGTGTAACCAGGGAATAGTTTCAAAGTTCATTCCGAAAATACCCCCGATAACAGTAGCTGGCGCCAATAAACATGTCACTATAGCCATTACCTTCATTACTTCGTTCATCTTAAGATTAACATTATTGAGATAAAGATCATGCATGTTGATCATCATATCACGATAGGTTTCACTCAGATCATTTGCCTGTATAATATGATCATAAATATCTTTAAAATATTTGGTGCTTCTGTCATCTAGCAGGTCACTATCGCTGCGGATAAAACCATTAATAAGATCACGAACAGGCGATATGTTTCTTTTTAAAACGATTATCTCTTTACGCAACTGGTTAATTTTTGCCAATGATCGCTGGGTAGAAGTTCTCACCACCTCTTCTTCCAAAGCTTCTATCTGGTCGCCGAGATTTTCCATTACAAGAAAATAATGATCGACGATAAGATCGAGCATTGTATAACAGAGATAATCTGCGCCGGCCTGGCGAAGACGGCTGCTCGCCAACTTCAATTTTTCCCTCAATGAATTAAAAACGTCGCGGCTTGCATCTTCCTGGAAGCTGATCACAAAATTTTTTCCAAGGATAACACTGATCTGTTCCTGCTCTACGGTATTCTTTTGAGGATTATAATAAAGCATATTGAGCAGGCAAAAGAGAATATTGTCTATCTCGTCCATTTTTGGCCGCTGGTTGATACTCATAATATCTTCCTGTATCAATGGATGTACTCCAAAATGATTGGATAGTGTTTCCACATCGGCTTTTCGGATGCCGTCAATATTGATCCACGTTATAGTATGCCTGGATAAGTACTCGAAACACTCGGTTACGTCTTTCGCCTCATGCACTTCCATTGCCTCCGCATTATAATCATATATAGTGATCCTTATTTCTTTTGAATCTTCCCGGAGCGGAATTATAGTTGGGTTCTGACTTAATATTTCACGGGTGCGACGGGTGCCAAATAAATTCAGAGGCACCAAATACTTAAGATATTTTTCCGGTTTAAGCTTGACGTTCATTACATTGGTAAGTTAACAAAAGAAACCCATCGGTAAAATAATGGAGGGTTAAAAATAACGAATCGGTTATTCTTTTTGCGAACCCAGTTATATTTGGCATTTTGAAATCAAATTAAAAATATGCCATCTCAAAAACAGGAGTTTTCGTTTCCGGGGCTAACAGCAGAACAACTCTTATTATATGCTTATGGGACTTTTTTAGAACTTGGCTGGACGCCAAAATATGCCGGCCCCAATGCAATCATTGGATATACACCACGCAGCTGGAAAAAATATGGCGATGAAATATTAGTGGAAGCAACCGGCGAAGCAATATCTGTTACAAGCAGCCTTGTGCACAATGAATCTTTTGATATGATGGGCAAGAATAAAAAACATATCAAGGATTTCATAGCAGCATTTGAAAAAGTAAGATCATCAGCGCCAAAACCAGAATGGACAATGGCGATCGAAAACTTACGAACACAAACGGTTCAAACAGTAACAGAAGAAGCAAAACAGGCGGAAGAAATTAATAAAGTAATGAAGCTTTCGGGGTCAAACCTGTATGCGACCTATACCATTATTGGGATAAATGTTATTGTATTTATCCTGATGGCAATTAACGGCGCGGGAATTTTTGCTCCAAATGCGTTGGTGCATATTGATTGGGGAAGTAATTTTTCGCCTCTTACCTTATCTGGCGATTGGTGGAGGTTATTCACCTGTATTTTTATTCATTTTGGGATCATACACCTTGCAATGAACTCTTATGCATTTTACATGGCAGGTGTATATCTTGAACCAATGTTGGGAAAAACGAAATATATAATTGCATATTTAGTAACGGGAATTTTTGCAAGTCTTGCCAGTCTTTGGTGGCATAGTGAAGGAGTAAATAGCGCAGGTGCTTCCGGCGCCATCTTTGGCTTGTATGGAGTTTTTCTTTCTTTGCTTTTTACTAATCTTATTCCAAAACAAATGAGGTCATCATTATTGCAAAGCATTGGTGTCTTTGTTGTGTTTAATTTGATCTACGGTACAAAGTCCGGCATTGACAATGCTGCGCATATTGGCGGGTTATTAAGTGGGTTGATCATCGGGTTTATTTTTTATCCATTATTAAAAAAAGAAGATAAGGGAGTTAAAAGTAATCTTGCTTTATTATTAATAATTGTTGCGGCCGGTTTATCTGCATGGATCTATCTAAACAGCCAGGAAAATAAAATTGGCAAAGAGGAAAGGGAGGCGGCTTTAAACGAACTAAAAGAAAGAAAATTTCCCGATGGCGAAAGGTTTGGTGAAAAGTATACCGAGTTTGCACAAAGCGATGAGAAGATAGTTAATATGTTTAACGACGGGACGGCTTCATTAAAGGATTGGCTCAATGCAAATGAAGAAAAGATCAAACTGGAATTTGACAAAGCAACATCAACTATAGTTGCCATGAAAAGCTACAACGTATCAGAGTCAGCAAAACAAAGAGTGAAACTACTGGAACAATTATTAGATGCAAGAAAAGAACAGGTTTCTATAATGAAACAACTTACACAAGAGGACAATCCTGCAAACCAGCTAAAGCTGGCGGAAATAAGAAATAAACAAACAGAAATATTGGCAGAGTTAAATAAGAAGGATAATTAAATTATAAAGAGCTTTTTGCCCGTTCCAGGTCTTCCGGTGTATCAATAGCAATATTGTTATATTCCGTTTCTGCCATTTTTATTTTAATACTATTTTCCAAATAACGAAGCTGCTCCAGCTTTTCAATTTTTTCCAATGAAGATTGCGGCCATTTAGTAAAATTCATCAACACATCTTTTTTATATGCATAAACACCGACATGCAAAAAATATTCAGGGTTAAGTGTCTCATCTCTTTTATAAGGAATAATGCTCCGGCTGAAATAAAGAGCATAACCAAGTTTATCAGTAACAACTTTCACATTATTAGGATTGCCTGCTTCTTCTTTTGAAATTTTTCTCATCAGCGAAGCAACCTGTATGCTATCGTCATTAAAAAGACGAACTAATTTTTCCAGCGGTTCTTTTTTTATAAAAGGCTCATCACCCTGGACATTTACGATGACATCAATATTCATTTCTGCAATTGCTTCAGCAATTCTATCACTGCCGCTTTCGTGTACTTTTTTACTCATGATCACTTTGCCACCGCTATCTTTTATCTCTTTATAAATTATATCGCTGTCGGTTACCACAAACACATCATTGAATAAACCAGTAGATACAGTATTATCATAAACATGTCGAATGATCGTTTTATTTCCCAGCATCTGCATTAGCTTACCCGGAAAACGGGTGGCTGCATAGCGGGCAGGAATAGCGGCAACAATAATCATTGAGGAAAGTTAGCAAAAGCAATCAACCATCAAGTTTTTGAAATGGTTTTTTTAGCAACGCAACCAGGTCTTCGTCTTTTTCATTGGGATAATAGCGGTCAAGACCATAGCGAATACTTTTGGGGTCAAGTGTTTTAAAAGTTCCGAATAACCTGTCCCAGATCGAAAAAACACCACCATAATTGCTATCGGTATAGGGTTGTTTCCAATGATGATGCACTTTATGCATATTGGGAGAAACCAGGATATAACTCATGAACTTATCTAACCATTTGGGTAAAGAAATATTTGCATGAGTAATACCGGTGAACACCGTTAGTAATGTTTGATAGATCATAATTCCATACATAGGGGCACCGCTTATAACAATGGCAATTAAAAAAAACAAACCGCGCCAAACACTTTCCAGTGGATGATGTCTCAGGCCACTTGTTACGTCCACATTATTGTCGGCATGATGAATAATGTGCATGCGCCAGAATAAAGGAACTTTGTGTTCCACAATATGAGAAAGCCAGCCACCAAAAAAATCAAGCATTAAAGCTGAAATTACAATACTGCCAACCACCGACGCATTTAACCAATACACGAGACCGAACTTTTCTTTAAAAGCCCAATCAGAAAGAAATACGATCAAAACACCAAAGCCGGTATGAATAATAAGATGTAATAATGTAAAAAAGAGATTAACACCTGCGTGCCGGGCCTTATTTTTCTTATACTTCAGCGGTAATAAAGGAATGGCTCCTTCGATGATCCATAAAATGAGCAAGCTCCCTACGATAAACGCCAGTCTCTCCAGGGGTCGTTGTTCAAGGGTATTAAAATATTCCTTTAAGGAATGCCACATGAGGGTTATTTGATGAAAAGTTACACCAAAAAATGTTAAGCAGATGTGTTTGTTTCGTTACTATTTGCAAATTCGTTTCCGCAATCAAAACAATGATTGACCTTGTCAACTGTCATTGCATAATCTCCAAGAAAAAAAGTAAGAATTGCACTGAACCAGTTTGCTGCTTTACGTGGAGTACTTACTAGTTCAATGTTGTGACCCTTGCATTTTGGACATTCAACCGCTTGCTTCCGGTTATTTTCAACCTCCCTGAAGATCTCATAAGCACGACCAAAATCTTTTTTAGTAACAAGTAATTTTATTCCGCCAACGGCATTTGTCCAAATCGGATTTATCGTAACTGTATTCTCATCCTGCAACCAGCATTCAATATCCTCACTTTCTAACTTGGCCATTAGCAAATGAGCATCCATGTAGTTATTAAAAGATTGCAGAATGACGAAGTCCATTCTATAAAAATAAAAAAGCCCCGTGATATTCGGGGCCATAAGATATTTTATATTTTGAAATTATTGATTCAGCATTAGCGGCATTACCAGCATCATCAGCTCTTCATTATCTTCCTGCTCTGTAGGTTTTATTATTCCAGCTTTTGTTGGAGTTGAAAGTTCAATTTTTATATCGTCACTATCTGCGGCGTTGAGCATTTCTATCAAAAATTTTGCATTGAAAGCGATCGCAAGATCTTCGCCATCATAACGACATTTCATTCTTTCATCACCTTCAAAGCTGAAATCAATATCCTGTGCGGTTAATTCAAGTTCACTGCCAGCGATGCTAAGTACAACCTGGTTGGTGCTTTTGTTACTGAAGATGGCTACACGACGTAAAGCTCCCTGGAAATCATTTTTATTAACTACCAATTTATACGGGTTGTCAGAAGGGATCACCACTTTATAATCAGGGAAACGGGCATCGATCAGGCGGCAACTCATTTGTGTAGTGCCGTGCTTTACAAAAAAATGATTGCTATTATAGCTGATTGAAATTTCATCATCATTCGCCGGCAAAGCAGACTTTAAAAGCGTTAATGGTTTTTTAGGAACGATAAAATTGTCGCTCTTCGGACAACTTACATCAACTCTTTTATATTTTACCAAACGATGTGCATCGGTAGCCACGCATTGCATTCCTTTTTTATCCAATTCAAAAAACACACCTGTCATTGCAGGACGGAGATCATCATTACTAACTGCAAACAACGTTTTATTAATAGCTGTGATCAGCGCCAAAGAAGTTGCTTTGAATGTTGTGGTGTCATCAGCAGAAGGCTCTTTCGGAAAATTATCAGGGTTCTCCCCCATTACTTTATATTTTCCATTATCACTGGTAAGTTCAATACCAAAATTCTTATCGATATTAAATGTCAATGGTTGATCCGGAATGTTCTTCAAACTATCCAAAAGAATTTTTGCAGGAATGCAAACCTTACCGCTATCCTTGGCCTCAATGTCCATTTGAATGCGCATCACGGTCTCAAGATCTGTCGCTACTACACTCAGTTTATTCTTTTCTACTTCAAACAAAAAATCTTCCAGGATCGGCAGCACGGTATTGGCATTAATAACTCCAGATATATGCTGCAGTTGTTTCAGTAAAGCCGAAGAGGAAACAATAAATTTCATCTTGCATTTGGTTTGAGGCGAAGCTAATGATTTTTGTATAATGGCCAACATTTATAAAAACACTGTGGATTATTAATTAGCAGCGGGATACGAGGCTTACATTTGAGCCCGGAATTAGAAAATGCTACCCAAAAAATCATTGACCAAAGAACAGGCGTACCAGAAGCTAAGGCATTATTGTGCCTACCAGGACCGCTGCCATAGTGAAGTAAAAATGAAAGCCTACTCACTGGGATTAAGAAAACCCGAGGCAGAAGAACTAACCTCAAAATTGATCGAAGAAAATTGTCTTAATGAAGAACGTTTTGCAAAAACATTCGCTGGTGGTAAATTCAGAATAAAGCAATGGGGACGAATGAAAATAATTGGCGAGCTGAAGGGAAAACAAATCAGCAGTTATTGCATAGCCGCTGCAATGGAAGAGATTGACGAAAATAAATACAAGCAAATTCTTCATAAACTGGCTGTAAAAAGATGGAATTCTATCAAAGGCACAGGTACTAATCTTTTTTTGAAAATGACCAAGACAAGAAATTTTTTGTTATTAAAAGGATATGAGCCTGCTCTTGTATCTTTTGAGATAAAACATTTGGCGGCAAAAGAAAAAGGCGCCGGTTAGCGCCTTTTTATAAAGTAAAATATTTTTTTAAGGAACAGGAGCGAATGGTTTTGGAGATGCCTGTGATGCTTTTACTTGTTCAGCCGTTCTTCCGCCGGGCGGGCAATTTTCTCTAAGAAATTTAGAATACAACTTGCCAAGATGCTGAAAAGTGCCTTCTCCCTCGCTGATGCTATGCGTACGGTTTGGATAGCTCATCATCTGGAACATCTTTCCATATTTCACTAATTCATTTACCAGCTTTTCTATATTTTGATAGTGTACATTATCATCGCCCGTGCCATGCATGAATAATAAGTTTCCTTTTAAATTTTTCGCATAAGATAATGCGGCGCCTTTTTCATAATCACCCATATTTTCTTGTGGCAATCCCATATATCTTTCTGTATAAATATTATCATACAACAAAGAACTGGTAACGGGTGCAATCGAGATCCCTGTTTGGTATTCGTCGGGATATTGAAACATCAGGTTCAATGTTGACGAACCACCACCACTCCATCCCCAGACTGCTACACGGGTTGTATCAATAAATTTCCATTTCATTACTTCTTTAGCCCCAAGTGCCTGGTCCTTGATGTTTAACTGACCTATTTTTTTATAAATGGATTTTCTCCACTCCCTTCCTTTTGGCGAAGGTGTGCCACGGTTATCTAATGAAACTTGCACATATCCATCAGCAGCCATATCCCCATCATATAAAAAATTACCAGCAGCGCCATAACTATCATCTACAGTTGTAGCAGCGGGTTCGCCATACACATAAAAAACAACGGGATACTTTTTTGTGCTGTCAAAATCTTTTGGCAAAATGCGCCATCCATCCATCGTTACACCCTCTTCTGTTGTTACCTGGAAATAAGCGATGTTACTTTTCTCTTTATTTTCTTTCTTTATTTTCTTCACCATATCGTCACCTTCTTTGAACGGTTTGTGATCGGGCAAGGTGATCCACTCAGCCATTGGTGGTGTGTAATAATTTGAAAAACTATGACGGGCAAATTTTCCATTGGGAGAAATTTCATAAGTATGTGTTCCTTCTTCACCCGGAGGAGACATTCTTTCCGCAGGAGAGTTGCCGTCTAATTTTGCAGCATATAAAAAACGCTGTGTTGCATTTATAGGAGAAGCATAAAAATAAACTAACCCATTCTTCTCATCAATGTTAAGAAAATCGATCACATCATAATTTCCCTTTGTGATCAATGTTTCTTTTTTTCCATCCTTACTTACCCGATATAAATGACGCCATCCATCTTTTTCACTGGACCAGATAAACTCATTTCCGTTTGAGATCCAATCCCAGCCCCTCACCTCACTTCTCCATTCGTTGATAGTTGCCACCCAGGCTTTGTCAGTTTCTGTATAAATAATTTTTGCATCACCTGTATTAGTGTTGCAAAGCATAAGCTTACTTTCATTTTGTTTGCGGTTGAGTTGTTGCAGAACAATTTCACCGGCATTGCTCCATTCCATTCGTATTAAATAATTCTGGTCGGGCTCACCTGGAACTTTCATCCACTTTGTTTGTGCGGTTGTAATATTTACAACACCGATACGTGCCGGCGAAGGAGGCTCACCGACTTTTGGATATTCAACAGGAATTACTTTGCTGTAAACGGAATCAGTTGTGTTCAGCATATAATAATCGCGGATCTTGTTGGCGTCGATCTGCCAGTAAGCAATAGTTTTGCTGTCGGGGCTCCAACGAAAACCGTCACGACAGGAAAACTCTTCTTCATACACCCAATCAAAAGTTCCGTTAATTAATTTCTTTGTTCCATTATCACTGGTAAGTTTTTTAATGACACCCGTTGCCAGGTCTTCCGAATAAATATTCCTTTCACTTACATAAGCAACTTTTTTATTATCGGGAGAAAATTTAGCAAACTGCAATGTTGCTGTTGGTCTACCCTTTCCCATTTGTTTCAGATCACCGGTTGCTAAATTCAATAACCAATAATCACCACGTGTAGGATAACGCCACACTTTTTGCGCATTCGTATAGATCAAGGCAAGTTTTCCATCAGCAGATAATTGAAAACTGCGGGGAACGACGGTATCGCCATTTTTTGTGATCAATTGTTTCCGACTAATGAAAACTGTTTTATTCTGTGAAGGCAATTCGATCTTCACGATCTCCTTTTTTTCAACCGTATAATAAGAGCCACCGTCGACTGTCCATTTTGTTATGGGTACGCCGGGTTGAGCAAAAAGGATAATAAAAACTAGCTGTACAACAATTAGCAAGCTGAATTTCTTAACATCTTTTTTAAACAGCATATTGAAAAATTTAAGGCGGAAAAATACAGAAATGCCGGGAGATAGAAAGGTTAATGTGATGGGTGGACGAATTGATTTATTATTTTACATCATGGATGGCCTAACTGAATAACTTTACAGTATGTCAACTCTCACAATCACAGGAATTCAAACACCTCTTCATTGGGAAGATGCATCTGCAAACCAAAAAATGTTTGAGGAAAAGATCAATAGCATTACCGATAAAACAGAGATTATTATTCTTCCCGAAACCTTCAGCACCGGCTTTAGTATGAAACCAAAAGAACTTGCTGAAACAATGGATGGAGAAACGATAAAATGGATGAAACGGGTTGCTGCAGAAAAAAAAGTTATTCTTACCGGGAGTGTAATTATAAATGAAAAAGAAAATTATTTTAACAGGTTGATCTGGATGTTGCCGAATGGTCAAGCGGGTATTTATGATAAAAGACATTTGTTTGGCTATGCAGGAGAAGACAATGAGTTTACTCCCGGCACAAAAAGATTAATAGCATCTGTTAAAGGTTGGAAAATTAATTTACTTGTTTGTTATGATCTTAGATTTCCGGTTTGGTCAAGACAACAGACACAAGATGATGGACCAGAATATGACCTGCTTATCTATGTTGCCAATTGGCCGGAAAGAAGAAATCATGCATGGAAAACATTGCTGCAGGCAAGAGCGATCGAAAATCAATGTTATGTTGTGGGAATAAACCGTGTTGGCTATGATGGAAACAATATCTATCACAGCGGCGATAGCATGGTTGTAGATCCGATGGGTGAAATATTACATACAAAATCACATGAAGAAGATATTTTTACCATAACGCTTCATAAAGAAAAACTGGATGAGGTAAGAAACAAGCTTCCATTTTGGAAAGACGGCGATAATTTTATGATACAACCATGAAACAAGTAATAACCAACGCAACTATTTATACGGGCAAAGAAATTCTTACCGGCAGCGCAATTCTTATTAATGATGGCGTCATAGTTGGATTCGTTTATGATACCGATATCCCGGATGATTATGAAGTAAGAGATCTTGGCGGAAATAATATTGCACCTGCATTAATTGATCTTCAGATATATGGTGGAAATGGATATTTATTTTCTGCTGATCCTTCCTTAGAAGCAATTGAGGCAACGTATAAATATTGTTTGCAAGGCGGAGCATCAAAATTTTTACTGACAGCAGCAACTAATTCTTCAGAAGTTTTTACTAAAGCAATTGCGATCACAAAACAATATCTGAATGGAGGGGGAAAAGGAATGCCCGGTCTTCATTTGGAAGGGCCATGGATCAATCCTGAAAAAAGAGGGGCTCATATCCTGGAATATATTCATAGGCCAACATTGGATGAGGCAAAAAAATTGATCGATGAAGCGGAAGGAGTTGTAAAAATGATAACACTTGCACCGGAAATGGTGGATGAAGAGATCGTTGACTATTTACAAACCAATGGAGTCATTCTTTCTGCCGGACATACCAATGCTACTTATAAGCAAGCAATGAAAGGCCTTGAGAAAATAAATATTGTAACACATTTGTTCAATGCCATGTCACAATTTCAAAGCCGTGAACCGGGAATGGTTGGCGCCATTTATGATCACCCTTCGGTTTGCTGCAGCCTGGTTGCCGATGGCGTTCATGTGGATTATACCGCCATCAAGATCAGTAAAAGAATTTTAGGAGAAAGGATCTGGCTGATCACCGATGCTGTGTCAGCAACATCGGACGGCCCCTATCAACATGTATTTAAAAATGACAGGTATACTTTACCCAATGGAACATTGTCGGGTTCTGCATTGACGATGATGAAAGCTGTAAAAAATTGTGTTGAGCATGTTGGCGTTGATATACAAGAAAGTTTGCGGATGGCTTCATTATATCCAGCAAGGATCCTGGGAATTGATGATAGAACCGGGTTGGTAGGAAGAGGCTATGAAGCTTCTTTTGTTGTCTTTGACAACGAGATGAATGTTATTGATGTGATTTGATCAGCTCCATCACTTTATCCATTTTAAAATCAGCTCCACGTCGAATTGCCTCAGTTGTCGGCATGGCGATAACTTCCGGCTGAACACCGCGGCCATCTTTCGGAATATTTTTATCAATTACTAAACGAAACAAAGGAAGCCGAAAACGAACTCCTGTTCCAGGCAAAGTGAGATCAGGAATTAACCATGCCGTATTTCCATAGGCGCCACCACCGGTTTCTTCGCCTACCACAAAAACATTGTCCTGGGGTTTTACAGTTTGTGTAAATAATGTTGTTGCTGAAAAAGAATTCCCTCCTGTTAGGATATATACATTGCCGGTAAAATGATCTTTCTTTTTAGGCTTGAAGTAGTGACGCTCAAAATAACCGAAGTGATATTTTCCATCTTTCTTTTTTGCCGTTACGAAGAACATAAAAAAACGGTTAAAGAAATAGCCTTCAATATATTTTTTATAGCGGCTGTTTCTTGTATTGGCATAAAGCGTATCTGCCACCTTAAATTTTCTATCAACAATAAACTTCGTTAAGAAAGTAGAATTGGTAACGCTGCCTCCGCCATTTCCACGAACATCAACAACAAGATTCTTTGTTCCCGTATGCCGCATATCTTTAAAGGAGTTCCTGAAAAATGATTTAAGTTTTAAATTTCGGCCAAAAGAACCGAGATCCATGAAGGCAGCATTGTTCACCGAATCAATTCTCAGGCTTCTTGTTGCCCTCATGATCTGTTTCTTTCTTTCTGTACGGGATGTTTTTGCAAAACGGGATATAGCGATCCGGTTGACGGTATCTGTTCTTGGATTATAAGAAGCGATCGTTGCTGTTTTTTCTATACCATCATTGCCGAGATAATCAATAAAATAATTTTCTTTTTGCCCATATATAGATGTAAATGCTGCACCAAACCCGCCACGGTTACTTAAGCTCTGGAATTTGTGTGTCATATTATGACCATCACTTGAAATATATTGGCAAAGCGTATCGATAATAGTTTCGATCGGCCGATTGTCTATTTTTTTTACAACAACCCCCCTTGTAAGTATTGTGTCTTTTCGAAACAGATTAGCTGCAACAGTTGCTGTATCATCCGCAACAGATGTGCCCGGCCAGATCTTTAAGCTAAGTGGAAATATTTTATTGATACTTGTATCACGGTATTTCATAAAAGCTATTGAGCTTCTCGTAACAGTATGACCGCAATTAATTTTTGAAATAACATAGGCTAATACTTTTCTGAAATCTTCTTCATTCAAAGAATCTTTTATTTGACTTTTACCCCAATCAAAATAATTATCCATTTCATTTTTTGGAGTGTACCAATAAATTCCCGGATGTGATTCTTCCAATGCACCACGAAAGATGGCGTAATCTTTATTTAATTGTTCAGGAGAGTATTTTTTTGAAGGAGAGAAAGAAGATCTAGAAACGGAACATGAACCGAGTATGATAACTAACAAAAGACAATAAACAATAAATAAAAAAGAAATACCTGTTCTGCGGCGAGAAGTGTCTGCTTGCCAATTGCCAATCGTACATTGCTTTTTGAACAGTGTTTTCATATACGAATTCTACTAATTATTTCTTCAAAGCATCCCAACCTTGCGCAGTGATGGGGAATGTATTATTTCCTTTAGTAATAATTTTCGCTCCTTCAGTAGCATCGGTCATATAGCCGATCACACTAATTTCTTCACTTAAAACGATCTTATCATGATCTGATTGAGGAATGGTAAATAATAATTCATAATCTTCA
>Ga0207643_10001491_pt1 | contig 13402 bp, 13 predicted proteins | sample KBSMisM62_FD_184313 | JGI IMG/M metagenome (GOLD analysis project Ga0207643, IMG submission 184313) | Miscanthus rhizosphere microbial communities from Kellogg Biological Station, Michigan, USA - KBS Miscanthus M6-2 (SPAdes) (version 2) | ecosystem: Host-associated > Plants > Roots >...
TCGAACGTGATCACAGTTGGCACAGCGCCCGCAGCCCGCGCCTGGTCGACCACGGTGCGCATGATCAACTGGTGCCCGAGGTGCAGCCCGTCAAACACGCCGAGCGTGAGCACTGTCGGCCGTTGAATTTCTGCGTTGTCAGTTCCGTGAAAGAGACGCATTTTTAGATTGCTTCGACTACCAGTCCGTCGTAAGCAAACTCGACGCCTGCGGGTAGTCTCGCTGAATCGCGCGCGTGCTTGATGTCGTGAGCGATATGAGTAAAGAAAGTTCGTCGCGGCTTTAATTGATCGACGTACGCGAGCGCTTTATCGACCCACAAGTGCGTTGGATGTTCCCTGAAGCGTAAGCAGTCAAGCACCAGCACGTCCAAATCTCTCAGCGCATCCATTGTGGCGCGTGGGATCTCGCTGAGATCCGTCAAGTAAGCAAAGTCGTTGAAACGATAAGCCATTACCGGCAGGCGACCGTGGATCACTTCGAGCGGCGTTATCTGCAATTCGCTTCCGAGACAGAAGCTCGCGCCGGGGGTAACGATATTCGGAATCACTTCCGGCAAACCGCCGCCGAAGTGTGAAGGCTCGAAGATGTACTTGAAGATCCGTTTGATATCCACCCAGGCGCGTTCATTCGCGCAGACACTCAGCGCGCCAAAACGAAAGTTCAGCGGCCGGATATCGTCGAGTCCAAAAACGTGATCGGCATGACAGTGAGTGATGAGAACGGCGTCGAGAGTTTTCAATCCGAAGCGCAATGCCTGCTGTCGAAAATCGGCAGACGTATCGACGAGTACGGTACGCCCCGCGTGTTCGATGATAATTGAAACTCTCAGACGATTGTCGCGAGGATCGTCCGACGTGCAGGTCTCACATTCACAGCCGATTGACGGGACTCCGGTGGAGGTTCCAGTACCTAAAAAGGTGAGCTTCATCTCCCCCCGGTGATATCACTGCCCGTAAACCGTCCGGGTTGCTGCGGCGAGTTGACCAGCGAAACGTATTGCATCCGCAGATCGGCGAGCAATCCCTCGAGCATTCGCTTCTCCTGAGGCGTCAGGTTTCCCGCGGTCTTCTTTTGCAGCATGCCGAGAATATCGATCCAGTGCTTGCCCAGTTCGACGTCGACCTCGCGCTGATGCGTCACCGGATGCTCCATCATCCCGAGCGCGGAAGCCGCGTTGGAGGCAATAGACATCATAAAGCTCACGAAGCTCGTGGGATCGCGCGCGTCCGCAAGATCGGCTTCGGTGAACTCTTCCTCAGCCTCTGGCGCGGTTTCAGTCGTGGCTGGCGCGGCTGGCGGCACTTCGGGCACCGGCTCTGCTTGTGCTTCTGTTTGTGGTTCGGCAGCCGCAGCGGGTGCGGCGGCAGCCTCCTCTTCAGGCGATAGTTCTCGGGGACTGCCATCCGGGTTGAACGGACGCCTGTCAGTAACTTTGAAAGTGGGTTGTTCCTCTTGCATGTGATTATTAAACCACAAAGACGAAGCCATAAAAACCATCCACAGATTACGCAGATTCTTTTTGGCAATCTGTGAAATCTGTGGATAGACTACCTCTATGCCTGCAACTTTTAACGATTTGATAAACCTGATGGATCGACTGCGCTCGCCAAACGGCTGCCCATGGGATCGCGAACAGACCTATGCCACGCTCGCACCGATGCTTCTCGAAGAGGCTTACGAAGCCTTCGAAGCTGTCGAAGAGGCGCGCGAAGGACGGCCGGCGGAATTGTGCGACGAGCTCGGCGATCTGCTTTTTCAGATAGTGTTCTATGCACAAGTCGCGAAGGAACGCGACGAGTTCACGATCGACGACGTGACTACTGCCATTCACGACAAGATGGTGCGTCGTCACCCGCACGTCTTCGGCGACGTCACCGCAAACGACGCGGCGACAGTGTTACTGAACTGGGAAACGATGAAGGCCGAGGAGCGGCGCGCGGCTGGGAAAACTGAAAACTCAAACACGTCGCTGCTAACCGGCGTCTCGTCGAAAGCACCGGCATTGATGGAAGCGCATCAATTATCGACGAAGGCTGCGCGCGTCGGTTTCGACTGGAAATCTGTCGACGATATTTTTGACAAGCTCCAGGAAGAGATTGAAGAACTGCGCACTGCGATCAAGGAGCACGCGTCGCTCCAGGACGAAGCGAATCACGCGCGCGTGCGGGAGGAGCTGGGCGATCTGCTGTTCGCGGCTACTAACATCGCGCGGCACATGCAGGTGGAACCGGAAGCTGCGTTGAAGCTAACGAATCGCAAGTTCCGGCAACGCTTTGAATACATCGAGAATGCGCTGCACGACCGCGGGCAGGCGTTTGATCAAACGTCGATTGAAGAATTGGAAGAGCTTTGGCAGGAAGCAAAGAAAAACTAGCCACGGATTAACGCGGATTTTCACAGATCAGAAAATGAATCTGTGTTTATCCGTGTAATCCGTGGCTAAATAATCAATCGTTGATCCGCACCGATCTCATGATCGTGTTGAACGCAGTCTCGAAGTTGCGTTCGTTCTGCGGCGCAACGGCAATCATGTAGAACAGTTGACCGTCGCGAAGCTGAGTCGTAATCACTCGCACGATCTCCGGGCGTCCCGTTGCTTCGTTTCTGTTGCTGAGCGTCGCGAACAGCGCGTTACGACCTGATAAAGTGGTGCGCTGGTATCCGCCACTCATGCGCAAGTTGTTATTTCCCTGCGCCAGGCCGTTGACGAGTTCTTCAGTGGCGCCTTGTAAGTTGCGATTGTTCGCCTGAGTCACACCGAAACTCGCGCCATGCGTGAAAACCGCCTGGCCGTTATATTGGCCGTACGCGCCTTCCGGCACGAACCATATCGTGCTCTGATCGTTAATCTGCCGCCAGTTATTTGGCACGCTCACCTGCACGCCACCATTGAAAATGTTGTAACTCTGGTAACGCGATGAAGGATATTCAACGCGCCCGCTGGGCGGATTGTTTGGATAGTTACCGGTGTTTTCACCGGTCGGATAACGCTGGCCGCTACGCTGGATCTCAGCCATTGTAGGAGCTGACTGGTAACCACGCAGTCGCGACTGGGTGCGAGCAAACTCACGCGAGTCGTTCCCCGATGGGTTAACCCGCAGATACTGAGCCTCGCGATTAATGCGCGCATAACGGTCGCTCGGACTCGGGTGGTCACTCAAGAACCCGCCGCCGCCGGCGCCTTGCTGTTCGAGAGTTTGAAACATCCTCGCCAGATCGCGTGGATCGTAACCAGCATTGGCCATGATTCGAGCACCGAGAATATCGGCCTCAGTTTCGTATTCACGACTGAACTTCAGCAGGTAGACTGCAAAAGGCGCCTGCGCGAGTTGGCCCACGCCCGGTCCACCAAAGATCGTTCCAGCAATGCCGGCGATGCCTGCAAGCACACCATACTTTTGCCCTTTAGTAGCCTGAGCAGTGCCATGCCGCAACGCTACGTGACTGATCTCGTGGGCCATCACGCCCGCCATCTCGCCTTCAGTGCGCGCGGCTTCGATCATGCCGCGGTTCACGTACATTGGACCACCTGGTAACGCAAAGGCGTTGATATCTTTCGCATTGACGACTTTGAAATAGTAATCGAATTCAGAGTGTTGAAATTCAGAAGGGATAGCAGCAACGAGACGGCGTCCTACATTCTCAACGTAGCTGCGAACTGTTTCGTCGCGCAGCAAGGGAAACTGGCTCTCGGCCTCTTGTGCCGCCTGACGCCCGAGCTTTACATCATCTTGAACGCTATATTTGTTACTGTGATATTTGATTTGCGTCTGTGCTAAAGCGGAGAACGGCATCACGCTTATAGCTACGAGCGCTATCCAGGCAATCAAAGCTTGTCGTTTAATAAACACCGATTTACTCCTTTTCCGGAATTGATGCACCAAAACGAAACGCAGGTACACGCTGCAAAGACCGGTTTTACGTCGTGATGTCGGCCAACCAGCCTACCTACCGATCTGTCGGGGTTACTAATGCAATGAAAATGCCAGTAGTTGGGGACTTAACCTCGATTACGAGGCTCGATATGCTCGTTAAACCATTGAGCAGGTTCAGCTAGCGGCGCGATGCGGTGCGCCTCGCCGCGACCGACACGAATCATCGAAATAATCAGGAAAACAAAGGCTGCCACTTTGAAAAGTGTGCCGCCCAACGAACTGTCCGTAAGGGTGCTGATGATACCGAATAGTGTTTGAATGATAAGAATTGCTATGTGAAGAGCTAAAGCTTGCGAGGCATTAAAGCGAACCTTCACCTCGTTGCGTGGTACCAGGAACAGCTCCAGCAGCGCGGGCACTACCCCGATAAAGAAAGGCAGATACGGCAAAATCAGCGCTGACTTTTCCGAGACTCCGATTCCAGGAACAGATCGTGACGTGGGCACAGTGCTGACGGGACTCTGGTAGACGTTTTGTCGCGCTTGATACTGGGCCGGAGGCGCGTAGGTGGGTGGAACAAACACTGACGGATACGGCGCTTCGAGTGGAGGATTGTCGTAACGACGAGTCGGCGCTTCGGAGTAAACATTCTTGCGCGCCTCCTCGTTGGGTGAGTCACCAACTTCGCGAGTAGCGCCGCCGACCTGTTGCGTCGGCGCCGAGCCGCCACGCTCACCCCAAACTTCCTCCGCCTTCCGTTCAACGTCCGGATCGAGCGGGTTAGTGTCGTATTTGCTCTTTTTCGTCTCCATCAGCCACAAAAAGGCACAAAAGGCTCAAAAATAAATCCTTGCTCAAGAGGCAGTATTTTTTGTGCCTTATGTGCCTCTTTCTGGCTAATCTTACTAGTCTGTGATCTCATACTCAACCTGTTGCCAGTGGTGCTCGCGCTCGGAGATGGAAAAGGCTTTGATTACGGGTTCTACACCGCCAAGACCGATGATCAGGTATTTAGCTGAAGGATAGTAGGCGAGCCGCACGTCTGTCTCAGAAGGATTTGGATTGGCTGCCCGTGGGTGGGAATGATAGATGGCCAACAGACCTTCGCCACGCTCGCGCATTTGTCGCTGCGCGGCAAACAGGTCTTCCGGCGCTGCTTCGTAGCCTAACTGGGGATTCGGAGTGACGTTGCGAAGACGATAGAGCGTGGCTGCCTGCGTCTCCGAAACTCCGCCAATCAACCCGCAACACTCCTCCGGAGCGGTTTCACGAGCATGGGCGATCATTGCCTCGACATGTTCGCGACGGAGTTGAATTGGCGGCATGGTCAGTCTTTGACGACTCGCAGGTGCAGTTCTTCCAATTGTTTTGCATCGACTTCGCCAGGAGCGTCGATCATCAGGTCAGCGGCGGATGCCGTTTTTGGAAACGCGATCACGTCGCGCATGTTGTCAGTGCCGGCCAGCACCATCATCAGCCGGTCGATGCCGGGAGCGATGCCGCCGTGCGGTGGCGTGCCGTATTCGAGCGCGTCGAGGAAGAACCCGAACCGCTCGCGAGCTTCTTCGGTAGTCATTCCGAGCGCTTTGAACACGAGTCGCTGCACGTCGCGACGATGAATACGAATCGATCCGCTCGCCATCTCCACGCCATTGATCACCGGGTCGTAAGCTTTGGTTCGGATCTGCGGGAGCAAGTGGGTCTCACCACTTTCGACTGCTCGTTCGAGTAAGTGCAGATCTTCATCGACGGGCGAAGTGAACGGATGGTGCATTGAGTAGTAGCGTCCATCCTCTTCGTGAAACTCAAACATCGGGAAGTCAGTCACCCAGAGCGGCGCGTACACGTTTGCGGGAATCAGGTTCTCTCGTTTTGCGACTTCATTTCGTAACGCGCCCAGGCTTGCCGCGACTATCTTCGGCTTGCCGGAAACGATCAAGACCGCGTCGCCTTTCTTTGCGCCCGCGACATCGGCGATACGCGCAACAACCTCAGCACCGAGCGCCTTCAAGAGTGACGACGAAACCTCATCGCCTAACTTGATCCACGCCAGCGCCCCCGCGCCGTAACGTTTCGCGAATTCCTGCAACTCATCGAGGATCTTGCGCGAGAGATTTGCTCCGCCCGGCACGACCAGGCCCTTAACCTGTCCACCGGATCCTAACGCGGAAGCGAATGGCGCAAAGTCAGTGCCTTCGACTGCCTGGGCCAAGTCCTGCAACTCGAGTCCGGCTATTCGCAGATCAGGCTTGTCTGATCCAAATCGCCGCATGACTTCTTCAAAGCTGAAGCGCGGAAATGGCGCCGGCAGATCGACGTTGATGAGCTTGAAAACTGAAGCAAACAATCCCTCAATCAACGTGTAGACCTGATCGAGTGTGGCGAAGCTCATCTCGACGTCAAGCTGCGTAAACTCGGGCTGTCGATCGGCGCGCAGGTCTTCATCACGAAAGCAGTGCGCGATCTGAAAGTACTTGTCCATGCCGCCGATCATGCACAACTGTTTGAAGAGTTGTGGCGACTGTGGCAGCGCAAAAAACTTTCCGGGGAAAATGCGTGAAGGAACGATGTAGTCGCGCGCGCCTTCCGGCGTCGACTTGATGAGGATCGGTGTTTCGATTTCAGTAAAGCCTTGCTCCGTCATGTAGCGCCGGATTTCGTTAACAACACGATGACGAAGACGGAGGTTTTTCTGCAACTGCGGGCGGCGCAAATCGAGATAACGATACTTCAAACGAAGGTCTTCGCTGGCGAGCGCATCCGCTGAAGTGTCCAATTGAAACGGCGGCGTGCGCGCGTCGTTAAGAATAAGCACCTGTCGCGCTTTCACCTCGACATCCCCGGTCCCAAGCTTCGGGTTGCGCGTGTTCTCCGCACGCAGCACTACCGTGCCCATCACGGCGATCACGTACTCATTGCGCAATTCCTTTGCTCGCGCATGTGCCTCAGCGCCGTCGTCGGAATTGAAAACAACCTGAGTAATACCGGCACGGTCACGCAAATCGATAAACGTGAGCTCGCCAAAGTCGCGACGCTTAGCGACCCATCCCATCAGCACCACTTGCTTACCGACATCACCAGCACGGAGGTCCCCGCAGGAGTGCGTGCGCTCCAAATTTCCAAGATTATCCAACATTACTGAGAAACTTTCTGATTTTATTCCGTGTAAATCCGTGTAATCCGTGGCTAAACTGCTTGTGCGATCTCCAGACGATTACCACCGGGATCGCGAACGTAAAAACGCGACCAACCAGGCGTGGGGATGTCGTCGGGCAAAATCTCGACACCGGCATCGCGAAATCGCTGCTCAGCTTCGGCAAGGTTAGCCACTGTATAGCAAACATGCCGCTTGCTCATAACCGCGCCTTCCAGATCTTCAACCGAGAGATGTAGCTGCATCGGGCCGAGCTGGTACCACGCTCCGCCACGCCCTCGCGACCCCTCCGGCTTTGGCACTTCCTGCAATCCCATAACGACGCCGTAGAAGTGCTTCGCCGCCGCTTCGAGCGATCGCGGCACGGTAACGTTAACGTGATGAAGCGCAGCGTTCATTTCTTTTCAGGGCCCTGGAAAAATCCGGCAGCCGCATCAAACTGCTTTTCGCGATCGGCCTCGCCCGGTTGCGTGCTTACATACGCATTGAATTCCGCCGAACGATTGCGCGGAACGCTCAGCGACGTCCACTCGGCTGAGCGGAAGTGCTTCGCGAGATAGACGATCTGGCCAATGTGATAAGAGTAGTGCATCAGTTGTCGATTGATCGCCTGCACGATAGTGTGCTTCTCGCCGCGAATCAGCACAGTCTTCTCACAGTCTTCCGGACGCAACGGCTCGAGGGCATCGAACACGCATTTCCAACCGCGTTCCCAGTAAGCGATCACATCGTCCCTGGTCGTATGTGGTTCGATCACAAACTCCAGGTCGCGATTGCGGTCCGGCTTCTCGCCGTCGGAAGTCAGAAAATCAGTCCAACGAGAGATCATGTTGCCGGCCATGTGCTTCATGACCACGGCGACACTGTTTGCTTCCTGGTCGAGAGCTATAAAAAACTCTTCGTCCTTGAGCTGCGCGATGGCTTTCTCGGCGAGTTTCTTGTAAGCCCGCATAGCCGACCGCGAGTCGTCCAGATAGTTTTGAACTATTGCTTCACTAGACATATCAAACTCCCTGTTCCTCTGTAGAAATTCCCGCAAAGGCGCAAAGACGCAAAGAAAAAACAAAGCTCGTTAAAGTTCACTTTGCGCCTTTGCGCCTTTGCGGGAGAACATCTTTTAAAAACCCTGCAATCTCACCACGCGCGATTTGTCGCTGCTCTCCACTTCGCATGTCCTTCAGCGCGACCTGACCCTGAGCAAGTTCCTCTTCACCAATCACGGCCACAAACGGAATGCCAATCGATGAGGCATACTTGAACTGTTTCCCGAGCTTATCAGCCTGCGTGTACAGATTAACCCGCAAACCAACGGCGCGTAACTCCTGGGCCAACTTGAGCGACTCCGCGATCGATTCGTCATTCCAAATCGCCACCATCACATCCGCGGGCGCCGTTCCCACTTCCGGTGGAAACATCTCTTTCTCACTCATCACCACCAGAATTCGTTCGAGCCCCAGCGAGAAACCGCACGCCGGAATGTCCTGGCCCAAAAACATTCCCACGAGATTGTCGTAACGTCCGCCGCCACCGAGACTGCCCGCCAGATCCTTCACGTTGATCTCCATAATCGCGCCAGTATAGTAGGAAAGTCCACGAGCGAGACTCGGATCGATCTTCATTCGATTTGCGATTCCCATCGCGCCAGTAAAATCCAATATCGACTGCAACTCGGCCACGCCTGCGGCGCCCATCTCATTGTCACTAACAAACTCGACGATGCGACCCAACACAGCTCGGTTCAGTGCTTCATTCAACTCATCTTCGGCAACAATCTCCGCGGCGTGTTCGAGCGAGCTCAAATCGGAAAAGAAATTGAGCAAACGATCCCCGGCAACCTCGTTAATGCCACGCGAGGCAAACTCTTTCCTCACACCATCTGGCCCGATCTTGTCGAGCTTGTCCAAAGCGATTAGCGCAGCGTCGTGACTCTCCAACGGAACTCCGGCAACTCCCAGTATCCCCGTCAAAGCTTTCCGGTGATTGATCCGGACACAAAAATCCCTGAAACCAAGCTTCGTTAACACCTCACTCGCCGCCGCACAAATGTCCGCTTCGACAATCATCGAACGCGATCCGAGCACGTCTACGTCGCATTGATAAAACTCTCGATACCTCCCCCGCGCCGGCCGATCCGCGCGCCAAACCGGCTGGATTTGATAACGCTTGAAAAACTTTGGCAACTTGTCGCGATACTCAGCCACGACGCGCGCGAGGGGAACAGTCAGATCGTAGCGCAACGCGAGATCGGCTTCGCCACTACCTTCGTGAACGCCGCGCTTGAGTATTTTGTAGATCAGTTGGTTTCCTTCTTCGCCATACTTGCCCGTCAGCGTTTCGATGTTCTCCACCGCCGGCGTCTCCAGTGGCTCAAAACCGTAGCGCTCGTAGACGTCTTTGACCACACCGATCACGTATTCGCGCTTGCGAACGTCCTCGGGTAAAAAATCGCGCATGCCACGCGCTGGTTGTGTATTTGCTGATGGCATTATTTGAAAATCGAGAAACCGGCGTAGATAACAAACTGGTTCAGGCCGCGATTGGAACCTTGTCGATCGCCGTTCGAGATGTGATGAAACCTGACGCCGATGTTCACCGCGCGTCGTTCGGAAGTAAAGATGCGAACACCACCACCGGCTTCACCCACCCACGCGAACTGGCCTGCGTCTTCAATCGGCACCGACTTGTTGAAATAGAGGAAGCCGCCGTTGACGTGAATAAAGGGATGAACCTTGGCGCCGTTCGCGAAGTCGAGTTGCAGGCCCAGAGGCGTCAGGCCCACGCCGTAAGCGGTTTCGCGTTGAAACGTGGTAACACCGCCGGGAGTTGTTGTTCGAGAGGCGATCGTTCCGGTCGCAACAGCAACTGGAACAGCATCGAGTGTGTACTGCAACGCCAGCGAGTCGTTTGCAGCTAATGTGCGGCCATAACGAAGCGCGGCGATAAAGAATTTCCGATCTTCGGCCTCGTCATCATGCAGGCCGCCAAAGATCGTCGTCGCTTTGGGTGAAAATCCGCCCCAAAAACCAAACTCGTTGTCTCCTCGCTCGAGAAGAAATGGGTTGTCGTTCTGTGCAGCGACGGGCGCAGCGGCCCACACTGCAAGAGCTATCACGGAAATCAAGGTCCAAAAAGGCTTCATTCAATCCTCGTATTTGTTTCCCGCAAAGGCGCAAAGCCTTCGGCATCTTTGCTTGTCTTCTTTGCGCCTTGGCGCCTTTGCGGGAGAAATTTTCTTACTTCATCATCTCTTTTCGATACTCATGCGTGTACTCAACGTAGTTCTTCCAAAACGCATCCAGGGCTGCTACTTCTGCATCATTCAGTTCGCGCTTCACTTTCGCAGGGAATCCCATGACCAGCGATCGCGGCGGGATTATCGTGCCGGGACTGACCAGCGAACCCGCGGCGACGAGCGACAGTTCACCGATACGCACGTCGTCGAGCAGGATCGAGCCGATCCCAATCAGGCAGCCGCGCTCAACGTAACATCCGTGCAGAGTTACGCTATGACCCACGGTTACTTCGTGTTCGAGAATGGTGGGATGCGTTCCGTGGCGAACGTGAATCACGGAATTATCCTGGACGTTGGATCGATCGCCTATCCGGATGTAATGAATGTCGCCACGGACGGTGCAATTGCACCAGATTGAGGCTTCCTCTCCAAGGTGAACGTCGCCGATAACTTGGGCACTGGGTTCAACATACGCGGTTGGGTGAATCTGCGGGTGAACCCCACGAAACGGTCTAATCATGGTTTTGAACAGATAGTAACATAGCAGCAGTAAGTTCAGAGTTCAGCCTTTAGGCTGCTCCGCGGACAAGCTAAAGCTTGAACTCTAAACTAATCCGTATGTTAAATTGAGCCCATGACCCGACTGGCGCTTCTAATTTTTACAGTCCTGCTGGCGACGTCGTGCACCGGTTCGCTATTTAAAGTAAAACCTGTCGCCGAGCTGCCGCCACTGCCGGCAAATACGCGCAGCGCGGAAGCGGGTGGCGTGACTGTTCGTGTCGCGCCTTTGCTCACTGACGAAGAGAGCCAGGATCTATTCGAAGCGAACCTGCCGCTGAGCGGTGTGCTGGCGTTGCGAGTTGAATTAGCGTTTCAGAGTGGCGTGCCGGTGGAATTGAAGCGCGCGCGTTTTCGTTTGCGTGATAGTCAGAACAAGGAGTGGAAACTGCTGTCGCCGAAGAGCGCGGTTTCGAGAATCATGAAAGCCAATGGCGTGTTTCTCTACAATCCACACTCGCGCAAACAATTCGAGAGTGAGTTTGGCGCCTACGGGATCGATCTGAAGACGCCTTTATCCTCCGGCGATGCACGCAGGCAAGGCTTCCTCTTCTTCCAAACGCCCGACAAGCGCCCGGTGCGATCGGGTCAACAACTGACCCTCAGCATCGAGCGCTTGCCACAACCCGCAACGATCACGATTAATTAGTAGGGGTGGCCACGGAGGGCCACCCCTACAAACTAGCCTCTTGGACCAGTGGTCCTGATGGTCACCTCAGTTCCGGCATTCAGGTTAAGATCGTCTCGACCCTGAATGTATACCGATCCGGCACCTGCGCCAGCACCGATAACAGCACCAATCGCCGCGCCTTTGCCACCGCCGGCGATCGCGCCAATGATGGCGCCAACCGCAGTACCAATGGCTGTGCGCGTGACTGTCTGTTTGGTCTGGTCGCTATCGCGAACCGCGCCTTCATTGTCCACACGAACCACGTCACCATTCGGCGTACGAACGCTCTCGAGGATGCCCGCAAACCGGTAGCTGCTGCCATTGCGCAGACGAATCGTGTCGAAGTCCAACGTCATCTGTGAACGACCAGTGACTCGACCGCTACGCTCGACGTTCAGCACTGACCCTTCGATCGTCGCACCGTCATACTGGCCCGGCGAGCGAACCGTCATCGTAAACCGATCGCCTTCGCGAACGTTCTGCGTCGTCAGATCATTGTTGAGCACGGCTACGAGTTCCGTTCCGTCCGGAATTACAAAACTTCCCGACGCCGTTGCCCCTGCAATGTTCGAGTCTTCACGATTGGTATCGTAAATGTTCAACTGGGCTACATCAGAAGTCCTGTCGTAGTAAGTCCTGACTGTAACCGGTTGAGTTAAGCGATCGCTGTAAAGCGTGCGCGTTACCAGCAGCTCTCTGCCGTCGCTTGACGGATCGAAGCTCACGGTAAAGTCGTTGGCACGCTCGCCCGTGCGGGTGATGGTCAACGTGTCGCCCAGAAGGTTGGCGCGCACGCGAACGCTGCGGCCTCCGGGCGTCGTCTCGACCTGTTCACGATTATCGGCGACGAAGTTGATCTGCGGCGCCCTGGTGGACGCGATCGTCACTGAGTTTCCACGGCGATCGATCGCCAGCATGTTCGGCGGATCAAATCGTCGTAGCAGCGAGTCGTAAACGCGCTGTCTCTCGGCGAGCGAGAGGTTTCTCGTGGCGTTATCAACCGCCGTGCGAACATCGTCACCGCGGCTTGAATTAAGCCGGAAGGTGCCCGTCAAATCACGACGGCTGCCTCCTGGGAAACCACCGCCGCCAGGCACTCCTGGCACTGTCGACCAGTTCCACGCAATGTTGAATGCGCCGGCTAACCGATCGAGATCCGAGCGAAGTGCGCTCCAGTTGTTTTCAGTCTGGTACGACAACTGTCGATCGGCGATGTAGTTGTTCAGGAATGCTGCGCGGTCTAACACGTTGCTGGCATCTGATGAAGATACCTGCCGGCTATTCACGCGATTGCGCAATTGAACCAACGCCGTCTCGAACGCACTTAACTGACGTCGAGCTTCATCGGCCGAATTACGATCGTTGTAACCACCGCGATTGAGATCGTTACGCAGGTTGCGGCTGAACGTCGCTGAGCGAACGTTGAGTTGGTCAACCAATTGGCGCAACTGTCGATCGCCTATGGTGTAGCCGTTGTTTCCACTGCTGATGCCGCCGCCTGAGCTCCAACGCGGCGTCAGGTTGTAGTAGCCGGCAAGTTGATCGAGATCGCTACGAATCGCCTGCCACTCACGTCTTGAGCCTGCCCCCAATCGATTGTTCACGAAGAAACTGTCGATCTGCTCGCCGCGATCCAGCAGTGTTTGCACGTCTGCTGAAGTCGCCGTGCGACGCGAAGAAAGACGCCGGTCGAGTTGATTCGCGGCGCTCTCGAAGTCGAGGATCATGCGTTCGATATCTTCTACGCGATAGTTGTTTCGATCGGCAGCGTTCTGAACTGCTCGCTGTAGAGAGTCGGTGCGGGTTTGAATGCGTCGCACGACCTCTCTCGCCGCCGAGTCGTTGGCGCCGAATTGAGCCATGGCGGCAGTGGCCATGCCGGCGATCACCAACGCTAATAGCGAGGTCAT
>Ga0207643_10001492_pt1 | contig 13400 bp, 6 predicted proteins | sample KBSMisM62_FD_184313 | JGI IMG/M metagenome (GOLD analysis project Ga0207643, IMG submission 184313) | Miscanthus rhizosphere microbial communities from Kellogg Biological Station, Michigan, USA - KBS Miscanthus M6-2 (SPAdes) (version 2) | ecosystem: Host-associated > Plants > Roots > Rhizosphere...
GTTCGCCCGCGGCGGGAACTACACGTACATGATGCTCGCGATCGGCAGCATTCTCGCCCGGGTGCTCATCGCGTACTTCCTCATCCCAGCGTACTACCGTCACGAGGTCTACAGCCCGTACGAGTTCATGGGCCGCCGGCTCGGTGCCGGTGTCGTCCGCGGCGCCTCGGTGATCTTCCTCATCGGGGTCGTGCTCGGGCAGGGCGCGCGACTCTTCCTCGCCGCGATCGTGCTCGACGCGATCACGAACATCGGCACGGTCCCCGCCATCATCCTGCTCACGCTCATCGGTGTGACCTGGACGTGGATCGGCGGGATCACGTCCGTCGTCTGGACCGACGTCGTGCAGTTCGTGATGATCGCGCTCGGCGCCATCGCGTCGCTCGTCGCCGTCGTCGTCGCGGTGCCAGGCGGCGTGGACGGCATCATCGCGATGGGACGCGCGGCCGGCAAATTCCAGCTGTTCGACTTTCGGCTCTCGCCGACCATCGAGTTCACGTTCTGGTGCGGCCTGTTCGGCTTCACGTTCCTCACGTTAGGCTCGCACGGCACGGATCAGACCATGGCGCAGCGCTTCTTCTGCTGCCGCGATGCGCGCGAGGCCCGCAAGGCCGTGCTGTGGTCGAGCGTCGCAATGATCCTGCCGCTCATCATGCTCACGGTGGGCGTCGGACTGTACGCCTACTTCCAGCAGTTCCCGATGTCGCCGGCACAGCTGGCGAAGGTGAGCGAGCGGTCGGACTACATCTTCCCGATCTTCATCCTTCAGGCGATGCCCGTTGTGGTGAAAGGACTGCTGTTCGCCTCGATCTTCGCCGCCGCCACCCAGACCGCGGCCATCTCCGCCATGGCGCAGACGGGGCTGTCGATGTACGAGCGGGTGCGCAGCACGGTGACCGACGATCGCGTGCTCCTTCGCATATCGCGCTCGTTCGTCGTGCTCGCCGGAATCATCATCGGACTCATGGCCGTGGTCTGCTCGCGCATCGAGCAGTACAAGGACCTGCTGCGCCTCGCCATGGCCATGGCGAGCTACACGTACGGTGCGATGCTCGGCATCCTGTTCCTCGCGCTGCTCCCCGTGCGGCGCGACGGCCGCGGCCTCGTGTGGGGCGTACCGTTCACGATCCTGCTCGTGTTCGCGCTCAACTGGCAGCACCAGGCGTGGGCGCGGTGGCTCATCCTGGCCGCTGTCTGCGCCATCATCGTCCTGTCGGTCCCGCTGCTGCGGCACGAATGGCTCAAGATCGGCTGGGTCCTCCTCGGCGCCGGGGTCGTGCTCGCGGCGACGTTCGTCCGGATCGATGTGGGCGGCGTCGCCCAGCCCATCAAGCTGGCGTTCCCCTGGACCTTCCCACTCGGCGCCGCGCTCACCCTCGGGCTCGGTCTCGTGCTCGGCCGCACACCGAACGAGCCGGCCTCCGTGGAACGCGAGCCTGTGCGACCGGGCAGTGGCACGTCCACTCGCCCGCTCCGCGAGGCGCGCGCGTGAGAGATACCGGGACGACACCACCCACGCGCGACTTCGGCCGCTTCCTGACCGAGCAGCGGAACCCGCGTACGATGCATCTCGACGCCGTGCCGCTGCGCGAGGCGCTGTGCATCGTGAACGACGAGGACGCGCTGGTCGCGGGCGTGGTGCGCGGCGAGATCGACCGCATCGCCGAGGCCATCGAGATCATCGTCGAACGACGAAAACGTGATGGGCACATCTATTTCGTCGGCGCGGGAACGAGCGGGCGACTCGGCGTGATCGAGGCCGCCGAGCAGACCCCGACGCTCGACGTGCCCGATCCCATCTACCGAGCGATCGTGGCCGGCGGGCCGGAGTGCGTGTTCCGGAGCAGCGAAGGTGCCGAGGACATCGCGGAGGATGGGGCCGAGCAGGTTCGGGTGCACGGTGTGCGCGACCGGGACGTCGTGATCGGCATCGCCGCGAGCGGTACCACGCCGTTCGTGCACGGGGCGCTCGGCGAAGCGCGACGTCGTGGAGCCGGCCGGGTCCTGCTGGTCTGCAATCTCACCGGCGTACAGCCCGACGCGGCGGACGTGGTCATCGCGCCACTCGTCGGACCGGAAGTCATTACCGGTGCGACGCGCCTGCGCGCGGCGACGGCGTGCAAGATGGTGCTCAACATGATGACCATCGGCACGATGCTGGAGACGGGGAAGATATACGAGAACCTGAGCGTCGACGTCCCGAAGCGATCGGACAAACTCATCGCCCGCGCCATGCGCATCGTGCGCACGCTGACGGAGGCGAGCGACGCGGAGGCGCGCGCAGCGCTCGAGGCGACTGACTTTCGCGCCAAGATCGCGGTCGTCATGATTCGGCGAGGCGTCGACCGCGCTGGTGCCGAGCGCATTCTCGCGAGCGCCGATGGGTTTCTGCGCCGCGCACTCGAGCTCACCGACACATGAGACGCATGACCGCGGGTAGCGGTGGAATGGTCGCCAGCAGCCAGCGGGTCGCGAGCGCGGTTGGTGCGCAGGTGCTTCGCGACGGAGGAACCGCCGCCGACGCGTGCGTTGCCATGGACGCGGTCCTGCACGTGACGGAGCCGGCGTCCACCGGGCTCGGCGGCGACATGTTCGCGCTGTACTTCGAGGCGCGCACAGGAAAGATCTCCGCGCTCAACGGTTCAGGGCGTGCTCCGCAGGCGCGAACGTTAGGCGACGTCGCCCGCGACGAGCGGGGGCAGATTCCGTCGCAGCATGGCGATGCCGTCACGGTTCCCGGCGTGTGTGCAGGCTGGTACGACCTCGTGGGACGCTACGGCGAGTACTCCGTCTCGGAGCTTCTCGGCCCCGCTATCGAGATCGCCGAATCGGGCTTCGCCGTCGCGCCGGTCGCCGCGGCCATGTGGGAGCGGAATCTGCCGCAGCTCCAGTCCGCCGAGCTCACACTGGACGGCCGGCCTCCTCGGGTGGGTGAGACGTTTCGGAATCCCGGACTCGCTCGGGTGCTCAGGGCGGTCGCGAGCGACGGACAGGACGCCTTCTATCGTGGCGAGGTAGCGGAGCGGATCGCATCCGCCGCACGTGGCGCGGGCGGCGCGCTCAACGCCGCCGACCTCGCAGCTCACCGGTCGACCTGGGAAGAGCCGATCTCCGCCGGCTACGGCGGCGCGAGGGTCTGGGAATGCCCGCCTAACGGGCAGGGACTCGCGGCGCTGCTCGCACTGTCCATTCTCGACGGGGTCACGCTCGGACCCGTCGGGAGCGCCGAGCGCGTGCACCTGCAGGTCGAGGCGATGCGTCTCGGGTTCGCGGACGCCCGCTGGTACGTGGCCGACCCGACGTTCAGGCCGGTGCCGGTGCGCGAGCTGCTCTCGCCCGAATACATCGCGACGCGCCGGGCAGACCTCGACCCGGCGCGCGCGTCGAGCGATGTGCGTCGGGGCGCGCCTAACGGGATTCCGGGCACGGTCTATCTCTGCGCAATCGACCACCTGGGGAATGCCTGTTCGTACGTGAGCTCGCATTTCGCGGCCTTCGGCACCGGCATCGTGCCTCCGGGCCTCGGCTTTCCGCTCCAGAATCGCGGCTGCGGCTTTTCGCTCGACCCTCGTCATCCGAATGCCTTCGCTCCGGGGAAGCGGCCGTATCACACGATCATTCCCGGGATGCTCACGCGAGATGACGGCTCGCTCCTGGGTCCATTCGGCGTCATGGGCGGCCCGATGCAGCCGCAGGGCCACCTCCAGGTGGTGACCGCGCTCGTCCACGATGGCGTGTCGCCGCAGGAGGCGCTCGACAGGCCGAGGTTTTTCATCGAGCCCGAGATCGACGGTGGCCGGGTGAACCTCGAGGCGGCCATGCCGTCTGCGGTCGCGGACGGCCTTCGCGCTCGCGGGCATGACGTCGTCGCCGGTCCATCGACGTATGGCCGCTCGATGTTCGGGCGCGGCCAGTTCATCCTTCGGCAGCCGGACGGGACGCTCGTCGGTGGCAGTGACCCGCGCGCGGACGGCTGCGTGCTCGCGACGTGAGCATGACATGGAGCACGACATGACGGGCTCTCGTTGGACTCGGCGCGACTTTCTGTCGACCTCGGCCATGGGTATCGTGGGACTGGCTGCACATCGGGGCGGCCGCGGCGTGGAACAGCGGCTCGCGTATGTCGGGACGTACACGACGGATGGGCGAAGCGAGGGGATCTACCGACTGTTCCTGAACCGTGAGACGGGCGCGCTGCGCCTCGACGGCGTCGCGGCGAAGTCGGCCAACCCGTCGTACCTGGCGCTGCACCCGAACGGCCGGGTGCTGTATGCCGTCAACGAGCTGTCCGAGTTCAGGGGCGAGGCTACCGGTGCGGTCAGCGCGTTCGCCGTTGCACGCGGGTCCGGCGCGTTGACGCTGCTCAACCAGCAGCCGTCGCACGGCAAGGCGCCCTGTTACGTGTCGGTCGATCACACCGGGCGCGTCGTGCTCGTCGCGAACTACGGCGGCGGGAGCCTGACGACGATGCCCGTTAGGCAGGATGGTGGCCTCGACACGGCGAAGACCGTCATCCGGCATGACGGGAGGGGCGCGGACCCCGTTCGGCAGACGGCGCCCCACGCGCACTGCGTCTTGCCGGATCCATCGAACCGGTACGTGCTCGCCGCGGATCTCGGGATCGACGCCGTGCTCACGTATCGGCTCGACGAGCGAACCGCGTCGATCACGGTAGTGACGCCGGGGACGGCCACGAAACCGGGCGCCGGTCCGCGTCACCTGACGTTTCACCCGAACGGCCGGTTCGCGTACCTGGTGAACGAGCTGGACTCGACGCTGTCGGTGTTCGCGTACGACGGGGAGCGTGGGGCGCTCGAGGAAGTGCAGGTGACGGCGGCGTCGCCGGGTGGCACGGTGGCGGACAATCACCCGGCCGATGTTCACGTGGCGGCGAGCGGCCGTCATCTGTACGCGTCCAACCGGGGCGATGACACGATCGCCGTGTTCGTGATCGATCCGGCGTCGGGGCAGGTGACGCCGGTGCAGCAGATCCCGAGTGGGGGCCGGTCGCCGCGCAACTTCACGCTCGACCCGACCGGCCGCTTCCTCATCGCGGCGAATCAGCGGTCGGACGGGATCGTGAGCTTCCGCGTGGATGGGGAGTCGGGTCGCCTAGCGCCGACGGGGTCGTCGGTGGAGCTGGCGGCGCCGGTGTGCGTGAAGTTTCACCCCTGATCGTCATTCCGAACGTAGCCAGCGCGAAGCGCCGGGGGATTGTCATTCCGAGCGGAGGCGCGAAGCGCCGGAGGCGAGGAATCGCAGTCATCCCCGTAGAGGGGCCCATCGGCCGGGACGAGTGCGATTCCTCGCCGTCGCTCGGGTGACCGGCGGAGCTAGACGCTGGCCTTCCGTTTCGCCCGCTCGGTCGCCTGCGAACGAACCTGGGGAATGTTCGCGAGATCCACTGCGTGCCAGCTCCCCCGCTCGCCGTACTTCGCGATCACCCGCGTGAGGCGATCGGCCGCATTGTGCCAGTTGATCTCGACGGCATGCTGCGCCGCGCGTGCGTCGCCTTTCAGGATGCCGGTGATGATGGCGTCGTGCTCGCTGAGAGATTCACTGAGCTCGCCGAGCAGCACACCGATGTACGCTCGGGCGTAGCGCTCGATCTGCGGCTTGATGGTGCCGTGCAGAGCGAGCAGGCGCGGGCCAACGCTCGCCTCGACGATGAGCCGATGGAACTCGAGGTCGAGCTGGAACACCTCGGCGACGAGCGTCCGCTCGCGCAGGACGACGGCGAGCTGCCGGTTCACCGCTCGCAGACTGGCCACGAGCTTCTGCCGTTCGGAGAGCGGGAGGCGTGCAGCGAGGTGGGCGGCGAGTCCCTCGATGTGGCCTACCGTGAGGTACAGCTCGCGACCATCCTCCTGCGTCATCGGCGCGACGGTGAGTCGCTGCTCGCCGTGCTGACGCAGGGACGCGACGAAGCCTTCCTGGCGGAGCCGGTGAAGCGCACTGCGCACGGGCGTCCGACTCACGCCGAGCCGCTCGGCGACGATGCGTTCGGCGAGCGGCGTACCGGGGGGGAGCTGACCCCAGACGATCAGCTCGCGGAGCTGCTGAAACGCGTAATCCGCGTTGTCGGGTTTGACTCGGCGCGGCGCTGGGCCCCCGCGAGTGCGCGGCGAGGGCTTTTTCCGCGCTTTGGAGGAGGGGGACGATGGCACGAGGCCAAGCTTACCGAGGGAAAAACCGGCACGCAAGCAGTACGGTTGGGTCCTTTGCGACGCCTATTGCGCCGCCCGGAGGGCGCAAATAAGGTATCGCGGCTGGTCCACCACGGTGGTATACCTAAAAAAGCCACCCGCTGGGGCTGTTCCCTTCCCGTGCCCGCCCTCCCGCATGACCGTATCCCCGCCCTCCCGCCTGCCGAGCTCCGCCACCGTCGCCGCGACCGTCATCGCGCTGGCCGCGTTCATGAGCACGCCAGGGATCGCGCAGGATTCCACTGCCACACGTCGCGGTGCCGCCCCCGCCGGAGCCCCGCTTCCGCTGCAGACGACGCGCACGGTGTCGTTCACGACGACGGAAGGCACGTGGATGTCGCTCGACGTCTCGCCCGATGGATCGACGATCATCTTCGACCTGGTGGGCGACCTGTATACCATGCCCATCGCCGGCGGGAAAGCCTCGCGCATCACCAGCGGCCCGGCGATGGACGCGCAGCCGCGCTATGCACCGGACGGCAAGCGTATCGTCTTCACGAGTGATCGTGGCGGCGGCGAGCAACTGTGGGTTGCCGACGTGGACGGCCGCAACGCCCGGGCGATCACGCGCGGTGACAACCTGCACTTCGTGTCTCCGGTATGGACGCCCGACGGCGCCTATATCGTCGCCGGGCGCAACATGTCGCAGACCGCGAACTTTGCCGATGCGTACGATCTCTACCTGTACCATGCGCAGGGCGGAACGGGCATCCGGCTCACGGGAGCGCCAGCCGCGCCGGGTGGCGGAGGCGGCGCCGAAGGTGGGGGCGGGGGCGGTGTCACGAACCACGTCGGCCCGGCGTTCGGAAAGGACGGGCGCTATCTCTACCTAACGAGAAAGTCCGGCGGCTGGGGGTACAACCTCCAGTTCCCCGGCTGGCAGGTCGCGGTGCTCGACCGCAGGACCGGGCGCATGACGACGCGCACGAGCGCGTTCGGCAGCGGGATGCGGCCCGCCCTGAGTCCCGACGGCAAATGGCTCACGTACGCCACGCGCGTGGACACGACGACCGTCCTGCGGCTGCGCGATCTCGTGACCGGCGACGAGTCGACCATCATCCCGCGCCTCCAGCGCGACGATCAGGAGTCGCGATTCAGCCGGGACCTGCTGCCCGCGTACGCGTTCACCCCCGACAGTCGCTCCGTCGTGTTCACGCGCGACGGGCACTTCTGGCGCGCGGACGTTCCGTCGGGGCGAGAGACGGCGATCCCGTTCACCGCCGACGTCGAGCAGCAGCTCGGGCCGCTCGTGAAGTTCGCCGTCACGCTCAACGACACGTCGCTCACCGTGCAGCAGATCCGCAGCGCGCGGCCGTCACCGGACGGCAAGCGTCTCGCGTTCACCGCGCTCGACCGGCTGTGGGTGATGGACCTGCCTAACGGCAAGCCGCGTCGGCTCACGCGAGGTGCCGCCGGCGAGTTCGACGCCGTGTGGTCACCGGATAGCCGCTTCATCGCGTTCGTCGCCTGGTCCGACTCGGGCGGCGGGGACGTCTTCCGGCTGCGGAGCGACGGGACCGGCAGCGCGGAGAAGCTCACGCGGCAGACGGCGTTCTATCAGAAGCTCGCATATACCCCGGACGGCACGAAGCTCCTCACGATCCGAAGCCCGCGTCAGGCACGCGCTGAAGAGCAGCGCGGGGCTGGCGAAGAGCTCGTGTGGTTGCCGGCGGGAGGTGGCGCTGCGACCCTCGTTGCGCCCGTCAACGGCGCACACGACCCGCACTTCGTCAACGGCAGCGACCGCGTCTACCTGTTCGACAGCGGCGCGCTCACGTCCATGCGCATGGATGGGACGGACATTCAGCAGCACGTCCGTGTCACCGGCTGGGTCCAGCAGACGTCGGGAACGGCGCCGCCACCGCAGCAGCCGACGGAGCTGCTCATGGCGCCCGATGGCGAACATGCCATCGCCACCGTCACGAACAACGTCTACTACTTCCCCGTCCCGATGGCCGGCGCCACGGCGCCGACGGTGGCCATCGCGAATCCGACCAACGCCACGGTGCCCGTCCGCCGCCTGACGCGGGTCGGCGGCGACTTCATCGGCTGGTCGCGCGACGGCAAGTCGCTCTACTACTCGCTCGGCCACTCGTTCTTCACCTACGACCTCACGGCGGCCGAGGCTGCGGCGCCCGACTCGGGCGCGCGGCGGACGGCGTACGAGCCGGCGCGCGTCGATGTCAACATCACCGTCCCGCGCGACCGGCCGTCCGGCACCGTCGCGCTCGTCGGTGCTCGCATCGTGTCGATGAAAGGCACGGAAGTCATCGACCGCGGCACGGTCGTCGTGCGCGACAACCGGATCGTCGCCGTCGGACCCGCGGAGAGCACCACGATCCCCGCTGACGCGCGCCGCATCGACGTCGCCGGCAAGACGATCATCCCCGGCTGGATCGACATCCACGCCCACCTGGGCTCCGCGACCGGCGTGCACCGCTCGCAGGTGTGGGCGTACATGATGAACCTCGCGTACGGCGTGACGACGACGCGAAATCCGCAAACGGGAACAACCGACGTGCTCTCCTACGGCGATCTCGTCGAGACCGGCGAGATCGCGGGTCCGCGCATCTACTCCACCGGGCCGGGCATCTTCTCGCAGGAGAACATCCGGAGCCTCGAGGACGCGCGCGACGTGCTCCGCCGCTACGCGGAGTTCTACAACACGCACACGGTGAAGGAGTACGAGACGGGACAGCGCAACGTCCGGCAGTGGATCATCATGGCCGCGCGCGAGCTTGGTCTCATGCCCACGACCGAGGGCAGCCTCGACCTCAAGATGAACCTGACGGAGCTGTTCGACGGGTATCCGGGTCACGAGCACACATACCCGATCTACCCGCTGTTCAACGACGTCGTGCAGCTGGTGGCGCAGAGCGGGATCACGTACACGCCCACGCTCCTCGTCGTGTGCGGCGGTCCCTGGTCGGAGAACTTCTGGTACGAGCACCAGGACATTCACGACGACCCCAAGGTGCGGCGCTTCATGCCGCACAATGATGTCGACCAGCGCTCGCTTCGGCGGCCGCAGTGGTTCCGTGACGATCAGTACGTCTTTCGGCAGATGGCAGAGCAGGTGAAGAAGATCCTCGATGCCGGTGGGCGCGTCGGACTTGGTGGGCACGGCCAGTTGCAGGGACTCGGCGTGCACTGGGAGCTGTGGTCGCTCGCGGCAGGCGGCATCAAGCCGATCGACGTGATTCGCATCGGGACGCAGCTCAGCGCGGACGGCATCGGCCTGGGCAAGGAGCTCGGCTCGCTCGAGCCGGGCAAGCTCGCGGACCTCCAGATCCTGGACGCCAACCCGCTCGATGACATCAAGAACACGAACACGATCCGCTACGTGATGAAGAACGGGCGGCTCTACGACGGGAACACGCTGGCCGAGGTGTGGCCGCGTGCGAAGCCGGCGGAGCAGATGTGGTGGCAGCCGGTCGCGCCCGGCCGCTAGTGGACGGCACACGTCATTCCGAGCGGAGGCGCGCAGCGCCGGAGGCGAGGAATCGCACTCGTCCCGGCCGGGGGGCTTGTCCCTCTACCGGGAGGATGGCGATTCCTCGCCTCCGCACCTTCGGTGCTCCGCTCGGAATGACAACGCACTCTCTCGAGAATCCCCAATGGCTGACCAGATCGCTCGCCTGACGCGCACGGTGGTGGTCTCGCTCGTCGGCATCACGGCGCTCACGGCACCACTCATCGCCCAACGCGGGGGCGGGCCGAACGCCGGCGGCGGTGGGGGATTGTCGCTCGTGCCCACCCGCCCGCTCAAGTTCACGACCGATGAAGGCACGTGGATGTCGGTGGACGCGTCGCCCGACGGCCGCACGCTCGTGTTCGACCTGCTCGGCGATCTCTACACGCTGCCGATTGGCGGCGGCTCGGCGACGCGAATCACGAGTGGGCAGGCGTTCGACGCGATGCCGCGCTACTCGCCGGACGGCAAACACATCGCGTTCGTGAGCGACCGGAGCGGCGCGTCGAATCTCTGGGTGACCGACGCGGACGGAACGCATCCGCGGCAGCTGAGCCGGACCGAAGGGTTCGGATACGACTACGTGTCCCCCACATGGACGCCCGATGGCAAGGCCGTCGTCGTGTCCCACAACAACGGACCGGCGGCAACCGGCCTGACGCTGCGGGGCTTCACCCCGTTCGAGCTGTACGTATACCCGATCGCCGGCGGCGTCGGCCAGCGCCTAACGGGGGGCGACACTGCCGCGGGCGCCGGTGGCGGCCGCGGCGCGGGCGGCGCACCGGCGTACCTCGGCGCGCGCTTCTCCGGGCCACAGACGATCTGGTATTCGACTGGCGGCCAGACCGCGCAGCTCTTCACGCTCGATCTCGCGACCGGCAAATCGGTTCGCCGCACGGTTCCGCGCGCTATCGGCATGCGCCCGATCCCGAGCCCCGACGGCCGGTGGCTGGTCTACGCCACACGCCGTAACGACGAGACCGCGCTGCGCCTACGCGAGCTGGCGACCGGCGACGAACGGTGGCTCGTACGCAACGCGCAGCACGACCAGATCGGCACCAAGTCCACGCGCGATCTCATGCCCGGCATGGCCTTCACGCCGGACAGCAAGGCGCTGATCACGTCGTACGGAGGCAAGCTGTGGCGCGTCGCGGTGCCCACGGGCGACGCCACACCGATTGCCTTCACCGCGGACGTCGATCAGATGATCGGTGCGACGACGCAGTTCGCGTTCCCGGTCAACGACTCCACGCTCACGGTGCGGCAGATCCGCGTGCCGCGCCTGTCGCCGGATGGGAAACGCGTCGCGTTCATCGCACTCGATCGCCTCTGGGTGGCCGACCTGCCGGCCGTGCGCGTCTCCGGCCAGACGGTCGCGGCCACCAACGTCCGGCGCCTAACGCGCTTCGACGTCAGCGAGTACAGTCCGGCGTGGAGTCCCGACGGTCAGTCGGTGGCGTTCGTGACCTGGGACGACAGCACGGGCGGCGAGATCTATCGCGTCCGGGTGAATGGCGCAGCCCTGGTCACGCCGCAGCGGCTCTCGAAGACCAAGGCCTTCTACGAGAAGCTCGCGTTCACGCCGGACGGCACCAGGCTGCTGTTCGCCCGTGCGTCACGGGCGGAGCGATTCGAGGGCGATGAGCTGGGATTCGCCGAGCCGTCGTCCACGCACGCCGATCTCATGTGGATGCCCGCAGGCGGTGGACCCGCGACGCCCGTCACGCGACTGGAGTATCTGAGCCGGCTCGATCCCCCGTACTACGGCGTACCGCACTTCGGTTCCGATTCGTCGCGCATTCTGCTGTTCGACGCCAACGCGAACGGCCTCTACTCCATGCGCTTCGATGGGTCGGACCGACAGCTCATCGCGCGCGCAGGGCAGCGGCCATGGAACAGCTCCGGCGAAGAGCCGGTCGACGACCTCATTCTCTCGCCCCGCGGCGACTACGCCGCCATCCTGGGCGCACAGAACATGTGGCTGGCGACGCTCACGCCCGGAGCGACTGCCCCAACCATCTCGCTGATGCGACCGGCCACCTCGCCCGTGCCGCTCCGGCGCCTAACGAAGATCGGCGCGCAGTTCGCCGGCTGGAGCCCCGACGGCCGCATCGTTCACTACTCGCTCGGCTCAGCGCTCTACCTCTACGACGTCGCCGCCGCGGACTCGATGGAGCGCGCGCCGGCGAACCCCGAGCAGCTGGCCGCCTACGAGCCCACGCGAGTGGACGTCACCATCACGGTCCCGAAGGACCGGCCGAGCGGCACCGTCGTGCTGCGCGGGGCGCGCGTAATCACGATGAAGGGAACGGAAGTCATCGAGAACGCCGACGTCGTGGTCCGCAATAACCGCATCGCCAGCGTGGGCGTGCGCGGCCAGGCCAACGCCCCGGCCGACGCACGTATCATCGATGTTGCGGGAAAGACGATCGTTCCCGGCTACGTCGACACGCACGCGCACATGTACGCGCCCGGCTGGGGACTGCACCGCACCGAGCTGTGGCAGTATTACGCGAATCTCGCGTACGGCGTCACGTCGACACGCGATCCGCAGTCGGGCAGCTATGACGTCATCGATTACAGCGACCGCGTCGAGACCGGCGACCTCCTCGGCCCGCGGATCTACACGACGGCGAAGGGCTTCTTCGAGAACGAGGGGATCCAGTCGCTGGACGACGCACGCAACGCGCTCCGCCGGAACTCCGACTTCTTCAGGACGGAAACGATCAAGGCGTACGCGGTTGGTGATCGGCGCCGACGGCAGCTGGTCGCGCAGGCGGCACAGGAGCTCAAGCTCTCGCCGACGAACGAGGGCGATGCGGACTTCATGCTCGACCTCACCCATATGCTGGACGGCTACGCGGGCGAGGAGCACACGCTGCCGACGTATCCGCTGTACAAGGACGTGGTGCAGCTCGTCGTGCAGAGTGGCATCACGTACTCGCCGGTGCTCACGATCGCGTACGGCGGACCGCATGTGCAGGAGTACTTCACCACACGCTACGACATTCGTGGCGAGAAGAAGGTGCAGCGCTTCTGGCCGCAGAGCTTCACGGACGTGCGCACGAGCAGTTCGCAATGGCACCCGGATGACCAGTATGCGTTCCCGAAGTTCGCGGCCGAGGCGGCGAAGATCGCCGCGGCAGGCGGACGCGTTGCCGTCGGGTCACACGGGAATCTCCAGGGCATCGGGTACCACTTCGAGATGTGGGGCCTGACGATGGGCGGCATGTCCGCGCACGAGGTGCTCCGGTCGGCGACGATGGTCGGCGCGCAGGCCATCGGGCACACGCAGGATCTGGGGTCGATCGAGCCGGGCAAGCTCGCTGACCTGCAGGTGCTGGACGCGAATCCGCTCGAGAACATCCGCAACACGAACACGGTGCGGTTCGTGATGAAAAACGGCCGGCTCTACGACGCGGCGACGCTCGATGAGGTGTGGCCGCGCCAGCAGAAGCGATCGACGTCGCAGTGGTGGATGGCAGCCGAGCGTCAGTAGAGACAACCGCTAGTCGAGCACGTCGACCTCCGCGCCGACGCGTAGCACGCCGGTGCGGTCGTGGACGAGGTTCTGGCCGAACATGACGCCCTTCCCCGCCACGTGGCGGAACGTCGCCAGCGTGCGCAGCGGCTCCGTCGATCGCTCGGCGGTGTTCTGATCGGTGGTCGTGATGGCGCAGCGCGCGCACGGTTTCGCGACCGTGAAGGTGATGCCGTCGATG
>Ga0207643_10001493_pt1 | contig 13398 bp, 7 predicted proteins | sample KBSMisM62_FD_184313 | JGI IMG/M metagenome (GOLD analysis project Ga0207643, IMG submission 184313) | Miscanthus rhizosphere microbial communities from Kellogg Biological Station, Michigan, USA - KBS Miscanthus M6-2 (SPAdes) (version 2) | ecosystem: Host-associated > Plants > Roots > Rhizosphere...
CTCGTTCGCCGGCGATGCCGTCTTGCTGTTGTGGCAGTTGATGCAGTACTGCTTCAGCCACGCCTGGTACTTCACTGCTTCGTCAGGCGACGCGGCTGCCTGCGTGCCTGCCGCAGGCGCTGGTTGTGTACGAGCCGGGACAGCCGGTTGAGCCTGGGCAGGGGCCGGAGATGACGGACGCGGCGGCGCCGCGGATTGCGGACGGGCCGACGTCGGCGTCTGTGCCGTCTGCGCCCACAGTACCGCGGCGCCAACCCACACGAGGGCGCCGCTCATCAAAGCCTTTCCAAACCGCTGCCTGACAAAGTTCATTGCGCCGTCCTTGCTGCCTTCACTGATTCGCCGCGTCATCCTCGGTCTTCTTCTCGTCTTTCTTGTCGTCCGTGCCCGGTGGCGGCGGTGGCGGCTGTGGCGTCGGATCGTTCGGCCCGAGGCCCATCGACTCGCGCACGGCCGCGATCACGTCTTCGCGCGAATCGCGTTTCGGCTTCCACGTCCGTGAATCGGTATTGTTTCCCGGCGGCGGAGGCGGCTCTGGTTTTTCGGCGAGCTGCAGCGGCGTCAGGTTGTCCTTGTTGACGACATCGAACTTGGCACCGGCGGCGGCAAGCGCGCGGATGATCGCGACCTGTCGCGCCTGAACGGCCTGATGCATCAAATACGCGCCATCGGGCGCCTTGGCGTTCGCGTCGGCGCCGGCCGCAAGCAACGCTTTCACCGCATCGATCGGCTCGCGATTTGACTCCTCGCGGAACGGCGGAGGGCCAAGTCGATCGAACCCGGGTCCCGCGGCAAACGACGCGCCCCGGCCACCGTTGATCGCCACCATCATCGGCGTCTTTCCGACGTTGGGATTGCCGCGTCCACCGCCGGCGGCCGCGCCTTCCTTCTTCTCCTTCTTGACCTCGGTCGGACTCCACTCCACCTGCGCACCATGCGCGAGCATCAACTTGAGCGCTTCAACATCGGCCGCGACCGCGGCCCTGAAGAACGGCGACGAGTTGACATCGTCTCCGCAGCACAGCGTGTAGGAGTGAAGCTGACCGACGAAGGCCTTGTTCGGATCGGCGCCCTTGTCGAGCAGATACTTGACGAGATCGATGGCCGTCAGCTTGTTCGGAAAATCAGCGCGCAGCCGCGAACCGTCCTTGGCGCGCATGTCCGTCGTGGCATCGTGCATGTCGACGGCGAAGTAGAGCGAACCGTCGTTGGCGTCGGCGCCGAGATCGACGAGCGTCTTGGCGAGATCCAGCCGGTCGTTGACGATGGCGATGACCGTCGCGCTCGCGCCGTCACCGTTGGTCAGCTTCGGATCGGCACCGCCAGCGATGAGGGCCTTGACCGTATCCTCGTGCCCGTTGCGCGCCGCATACATCAGCGCGGTGAAGCCGCCGGTCGGATGATCGGCGTGCTTCCTCTCCGTGAGCGTCGTGACGTGGGCCTTGATGTTGGGATCGGCCTTCGCATCGAGCAGAGCCTTGACGACGTCGGTGTGACCCTCAGTCGCCGCCCACATCAACGCGGTCTGTTCCTGATAGGTATCGGTGGCATTGACGTCCGCGCCTGCTTCGAGCAATAGCCGCACGGCGTCGACGTTGCCGGAGTATGACGCCGCCATCAGCGAGGTCTCGCCCTCGGTCTGCGTGACCTTGAGATCGGCTCCAGCGCGAAGCAGCGCTTGGATGATGGGGGCTGCACCCGTACGGCTGGCCTGAAGCAGTGGTGTGACGCCGTACTTATTAGGTGTGTTCGGCCGGGCTCCCGCGGCGATCAGTGCCTGCGCCATCGGGAGGTCAGACTGGTAGGCGGCCCATAGGAGTGCCGTCGACCCATCGCGTCCAGGCTCGTTGACGTCGACGCGCTTGGCAATCAGCGCGCGGACGGTTGCAACGTCACCCTTCCTCGCAGCTTCGACGAGAGGGCTTTCTCCCGCCGCCAGCCCCGAGGCTCCCGGGTAGGCAAAGACAATGGTCAGGAACGCAATCAGAAGCCATCCAGCATTACGAGCGGCGCGCATCTTGGCCTCACCTTTTCACAATGTGACGACAAACAAACGTGTGCGAAATGCTACCTTAGGGACACCCTCCCAAACGGTCAAAAACTACACAAATATCCGTTCGCGGCAACTGAGCCGCGACACGCTGATATTACACCTGCCCGGGTCCGTCAGGGCGGGAATACCTATACGGACTGCGTATTAACGAGGCGACGGTTATTGCAGGTTTTTGCCCGAAATGCGTCCTATGGGCACGCCTCAGCCACGCGATTTACGGTGGCCACGTTGATGCCGTTTACGCCGCCGGCGCCGATGAGAATCCCGGTCACCGCCATGCGCTGGCCCACGAAGGTGTCCAGCCGGTTCAGGACGAACTTGAGCGTCACCGTCCGATCCCCCAATGGCCGGGTCGCATCCTCAGGCACGGGACCCGTCTTGTCGATTCGCTGAGGCGTGGTCGCGCTGGTCAAGGTCCAATCGCTTCCGCTTTTCGGGGCCAGGCAACCGACGACGCGGACGAGGGTATTGTTCGGCAGCTCGCCTGGACCGTCCTTCGGGATGATCTGGACATTGGCCACGGTTTCCGGTGTGACCTCCGTCTTTCCTGCGGGAAAGCCGTTCGACTTCAAGATCAGCGCGACGAGGTCGTTGTAGCTCGGGCCCGGGAGAGAACCTCCCTGGCCGTTCGGCATGTTGGTCTTGACGAAGTTGAGCAGATCGCCAACGGTCTTCTGGGTATAGCCCTCCCAGAATTTGTCACCGCTCAGTGGCCGGGTGCCTTCTGACGTGAGGGTATGGCACCGCTCGCAACTCTGGCTGAATATCCCGGTCGCCCGATCGGCCTGCGCATCTGTGAAGACGCCATCCCAGACGGTCGGGCCTGTCGGCTTGGCATCTTGCGCCGTCACGAGTGTCGTTGCCAGCCAGCCCAGGAACAGGACACACACCACGCGAAGCATCGATCGCATTGTCGCGTCCTCCACGTAGCGGCGCGTCTTTAGACGCGCCGTCTACGAACGGAATCATCTGAGGCGGGAAGACCAGCCCCTACCTGCAGGCGTTGCCGCGCGTATTGTAGCCAACTCGTGCGCAACCGCGAGCGATATCCGAGGAGAGTCAAAAGGAAGGATGGCGAATCGACGCTAGTGCAGGTTATGGAGGTCGACGGTTCCATCCGCCTCTTTGATCAGCCGTATCGTCTCGACGTACAGCGCTCCTGCGCCGACGAACGCCTCGGCGCCGGCTGCACCGAGTCGAGTACCGCCGAGTGCAACACCCGCCGCGGTTTTTGCCTGGACCTCAACCGTCTGGATGCCCGGCAGCGTTTGCGTGGAGGAAGTTGAAGTGGTTCGCGTCCAAGGTCTTGAGGAGCAATCGAAGCGTTTCGGGATCCGTGCACGTTACAACGCCGTCTTCGTCGGCGGTGCAGTTGAGCCCCGCAAATCTGGCTTCGAGTCTCTGATACCGATCGCAGTAGGAAACCCGCGGGGAGTTGCGAGCTGAGCCGTTCGATTTGTTAAGGGGAGAGCGAATCATCCCAGTCGTTTGCGAAGACGTCAAGCAACGATTGCGTGAAAAAGGGGTCACGACATTCGTCACGATTCCGCACTCCCCATGATCGACTGATCGCAGGCATATACTTCGCGCGTGGCGCTGGCGTACGCGCACGGGACGTCTACAGTTCCACTCATCGGGCAGACGATCGGCCACAACCTCAGAGAAACGGCACGACGGTTTCCCGATCGTGAAGCGCTGATCGTTCCGTTCCAGGGTGTCCGTCTGACCTACTCTGAATTCGATTCGTGGGTCGATCGGCTGGCGCTGGGGTTTCTCGCCACGGGAATTGCGAAGGGCGATCGCATCGGCATCTGGAGCCCGAACTGCGCCGAATGGGTGCTCGTTCAGTACGCGGCCGCGCGAGTTGGTTCGATTCTCGTCAACCTCAATCCGGCGTATCGCCCGCGTGAAATCGAATACGCGCTTCGACAGTCGGACTGCCGGCTGCTGCTCGCGGCCACCAGCTACAAAACGAGCGACTACGCCGCGATGATCGACGCCGTTCGCGCGAACGTACCTGCACTCGAGCGTGTGGTTTTCCTGGGTACTGATAGCTGGAAAGAGTTGCTTGCGACATCAGTTGTCGCCGATCGAGCGGCCGTTTACGAGCGCGAAGCGCTGCTCCAATTCGACGATCCGATCAACATTCAATACACGAGCGGCACGACGGGATTCCCGAAAGGCGCTACGCTCAGTCACCACAATATTCTCAACAACGGCTATTTCATCGGTGAAGGCTGTCGTTACACATCTTCCGACCGGGTGTGTATTCCGGTGCCGTTCTATCACTGCTTTGGCATGGTGCTGGGCAATCTCGCTTGCACCACGCACGGCGCCGCGATCGTCGTGCCGGCGCCGACCTTCGACGCCGCCGCGACGTTGCGAGCCGTGCAGGAGGAGCGCTGCACCAGCCTGTACGGCGTCCCGACGATGTTCATCGCCGAACTCGCGCTGCCCGACTTCAGCCAGTACGACCTGTTGTCGTTGCGCACCGGGATAATGGCTGGATCGCCCTGCCCGATCGCAGTGATGAAGCAGTGTGTGTCTGCCATGCACATGGACGAAGTCACGATCTGCTACGGCATGACGGAGACCTCTCCCGTCTCGACGCAAACAGCGATCGACGATCCGATCAACAAGCGGGTCAGCACAGTCGGACTCGTGCATCCGCACCTCGAGGTCAAGATCATCGATCCCGAGAACGGCCACGTGGTGTCCCGCGGCGCTCCGGGTGAGTTGTGCACGCGCGGGTATTCTGTGATGCTCGGATACTGGCGAGACGCGGAGAAGACAGCCGAGGCGATCGATGCCGCTGGCTGGATGCACACGGGCGACCTGGCGGCGATGGATGAAGAAGGCTACGTCCACATCGTGGGTCGACTCAAAGACATGATCATCCGCGGCGGCGAGAACGTTTATCCGCGCGAGATAGAGGAGTTCCTCTACACCCATCCGGACATCGTGGATGTACAGGTTATCGGCGTTCCAGACCTCACTTACGGCGAGGAGATCATGGCGTGGGTGAAGCTGCGTCCGGGAGCCGTCCCCCTAGATGCAAACTCGGTCCGGCGGTTCTGCCTCGACCGGATGGCCCACTACAAGATCCCTCGCTACGTTCACGTGGCGGACGAGTTTCCGCTGACGGTTACCGGCAAAGTCCAGAAATACGTCATGCGAGCGAAAGCAATCGAGATGCTCGGTCTGCAGCAGGCCGCCGACGTCGAGACGGCCTGACATCGGATGCCGACCCAGGTCCGATCATGTCGATATGCCGAGTGGTAATCGGAGCGTCGCGCGAGTCCCGCGCCGGTCGCCGCGATTCTCGAGTGCCAGCGTCCCACCGTGTCCTTCGGCGATCTGCCGGCTGAGTGCGAGGCCGATACCCGATCCGCCAGGCTTCGTCGTGAAGAAAGGAACGAACAGGTTGCTCGTGCTCTGAAGGCCGGGTCCTTCGTCCTCGATGCGAACCACCAGCATGTCATCCTGCGTCGTCCAGATCGCAGCCACGCCACCACCGGTTTCGAGCGCGGCATCTGTCGCGTTGCGTAACAGATTGATCAGCAGCTGTTCGAGTTGATCAGCGTCGGCGGACAGCGTCGTCTCGAAGCATCCGTCGAGCGTCACCGGCAGCCGCGGCTCGAGGCCGACGACACGCCGCATCAGCTCACCGAACGCAAGCCTCTTGCGCGTGGGAGCCGGAAGCCGCGCCAGCCGCGCGTATGCGCTGGTGAATCGACTGAGCGCATCGGCGCGTGACGCGACGATGCCGAGGCCGCGCTGCATGTCTTCGCGCCAGTCGTCGGGCGGCGGATCGCGCGCCAGCAGCGACTCCAGGCTGCCCGCGATTGATTTGATTGGCGCGAGCGAGTTGTTCAATTCGTGCCCGATCACGCGGATCAGGCGCCGCCACGCTTCCCGTTCCTGGTCGCGCAGTGGCTGACTGAGGTCCGACAAGACGAGCAGCTCATGGCGCGTGCCGCCCTGCCAGAACGTGGTGCGGCGAGTTTCCCAGCGGCCGGTACCGCCCGGGAAGCTCAATTCCTGGATGGTCGAGGTGCCGGCCAGCGCGGCCTGCAACCCGAGCTCGCCCGCGGGATGTCCCATGAGGCTGATGGCATCCTGACCGAGCAGCCGCTCTCCGGCGCGGTTGACGAGGACCAGTCGATGCTCGTTGTCGAACGCAAAGATCGCCACGTTGATCTCGGCCATGACCGAGCGGAGCAGGGCGGTGGCTTCCTGCGCGCCCAGGCGCTGCACGCGAAGCGTTTCGGCAAGCGTGTTGATTTCGAGCATGACGTGCGCGAGCGGATCGCTGCCGGGTGCCTCGCGCGCCCGGACGGAGAAGTCGCCTTCCCGCATGGCCGCGAGCAGGTTGGCGATGGTCTGCAGCGGACGCGCAACGCGATCGCGCACGATGATCGTCAGCGCAATCCAGGCCCCGAGGGCGAGGACGAGCGCGGTCACACGCACGAGCGTCGAGTAGTCCCCGAGCCACAGCAGCGTGATCGACAGCGCGATCGCTGGCAGCGCTGTCGTCAGCGTGAGGAAAGTAACTCGGCGATCGTGAGTGAGGAACGACCCCAACTAAGACGCAGCCTTCCATGATTCCGACACACCGAGGCACCGAGGACACCCGTTTCCGCTAAAGCTTCGGCGGGCAAGCCAGCGTGTCTGCTTGGGCGCCGTAGCCTGCGGCGAAAGCGACTGTCTCGGTGTGTCGTGTTTGCGTATGGACACAGGTCTACGAAAGCTTGTATCTCTCCAGCCGTCTGTAGAGAGCTGATCGACTCAGGCCCAGCGCTTTGGCAGCCAGCGTCACGTTACCGTGACGGGCCATCGCCTTGCGGATGAGAAGCGCTTCGACGTCCTCCAGGCTCATTTCGTCCAGGTGCTCGCCCATCGCCACCGGGGCACGCAGGCCCAGATCGGCTGTGTGGACCACGTTGCCCAGCGCCATGAGGACGGCGCGTTCGACCGCATGATCGAGCTCGCGGACGTTGCCGGGCCATCGGTGATCGACCAACGCTCTCATCGCCGATGGATCGAAACCGGTGATCGCCTTGCGATACCGCTGCGCGTGCGTCGCCAGGAAGCAGGTGGCCAGGCGCGCGATGTCTTCCCGCCGCTCGCGCAACGGCGGGAGATGAATCTCGATGGTGTTGAGGCGGAAGAGCAGATCCTGCCTGAACCGGCCGGCCGCGACTTCCGCGTTCAGGTCGGCATTGGTGGCCGAGATCAGGCGAACGTCGGCTTTCCGCGTCCGCGACGACCCGAGCCGCTCGAATTCGCCCGTCTCCAGCACGCGCAGCAGCTTCTGCTGCTGGCCGAGAGGCACGTTTGCGATCTCGTCCAGGAACAACGAGCTGCCATCGGCCATCTCGAAGCGTCCCACACGATCCTGCTTGGCATCGGTGAACGCTCCCTTCACGTGACCGAAGAGTTCACTCTCGAAGACGCCCTCGGACACACCGCCGGCGTTGATCGTGACTATTGGCCGTGCCGCCCGGGGCGATACGCCGTGCAGCGCCTGCGCCACGAGGCTCTTGCCGGTGCCGTTCTCGCCTGTGATCAACACGTTGGCGTCCGATGGCCCGACGCGATCGATCATCTGCAGCACAGGGCGCATTGCGGGCGCTTCGGCGATCAGCGTGGCGCTCCCCTCTGTGGCCGCGCGCGTCTGCGCTTCGAGACGCCCGGCGCGGCGCAAGGCCCGCCCCAGCTCCATTTGCGTTCGCAGGATCGTGAGCAGCCGCTCGTTGTCCCACGGCTTCTCGATGAAGTCGCCGGCACCGCGACGCATCGCCTCCACGGCGACATGCACTGATCCCCATGCCGTCATGACGATGACCGGCAGGATGGCATCGGCCGCGTGAATCTGACGGAGCAGTTCCAGACCCTCCTCGCCCGACGTGGTGTCACGCGCGTAATTGAGGTCGATCAGGACGACGTCGTAGTCACGTTGGCTGAGCGCCGTCAGCGCCGCCGCCGGCGACTCGACGGTGTCGATCTGATAGCCCTGTCCTTTGAGCAGCAGGCGAAGGGCCTCGAGAACATCGCGCTGATCGTCGGCGATGAGGATCCGTGGAGAAGTGGTTGGCACGACGCGAAATTATCCCTCAGGTGTTAACGCGCTCCGGCGGCGGGCTCTCGGGTCCGGAGGTCATGGAACCTTGATCGAAATCGATGTGCGGATGCTGACCCCGGAGACGAGGCTCGATCCGAATTCGTTCCGCAGGGCACTGAAATACCGTGCGTGTCGCGCCGATACCAGGACTAAGGGTGACGTGGCCATTGGCCCATGCACGGGCGCATCAAGCAGCGTGCCGCCGCTAATGGCCTGAAAAGCGTCCAACGAGCCAGAGCGTTGTTCGGTCTTGGGACACGGCGTCCGGACCCGGACGGGACCCGCTGGGCCGTGTTTGGTACGATAGGACGAGATGAACAAAGGTTGCCAGCGGTGGGCGGTCGCTCTCGGATTATCAGCGCTCCTGGTGTCCGTTCCGGAAGCGCAGGATCGCCCATTGCCCAATCAGGAAGCCTTCCTCAAGGAGACCCGCAAGCACCTCCAGAGGGACAGCTCGGTTCAGCGCAACTACATGTACGTCGAGACGCGGCGCGAGCTGAAGCTCGACAAAGATGGCGGCGTCGAAGAGCAGTCGGTCAAGGTCTTGGAGAGTTACCCCGGGCTTCCCGGGCAGCCGCGGTGGGAGCGGCTCATCTCTGAAAACGGCCGGCCGGTGCCCGCGGCGGAACTGGCCGAGCAGGATCGGGAGCGGGCCAAGAAGGCCAACGACATGGCCAAGCGCCTCGAGACCGAGCCCGCGAAAGAGGGGGCCCGGCAGGAACGCGACTGGCAGAAGCTGCGTGACCAGCGCGACGAAGCGGTCGCTGATATCTACACCGTTTTCGACATCAAGATGACGGGGCGCGAGCGCATCGAGGGTCACGACACCATCGCCTTCACGCTCACCCCACGACCGGACTCGAAGCCAAAAACCCGTGAAGGCGAGATGATGAAGAGCTTCGCGGTACAGGCGTGGGTCAGCGAGAGCGACCATGAGCTCGTGAAGCTCGAGGCCGACGCTATCGACAGCCTCTCATGGGGATTCGGTATCCTCGCGCGCATGCACGAGGGCGCCCATCTGTCATTCCTGCGGCGTAAGGTCAACGATGAAGTCTGGCTGCCGGCGCTGGCGCAGTACAACGGCAGCGCGCGCGTCGGTCTCCTGTTCACTCTGCGGCGCAGCGGTTCATTTGAATATTCCGGTTACAAGAAGTTCACGGTCGACACTTCCTCGAGTTTCAACACGCCAAATTAGAAGTCGGGCCTTTCGCCCAGCCTGAAAGCCGCGTCAACGCCCAAATTCCAACTCCCAACTCCCAAAAAGCTCCGGCTTGTTTTGGGGAGAGGTACGCGATGCCGAGCGGTGACTACTCGGCGCGCAACGCGCTGATCGCGTCCACGCGGGACGATCTGCGCGCGGGAAAGTAACAGGCTATCGCGGCGACGGTCAAGACAGTGGCCGCGGCCGTCAGCAGCGTCATCGGGTCGTTGGGAGCGACGGCGAAAAGGAAGGATCGAACGGCTTCACCCGCGCCCAGCGCGAGTGGCACACCAATCATCAGCCCGATGCCGACGTAGCGCAGCGTACCGCCAACCGTGGAGGATTCGATCCGCCATCGTTGCGCGCCCAGCGCCACGCGTATAGCCGTATCCTTTGCCTGCTGCGCGACGCGGTAGCTGACGATGCCGTATATACCAAATGCCGCGAGCACAAGCGCGGCGCCGGCGAAACCGTTCAACAACCAATTGAGGCGGCGCTGCGACCTGATGGTGCGGTCGACAAGCTGCTGCAACTCGATCGGTGTGCCCAGGGCTTGTTGTGGATCGATGCGCCAGACAGCTTCGCGAATGGCCGGCACCATCGCCATCGGAGTGCCACTCGTGCGCACGACGAGATCAAATGACTGCCACCCCGGCGTTTGCGCGAACGACACATAGAACTCCGGGCCGGCCTCGACATTCAGCGCGCGATGTTTGACGTCGCCAACCACCGCAATCACCTGGCGGGGTCGACCGCTGACAATGAGCGTCTGGCCGATCGGATTGCGACCCACGCGGCGCGCGAGCGTTTCATTGATCGCGACCACGAGCGGAGTCGTGATTCGATCACGCGACTCGAAATCACGTCCTTCGATGACAGGGATGCCGACTGTGCGGAAATAACCGGGGCTGACAATACGGACAGCGGCGACGTCCAGGCCAGGCCGGAACGGTTGTCCCGGGATCTCAAGGTCCCAGTTCATGTTTCGATCCATCGGGATGTTGATGGCGACAGCCGCCGATTGAATACCGGGCAGTGACCCAACGCTCTCGAGTATCTGTGTAAAGAACGGCACGCGTTGCGCCGGAGGGATGCGACTCGCGGGATCCACGCGGATCGCCATGGCGCCTGCCGGTTTGAAACCGGGGTCCACAGCGAGCAGGCCCGCGAAGCTCTTGAACAGGAGCACACCGGCAACCGTGAGCATCAGCGCGAACGCCGTCTGCGCGACGAGCGCGGCGCGTTGAGCGCGAGCGGCGCGGCGAGTGCCAGTCACCGCGCCATATGGGCGCAGCGTTTCCATCAAATCACGATGGCGCACATGCACGAATGGCACGGAGCCGAACGCGAAGGTGATGACGGCGCAGATCGCGCCGGTGAACGCGAGCGCCGCGACGCCTACCGACGCATCGGGCAGGCGTGGAACCTCGAGCCATGGCGCCTCGCGCAGCGCTGCTGTCATCACAACAGTGAGGAGGGTCCCGAGGAGCCCACCGGCGAGGACGAGGAGGCCGCTCTCGACGATGGTCTGTCGGAGAATGCGGCCAGACGTTGCGCCCAGGGCCGCTCGCAACTGCATCTCGCGCTTCCGTCCACCCGAGCGGACGAGCAGCAGGTTGGCGAGATTGGCGCACGCCATGAGCAATATGGATCCAACGCCGCCGAACAACAGCAGGAGCGGCATACGCGCATCGCGAGTGACCGGCCCGGCGAGCGGCGTCACTGTCTGCGCGAAAGAGGAGAGGAATGGGGCAGCGGCCGCCATCACCTTCTGGCGTTCCGACAATTCCACCAGTGCCTGTTGGGTGGTGACGTCGGCTCGCAGACGCCCGATCACCGTCATGTAAAAGCCGAGGTCGTTCGCCGGGTCACGAATGAGCGGCAGGTAGAGATCGATCGGGCTCTCGACGATGAGCGTTCGCTCGAGCGGGAACTCGTCGCCCACCACTCCCACAATCGTGTGGGGGACGTTATCGATCGTGATCGATTGTCCCAGCGCGTCGCTCCTGCCACCAAAACGGCGTTGCCAGAAACGATTGCTGACGACGACCGTCGGCGCCGCGCCAACGTGATCCTCGTCTTCCAGGAACAGTCGACCGAGCACAGGCCTCGCCCCGAGCACCGGCAGCAGTTGTTGCGTGACCTCCAGACCGCTCACGCGTTCCGGCGTGTCGCCGGTGATCGTGAAAATGTCGTAGGACCGACCTGCCCAGGCTGCGAGCTGATCGAAGGCGCGCATGTTCTGTTGCCAGTCGATGAACTGGGGCATGCGGTTCGAGCCCCCCTCGTTGGCGGCCCCGTTCGACAGTCGAGTGTTGTAGGTACTGACCCAGACGAGCCGTTCAGGATTGGGGAAGGGCAACGGGCGCACGAGCACCGCGTAGGCGACGGTAAACACCGTTGACGTGATGCCGATGCCAAGGGCGAGCGTGACCACGATGACGGCCGCGGTCAGTGGCGTTCGGCGCCACCCGCGCGCCGCCAGAATTACGTCCTTCCACATATCCATTCAGGCTCTCTCCGTCGATCGAATACGTCGTCTGGAAAACGCGCTACACGTCGCGAAGCGTTCGCGCAGGATCCACTCCCAGTGCCCGACGCGCCGGAATCCACGACGCGACGAGACCGACGATCGACATCGACAGCGTGGCCGCGAACAGGATCGCGGGCTCGCGAGCGGACGCGTGGTACAGGATTGCCGTCATAATCTGACCCGCGGCAACGCTCGCGAGAAGTCCGACGGCCGATCCGACGGCGAGCAGCAGCACGGTTCGACCGAGGGCGAAGCGCATCACATGGCGGCGGCGTGCACCGATCGCGACACGGATGCCGATTTCGCGGAAACGAGCGCTGACAGAATATGCCGCCAGCGCGTAGACACCAACGAGCGCAAGGACGACGGCAAGCACGCCCAGGGAGGTGAGCGCGGCTCCCGCAATCTGCGCGGGCAGAAAGGCGATCGCGATCGCGTCGCTCAAGCTCCCTTGCGAGAACAGCGGCACACGGGGATCGAGATCCGTCACGATCGCCGCCATCTGCCGCGCCATGTCCGCTTCCGGCCCACTCGATCGGGCGACAAGGACTGTAGTCGAGTTGTACGATTGCGCCGCCGGCTCGAAGATGGCGGGCTCCGGCGAATCGCTCAAGTCCTCGTACTTTCCGTCTTCAACGACACCGACCACCTGGACGAACCGCGTGGCACCGGTTCGAAAGCGGCGGCCAAGTGGATCGTCCGTTCGCATCGCGCGCCGGACGAATGCCTGATTGACAATCGCGACTGCCGGTCGGTCGCGCGTGTCTTCTGCAGTGAAATCGCGTCCGCTCACGAACCGGGTTCCCACCGCCTCGAAATAGCGCGGCGAGACCTGGTAGATGTGTGCGCTCACGGCTTCAGAAGGGCGTATGTCGCCAAATTCCGGGTAGGCAGTCGTAGTCGATTGGTCGATGCTCAACGGCAGTGAATTTGCGAAAGCGGCGGCCCGAACTCCTGGAAGTGCCGCGATGCGTTCGAGGGCGCGCTGCTGAAACTGCCGTCCGTCGGCGGGGCTGTACCCGGCAAGCGCCAGATCGAATCCAGTGGTGCTCACCCCCGCGCGGTCGAACCCGAGCGGCACCCTCGCCAGCCGTTCGAGCGTCCGTGCGAAGAGACCGGCCGCGACGATCAGGACCAGCGACAGCGCCACCTGCGCCACCACGAGAACGCTCGATCCGCCGCCGCCCGACCCGCCGCGTCCGTGTTCCTTCAGCGCGTCGATGGGCGAGACCCGCGCGGCGCGAAACGCCGGAGCGGTCCCGGCAACCACCGCCGCAACAGACGCCATGAACGCCGTAAACGCCAGCACTCGCCAATCGAACGACAGATCGAGCGCGACGCGGCTGATCGAGGTCGACAGCAGCGCCACCAGCGTCTGGCTGGCCCACATCGCGAACACCAGCCCGGCGGCCGCACCGACAGCAGCGAGGACGAGGCTCTCGACGAGCATCTGCCTGGCGAGGCGCCAGCGCGGCGCGCCGAGGGCC
>Ga0207643_10001496_pt1 | contig 13384 bp, 16 predicted proteins | sample KBSMisM62_FD_184313 | JGI IMG/M metagenome (GOLD analysis project Ga0207643, IMG submission 184313) | Miscanthus rhizosphere microbial communities from Kellogg Biological Station, Michigan, USA - KBS Miscanthus M6-2 (SPAdes) (version 2) | ecosystem: Host-associated > Plants > Roots >...
TCATACGGTCAGGGACTGCTGCAAGCGGACAGGCGTTCAGGATCAAGCGCATCGACCATACCGGCTTCACGGTGTCCTCGCTGGAGAACTCGTTGGCCTTCTGGGTCGATGTCCTGGGCTTCAGGCACCTGTACACCTGGGCCTTCGAAACGACGCCGTTCATCGAGGAACTGGTCGGCGTGCCAGGTGCGGCCCTGCGGATCGCGATGGTCGAGGGGCCGGGCCACATGATCGAGCTGCTCGAATATACCTCACCTGGCGGCCGGCAGACCTACAAGCCACGGTCATGCGACGTGGGGTCTGTCCATCTAGGCTTCTATGTCGAGAACATGGACGCGCTGCTCGCACGGGTCGCAAGCGCCGGCTGGCAGCCGGTCGGCAATGTGCAGACCGTCGAGTCCGGCGAGCGCGCAGGGCTTCGCCTGATCTACCTGCGAGACCCCGATGGGATCACGATTGAGTTCCTCCAGCTTCCCGAGGACGCGCCGAAGCAGACGACGTAGCACGGTGTCGTGCAGGCCGACGTGACAGCGGAGGTCCACCCGGTTCAAGACCAGACCAGAAAGGATGAGCGATGACTATCTCCCGATTGTTGGCCGGCCTGACTGTTGCACTTGCCACAACGGCCGCCTCAGCGCAGGACGCCAGCCCTAAGCTTCCGGATTACGCGAAGACACTCACCGAACTGTCCGCTGTCCAGCCGACCGGCGGTGCGGGTGGATCCGGCTATGCCAAGGTCCAGGTGGTCACAATCCTGGGCGATGCGTCCAAGGCGGGACCCTATGCCCAGTTGCTCAAGGTCGGGGCCAATGCGCAGATCGCGGCGCACCATCATGCTGGTGACCGGGTCGGGACCGTGCTCAAGGGCACTTGGCACTTCGGGTATGGCACGCAGTTCGACAAGGCCAAGCTGAAGACGCTGCCCGTCGGTTCAGTCTACACCGAACCCTCGAATGGGGCGCACTTCGCGATGACCGGCAACGAGCCCGTGATCGTCCTGATCACCGGTAACGGTCCCACCGACACGGTGTACGAAAATCCGGCCGACGATCCGACGACAGGACAAGGCCGGCAGTAAGCCGGGGGCGGCCGGTCGCTGGACCATCTCGAATCGATACAGGTGGGCGGGGAGCCGAGGCCGAGGCGAAGCTGTTCGTCGCGCGCATCTCGCTGCCCCATGTCGCCGTGCTGCCTTTGCTGCGGTCATGATGCCGAGGTGGAGTGAGCTGCGAAGCATGGAGTCGAGAACTTCGTATGGTCCTGGTCGGAATCGTTATCGCCGTTGGTCGGCGACTTATGTTGGAGACCTGTCATGATTGACCTCAAGGGCAAGGCAGCGATCGTGACGGGTGCGAGTTCCGGTATCGGACGGGCGGCCGCAAAGCTGTTTGCTCGCGCCGGCGCCAAGGTCGTCGTCGCCGCCCGTCGCAAGGCGGAACTGGAGTCCCTCGTCGGTGAAATTGCCGACCAGGGAGGCAGCGCCCTCGCCGTCGCGGGTGACGTCAGCGACGAGGTGTTTGCCAAAGAGCTGGTGGAGCGTGCGGAGGAGAGTTACGGCCACCTCGATGTCGCCTTCAACAACGCCGGCATACTCGGAGAGAAGGGACCGACCACGGGCATTTCACTCGAAGGCTGGAACGAGGCGCTCAAGGTCAATCTGACGAGCGCGTTCCTCGCCGCCAAGCATCAGATCCCGGCCATGCTGAAGCAAGGCAAAGGCTCGATCATCTTCACCAGCACGTTTGTCGGCCACACCGTTGGTTTCCCCAATGTCGCGGCCTATGCGGCGAGCAAATCCGGGCTGATCGGTCTGACGCAGGTCCTCGCCGCGGAATACGGGCCGCAGAACATCCGGGTCAACGCGATCCTTCCCGGCGCCGTCGAGACGGCCATGTATGAAGTCGCGAACGAGACCGCCGAGGAGAAAGCCTATCTCACGAACCTGCATGCGCTGAAGCGCATTGCGTCACCGGATGAGCTGGCGCAGGTGGCGCTCTATCTCGCCTCTGATGCGTCAAGTTTCCAATCCGGGACCGCCATGCTGGTGGACGGCGGTCTGTCTATCACGCGAACCTGAGAGGTCGTCGCGGGAGACAACGCATGCGAACTGCAAGTTGGGCAGGTCGGTTTTTCGCGTTAAGCAGTGGTTTTTGAACGCCCGCCGTTCCGGCGCTTCTGGCGGCAAGCGGGCATGATGGGTTTTCGAGCACAGACCTGACCTAATCCGCCTTGATGTTGGCGGCCTTGGCGATCTCCGCCCAGCGCGCGATCTCCTTGCGCATCCAGGCATCGAGCTCCTGCGGCGTGTTCCCAAGGGGGAAGATGCCGAGATTGCGGACCTTGTCGGCGAACTCCGGCGAGTTCACCACGGCGCGAATATCGGCCGACAACTTGTCGAGCACCGGCGCGGGCACGCCCGCCGGGGCGACAAGGGCGTTGAACGCAATGACGTCGAAGCCCGGATAGGTCTCGGCGATCGTCGGCACGTCAGGCGCATCGCCGAGACGCTGCGCGCCGGCGCCGGCGATCAGCTTGAGATCGCCGGACGCGACGTAGCGCTTGGCCGAGTGCCAGATGTCGAACATCAGCGGCACGCGCCCCGCGATCACGTCGGTCAAGGCCGGCGCGCTGCCGTTGTAGTTGATGTGGGTCATGTTGATGCCGGCGCGCTGCTTGAGCATCTCGCCGGCGAGGTGCCCCACGCCGCGCGGTCCCGGCGAGGTGAAATTGAGCGGCTCGGGGCTTTTCTTCGCGACCTCGACCAGCTGCGGAACGGTCTCGGCGGGAAACGCTTTGTTAGCCACGAGCGCCACCGGCTGGGTGGCCACCATGCTCACGGCGGCGAAATCCTTTTCGGTGTCGTAAGGCAGCTTTTGCCCGATCGCCGGATTGATCAGCAGGGAATTGGTGGCGACGAGCATGGTGTAGCCGTCGGCCGGCGACTTGGCGACGGCCGCGGTCGCCACGATCGTGCCGGCGCCCGGGCGGTTCTCGATCACCACCGACTGGCCGTTCCAGCGCGCCGTTAGGAAATCGGCAAGGATGCGCGCCACCACGTCGGTCGGACCGCCGGCCGCGAACGGCACCAGCAGCTTTACCGGTCGGGTCGGAAACTCGGCCGTCGCCTGCGCGGAGGCGGCGCCGACCGCGGTCCCGAGCAACAAGAGTGCCAGCGTGATGATCTTCATTGCTTTCACTGCATGCCATTCGTGCCGGCAAACTGTAGCAGCGGCCATGAGGCGGGCAAGGCCGCGAAGCGCCAGTCGCAGCGTCAATATCGCCAGCACTTGCCAACGTACTCAGGAGCCCGGCGTTCGGTGACGACCCGGCGATCGCGACGCTCGCCCGCGCCGCCCAAAAAAAAGCCCCGGCACGAGCCGGGGCGGAGGGGGGTCGAGACTCTAACGGGCAATCACATGCGATAGAGGATCTGGTCGGTCCAGAAGCGCTCGAGGCGCTGCAGCGACTTGTTGAGGGTGGCGAACTCGTCCGAATTGATGCCGCCGACCTGGGTCACCGTGCCAATGTGCTTCTGGTAAAGCATATCCACGATGTCGCGCACTTCGCGGCCCTTGTCGGTGAGCTTGATGCGCACCGAGCGGCGGTCGACGCGCGAGCGCTGGTGATCGAGATACCCCATCTCCACGAGCTTCTTGAGATTGTAGGAGACGTTGGAGCCGAGGTAGTAGCCGCGCGTGCGCAGCTCACCCGCGGTGAGATCCTTCTCACCGATATTGTAGAGGAGCAGCGCCTGCACCGAATTGATATCGGCGCGCCCGCGGCGATCGAATTCGTCCTTGATGACTTCGAGCAGGCGGCGATGCAGCCGCTCAACCAGAGTCAAGGTTTCGAGATAGAGCGAACGGGTGGGATCGAAGCGCCCTGCACGCTCGGTGGGCTCCATCACTTTTGCGACTGCTTGGATCATGACGCTTTCCTATCGGTTGTCGTTCTTATGATCGCGAGGCCCTGTGCCCCCGCTCGACGTCCAACCTACGCCCGGGGGTCTAAAATCGGCTTAAGTAACACGATAAAGAGAAGGTTTATTTGGAACGGTGAACGATCGATTGACGCCGTAATGACGGGCACTTCTCGCACTTACGTAACGTCTCGTTCACGATGCCGAGCATCGGACGTGCGGAGCACGGCAGGTTTTTCAGGGCCCGCGCAGGTAGCGAATGATGCCGGAAAAATCGACGCTGCCGTCTTCGCTATCGACGAAGCGCTCGTACACTGCGGCCGCACCGGCGCCGAGCGGCGTCGTGGCGCGGGTGGCGCGCGCGGCGGCTTGCGCCAGCTTCAGGTCCTTGAGCATCATCGCCGCCGAGAAGCCCGCCTGATAGTCGCGGTTCGCAGGCGAGGTCGGCACCGGCCCGGGCACCGGGCAATAGCTCGTCATCGACCAGCATTGGCCCGACGACTTCGACGCGATGTCGAACAGCCGCTGCGCATCGAGGCCGAGCTTCTCCGCCAGCAGGAACGCTTCCGAAACCACGATCATCGATGCGCCGAGGATCATGTTGTTGCATATCTTCGCCGCCTGACCGGTGCCGGGACCGCCGGCATGGACGATGGTCTTGCCCATGTTCTCCAGCACCGGGCTTGCGCGCCCGAAGGCTTCATCGGAGCCGCCGACCATGAAGGTCAGCGTCGCCGCCTCGGCGCCGGCCACGCCGCCGGACACCGGCGCGTCGACCATGAGAAGTCCCCTGCCCTCGGCGGCCTGCGCCACCGCCCGGGTGGTTTCCACGTCGATGGTCGAGGAATCGATGAGGAGCGTCGCCGGCGCGACATGGGCAAGCACGCCGCCGTCGCCGAGATAGACGTCGCGGACGTGCTCGCCCGCCGGCAGCATCGTGATCACGACCTCGGCGTCCTTGCACGCCTCCTCCACCGCATTCGACCGGGTGCCGCCGCTCGCCGTCAATCGCTCGCTTGCGTCCACGTTCAGGTCGAAGCCCGCAACCGCGTGCCCGGCCTTGAGCAGATTCTGTGCCATCGGCAGGCCCATATTGCCGAGCCCGATGAAGCCGATCCTTGCCATGACGCTCTCCACCCCGGTTGCTGTCTTTACGCCGGCTGTTCGCGTGCGGCCATCAGCGCGAGCCACAGATACACGCCGAGCAGCACCGTTTCTATCGCGACCACCCACATGTGGCCGCCGTAGATCTGGGGAAACAGGATCTCCACCGCGGCCATCGAGATGATGGAGGTGAGCCAGACCACCGCGCCCCACGGCGCCGCCAACCACAATCCCACGCCCGCAACCGGATCGATCACCGCAAAGAACACCGTCGCGGCCTGATACGGGCTCCCATAGGAATCGAAACCGGACGGAAACGGCGCCCCGAACCCGCACACGATCGCCCAGTGATAGAGGCCCTTGGCGAGCGACAGTACGGCCATGGCGCGCAGGAACAGGACGAGCCGCCGGGACCATTGCCTGGCCTCGGCTTCGTCGTCGCCGGCATGGACGGGCTCGAGCGTCTGCGGCTGATCGGCATTCGTCATGGCAGTTCGAGTTCCCGCGCCAGCGGCGCAAAATAGCGTTCCACGTCGGCCGCGGCCACGTCCGCCAGCGCCGATGGTCTCCAGCGCGGCGCCTGGTCCTTGTCGATCAGCAAAGCCCGGATCCCTTCGTAGAAGTCGTGTCCACGCACGACGCGCGACACTATGCGGAACTCGGTACGCATGCATTCGGCAAAATCGAGCGTCGCGCCGCGCCGCATCTGCTCAAGCACGAGTTTGAGACTCGTGGGGGATTTTGTGCGCATCAAGGCGGCGGTGGCCGCTGCGAACGCCGCATGCGCCCCATTCCGGCCTGCCTCGGCGTCGAGGACGGCGAGAATGTGTTCGACCTCGGCGCCGATGAACAGCCGATCGATCGCGGCCTGCTGGGCCACCACCGCGGCGCCGCCCGCCGGCTGTTCGAAGGCGCCGAGGATCGCATCGACCGACACCGCGCTACACAAGGCGTCGACCAGGTCGGGGAACCGGGACGAGGCGATGCGGTGGGTGGCTATCCCGGCCTCGACCCCGTCCGCGGCATTGAGCCGCTCGCCGGTGAGGGCACAATAGGTGCCGAGCTCTCCCGGCAACCGCGGCAGGAACCAGGTTCCTCCGACGTCGGGAAAGAAGCCGATGCTCACCTCCGGCATGGCGAAGGTGAACTTGTCGCCGGCGACCCGGTGGGAGCCGTGGACCGAGACGCCGACGCCGCCGCCCATGACGATGCCGTCGATGAGCGCGACATAAGGTTTGCGGTAGCGTTTGATGCGGGCATTGAGCGCGTATTCCTCGCGGAAATATTCGAGCGCGTCGTCATAGCGCCCGGCCTTCCCGGAATCGTAGAGCGCCCGCAGATCTCCGCCGGCCGAGAACGCGCGCCCGCCGCTGGCGGTGACGATCACCCGCGTGATCGCGGGATCGTCCTCCCATTGCGCGAGCTGCTGCGTGAGCGCGCGCACCATCGCGAGCGAGACCGCATTGAGCGCCTGCGGCCGATTGAGCGTGACGAGGCCCGCCGCGCCGCGGCGTTCGAACAGGATGTCGGCACCGTCTGCGCGCTCTGCCGTCACGCGGCCGCCCACAGATAGACCAGCGTAGCCGCAATGCCGAATGCGCTGCGCCCGGCATGCAGGCGTCCCCAGTGCTCGACCGATGCGCGCGTGTCGCTCTGCGCGGCGTCGGGCGCCGTCGCCTTCAGCCGCCGATTGACCGGCATGATGACGAAGATGGTCCATGGCCACGGCGCGAGGATGAGGAGCGCGCCCAGAAGCCACCGCCAGTCATGGCTCAAGAAGAACGCGATGACGCCAAGGGCGCACGCCACCAGCGCAAGACCCGCCTGCATGACCGAGGCGCTGTCGTAGCTGCGCTTCCACTGGGCGAGCATCGCCCGATCGTCGAGCACGAGCCGCGCCGGCTGCTCGGCGACGTTGACATAGATTGCAGCGCCGGCAAACGCGGCGGCCGCGATCAAAGCAAGCTGGCCGACGATCATGTCCGGTGCCCGCTCAATTTCCCAACATGTCCCGGCTGACGATCACCCGCATCACCTCGTTGGTGCCTTCGAGAATCTGGTGCACGCGCAGGTCCCGCAGAACGCGCTCGATCGGATGATCGCGCAGATAGCCGTAGCCGCCGTGGAGCTGCAGGCAGCCATTGACCACGTCGAAGCCGGTATCGGTCGCCAGCCGCTTGGCCATGGCCGCAAGCCTGGTGGCGTTGGGATCACCCAGATCGAGCGCCGCGGCCGCGCGATGCAGCATCAGCCGCGCCGCCTCGATCGCGGTCGCATAGTCGGCGATGCGGAAACCGAGCGCCTGAAAATCCGCCAGCCGCGTGCCGAACTGCTTTCTTTCCTTCATGTAGGTGACGGTGCGGTCGAGACAGAATTGCGCGCCCCCAAGCGAGCAGGCCGCGATGTTGAGACGGCCGCCGTCGAGCGCGCGCATGGCAATCTTGAAGCCCTGCCCCTCGGCGCCGATGCGGTTCGCAACCGGGATGCGGCAACCCTCCAATATGACCATCGCGGTCGGCTGCGAGTGCCACCCGAGCTTTTTCTCCTTGGCGCCGAAGGAGAGCCCGGGCGTGCCATTCTCGACCAGGAAACAGGAGATGCCGCGGGGGCCGCCTTCGCCCGTCCGCGCCATGACAATATAGACGTCGGAACGGCCGCCGCCCGAGATGAACGCCTTGTTGCCGTCGAGCACGTAGTGGTCGCTCTCGCGCACCGCGCGGGTTTTCAGGCTTGCGGCGTCCGACCCGGAGTCGGGCTCGGTCAGGCAGTAGCTGGCGAACTTCCCCATGCTGCAAAGATCGGGCAGCAGGCGCTCTCGCAGCTCGCCTGCGCCATAGGCGTCGATCATCCATGCGACCATGTTGTGGATGGAGATGTACGCGGCGGTCGAGGGACAGCCCTGCGCCAGCTCCTCGAAGATCAGCGCCGCGTCGAGCCGTGAGAGCGCCGAGCCGCCGAGATCGGCGGAGACGTAGATGCCGCCGAAGCCGAGCGCCGCGGCCTGGCGCAGCGTGTCCGCCGGGAATACTTCCTCCTCGTCCCACTGGCGGGCCAACGGCATCATCTCGCCATGGGCGAAGGCGCGGGCGGTGTCCTTGATGGCGCGTTGCTGCTCGCTGAGCTCGAAATCCATGGGGGCGACCGATAGTGCGAGCATCTGCGGCCGTCAATCGCGCGGGAATGCGCTCGGACCCGGCCCCGTTGCGCAATTCACGTCTCCTCGCGCCGGTTCTCGATCTGGGCCTCGCGCAGATCGAGCTCACGCTCGATCCGTCGCCGCGCCTCGTCCTTGAGCTTGCCGCTGCGGAAGAGATCGTTGACGTGCTGCCGCTCGGTCTCGATCAGCAGGAGCTCGATATCGCAGTGCAGCTCGATGAGCTTCTTGTGCGCGGCGTCGCCATCGCTGCTGTGCTCGGCATGCCTGAGCCGCTCCCGCTGATGCGCATGCAACGATCGCACGACCTCCTCGGGTAGATCGCGCTCCAACGCGAGCTGATCCAGCCGCGCAATCCCGGCCTCGATCGCCTGCTGCCGCGCGTGCTGCTCCTCGACCCGTTGGGCGTGGCGCTCGCGGCGGCCGGCATGGGCGAGGCCGAGCGGTCGGATGACGAAGGGAAGCATCAGGCCCTGCACCACCAGGGTCACCAGGATCACGGAAAAAGTCAGGAACAGGATGAGGTCGCGGGCCGGAAACGGGGACCCGTCGGCACCTGCGAACGGGATCGCGAGTGCGGCGGCGAGCGAGACGATCCCGCGCACGCCGGTGAAGGCAAGCACGAACGGCCACTGCCATGGCGGCGATGGATCCCTGCGCCGCAACGAGGCGGAGAGCCAGCGCGGGACATAGATGGCGGGAAACATCCACACGAACCGGGCAACGATCACGACGGCGCTGACGACGGCGGCGGAGGCGACGAGCTCGGTCACCGGATAGTGTTCGATGCGGGCCATCAGCGTGCGCGCCTGCAGGCCGGTGGCGAGGAACACCAGGCCCTCGACCAGGTAGAGGAAGAAGCTCCAGAAGAAAATTCCTTGCAGCCTGGTGGCGGCGCTGATCAGGCGAAGGCCGTTCCAGCTGATGTAGAGTCCGGCTGTGACGGTTGCGAGCACGCCGGAGCCGCCGAGATGCTCGGGCGGCCAATAGGCGAGAAACGGCGTCAGCACAGAGAGCGTGATCTCGACCGGCGGATTGTGCACCCAGCGCCGCAGGCGCAGCATCAGCCAGCCGACGCCGATACCCCAGAGGATTTCGCCAACGACAATGGCGACGAACGTTCCCGCGGCCTGACCGAACGAGAACACGCCGGCGCTCACCGCGGCGACCGCGAACCGATAGAGGATGAGCGCGGTGGCGTCGTTGGCCAATCCCTCCCCTTCGAGAACGACCAGGATGCGCCGGGGAAGCTGCATCCTGCGCAGGATCGACAGCGGCGCGACGGCGTCCGGCGGCGAGACGATCGCACCCAGCACGAAACCCACCGGCCACGGCAGGCCGAGGAGCCAATGGGTTGCCGCCGCAACCGCCACGGTGGTGAACACGACGCATCCCACCGCCAGGAGAGAGATCGGACGCAGATTGAAGCGGAACTCGTTCCAGCTCATCGACACCGCGGCCGAATAGATGACCGGCGGCAGCACCAGGAGCAGCACCAGCTCGGGCGCGAGCTCGACCGACGGCAGCCCGGGGATAAGCGCCAGGATCACCCCGGCGATGACCAGGAGAATGGCCGGCGGGATTTCGAGGCGGGCGGCCACCACCGCCACCGCGGCAACCACGGCCAGCAGCAGGACCAGGATTTGGACAGTCTCAACCATGGGCGTACCGGGGCACGATCATGGCGCGGCAAGAGCCGAAGTCCAGGGCACCCGGCTGCGGATCCCGCGCAGCCCAAGCGGCGTTCGCCGGCCCTTCACCCGGGTCCGTCCTGCTTCCCCAGCCAGCCGCGCGTGAAGATGATGAGCAGAAGCGCGAACAAGCCGAAGCCGAGCGCCAGCCCCCAATACATCGACAGCACGCCTGCGCCCGTCATCCCGGCGGCGCCGGGCAAGTGAGCCACAGGAACGCATTGGGAAAGACGTCCATGGTGCCGTGGAGCAGGATCGCCATGAGCACGCTGCCCCGGATGTTGTTGAAGACCCAGGTGAAGATGAACGTCACCGCCAACGATCCAGAATCAAGCCGCCCATTCCTTGATTGTGTAACTGCCGTTTGTTCTGTCCCAAGCCGTGTTGGCTAGTCGCGGGACACACTTGATTTCGTTTGCTTTGGCCTCCTGCCGTCCTGTTCTGTCACCTCCAGTTACGGACAGTTGGGTAGCAAAGCGGTAGCAGCCAGTTCTTGATTTGTTTTTCAAGCGACCGCGGCGGTTGACGCGACGACTGGTTGGGCCGTTCGAGCCCAATGTGCGCGCAGTTCTCGGACCGATCCCCCGCCGTGACGTCCGCGCGGGCCGCTGGTGGTAGGGCGGCTCGGGCGGGGCATTTCCGGCCTTTGTCGGCCTTGGCGATTTCCGCCATTTTGTGACAGCGATCACAGGCGGGGGGTGGGTTCTGTGTGAGGTTAAGGCGCTTTCACACGGGATGGAGGGACAATCCAATGCGTATCATCGGTTTGGCTATTGTCGCCGCGACCGCATTCGGTGTCTGGTCGGCCTCTCCGGCTGCGCAGTCGAGGGTTGGGAAGGCGGATGTGCTTGCGGCGTCGGCCCCGATCTCACCGCATGTGACTATGTGGCATTAGCCTCCCGTCGGAATACTGGTCGCTTCCTTACTGATATCGCGGCTTCCGAGCCACTTGAAATTTGCCCTGCCCCCGGCTTGCGCCGGCGCTAGCCAGTGCTCGCGCGTCGGAGCGCCGTTCGCTGCACCGGTCGGCGCTCACGACCCCTACGCAAGATTGGCTGCAAACAACAAATGTTTGGCGGCAGAAACAACTGTGCGCCGAGCGGCGGCCTAAGAGGTGTCATAGGATTTGTCCCCGTGACCGGTGATCGCCGGTCATCCCCCGTTTGCCGGGCGGTGTCGGTTTTTTAGAGGCTTTCCAATGACCCGATTTCTAGCAATCGCGCTCGCCGCCACGATGGCCGCCTGCGCCGGGCGCGATCCACAGCCGATCGCAACCGTACAGATGACGGACGCCAACGCGTCCTGCGCGATGATCACCGCCGAAATCCAAGCCAACAACATCAAGGTGCAAGAGCTTGCTGGCGAGGAAGGCGCCAAGGTGGCGCAGAACGTCGCCGCTGGCGTCGGTGGGCTGCTGATCCCGGTCCTATGGTTCGGGATGGACTTCAAGGGCGCAGCAAGCAAGGAAGTCGCCGCGCTGCAAGCCCGGCAACAATATTTGACGACGCTGGCGGTTGAACGATGCGGCAAGCCGCGGCGCTAAATCCCGTCACGTCTAGCAGGAGTAATTCAAATGCGATCAATTGCTATTGCGAGTTTGCTAGTTCTGGCCGGCACTGCCGCCCAAGCCGAAATCGTCTGCACGACACATCGCGGCTGCTTTGAGACTGGCGGTCGCATCATTCTCGGTAACGGCGGCGGTGTGAACCGTCAGGAGTCCACCATCAGTCATCGCGAGGCCAAGCCCAAGAAGATCATCTTCCGCCGGCACTACAACGCGGGCGAGTAGCGCATTGACCACACCGTCAGCCTGAAAGCGGTGGTGAAATGTCCCACCTCGAACTCACTCAGCGGGTGCTAATGGTCATATTCATCGGCGCACGATGACATAGCCACCATCAAACAGTCGCGACCGTATTTGATCATTGCCCAATATGGCGTCGATCTTGTCCCAATCTTTCTGCGTGATCGTAACCCGTTGCTGCTGTTGCTGCTGTTGCTGCTGTTGCTGCTGCTGCTGCTTCTTTTTCTTGTGAGTTTGAAAGCCGCGATGACTTTCCTTCCAATCGTCGGTCATGATGACTTACTCCGCAACCACCATCCTAGCCCGGCGCGGCGCCAGTGCAATTAAATCAGCCATCTTAATTAAATCAGCGATCTTAATTAGGGCCATTAGTCGAATGACGGCGAAAGACAACTGATTGGCAGAAAGTACAAGTCCGCTCCCATGGTGGCCCGGCGGCACCTGCCCCGCAGCGGCGGCGCTGGCGGGCCTTTCGTGGAACGGTTAAAAAGGGCCACCAAGACTTAGGGCCGATAAGACATGGAGCGCCGCAATGGCCATCAAGTACGGCCGTCCGATCGAAGCCCGTCTCGCCCCGGTCGAAACCAGGCCGGTCAAGCGGCTCGACCTCACCACCCGCCCGCGCCGCAACCGGAAGGCCGAGTGGGCGCGGCGCATGGTGCGCGAGAACGTCCTGACCACGGACGATCTGATCTGGCCGTTGTTCCTGGTCGACGGGACGAAGGCGCGCATCCCGGTGCCGTCGATGCCCGGCGTCGAGCGGCTCTCGATCGATCAGGCGGTGCGGGACGCCGAGCGGGCCGCCAAGCTTGCCATCCCCTGCATCGCGCTGTTTCCCTATACCGATCCCAAGCGGCGCGACGAGGACGGCAGCGAAGCGCTCAATCCGGACAACCTGGTCTGTCGCGCCATCCGCGCGATCAAGAAGGAGGTGCCGGAGATCGGCATCCTCTGCGACGTCGCGCTCGATCCCTATACCAGCCACGGCCATGACGGGTTGCTGCGCGACGGCGAGATCATCAACGACGAGACGGTCGAGGTGCTGGTGAAGCAGGCGCTGGTGGAGGCCGAGGCCGGCTGCGACATCATCGCGCCATCGGACATGATGGATGGCCGTGTCGCGGCAATCCGCGCGGCACTCGATCACGCCGACCTTGCCGATGTGTCGATCATGGCCTACGCGGCGAAATATGCCTCGGCGTTCTACGGCCCGTTCCGCGACGCCGTGGGCTCGGCCACGACACTCACCGGCGACAAGCGCACCTATCAAATGGATCCGGCCAACACCGACGAGGCGCTGCGCGAGGTCGAGCTCGACATCTCCGAGGGCGCCGACATGGTCATGGTCAAGCCGGGCATGCCCTATCTCGACATCCTGTGCCGCGTGAAAGACGCGTTCGGCGTGCCGACGTTCGCCTACCAGGTGTCGGGCGAGTACTCGATGATCATGGCGGCAGCGCAGAACGGATGGCTCGACGGCGAGAAGGCCATGATGGAAAGCCTGATCGCGTTCAAGCGCGCGGGTGCGTGCGGCATGCTCAGCTATTTCGCGCCGCGTGTCGCTGAAAAGTTGAAGAAGGCAGGCTAGAGCGCGTCCTGTTGGGGTGGAATTATCAAGCAGCAAACTCGGTCTGCTCCCCTCCCCCTTGTGGGGAGGGGCTGGGGCTGGGGGTCGCAGCAGGGACACGATGGCATGTCCGCGTGTCACGCGC
>Ga0207643_10001506_pt1 | contig 13337 bp, 13 predicted proteins | sample KBSMisM62_FD_184313 | JGI IMG/M metagenome (GOLD analysis project Ga0207643, IMG submission 184313) | Miscanthus rhizosphere microbial communities from Kellogg Biological Station, Michigan, USA - KBS Miscanthus M6-2 (SPAdes) (version 2) | ecosystem: Host-associated > Plants > Roots >...
TCCAAGTTCCGACGTAAGGCTCATCGTGCCGCCGAGCCGGCGCACCAGCGCGCGGACATGCGCCAAGCCAATCCCTTCGCCCGGCCGGTCCTGCGGACCCGAACGGCGAAAGAGCTCGAATACACGCTGATGATCGTGCGGGTCGATGCCCCGGCCATTGTCGCGGACCTCGTACATCACATGCGCCCGCGCTGTATGGCCCTTGATCTCTATTCTGCCGGGTTCCCCATCGCGACCATACTTGAGAGCATTGTCGACGAGATTGGAGAACACCTGCTCCACTGCGAGCAGGTCGCTTACCACGGGGGGAAGGTCGGCGACGGCGACGGTCGCTCCCTGCTCCGTGGCGCGGTGCGCGACGGTTTGTGCGATCGACGCCAGCAGTGCGTTCATGTCGATCTCTTCGGGCTTGAAGTCGCGGCGGCCCTCGCGTGAGAGCTTCAGAACGGCGTTGATGAGACGATCCATCTTGGTGATGGAGGTCTTGATGAAGGTGATCGCTTCATCGAAACCCGTGCCCAGCGGATCCGTGGAGGCGCCGCCACTCTCGCGCGCATCGGCGTGGGCAGCAGCCACGCCGGCCTGCTCGCGCAGCTTCGCCATCTCCTCGAAAATATCGCTCCGCAACGCTTCCAATTCGGTGGTGAAGCCCATGATGTTCACGAGCGGCGAGCGCAAATCGTGGCTGACGATATAGGCGAAGCGCTGAATCTCTTCGTTGGCTTCAGTCAGATCGGCGGTGCGATGGGCGACGATGCGCTCGAGATTGGCATTCGTGGCCGCAAGCTCACTGCGCGCCGATTCGCGCTGGCGGGATGTGCGCTGAACCAGGAAGACGGACAGTGCGCCGATCAGCACGACAAGCGCCATCCCGGCGAGCGAGACCGCGAGCAGGCGGGCGTCGTTGCGCCGCGAGGCGTCGGAGCGGGCGAGCAGGAGCCGCTCCTCATCTGCCAGCGTTCGCTCCACCAGCAGCCGCAACCCGTTCATGCTCTTGAAGCCGTCGTCCGATTGCACCAACGCGACCGCCGCCTCGTGCTGTCCGGAGGCCTGAAGCTCGATCGTCTTCGCGAGCTCGGTCATTTTCGTCCGCGCAGTCGCGTCCATCTGGTCGAGAACCGGACCTCGGTCCGGATTGTCGCTCATCAGCGTTCGCAGCTCGGCCAGGTAGGTTTCGACCGCAGGCGCGGCGTCGCGATAGTCCAATAGATATTGCTGCCGACCGGTGAGCAAAAAGCCGCGCTGGCCGCTCTCGGCGCGCCGCACGTTCAGCAGCAGGTTGGACAGCTTTTCCTGCACGTTGATCGTGTGCACGACGCTTCTGGCGTCTTGCGCGGATTGCTCGGCCAGCCACACCGTGGCCGTGCCGATCGCAACCAGCAGGGCAAATCCAGCGCCCAACAGGAGTGGTTGGACCGGAAAGCGGGGAACCGCGGGGAATATCATCTACCGTACAAACGACTCGAGGTTTTCGCGATCGGAATATTGTTTGCGTCAGTCGGTATCGCTTAGGTCACAAGCAAAGGAAAATCGAATCCCATCGATAAAGTTCCGATGGAACTCTTTACGCCGGGGGACCTGCGGCCCGCGGCTCGCAAGATATCGTCGGCACCCGAGATCATTCGTGCCAAAATGGTGCGGACGGCCTTCACGCTGGAAAGCCGTCCGCTTTCCGTGGCGCGGGAGGGCAACGCCACGTCAGCCTATCGATGTCAGAATAGCGCCGCCCGAAGCGTCAGAAGAACGTCAGGCGGCGTCTCGGTCCGGCGCTATGCCAAGGCCGGATAGTCGATGTAGCCCTTCTCCTCGCCGGCATAGAACGTTGCCTGATCCGCGGCGTTGAGCGCGGCCTTGCTCCGATAGCGGAGTGGAAGATCCGGATTGGCCAGAAATGGCACGCCGAATGCGACCAGGTCCGCCTCGCCGTTGGCTATGGCTGCCTGCGCGGTCCGGAGGTCATATCCGCCGTTCGCGATCAGCGTGCCCTTGAACTTGCTCCGCAGGATCGGCGTCGCCCGCTGGGCGCCGGCCGGCGCGGCTGCGGCACTCCCTACCGGCTCGGTCACGTGCAGATAGAGCAGCCTGCGCTTGCTCAGTTCCGACGCGATGAAGGAAAAGGTTTCGAGCGGGTGCGAGTCCGACATCGAGTAACCGGAAAAATACGGCGCGATCTTGTATCCCACACGCTGAGGGTCCCAGACCGCGGTCACCGCGTCGACCACTTCCAGCGGAAATCGGGCGCGGTTTTCGATGCTGCCGCCGTAGGCGTCCGTGCGCTGGTTGGAGCCATCGCGCAGAAACTGGTCGAGCAGGTAGCCATTGGCGCCGTGCAATTCCACGCCGTCGAACCCCGCGGCTTTGACGTTCTCTGCCGCGGCGCGAAAGGTCGCGACGATGCCGGGAAGCTCATCGGTTTCGAGCGCGCGCGGGGTCACCAATTTGGTCCGCCCGCGAGTGGTGAAGGCTTCGCCTTCCACCGGCAGGGCGGAGGGGGCAACGGGCAGCGCGCCGTCGTGGAAATCCGGATGCGATACGCGGCCGACATGCCAGAGCTGGGCGAAGATCTTGCTGCCGGCACGATGCACCGCCTCGGTGACCGCGCGCCAACCCTTGACCTGCTCGGTCGAATGAATGCCCGGGGTGCGGATGTAGCCGACCCCCTGCGGGCTCACTTGCATCGCCTCGGTCACGATTAGGCCGGCGGAGGCGCGTTGTGCGTAGTAAGTGGCGGCGAGCGGATTGGGCACATTTCCTTCGACCGCACGGCTGCGTGTCATGGGGGACATGACCAGCCGGTTGCTCAGATCAAGATCGCCGAGACGATACGGTGCAAACAGCGCGTTGGGCTGGGCGGTGCGCGCAAGAAGCGGGTTCTGCAACGCAATGTTTTCCTGAAGGCTCATCATTTCACTCCTGCTGGCTGGGAATTCCCACAAACCGCATGACTTCCGCGAGGGCTTGTGGTACTTACCGGTAACACTACATGCTAGATACTGACCGGTAACACCCGAGTCAAGAGGAAACCGAAAAATGTCTCCCATCGCCGGCTTAACCTACGGGAAAGACGACAGAATTCCGCCTCGCTCGCGGATTCTGGCGGTGGCGGAGGATCTGTTCTACCGGCACGGGATCAGGGCCGTGGGCGTGGACGCCATCGCCGAGGCCGCCGGCACCAACAAGATGACGTTGTATCGCCACTTCGGCTCGAAGGACGATCTGGTGGCGGCCTATCTGCGGCACGTCGCCGAGGATGCCGACGGCTGCTGGGCCAGGTTGGAGCAGGCGCATCCCGGCGATCCCCGGGCGCAGCTACGCGCCTGGTTCGAGGAATTGGCGGAGCATGTGGCCAATGCCGACCAACGCGGCTGCCCGCTTGCCAATGCCGCCGTCGAGCTGCCGGAAAAGGATCATCCGGCCCGGCGGGTGATCGAGGACTTCAAGACAGCGCAACGCGTCAAGCTCATCGAGCTGTGCCGCGCCGGCGGGCTGCGCGAGCCCGACATGCTGGCGGACGAACTGTCTCTCCTGCTGGAGGGGGCGCGGGTCAGCGCGCAGAGCGTGGCGTCGAATGACCTTGGACCGCGTCTCGTGCGCATGGGCGAAGCTATGATCGCCGCGCATGCGGCGAAATAGGCTTCGCCGGAGGCGCTACGCTGCCGCCTTCTTGCCCTTGGGCTGCACCTCGGCGGTGTAGTCGGCCATGAGCTGCTGCGTGATCGCACCGGGCGTGAACCGCCACTGCGCGATCTCCGAGACCGCGGTGACCTCCGCGGCGCTGCCGGTGATGAAGCACTCGGAAAACTGCGTGAGCTCGTCCGGCATGATGCGCCGCTCGATCACCTCGATGCCGCGCTTCCTCGCCAGTTCGATCGCGGTCTGGCGGGTGATGCCGTCGAGGAAACAGTCCGCGATCGGGGTATGGATCTTGCCGTCCTTGACGAAGAAAATATTGGCGCCGGTGCATTCCGCGACGCGGCCCTGCCAGTCCAGCATCATGGCGTCGGCATAACCTTGGCGCTCGGCCTTGTGCTTGGAAATGGTGCAGATCATGTAGAGCCCGGCCGCTTTCGCGCGCGCCGGCGCGGTTGCCGGATCCGGACGGCGGTACTCGGCGAGATCGAGCCTGATGCCCTTCAATCGCTGCGCCGGATCGAAATAGCTCGGCCACTGCCACGTCGCGATGGCGAGATGGATTTTGTTGGTCTGCGCCGAGACGCCCATCATCTCCGAGCCGCGCCAGGCGACCGGCCGCACGTAAGCGTCGGTCTGTCCGTTCTTCTCCAGCACCAGCCGCTTCGCCGCATCGATCTCCGCGACCGAGTAGGGAATTTCGAAGTCGAGCAGTTGCGCCGACCGCTTGAGCCTTTCCGAGTGCTGCGTGGACTTGAAGATTTCTCCACCGTAAGCGCGCTCGCCCTCGAACACCGAGCTTGCGTAATGCAGGCCGTGCGAGAGCACGTGCAGGGTGGCGTCGCCCCAGGGCACGAGCTTGCCGTCGTACCAGATCACGCCGTCGAGGCGGTCATAGGGTCGTTCAGCCATGGCGCTTCCTCCTCGGACTTGCCTTTGCGACTGTCGGCCGGCCTCTCCCCGGGGCGCGGAATAACCATCACCCCGGATGCTTTTGCGTCGCGGGCCGACACCCGGTATGTTTCCGTCGCCCATGAGAGCGCGCTTGCGCCTCCGGCGCAATCGGCTCAGGGCGGGAGCCACGAGGACCAAATGGGCACGATCCTTTCGTGGCAGCGGGTTCTTGTATAACAATCTGACCGAAATATGTCAATATGGCTGACCTAACTGTCCCGATTGCAACCGATCGGTCGTTCGCCGCCGGAGACCGCGCGACCCGTGGGAACGAGCCGATCTGGGACGTGATCGAGCTCCTGTTCTTCGCCTATCGCGACTTCATCGGCGATCCCGACGATGTCCTGGCGAAATTCGGATTTGGCCGCGCCCATCACCGCGTGTTGCATTTCGTCAATCGTAACCCTGGCATGAAGGTCGCGGAGCTGCTGGATATCCTGAAGATCACCAAGCAGTCGCTTGGTCGTGTGCTCAAGCAGCTCATCGATCAGGGCTATGTGGTGCAGAAGGAGGGCGCCAACGACCGCCGTCAACGCCTGCTCTACGTGACGGCCAAAGGCGAGACGTTGGCGATGAAGCTCGCCGGGCTGCAAACGGTGCGCATCGCACGCGCGTTGTCGGAGCTCGGGCCGAATGCGCACGACGCAGCCTGCCGGCTGCTTACCGCTATGATCAACGCCGACCAACGCGATTCCGTGCTGCGATTCATCGCGCGAGCCGACCGGGCGCGCCGGACGCGCGGCTGAGACTCTATTATGATACGCGCTTCCTACGGCGGACCGGCTTCCACTTCGCCGGAAAACGCCATGACCGGATGCGGGCCATGACCACGGTATCCGCCGCTCTTCCCGACGATGCTCCCCATCTGCTCGTGGTCGACGACGACCGCCGCATCCGCGACCTGCTCTCGCGTTTCTTGTTTGCCGAAGGCTACCGCGTCTCCACCGCTGAGACCGCCGCCGATGCGCGCGCCAAGCTCGAAGGGCTGCGCTTCGACCTGTTGATCCTCGACGTCATGATGCCGGGCGAGACCGGCTTCGAGCTCGCGCGCGACCTGCGCGCATCCTCGAGCGTGCCGATCATCATGCTGACCGCCCGCGACGAAGCGCGCAGCCGGATCGAAGGCCTCACCATCGGCGCCGACGATTACGTCAGCAAGCCGTTCGAGCCGAAAGAGCTTTCGCTGCGCATCGCCGGCGTCCTGCGGCGTGCCCGTCCGGCCACGACTCCGGCGGTGGAATCCGTTCGCTTCGGCGACTTCCGATTTCATATCCTGCGCGGCGAGCTCAAACGCGGCGAGGACACCGTGCGCCTCACCGACCGTGAGCGCGATATGCTGCGGCTTCTCGCCGCCACGCCCGGAGAAACCGTGCCGCGCCAGGCGCTCGCGGGCAACGGCGGTGCGACCGGCGAGCGCGCCGTCGACGTGCAGGTCAATCGGCTGCGCCGCAAGATCGAGCAGGATCCTGCCAATCCGCTGCTGGTGCAGACCGTGCGCGGGATCGGCTACCGCCTGGTGACGACGCCATGACGACGCTCGATGTCGGCATCGCCGCGCTGCGTTCGAGCCTGAGCGCGTTGCGCACGGCGGGCGGGCGTTTCTACGACGTCTACGACCGCACCAGCACGACGTTGAAGAACGTCATGCCGAAGGGCCTCTACGCGCGCGCGTTGTTGATCATCATCGCGCCCATGGTGGTCCTGCAATCGGTCGTCGCCTACATGTTCATGGAACGGCACTACAATCTGGTCACGCAGCGGCTGTCCGCCGGCGTGGTGCAGGACATCGCGACCTTGATCGAGGTCTACAAGGTCTTTCCGCAGGACGCCGACCACACGCAGCTGCGCCGCATCGCGCAAGACAAGCTCGGTCTCGTCGTCGACTTTCTGCCGGTCAACGAGTTGCCGCCGCCGGGACCGAAGCCGTTTTTCTCGCTGGTCGACCAGGCGCTCTCGGAAGAGGTCAGGCGGCAGATCGGCCGCCCATTCTGGATCGATACCGTCGGCCGCTCGGCCCTGCTCGAGATCCGCATCAAGCTCGACAATGCTGTGATGCGCGTGTTCGCGCCGCGGCGCGCGGCTTACGTCTCCAACTCCCATATCTTCCTGCTGTGGATGGTCGGCACCTCGCTGGTGCTGATCACCGTTGCGGTGCTGTTCCTGCGCAACCAGATCCGGCCGATTCTGCGTCTGGCGGATGCCGCCGAAAGCTTCGGCAAGGGGCGCGAGGTTCCGGACTTCCGTCCGCGCGGCGCGCGCGAGGTGCGCCGCGCCGCCCAGGCCTTCATCGAGATGAAGCGGCGCATCGAGCGCAGCCTGGAGCAGCGCACCGCCATGCTGGCCGGCGTGTCCCACGACCTGCGCACCATTCTCACGCGCTTCAAGCTCGAGCTCGTCCTTATCGGCGACAGTCCCGAGGTCGAGGCGATGAAGAAGGACGTCGACGAGATGGCCCGCATGTTGGAGGCCTATCTCGCCTTCGCGCGCGGAGATTCGGGCGAGCAGTCGGCGCCGACCGACATGGGCGCCTTCCTCGAGGAGCTCAAGACCGACACCGAGCGCAATGGCCACAAATCGAGCGTGCACTTCCACGGCCATCCGATCGTCACGGTGCGGCCGGCGGCGTTCAAGCGCTGCCTCGCCAATCTCGTGTCAAACGCCGCGCGTTACGCGCCTTCGATTTCGATCACCGGCCATCGCGACCATCGCTGGCTGATCGTCACCGTCGACGACGACGGTCCGGGCATCGCACCGCATCTGCGCGAAGAGGTGTTCAAGCCGTTCCTGCGGCTCGACGACGCGCGCAACCAGGACGAAGGCGGCACCGGTCTCGGGCTTGCGATCGCCCGCGACATCGCGCGCTCCCACGGCGGTGACATCATCCTGACGGACAGCCCGCTCGGCGGCTTGCGCGCGACCGTGCGGGTGCCGGTGTAGCGCGAGCGCCTGCGCTCGGAGCGGGGCTAGAACACAGCCTGGATCACACCGCGGCCGTTTCCTCGTCGATATCGTCTGCGCGCCGCCGCCGCGAGCGCATGCGGCAGGCGAAGGCCGGAATCCGGCAAAGCTCGTCGAGCAGCCCCGACCAACGCTGTCCCCGTGCGAGCGCCCGGTCGAGCGCCGCCATGGTGCGGGCGAGGCCGGGATCGTCGTCGTCGACCCAGGTGCGCAGCACCGATGCGAACAGCAGGGCAAGTCCCTGGGCGCGGACGAAGCCGCGCGGACCGGCGGCGCCGATGTCGGCGGCCGTGAGCATCCATTGCTGCGAGCGCAGCGCCATCCCCTGCAGGGCGACGGCGAGGCCGGGATTGCGCACGGACGAGCGCATCAACGAGCGCACGGCGGCCTTGTGCGGCGCCAGCAGTTCGATCCGGCGCATCAATACGTCGAACAGCCGCTCGCGCGGCGGCTCCTCGGCCATGTCGGCATCATCGCCGGCGAGCACCGCGCGGTCGATCTGCTTTACGAAGGCGGCCAGAATCGCGAAGGTCGAACCGAATGCGCCGCGCAGGTCGGAGAGCGAAACGCCGGCCCCCTTGGCGATCTCGGCAAAGCCGATCTGTTCGATCGACTTTTCGGCAAGCAGCGCCATGAAGGCGTCGATGATGCGCTCACGCTCGGACCGCTCGTCGCTCGCTGCGCGCCGCGTGGCCGGCTTCGATTTCGATTTGCGCGCCATCACGGAACTCCCGGGCTCGTCTGCCAGTCATTAATGTAGGCGCGTGCTCAGCCGCGTTCCAGGGCCGCAGGGTTGCTATCCCGCCAGGTCGCGCGAGCGCTTGGTGGCCGCGGCGATGGCCCTGATCATCAGCGGGTCGAGACCGTCCTTTGCCATCAGCACGTCGAGCGCGGCGGCGGTGGTGCCGCCGGGCGAGGTGACGTGTTGCCGCAGCGTGGCCGCATCGAGCGGCGAGCGGTGCAGCAGTTCGCCGGAGCCGGCGACGGTGGCACGCGCGAGCTTGTTGGCGAGCGCGGGCGGCAGCCCGGCCGCGACGCCGGCCCGCGCCATCGTCTCCGCCAGCAGGAACACATAGGCCGGTCCCGAGCCCGAGAGCGCGGTCACCGCGTCCATCAGCGCTTCGTCGGGGGCCCATTCCACCGCGCCGACCGCGGAGAGGAGCGTGTCCACCAGCGCGCGTTGCTCGCGCGAGACGCGCGCGTTCGCGACCGCGACGGTGATGCCGCGGCCGATGGCGGCGGGCGTGTTCGGCATGGCGCGGATGAGCGCGGCATGCGGAAGCGCGGTTTCGAGAAAGTGCAGCGTCCGCCCCGCCATGATCGATACGACCGGGGTGTTGGCGCCAATCAGTGGCGCGAGCACCGGCATGACCTCGGGCGCCACCTGCGGCTTGACCGCGACCACCGCCGCGGCGACCTCGCCGATCCCGTCGCGAGGCGGATTGAGACGCACGCCGCGCGCCGCCAGTTCGGTCAGATGGCCGGCGGGCGCCGGTTCGACGATGGCGAGATTCCCGGGCGCGAGTCCGAGGGCCAGCCAGCCTTCGAGCAGGGCGCTTCCCATCTTGCCGGCGCCGGCGAGCAGAATGGTTCCGGAGAGGTGGGTGAGCGAGTGGGCGCTCGGCGTCGTCGAAGCCGGTGTTGCCATGGCCGTGTCCCCGTCATCGCGCGAAAGCGGACGATCCAGTAACCGCAGCCCTGGCGATTGGCAAATAGGTGTGCGCGCCGGAGCGTCGCCGCGGGCGACGGCGCCAGCCGAACCGGGACGCTAGGCCTGGCCTTGCGTCTCGAACATCGCGGCGTCGAGGGCCTCGCGCGCGGGCTTGCCCGCCCACACCACGAACTGGAAGGCGGGGAAGTAGCGCTCGCAGGCGTCGAGGGCGGTTCCCAGCAGCGCCTCGCATTGCCGGCTCGAGGCCTCCACGCCGCCGGCCAGCACCAGCGCGTGCCGGTACATGATCAGCCCGTCCTGGGTCCACAGGTCGAAGTGCCCGACCCACATCTGCTCGTTGATCAGCGAGATGAGCTGTTGCACCTCGCCGCGACAGCGCTCCGGTACCTTGAACTCGAAGGCGCAAGCAAGGTGCAGCGCTTCGATGTCGAACATCCACGTGTAGGAGACCTGGTAGTCCGTCCACTTTCCCGTCACCAGGATGGTGATCTCGTCCTCACCCGCGCGTTCGAACGACCAGCCATTGGTCGAGGCCACCCGCTCGACGACTTCGAGCGGGTTGTCGTGATGCCGTTCCGTAAAGTCGATGAGGGACATGCTGTCTCCACCCTGCCGCTCGGAAGTGGGATGCGGACTCGACCGCACGCACACCACGCCGTTTTCGACGCGGTCCCCGGTGGAGCTGATTGACCGCTCCGGGGCGAATCACTTGGTGAGTCGAATATAACGCCTTTGATTCCAGCGGCTAAAGCACAATCACGACCGGTAGCGGTGAACGACTGGTGGATATGTCGTCTCCACGGAGTCGCTTCTCCACAGGTCCCGAAAAAGCCACAGAAGGGGGCGGCGACTGCAGATGAAATCGGGCGGAACTTGCGGTCGCGCCGTTCCGCGCGGTCGATGGTGAGCCTAGTCGAACAGGCTCGACACCGACTCTTCGGTCGCGGTGCGCCCGATGGCTTCGCCGATCAGGGTGGCGACGGAGAGGGTGCGGATATTGCGGGCGACCTTGACCGCCTGGGTGGGTTGAATGGAGTCGGTGATGACCAACTCCTTGAGCCGCGACGCGGTGATGCGGGCGACGGCGCCGCCGGACAGCACGCCGTGGGTGATGTAGGCGTAGACATCGGTCGCGCCCTGCTCCAGCAGCGCATCGGCCGCGTTCACCACCGTGCCGCCGGAGTCGATGATGTCGTCGACCAGGATGCAGGTATGGCCGTCGACCTCGCCGATGATGTTCATCACCTCGGATTCGCCGGCGCGCTCGCGCCGCTTGTCGACGATGGCGAGCGGGGCGTTGATGCGCTTGGCCAACCCGCGCGCCCGGCCGACGCCGCCCACGTCAGGCGAGACCACCATCACCTTGCCGATATCGAACCGCTCCTTGATGTCGCGCACCATCATCGGCGCGGCGTAGAGGTTGTCGGTCGGAATGTCGAAGAAGCCCTGGATCTGGCCGGCGTGGAGGTCGAGCGTCATCACCCGGTCGGCGCCGGCGCGGGTGATCAGGTTCGACACCAGCTTGGCCGAGATCGGCGTGCGGGGGCCGGGTTTGCGATCCTGACGGGCATAGCCGAAATACGGGATGACGGCGGTGACGCGCCGCCCCGACGCGCGGCGCAGCGCATCGATGATGATGAGCAGCTCCATCAGGTGGTCGTTGGCCGGAAACGACGTCGACTGAATGACGAAAACGTCGCTGCCGCGGACGTTTTCCTGGATCTCGACGAAGATTTCCATGTCGGCGAAGCGCCGCACCACCGCCTTGGTCAGCGGCGTCGCGAGATAGGCGGCGATGGCATCGGCGAGCGCGGGATTGGAGTTGCCGGCGACGAGCTTGATTGCTCCATTATTGGGCCGCATCGCTGTCTCCTGGCGAGGTGCTTGATAGGTTCTGCGCGCCCGCGGCGCCCTGATAACAAGGAGGCGGCAAGGCTGGCAATATGACTGGGTACTGGCGCGGAGCTTGTCCCGAGGATTCCGCTTGTCCGGGCAGCGCGCCCGCCCGCGAAAGACGGCCGCTAGCGTGCGTTTTCGGCAGGATCGGCAGTTGCGATGGCCACCGCCGCGCTGGGTGGCGCGGCCGGCCGGCCGCGCGGCAGCGGGACATCGTCCGCGGGCGCATGGACCCGAGCCTCCGCCGCCGTCGCCGGGGGCGATGCCTCGCGGCCGAAAATGCGGAAAATGCCCGACGCCTCCGGGGTCCAATCGTCGAGCCAGCCGGCTGCGGTTCGCGGCGGAGCGGCGACGGCCGCCGTCGAGGGCGTGCGGCTGGTGGCCAGAAACGCGGCGAGCTGGTCCATGCCGGCTCGGGCAATGCGGCGCAACGCCTGATCGTCGGTCGACGCTGACGCTGGGCCGGCAATCTTCTCTTCGCCGCTCAGGCGAACCAGGCGATGCTGCTCGCCATCATAGACGTCCAGCATCCACGCGATCGAGGTCGTTTCCGAAGGAGTAGTCGCGCGCGCCGCCGGTGCCGCGGTGTTGTCGGTGCGCGCGTCAAGGTATCCGTGCAACCGGTAATTGGTCTCGCTCGGCGCGCCCGCCGCGATCCGGCGCTGGGCGGCTTCGTCCTTGAGCATGGTCACGAATCTCGGGACATCGGTGGACGGCGGCGCCTCGATCGATTCGATGGCAATCTTTGTGCGCGCGGTCTCGGTGAGATTCGCGAGTTGACCGCCGTTGACGCACGCCGACACCGCCAATCCCAGCACCAGCACCGCGATGCCGCCGAAGCACCGGCGCTTGCTGGGCGCCGTCGCATGCGCGCTCCGAAGGCACGGGCCGGTCTGCATCGAATTCCCCGTCGGCGCGGCGATCCCGATCCAGCCACCTGGGCGCGGGCCGCGTGTCCGATGGAATGGAATATGTGTTTCGCAGCCGTGTCCAGACGCGCCGTGCGCTCGCGATGCTAATTTGCCAGCGCTATGGCATTGATGTGACGCCCGTAGTCGCGCTCCTGCCGGTGGGTCGACCGGCGGTAGCTGAAGAACCGCCTTGGATCGGCATAGGTGCAATGGCCGACGTCCTCCACGCGGGCGACGCCGGCGCGCGCGAGTCGCGCGGCGATGTAGCCTGGAAGATCGAAAAGCGCGTGCTCCGGCCGCGGCGAGGGCTGGAAGAAACGTCCGTTGCTTGCGTCTTCGGCTGTGAAGCGGGCGACGAATTCCGGTCCGACCTCGTAGTTCGGCTGGCGAATCATCGGCCCGAGCGCCGCCACCATGCAGGTACGGTCGGCCCCGCACCGCTCCATCGCCGCGATCGTTGCTTCGAGCACGCCGGTCGCCGCGCCGCGCCAGCCGGCATGGGCGGCGCCGATGACGCCGGCCTGCTGGTCGGCGAGCAGCACCGGGCCGCAATCGGCGGTGGTCACTCCGATCGCGAGGCCGGGCGTGCGGGTCACGATGGCGTCGGCGCGGGGGCGTTCGTGCGTGCTCCATGGCCGCTCGACCGTCACCACGTCGGGCGAATGGATCTGATAGGCGGTGAGGAAGCAATCCGGCCGCACGCCGAGCGTCGACGCCATGCGGGCGCGGTTCTCGGTGACGTTCGCGGGGGCGTCCTCGGAGCCCGGACCGCCATTGAGGCTGGCATAGATGCCGTCGGACACGCCGCCGTCGCGGGTGAAGAAGGCGTGCCGGATGCCGGCGAGCGCGGCGAGCGTGGGAGCTTGAAGCATGCCTGCCGCTACTTCGTCTCGAGAGCTACGCGCGGGCTGAGTGTCATGCGGCATGCCAAAGGAGTCCTCGCGGATCGCTCACGCCTCGAAGCCGGGCAGGGCGTCGAGCTTGGGGTCGGACACGCCGAGCGCCTTGAACAGGCGGCCCATGCCGGTGCGGTTCTCATCGGTGAGGCGCTCCAGCGCCGCCTGGATCGTTGTGGCATAGTCCGGCGGCGCGCTCGCTTTGAGCGCGGCCGCTCGCTCCTCGATGCCAAGCGCGCGCAGCAGCACGCTTTGCCGCACCGGACCGTGCACGCGCGCGCCCATGCCCTCGGCCGCCTGCGCCAACGCCTGGAAGTCCACGTGCGCGGTGAGATCGACCTCGCCCGGCGTCCGCAGCGGCTCGGCGACGTCGTGCCGGCCGACAGCTTGCAGGGTATCGCCGATGGCGCTCTCGACATG
>Ga0207643_10001513_pt1 | contig 13273 bp, 8 predicted proteins | sample KBSMisM62_FD_184313 | JGI IMG/M metagenome (GOLD analysis project Ga0207643, IMG submission 184313) | Miscanthus rhizosphere microbial communities from Kellogg Biological Station, Michigan, USA - KBS Miscanthus M6-2 (SPAdes) (version 2) | ecosystem: Host-associated > Plants > Roots > Rhizosphere...
GTATCGACGAAGTTTGGCAGTGAATTGCCGAAGCTGCCGATATAAGAAGCTGAGACAACGGTATTCCTCGCGATCTCCCGCTCAAAAATGAAGTCCCACTGGTGAATCTGCGGCAACTGAAAATCATCGTCGAAGTACTGTACGGCGCCCACCGGCGGATTCGATGCGGGCAACAGGTTTGGATAAATCGGCAGCAAAGTGCAGTTGTCAGCCGAAATCCCCGAGCACGCGGCCGGCAGGTTGGTGGCGCTGGTAGTAAACTGGCGCTGACCTAGATCCGTACCGACACCGGTGTTTACCAGCGTGTTGTAAACAGTCGAATTGATCACGCGTCCATAGTAGAGTCCCCAGCCACCGCGAATACTGGTTTTGCCGTCACCGCTAAGATCGTAGGCGAAACCGACACGTGGTCCAAAGTTGTTGCGGTCATCGACTTTGTTGTCTGTCTGCGGCAGCAATGGATTCGGGTTTACGGGATTGGGATTGCGCTGGTACTCATAACGCAGCCCGAGGTTCAAAGTGAATCTTGGAGTGACGCGCCAGTCGTCCTGGATGAAATAATTGAGATCGGTGGTCTTCATCGTCAGACCCAGAACACCAAATCCCTGGTTGAAGTTGCCGGCGTAGCACTTGCCCGCCATCCTGAAAACATTAGTTGACTGCGCGCTGACACACCGGCCCCGCAGGTTCGTATTATTTGCCAGACCGCGAATCGAGCCGTTGGTTTGCCAGTTAACGTAGTCAACGATGAAGTCCGGCAGGCCGGTGGTAGCTCCTGTGTAGTTGAACTCACCACCCAGGAAACGCAGGTTGTTGATGATGTCTTTTACGAAGTTGATGTCGCCACCAAACTTCACCGTGTGATTACCTTCAGTCATCGTGACGGTATCGGCAAACTGCCAACGCCGTTCATCCGGGAACGAAGCACGCTCGAGAAACTCTGGCATGCCGAACGAGAAGGTCGTCGTGCCCACGAGAATGGTTTGTGGGGACCTGCCACCCGGAGCGTTGGTTGGCTCGCCGGGAATCGGCGGCTGACTAAATTGAAACTCATTGTCACGTCCCCACTGGAAGCGGAACTCATTCAAGAGTGTCGGCGTGAGCGTCGAAGCCAATTTCACGTTGAGCGCATCGATCTGGACGAAGTCGTCGCCGAAGTTATCGACGGCGCGCGTGTTGGTTGCTTGCGTCTGAATCCCTGCCGGAGAATCCCAACGCAAACGGTTGTAACTCACTGTCAGCGTGTTTTGGTCGTTGATGTTCCAGTCAACCTTCGGCAGGAAGAGCTTCTGGTCACCGGTACGTGGAACCGGTCCAGTCAAAGTCGAAAGGAAGGCGAGCGTGCTATTAATCTGCGTGTCTGTCAGACCGCGATCGAGCAGCGCGTTGCGGTTTGTAGTGCTCAGGTTCAGGAAACCGTTCTGACCAATGACTGCCAGGCCAGGAAAGTCTCGGTTCTGCTGATCGTAGCTGAAGAAGAAGAACGCTTTGTCTTTTACGATTGGACCACCGATCGTGCCGCCAAACTGGTGGCGCACGTCCTTCGGTTTATAACCAACCGGCGTGAACACGCCATTGATTAACTCCTGGCGAACGGCCAGCGGGTTCCGAGCGCCCCACTTGTTGTTGCGCTGGTAGTAAAAAGCGCCGCCGTGAAAGTCGTTCGTGCCGCTCTTCGTGATCGCGTTAACCACGCCGCCCGCTGAACGGCCGTACTCGGCTGAGTAGCTCGAAGTGTTGACCTGAAACTCGCGAATCGCAGCCTGGCTGATCGAGTAGCTGATGCGGGTGCGGCCACGCTCTTCCGCAAAGAAGGCCTGGTTGTTGTCGCCACCGTCGATCGTGTTGTTGTTCAGCAAACCGGAGATGCCGCGGAAGCTGATCAAACCGAACGTGCCGTCAGGCACGGCGCCGGGTGTCAACAAAGCGAAGTTAGACCAACGACGTCCGTTGATCGGAAGCTCGTTGATTGAGGTCTGATTGATGTTGGTTGAGAAGTCCTGCTGCGTGGTGTTGATTACCGGCGCTTCAGCACTGACGTCTACAGTGCCGGTTACAGGGCCGACACTGAGCGCGACTTCAAGGCTTGTCTCGCGTCCGATTTCAACCACGACGTTTTCACTCGTCATCGGACTGAAGCCGGTAGAATTTACCGTGACCGCATAGTTTCCCGGTTGCAGGTTTGCGACCTTGAAACGTCCGCTGTCATCGGTAGTGGCGGTGTCTTCCTTGTTCGTGCCCACATTCCGGACCGTGACCGCCGCGCCGGGCACCACTTCTTTGTTGGGATTGGTTACAACGCCGCCGATTGATCCGGTGGTGGTCGACTGCGCAAACGCGACGCAGCTGAGAGCGAGGACCAACACGTTTACAAATAGAGCCTTTCTTATTCTCGACATGGGGAACTCCTTGGAAATGAGTTGATGGTTGAAGGCGCTCAGTAACGGCGACTTCTACCACGCTTAGCTTGCTTTAGCAAGGTTTTAGATTATCAGCAGTCGATTAAATCTTTATGACGAAAAAACTAACGCGGATGATCCGGATCAAATCCGGATTCATCCGCGTAATCTGTGGCCAGCAACTTTCCTAAAACTCAAAGCGAACGGCTAACTGAATCTGACGTTCGCGGAAGAAAAATCCATTCGACAAGTCACTCGGTGTTCCGAATGTCGGATCGAAAGTGGCAATAACCGTATTCGCGTTCGCACCCGTGGTAGGGGCTGAGAGGCGATACATCAGGTTGTTGACACCGGTCACCTGCGTTCGGTTGAAGATGTTGAAGCCTTCAGCAAGTATTTCGAGCTTCGAGCCCTCCGTGATTTTGAAACGACGGGAGATGCGCAAGTCGACGTACTTGACTGATGGAGTATGGAACGCGTTGTTTGGCGTTAAGCCAAATCGCAGCGATCCATTCGAACCGTTGAGACCACCACCAGACGCCTGGCCGGTTCCAAAAGTGTTGCCGGTTGAAACTCCACTCGGAGGAGTGAAGGCGTTGGTCACGGCAGTGTAGCGGAATCCCGAAAACATGTTGACGATTGGAGCAATCGTCCAGTTGTTCAAGATCGCCTTGCCAGTGTCGCTGATACCGGTGAAGTTCGTGTTGTAAACCACGCTCGCTACGAACTTGTGACGGCGGTCGAAAGGTGACAGGCCACTGTCGCCCGACGGATTAAAAGGATCAAACAGCGCCGAGAAACCAGGAGTGAAGGTCGCCGAACTTTGCGCGCCGCCGTTGTCCTGAGCCCTCGAAAGCGTGTAGCTGCTCTGGAATTGCAGGCCATGTGTCAGGCGCCGGTTGGCCTGCAGCACTAACGCATGGTATTTCGTCGAGACACTGTCGCGAATCTCGAGGATAGTACCGAATGCGGGGAATGGTCTTGGATTCGCGGTACCTCCTCGATAGAACGGGAACACCCAGGTCTGGCCGGCGAACGGTCCATCCACGACACTTACTCTTCCCTGACCGGTAGGCGGAGTCAGGTTTGTATCGACGAAAGTAGTTAAATGTTGTCCATAACTGAAGAGATAGCTCGCGGAGACTACCGTGTTACGCGCTATCTCTCGTTCAAGGATCAAGTCGCCTTGATGGATGAGCGGATTCTGGAAACCGTCTCTAAAGTAATTGATTCCCGCTGTACCTGGAGGTGCACTGGCCAGGATGTTCGGGAAGAGTGGCGCAGCCGGATTACCCGCCTGAATGTCGGGGGTAGTTGGGCATACTGTGCCAGTTCCGGTTGCGGGACAAGTCGGTGACACTGCGCTGACGGCCTGACCGGTACTGAGACCAGTATTGATCAGTGAATTGATGATGATCGTTCCATTGATGCGCCCGTAGTAGATGCCGTAGCCACCACGCAAGCTGGTCTTGCCATCGCCGCTCACGTCCGCCGCGAAACCGATGCGCGGACCAAAGTTGTTCTTGTCACTGGGACGGTTGGCAGTCTGCGGCAGAGCTGAATTTACGAGGAAGGGCTGCGGAAACTTCTCGTACTCCCAACGTAATCCAAGATTGAGTGTCAACCGCGGGGTTACGCGCCAATCGTCCTGAGCGAAGAAAGCTATGTCAGTAGTGTTCAACTCGAAGCGAGGCTGACCAAAACCCTGGTTATAGGTACCGGAGTAACACTTGCCGGCGAAACGCGTTTGGTTGGCTGGGTTCGCCTGCGTCGAGCAGGTTCGATTCGCCGCCCGCAACGCGCCGTTCGTAGTCCAGTTTGTGTAATCAATGATGAAGTCGTTGATGTTGTTGTAAGCGTAGGACCCGGCTCCGGTGAAGAGGTTATCGTCGATATCTCTGACACGATTGATGTCGGTGCCAAACTTGAAAGTGTGGTTACCGGTGGTGTAGGTCAGTGAATCGGCGAACTGAAAACGTCTCTCATCGGGCAGGGCTACACGATCCAAAGAGGTAGCTTTGCCGAATGTAAGACCGCCTGTCAGATTCACCGACGGTGAAAATCCGTTAGACGTAGTCGGCTGACCCGGCAAGGGGGGTTGCGCGAATTGCGAGTTGAGCTCATCGGCCCATTGGAAACGAAACTCGTTAATGAGCTGGCTCGAGAGAGTCGAAGCCAAACGCAGGTTCAGCGAGTCAACCTCGACAAAGTCATCGCCGAAGCCGGCACGATCGCGTAGTACTGTCGCGCCCGTCTGAACTCCCGCCGGCGACTTCCAGCGCAAGCGGTTATACGTGGCCGTGAACTGATTATTCGAATTCAGGTGCCAATCGATCTTCGGCAGAAACAGCCGTTGATCTCCACGACGCGGCGTCTCGCCCGTTTGATCGTTAAGAAACTGCAGCGCTGAATTGATCTGAGCATCGGTCAGGCCGCGGGCGGGATTTTTTAATGAAGCAGCGAATAGCGCGGCCGTACAACCTGGAGCGGTAGCCGAAGTACACAGGTTTGTAGTGCTGAGGTAGGCGGCATTCGCGAACACCGCAACGCCTGGGAAATTACGTCGCTGTTCGTCGTAGCTGAAAAAGAAGAACAGCTTGTCTTTTACGATTGGGCCACCGATAGTGCCGCCAAACTGGTAGCGCACGTCCTCCGGCTTAAACGCCTCTCTCGTGGACACTCCGTTGACCAGCCGGCTTATGAACGTGTTCGGATTACGCGCGCCCCACTTGTTGTTGCGATCGTAAAAGAAACCCGAGCCGTGAAACTCATTCGTGCCGGACTTGGTGATGGCGTTGATAACGCCGCCCGCCGAACGCCCGTACTCAGCCGCGAAGTTTGAGGTGTTGACCTGAAACTCGCGAATCGCAGCCTGGCTGACCGAATATGCGCTGCGCGTACGGCCCCGCTCTTCCGAGAAGAAAGCCTGGTTGTTGTCGCCACCGTCGACGGTGCTGTTGTTCAGCAAACCGGAGATGCCGCGGAAACTGATCAAGCCGAAGTTGCCATCAGGAGTCGCGCCAGGAGTAAGAATGGCGAAGTTGGACCAACGACGTCCGTTGACCGGAAGCTCGTTGATGGATGTCTGGTTAAGATTGGTGGAGAAGTCCTGCTGCGTGGTGTTGATTACCGGCGCCTCGGCACTGACGTCTACGGTGCCGGTTACCGGGCCAACGCTGAGCGCGACTTCGAGGGTCGTCTCGCGTCCGATTTCAACCACGACGTTTTCCATCGTCGACGGACTGAAGCCTGACGAGTTTACGGTGACCGCATAGTTTCCGGGTTGCAGGTTTGCGACCTTGAAACGTCCGCTGTCGTCAGTCGTGGCGCTGCTTTCCTGGTTGGTGCCGACGTTCTTGACCGTGACTGCGGCGCCCGGCACCACTTCCTTATTGGGATTACTTACAACGCCACCGATCGAGCCGGTGGTGGTCGACTGGGAAAAGGCTACTGTGCTGAGCGCCAGCACAAACAGGCATACAAAACAGCCCTTTACTATTTTCGCCATACTGGGGAACTCCTTAGAGAATGAGTTGTTGAATGTTGTCGCGACTAGGCCGGCCTAAAAATTCGCAAAACTTGTGCCGGATAAAGCTTTCGAACTCTGCGCGAGCGAAAGCGATTTCATGCCAATAGTTAACCGAAAAGGAGAGACAAGCTGCTGCTCGAAATGCACCAAGAATTTGGATTTGATCTAAATTTCGGAAGACAGAATGGGTCGTATAAGACCTACAGGACCTATTCTTTACACGCGTTCCACGATCATTGCAATACCCTGCCCGCCACCGATGCATGCGGTCGCTAATCCATAACGTCCGCCACGGCGGTGAAGTTCGTGCAACACCGTCAAAACGAGTCGAGTGCCGGTGGCTCCGAGCGGATGACCCAACGCAATCGCGCCACCATTTACGTTCGTGCGCGCGCGGTCAAGTCCCAGCTCTTTTTCCACAGCCAGGTACTGCCCCGCGAAAGCCTCGTTCACTTCAACCAGATCTATGTCACTCAATGACAAACCGGCCTTTTCGAGTGCGGCACGAGTCGCGGGCACCGGCCCGATTCCCATGATCTCCGGCTCAACGCCCGCATAAGCCCAACTCACGATCCGGCCCATCGGCTTCAGATCTTTCTGTTTGACGAACTCTTCGCCCGCAATCACGAGCGCCGCCGCGCCATCCACAATGCCCGACGCATTTCCCGCTGTGACAAAGCCATCGTGAGCAAACGACGGTTTCAGCTTGGCAAGACCTTCGAGTGTGGTTTCGGGTCGTGGGTGATCGTCTTCGGTAACCTGAGTCGATCCTTTACGCGTCTTCACTTCGACTGCGACAATCTCTTCAGCAAAGACGCCCGCGTCTTTCGCGCGCTTCGCTTCCTGTTGCGATCGCAATGCATAGCGGTCCTGCTCTTCACGCGAAATCTCGAACTTGCGCGCCAGGTTTTCCGCAGTGCCCGCCATGGGCGTGTTGCAATAAGTGTCCAACAGCGCCACCATCAAACTGTCTTCGAGTTTTCCCTGCCCGAGCGCAAAGCCTGAGCGCGCGCCACGAATGACGTGCGGCGCCTGCGACATCGATTCCATTCCGCCAACCAAACACGTGCGCGCCTCGCCCAGTTGAATCATGTGTGCGCCGGAAACGATCGACTGAATTCCACTGCCGCACAACCGGTTGACAGTCAACGCCGGGCGATCGAAAGGCACGCCCGCCTTCAAAGCAACGTGACGAGCGCCATAAATCGCGTCGCCGGAAGTTTGCAGCGCATTACCGATCACCGCGTGATCGATTTCATCGGGCTGAACACCCGTGGATTCCAAAGCGCCGCGCGCCGCAACCGCCCCCAAATCGATTGCCGAAACGTCTTTCAGCACGCCGACATACTCACCCATCGGCGTGCGTTTTCCACCCAGTATGAAAACGTCCTTAACCATGTATAAATCCCCTGTTATGAAACTCCGCTCTAATCGAAACCTTGAAGGATAACGGAGAGACAAAGCGTCGTCAATTCGACAAGCGAAACCGATGTTCCTGAAGGTAGCGGTGCAATAATTCTTCGAGGAAACCTTCGTAGGTGAAGGCGTTGACGTCGTAGGTTGGTCGCAGCTTGTAAAGTATCGGCAGTGAAACTCTCCACGCCATCCACTGCCGCGGCACGTCATCCAGATCCCAGCGCCGGCGCAGAAAAGTTTCCACCACTTGAATCTCTGCTTCAGTCAAACTGCTCAAGCTCGCCTGAAAGTCTACCGGCTTAAAAGATCGACGCAGCGCCGGATCGCTCACGGGCGCGGCAAAGACCTGCGCGAACGCGGGCGCTTCCGCTTCACGTTCACGCACCACGACTGTGCCCGCGACCATGTCGCCGATGCGCTGATCGCGAGTGGTTGAGAAGACGGAGATCAATCCAATCGAATAAAACGGGACCGGCATCATGTCGAAGCTGCGGAGCAGGTTTCGCACCGCCGCTTCCCAGAAAGTAATGGGCCGCCCGTCTTCGCGTATGACTCTCAACTTCAACCAGCGCTTACCGGGAGTTTGTCCATTCCAGATCCATTCGAAGAACGCGAAGTAACCCGCGAAGACCAAAAACAGCAACAGGACCATCACCGCGAACACCCACTTCGGCGCGCTCGATATATTTCGCTCAATGAATGAAAAACTCGAGAGTACGGCTGCACTGATCAAAATCAAGCCCAGCGCCAGCACCTGAATCGCATGGTCTATCGCACACGCGATGAAGCGATTTCCGATCGACGCGAGCGCGAAGTGTAATGGCACACGCTCAGGCGTTTCGATGATCAGAACATCTTCTGTTGCAAGTGTCGCTGACATAAATCCGTCTTCAAATCCGTTTTAATCCGCAGCTCTCACACGCACGAAACGTCGCTTCCCAACTTGAATCAAAACTGATCTATCCGGGTGGCTAAGGTTCACTTCGAAATCGTTCTGCGTGCGGCGTTCGCCGTCGACATAAACTCCGCCCTGCTCGATCATTCTCCGAGCTTCAGCCATCGACGCCACGAGCTGCAATTCAACCAGCAGCTTCGGCAGCTTCCGCACGCCTGACGCTAACGCTCGTTCCTCGACTTCCTCCGGCGCCTGCTTATTGCGAAACATCGCATTGAACTCATCCTCAGCTTTGCGCGCCTCTGTCTCGGAATAGAAATCAGCCACGATGCGCTTCGCGAGATCGACTTTGGTGTCGCGCGGATTACGCGTGTCTTCACGAAGCGTGGCTATCTCCGGCACCGTAAGATCGGTGCACAGTTCGTAGTAGCGCCACATCAGATCGTCAGAGATCGACATCACCTTGCCGAAGATCTCCTGCGGCGGTTCGTTGATGCCGATGTAGTTGCCCAAACTCTTCGACATCTTCTGCACGCCGTCAGTGCCTTCAAGCAACGGCATGATTGTCGCGATCTGCGATTCCTGACCGTACTCTCTTTGCAGGTTGCGGCCCATCAACAGATTGAACTTCTGATCCGTGCCGCCAATCTCGACGTCAGCTTCCAGTGCAACTGAGTCGTAAGCCATCACGAGGGGATACATGATTTCGTGCAGCGCCAGCGGACGGTTCGCTTCCAAACGTTGCTGAAAATCATCGCGCTCGAGAATTTGTCGCACGGTGACGTGCGAAGAGAGTCGGAGAAAACCGGCGGAGCCGAGGTCGTCCATCCAGCGCGAGTTGAATTCGACAACCGTCTTTTCAGGGTCGAGTAGCTTGTAGATCTGTCGCTTGTAAGTTTCGGCGTTGGCGTTGATCTCTTCGCGGGTGAGCTGTGGGCGCGTCGCGCTTTTGCCGGACGGATCGCCGATCATGCCGGTGAAGTCGCCGATGAGAAAAATTGCGATGTGGCCCAGCTCCTGGAAGGCGCGCAGTTTGCGAAGCACGACTGTGTGGCCCAGGTGGATGTCGGGGGCCGTCGGATCGGCGCCGAGTTTTACGCGCAAAGGCTTGCCGGTGGCGGCGGATTTCTCGAGCTTCGCGCGCAGTTCGGCTTCGCGAATTACCTCGGTGGTGCCTTTAGCCAGGTAGGCGATTTGTTCGGCAATAGTCATCGAAGTCATCATCAAGCGATAGATTAGCTTAACTGTTGGAGGGTGCGCTATCTTTGCTTTTATGGAAGACAGAAATGCTCTCAGCAACTCTCGTTTGGCCTTTATCGGCTGCGGCGTAATGGCGGAGGCGATTATTGCCGGACTGCTGCGCAAGAAGCTCGTCGGGCCTGAGCAGATTTCCGGTAGTCATCCGCGGCAGGCACGGCGCGAAGAGATACACGTGAAGTACGGCGTCGAGATGTTTGAGAACAATCGCGACGCCATCGCCGGCAGCTCTGTGTTCGTGCTCGCGGTAAAGCCGCAGCGCCTGCATCGCGTGCTGGAAGAGTTGAAAGGCGCGCCGGTGAAGGAGCAACTGGTCGTCTCGATTGTTGCGGGCGCGAAGATTGCCACGATTGCGGAAGAGCTATTGCACGCTTCGATTGTGCGGGCGATGCCAAACACGCCGGCGCAGATCGGCGAAGGTGTGACTGCATGGACCGCGAGCGCTGAAGTGAACGAGGCGCAGGAACGACAGGTTTGCGCGATGCTCGAGGCACTTGGCAAGGCGGTGCGCGTCGAGAACGAACACCAGATCGATATGGCGACCGCGCTGAGCGCGACTGGACCAACGTACATCTTCTTGATGATGGAAGCGCTCATCGATGCTGGAGTTCACATGGGTTTTTCGAGACATGTAGCGCAGGAGTTGGTCCATCAAATGATGCTTGGAGCGGTTTTGTTCGCACGCGAGTCGCACAAGCATCCGGCGGAGCTGCGCAACATGGTCACGTCGCCCGGCGGCACGTCGGCGGAAGCGATCTATCAGATGGAGAAGGGTAGCTTGAGAACGGTGCTATCGAAAGCCGTCTGGGCGGCCTACCAGCGTGCCGAATCATTAGGAAAGAAATAATTAGCCACAGATGAACGCGGATAACGCAGATCTGAATTCAGATCCGCGTTTATCTGCGTTCATCTGTGGCTAAAATATTCGCTACCGCCTCCGGGTAGAGCTGGTGTTCTTGTTCGAGTATGCGCGCGGAGAGGGTGTCGACGGTGTCGTCCTCCATTACAGGCACTGCGCGCTGGGCGATGATCGGGCCGCCGTCGAGTGTCTCGTCGACGAAGTGGACCGTGCAACCACTCACCTTCACACCGTGCGCGAGCGCCTGTCGCTGCGCATCGAGTCCCGGAAAGGCCGGCAACAGACTCGGATGGATGTTTAGTATCCTCATCCGGAACGCCTCGATAAAACACGGCGACAGAAGTCGCATGTAACCCGCCAGGCAAACGAGATCCACCTGATGTTCGCGCAACACCGAGATGATCTCGCGCTCGTGCTCTTCGCGGTTGCGTCCGCGCCGTGCAATTACGCGCGTTTCGATCCCGCGCTCTCGGGCCAACTCCAGTCCGCGAGCGTCAACCTTGTCGCTGATCACGATCGCGATTTCTGCGTTTGGAATGATGCCGCTGTTAACAGCATCGCTCAGCGCAAGCATGTTTGATCCGCGGCCGGAGATTAGAATCGCGATCCTGTTTTTCAGATCAGCACCTCGCGATTCCCAGTCACGACTTCACCGATCCGGTAAAACTCTCGCAAATGACTTTCGATCACATCAGCATCGGACGGCGAGCAGACGATCACCATCCCGATACCCATATTGAACGTGCGATACATCTCGCTTTCCGAAACGTTCCCGAGCCGGCGCAGCAACTCAAACAAAGGCGGTATGGGCCACGAGTCTTTATCAATCTTAACCGCAGTGCCTTCGGGAAGGATGCGCGGAATGTTGTCGGTAAGACCGCCGCCGGTGATGTGGGCCAGGCCTTTGATAACGCTCTGGTTGAGCAGGCCGTCGAGCGGTTTCAGATAACTGAGGTGCGGCAGCAACAGTGCTTCGCCCGCAGTCATTCCCAATTCGGCTATGCCTGTGTCAGGTTCGTAACCAGCGACTTCGAAAAAAAGCTTGCGAGCGAGCGAGTAGCCGTTCGTGTGCATTCCCGCGGACGGTAGCGCCAGCAAAACGTCTCCGGGCGCGATCGTCTTGCCGTCAATGATCTTCTCGCGATCGACTACGCCGACGATAAATCCGGCGATGTCATATTCACCTTCCTGGTAAAAACCCGGCATCTCCGCGGTCTCGCCACCCAGCAGCACACAACCGTTCTCACGGCAACCGTTTGTCACGCCTTCGATGATGCTTGCCACGACATCCGGCGACAACTTCCCCGTCGCAATGTAGTCCAAAAAGAAAAGCGGGCGCGCGCCCTGCACGAGGATGTCGTTGACGCAATGGTTCACGAGGTCTCGCCCGACCGTGTTGTGAACGCCGGTTGCGAAAGCGATCTTGAGCTTGGTCCCAACTCCGTCGGCCGATGCGACGAGCACCGGTTGCTTCAAACCCGGAAACGCGCCGTCAAACATTCCGCCAAAGCTTCCGATTTCCGAAAGCGTGCGCTCGTTGAACGTCCGCCGCGCGAGCTCTTTGATCCGGTCTGTCGCGCGCGTGGCGGCGTCGATGTCCACGCCCGCGTCGGAATAAGAAATAGGTTTCGTCATGACAATATTTTAGCCACGGATTTTCGCGGATGAATCATTTCTGCTCGCTCTTTTTGGGGCGCGGTGGTGGCCCGAAGTCGCCGTACGCGATAAAGCCGGAGCGAGAAGAATCGTCCTTCTGCGCGATCCGGCCGGCCCACATGTCTTCAGTCGTTTCCTTCGCGGGTTTAATCGTCATGTCAGTGTCTTTGCCGCGTGTCGTGATCGTGATCTCGCCCTGTAAATCTGTCCGGTAGAGTTTTACGTTTGGGTTTGCGGCTTTCAATCGATCGAGCACTGCTTGCGCCGGATGACCGTAGCGGTTCCACGCGCCGCACGACACGATCGCCACCTCAGGCTTCACTCGCTCCAGAAAATCCTTCGACGACGCGTACTTCGATCCGTGATGTGGGACTTTCAAAACCCTGGCTTGCAGGTCCATCTCTTTCGTAAGCAGACGATGCTCGGTCTGCTCTTCGGCGTCACCGGCCAACAACATCGAAAACGATCCGTAATCCAGGCGCGCGACGATCGAATTCGCGTTCGCCTCGTTGCCGCCGGTAGTCATCTTGTCTTTCGTGAAGAATGGTTCTGACGGCGCCAGGATCGTCAACAACGCACCACCGCCCAGATCGTATTTCGTTCCGGGCTTCGCAGTCTCATAATGCGCGCCACTCGTGCTGAGCGCGGCTTTGTAGTCGTCGTAAAACTTACTAAGCGAAGCCGGTGTATTGGCTCTGCGGGGGGCAGGGACAGGCTTACGCGACTGCGCCGGCTTTGGAGTCGCCGCAGGCTGCGGAACACTCGGCGGCTGCCCGTTATCGATCACGTTCAGAACTTTTACTGCCTTGAAAACTTCAGTCGCGCCACCAAGATGATCCGGGTGTGGATGCGTGGCGATGAAATAGTCGAGCTGCTGCACGTTGTTACGCTTCAACGCTTCGACGACGGCCTTGCCTTTCGTTGTGTCGCCCGCGTCGATGAGCACGGTCTTGCCGGCAGGTGAGGTGATGAGAATCGAGTCGCCATTTATTGGACCAACGTCGAGGATGCGAATCGTCAGCTCAGCACCCGATGCGGGCGGCGGCTGCGTGCGCCACCACGGGAGAACATACTTCCAACCAACATAGCCACTAACCAAGGCTACTGCCAGAAGAACAGCAACTGCACAACCACAGCCTCGTGTAGTTCGCCCCAATCAAAATCCTCGCTTAAGTATTTTTCAACTTTCCGCGGTCACCGACTCATGCTCGCGTTCCCAATACGTCTCCGCTTCTCTCGTGATCCGCGTGGGATATTTGCCG
>Ga0207643_10001515_pt1 | contig 13268 bp, 18 predicted proteins | sample KBSMisM62_FD_184313 | JGI IMG/M metagenome (GOLD analysis project Ga0207643, IMG submission 184313) | Miscanthus rhizosphere microbial communities from Kellogg Biological Station, Michigan, USA - KBS Miscanthus M6-2 (SPAdes) (version 2) | ecosystem: Host-associated > Plants > Roots >...
TCGAAATATATCATATAAACTTTTATTCACTAAAAATTCTTTTTTCTTGATTAAGCCAAGTAATTCCTTGTCATAGCTTTCATATCCGTATCAGTTTAAACGGTATTATTTTGTTTGTTTAGAGATTCTCTAATTTTTTTATTTTTTTATTGAATCTTTCTCTAAATTCTGGAACGTTAATAATTGCCCGCTCATGTAATCCATCGCCAATTCTATCAAGCCTATCGGAAGCTTCTACTTCAAAAGTAATCCTTCTATCAATCACATTGACTACTGTAGCTTTTAGACTAACCTGCGTTCGAACTGGCGTTGCCTTCAAGTGTCTAACATTAACCAGAGTCCCAACTGAATCCCAATCATCATCCTGCAAAAATTCTTCCTTCAACAAAAGTCTACATGTCTCTTCCATCTCTGAAATCATGGATGGAGTAGAAAACACGTTTTCTCCTTCCCATAGGAAGCTTGTAGTTTGCCCTGTACCTACATTAATTTCCCTTTCTTTTGTAGCACCTATGAGTACTTTTTTAATCATTTTGAGAAGACCGTTATTTTAGACATTGCAATAAAAAGAAAAAAGTTTCGGAGAGATACTACTTTGCCTTTCGTACTGCAGATGCTATTGCATAAGCTAGACCTACAGCCAAACCAAATGCAAGTGGTATCCACACTCCAAAGCTTTCAGAAGTTGCCGGTACTATTTGTTGAATTATGCTTTCGAACATTATTAAGTCAGGTATAAATTAATCAGTATATTAGATTTTCTCAAGCAATTAGACTTGATTAAGATTCTCTAAAATATTAACTTGAGATTTCTCCCTCATACCATCTGGAAAAAGGATTATGGCACACTATGTTGTTCGCTGCCCTTAAATTACCCACACATGGCTATTTCAAAATATGAAGATGCAGAAAGAGCTGAACAAATTCTGCCCAAAATGCAAGAAGCATACAACTCAGTCAGTCGCCATCTACAAGAAAGGTAAGGACAGAAAGACTGCTGAAGGAGCTCGAAGACACGCAGAGGATAAAAAAGGATATGGCGGTCAAAAGTTTCCAGAGCTAAAGAGAACTGCCAAAACTACAAAGAAAATAACGTTAAGATATACTTGTAAAACCTGTCAACGTAAGACTATGAAGGAAGGGATGAGAATGCGAAAGTTGGAGATCCAACCTTAGTTCGTGATGTGTTATGAAAAGAGAAAATATTTTGATTCCAAAACCTAAAAGCAACTTCTTGTCTGTACAGTGCACCAGTTGTAAAGAAAAACAAGTTATTTTTTCCCATGCTACCATGGATATTAACTGTAAATCGTGTGGAAACCCAATTGCAAAAAAAACCGGTGGAAAAGCAAGTGTTTTGGGGGAAATTCTTACAACGCTTGATTAAGTTTAGACTTTAACAAAAGGTAATCCTTTTTTGCATTTATGTTGAAAGCGAGCTTTTCATCGTTCAGGGTTATGTAATGCTCCTTTACTATTTTTCCTGATTGTACTTTGGATGAATCAAAAATGCTCACTCCAGAATGAAAGTATTCTCTATCACCCAACTTTAGTATTATGGTTGGGAACAAACCCAATTTCACTACGAATTCCTTGTCCATTACAATAGAAATTAATGGTTTATCTCCTTGCCAGTTGGAAATTATTTTCCTAATTATATCAGGTGTTATTAGAGGTATGTCTGCAGGGACTACAAAAACCAATGCAGGTTTCAATTTTTCCAAGACAGACACTAGATCTGTTGAATAATCTATTCCCGTGGTCTCTATTATCTCAAGTAAGCCTTTACGAAAGTAATCATGTTCTTTCAAGAAATTTATTGTAGCTTTACTATTACTACTTGCAGCTGCAAATATTTTATCAAACCTGTCAGAATTATTCAATGAAAGAATAATATGTTCAATCAATGGTCTTTCATTAAATTCTAGCATTGTTTTGTCCGAACAATAATCTTTTATTCTTTCTCCTTTACCGCCGCACATGATTAAAGCATACATATCTCTTACCATCTTACATAGTAAATATGGATAATATTAGTAACGCTGAGAGGCGAGAAATTTCATTTGAGGCGCCAAAAACATCCCCGCTAACACCTCCAAAATTCTTGTACGATATGAGGAGAATGATAAGACCTATGATTATTACGATACCAAGAGTTAGTAAACCCATTATTCCTTCTATAACAAATATCAAGGCGACGGTTATTATAATAGATATGGTCACTTTGGTTCGTTTTTTCATTTCAACAGTGAATGGGGAGCTTAGACCTGACCAGGCAGAGGCTCCAATAGATGCTTGCATTACCATAACATATTTGGATATTATCTCTGCAACAATTAATGCATAGAATAACTTGATCGGCGACTCAAAATTTAACACTGCTATATAAAGACCTATGAAATTAATAATTAGTGCAGAAGCTCCAGCGGATCCCACATATGGATCAGACATCGCTTTTCGTTTGGATTGTCTATCACCCTTTTTCATAATTCCATCAGCAAAATCAGCTAAAGCATCAATATGATGGAAACCGGTAACAATAGCCAACGTTACCAATACAATTAAACTTGAGAAATATTGTGGAAGAAAAATAGAGGAAATTAGCGCAACCAGTCCTACTATCAGACCAATAATTCCACCACAAAGTGGAAAGTAATGCATGTTTTTTGCAATAACATTTAGATCAATAATAGATCCCCTAGACGTCGGAATTATTGTCAGAAATGAGAATACAGAAATAAATGAGCTAGACATACAGGATATTCCACCATCCCAGAATTGATAAAAAAAGAACTGTTGGCACAGAGACTAAAATAAAGAACAAGATAACCGATACTTTAACCATAGTGAGAGCATTTTTGCATTTCTCGATAGAGAGTGGTTCAATACTGGTTCCTAATTCATAATAACCTATTTTTTCCAGCTTCACTTTGAGGGCTCCGGCCAATGCAGACATTGGATATCCTCCATTGAGGCTGGGGGTATTGTTGTGATCCTTACGCATAATCAACACGGAATTTTTCCAGTCCCCACCAACAATCCTCGAAGAAAGAACCAACATAACTGCACATAATCGGGCCGGAATGTAGTTTGATAAAGTGTCTAGCTTTGCAGCCATCCAACCGATGTGATAATGATAGCTATCAGTATATCCGATCATTGAATCAAGTGTATTTATGATCCTATAAGCAATAGCGCCTGCTGGACCAAATATTGAGAAGTAAAATAAAATTGAACCAATTCCATCCACTAAACTTTCCCCTATGGATTCTATTGTTGCAGATAAAATATGAGTTCTATCAAGCGTTTCAGTGTTCCTTCCAACGATTTGAGAAAGATTCTTCCTTGCTTTTATCAGATTTTTTTCTTCAATTGCCCTAATAATCGCATTCACATGCGTTTCTAATGTGAGAATCGCCATAGTAAATTTAAGAACCAGTAGCGAGTAAATCAATAGCGCAACTATTCCAAATAACTTATAGAGAATAATTGAAAAATAATACGATATCATAGTTAGGCTTATAGTTAATAACAATGTAAAAAGAACTCCCACAAACTTTTCTTGATTGGGATGTATGCTTTTTAATCTTGGAATAATTCTAGATATTAACTTTCCAAGCCATGAAATAGGATGGATCCTATTTGGAGGATCGTTAAGCGTAAAACACAATGCAATTCCTCCAACAAGGGATAACAAAATAAATTCAGAATTCATGATTCACTTCATATTCAGAATTTTCAATAGATATTGCATGTCGGTGTTCTCCATAAATGTAGTTGCAACTAAATTAATCTGTTCATCAAGATATCGTTTGCTATACGAATGCTTTGATCTTTTTTGATCCAGAGAGTCTTCACTTGGAATGTCAAATTGTATTTTTGGAATTACTCCCATGACCTTTTTTTTCGTCATTTCTTCCACCTGAACTATCGCATTATTTAGAATCGATTTTTGTCCCAAAAACTTGTTAACAATTATACCTTTTACAAATTTCCGTTGCCGAGAAGGCAGTAATCTCATTGTTCCTACTATTGCTGCAAAACAACCTCCACGCTCTATATCTGCCACCAACAATACATTTGATTTTGTTCTTTCGGCTAGAATCATATTGGCTATATCATAATCTGACAAATTGATTTCGGCAGGAGATCCTGCACCTTCAATTATAATCAAATCGTTTTCATTTCTAAGGCTATTCAAATCTTGTAACACTTTTGGTAATCCTTTTTGGAGAACAAATTTCTTGTAGTATTCTTCCGCAGTCATCTTCAAATTCCCTATACCCCCTAGAATGATTTCGCTTGTATTTTCACCCAAGGGTTTCAGCAAAACTGGATTCATCCTGGTATCTGGTTGTATTCTGGCGGCCGTTGCTTGTACGGATTGTATTCCTGCCATTCTTCTTACCAGTCCTTTTTGCTTAATAACATGAAAATTTGATGTCATGTTTTGCGCTTTAAATGGAGATACCTTGTATCCCAAATCAGAGAAAACCCTACACAGAGCGACTACCAAGGTACTCTTACCTGACCCTGATGAGGTACCTTGTATCATGAGCAGTTTTGCTTTCATTTGTCAATTGACTCCAATGAATTAAAAAGTACTGAATTTTCCTCACGGGTCCTTACCGCCACGCGAATATATTTATCACTCATACCTTTGAAATCACTACATTCTCTAACAAGAATTCCATTCTTTTTTATTAGTAAATCTCTAATTTGCCTAGAACTACCATGACTCAATCGGATAAGATAGAAATTAACATCGGATTTGATTGCCGAAAATGAATTCAAATTATGATTTATTCTATCGTGCATTAGTTCCCGTTCAGTAGTTATGATTTTTCTTGCTTTTCTGAGATGTGACAAGTTATCTAAAGCAGTAATACCTGCCAACTGAGCCAATCCGTTTATGTTCCATGTTATCTTATTGTTCGATATTTTTTTCTCGGTAGTTGGATGAGATATGCAGTAACCCAATCTTAATCCGGCAAGACCAAATGATTTTGTCATCGAACGTAGGACTACTATATTTGGAAATTCATTAATCTTTTCAATAAAGGATTTTGGATGTTTTTTCTCATCGACAAATTCAATGAAACTCTCATCTATGAGTATCTTTATGGAATGATCTATTTTCTCCACAAGTTCTTGAATCGGTTCGTATGAAAATAGTCCGGTGGGATTATTTGGATTGCACAAAAAAATCGCGTCAGAATTCCGAGTTTTTTCCAAAATACTGTCTACATTAAGTCTCCAATTCCTGAGCGGTACATGTATAATTTTTGCACCCATTTTTTTTGATGCCAGTTCGTACTCGCAGAATGTGGGATACGGTACGATTACTTGTTTTCGAATAAATGCCCTGGCAAAGTTATAGATTAATTCTGTAGCTCCGTTGCCAATGTTTATCGAATCGTAAGTTAACCCGCTACCCAAATAGGACATAATTTTTTCTTTTAGGACCTTATGCTCATTATCGGGATAAATTGACGATAATCTTGATAAATTTTTTCGAAGAATTCGCAAAACATTCCCCGATATTCCTAATGGATTTATGTTAGAGCTAAAATCAACTCTTACTAACCTTGGATTTACACTATAAACCCCGCCATGAGAACAAGAATATTGAATCATCTAAATTCCATATGAATTCCAATATAACATGGATGTATAAAATTATGTTTTTTCTGTAAACGAATATTAGTTGCGTTCTGAATAACGGCACATTATGTTAAAAGTAGCAGTAATTGGTGCGACGGGAGCGGTTGGACAGGAATTTGTCATTGGACTTAGTAAACACCCATGGTTTGAACTGGTTCAAATTGCGTCTTCAGAGAGATCAGCTGGAAAAAAATACGTAGATGCGCTCAGAGATCCAACTACCTCACTACTAAAATGGCATAATAAGGAAAACATTCCCGAAAATGTGAGAGGTATGGTCTTATCTAAAGTGGATGAAATAGACCCAAAAAAAGTAGATTTGATCTTCACCGCACTCGAATCTGAGGATGCGAGAGTAATAGAACCGAAAATGGCTACGCACGTCCCTGTGATAAGTACAGCTGCTGCATTTAGATATGAAGAAGATGTCCCAATTCTGATTCCTGGAATAAATGATGAGCATTGCGAAATGCTCAATATTCAAAAAAAGAACAGGGATTGGAACGGCTTTATCGCTCCTTTACCTAATTGTACAACTACAGGCATGGCCATAACGCTCAAACCTTTGATGGATGATTTGGGTCTGGATAGTGTTTTCATGACTTCAATGCAGGCTTTATCTGGCGCAGGCAGATCTCCGGGAGTTATAGCACTAGATATTATGGATAACGTAATTCCATATATTCCAAAAGAAGAAGAAAAAGTCCAGGTAGAAACAAAAAAGATTTTGGGGAAATTTGACGGCAAGTCTATCAATAATGCACCAGTAAAAGTAAGCTGTACTTGTACAAGAGTACCTGTGATGGATGGGCACACTGAAACAGTATTTGCTCAACTAAAGAAAACTGCTTTACCAGATCAGGTAAGAGAATCAATGTTGAATTTTTCTAAATCCGTTTCAATAAAGGATTTGCCTTCTGCACCTGCAGACTATATCATAGTTCATGATGATCCAACTAGGCCACAGCCAAGAATTGATAGAGAAATTAACGACGGAATGACAACAGTCGTCGGAAGGTTGCGAAAAGATACCGTATTTGAAAATGGCGTCAAATATGTCCTCCTTACCCATAATGAAAAAATGGGTTCCGCCAAGGGTGCCATATTGCTCGCTGAGTTATTTAGGTCGAAAAAAATCATATAGTCCTACATTATTGATAAAAAAATTGAATAAAATTGCAATTAATACATTTATTAACCCCAGAAATTACGATATAATTAGTGATTTCCATGTATAAAATAGATGATTTAGATCTTAAAATTTTGGAAGAACTTTCAAATGATGCATCTATTTCTGTCCCAAGACTTTCAAGAAAAATCAACATTAATGCATCGGTCGTATACAGCAGAATAAAGAGATTAGTCAAGCGAGGAATTATTAGAAAATTTACGATCTTGATGAATGATGAAGCGCTAGGATTCAACGTTAAAGCGCTAACTGGTATAAACATGGATTCAAAATTAAGAGATAATGTCCTGAGTGAATTATTCAGGATTCCAGGCGTTACAGAAGTTTCTGAGGTAACTGGTAGATTCGATATATTGGTAACGATGAATTCCCACTCACTTGATGAGATGCATCAACTTATCTCAGAACGGGTAGGTCGTATTGAGGGAGTGCAGAAGACTGAAACATTCATAGAAATGAGAAAGACAACTAGGGAAGTTCCGATCCCACCAATGGAATAAAATTAGATATCAGCAAATATCCTGATTGAACTCATTTACCAATTACATATACAAGCTCCAATAATTTATCAGCACAAATACATATAGTGTATATAAGAAATACTTTACATAAATTAATAGATAAATGATACTCTGAGAGATATCAAATGTTTAATAAAATCAATATGTTATTTAGGATAGTAATACAAGTCAAATTGGATCGAATGATCATTCAATTAAAAAGTAATAATTACGGGTTTGGTTTTGTTCCTAAGTTTCCTGCTTGTCCTTGACCTTGTCCCATGCGGATCATCTCATTTATCTTGTTCTCTACTTCCTTCAAATTTTCTTTTACTCGCGTTTCCTGTTTTCCGAGAACTACCAACCTGGTATTAGCAAGATCTTTCTTTTCATCCAACTCCTTTAGCGTGTCATCTTTCTTTGTCTTTATCATTAACGGACCAACGCTTTTGTATACGGCCTCGTCCTGTTCTGATTTTTTCAGTTCTTCTGTAGCCTTTTCTACTTCTACGGACTCTGCCTCAAGTTGTTGTTTTTGCATCATGATTGCTTGCAAATTTTGTTGTAATTGTTGCAGTCTAGCCAGCTGTTCTCTCAACCATGGTGGAATTTCTTGTTCGCTCATTTCTTAATACTTGACTTCACCATCATAAATCTATAGCGTTTTATAAATTTAGAGACAAGTAAGATAAACTCAGCAATCTGATGTACGTGTTAACGATTGCTCGCATTGATTGTAAATCATTTGTAGTGACATCAATGCAAATTGTCCCGTTGTTTGAAGTAATACTTATTTTTTCAACTGAAGTTAGAAATTTAGTCTCAGGTTGTAGTGCACTGCTAATACTTCGTCCTACAGTGGAAGAAATTTCTGAAGAAAGATTATCTAGAGTAATTTTGATTTTAATATTTACTCTTTGTTCTTTCAAAGTTTACATCATATGTTCCAGCAGCAACTTTGTAATTGCATTTCGGACAATACCAAATACCTAGCACTTGCCTATCAAATCTTGTCGAACCGCATTTAGGGCATCTCCTTTTCTTTTTCAAGACCCTGTAAATCATTCCATATCGCTTTCTAACTGTGGCTCCGTATTTTACCCCTAATCCCTTAAGACGAGTGATTTTATGCTTACTTCTACTAACCAATATTTATCAATCCTTTTATTTTTCCTCTAATTTCTTCGCCCTTGATCAGAGCCTTATCAGCAATACTTTTCACATCCTCAATTGAAAAGTACCCCTTAAGTCCTTTTTGCATAGCTACAATCGAGCCCTTTGAGTTTGTAGTAATTGTAAGTCGAGCATCCATACAAGCTTCTTCCTCCGTAGTTGGATCAGAGATCAAGTAATCACCAATTCTAACCGTTGTTACGGATATCGGTAAAGTAGTGATTGGAGGTTCCTGTGTTTTGCCGGTTTCTATAACTTTGTCATCTTTAATTTCAAAGACAGGCATTTTACAGCTCGCTAATGCGGATACTACAGCATAAGATGTTGCATCTAGAAGGTTACCATCTACATTAATGACACTACAATCAACAAAAATTGTATACACAATTTTTCCAGGGACCAAAACCAATTTACTTAAATCCAACATCTCAGACTCTCTAACACCTCTGTCAACTACTCTGGCAAGTTCTATGGTTTCTTCATCAGGAGGTCCTGGTTCGACATGTGGGGATGCAATGGGAAGCACTTCAGCAGTAATTATCATAGCGCCACTATTTTCTAATCCCTCAAAAGGTTCACCTGTTTCTACTTTTACCCCTGCTACAACCTCAGTGTTGCCTAACTTGACCCAAGCAGATCCGTTTGCCTTCTTGATAACGTCTAATTCAATTTCAATAGGTCTTATTTCATCCAACGATCTTCCATCCAGTCTTTTCCCTGCTGAAATTGATTCTCGCATTTGCTTTTTGCGAAGGTTTTCAACAATTACTGTAGATTTTTTTGACAAACTCATTATTCTTTCATTTCCTTTTCATCGCCAAAGTACTTTTCCATTAAAGAGGAACGTTGTATTTCATATACTTTCAAGCAACCACGCACAGCTTCATCCAAACTTGTATTAAATTCGTTTGGATTTAATTCCCCATCGAGTTGCAGGAGTGTTATTTTCTTTAGATTTGGCATATATGCAACAGGCATATCAGCTCCTCCTTCCTTATCCTCAGTATCATTGATATCAATCACTATCTTGTCGTCTACCTTTCCCGCTGCGCAAGCTGATACCATGTCTCGCATGTTTATACCCGCATCTGCGAGCGCAACAGAAGCAGCTGAGATACCAGCACATCTAGAGCCACCATCAGCTTGAAGGACTTCAATAAATACGTCAATTGCAGCACGTGGATAATCCTCAAGTATTAGAGCAGGCTCAAGAGATTCTCGAATGACCTTGGATATTTCTGTCTCCCTTCTAGAAGGAGCAGGACTCTTGCGAGTATCAGTTGAAAACGGTGACATATGGTATCTACATCGTACTACACATCGATCAGATAATGCCATATGCTTTGGATGAACTTCCCGTGGGCCATAGACTGCTGCAATAATCTTGTTTTTACCAAACTCTATTAATGCAGAACCGTCTGCATTCTTTACAATTCCTACTTTAATTTTTACTTCTCTTAATTCATCAATAACTCTACCGTCAGTTCGTTTTCCACTTTCGTCTATTAGGCTTCTACTTTGTACCATTTGAATTAATCATCCCCATTTCCTTATCATTGTTTGAATTAAGTTCATCCTGATTTATTGTTGTATCACCTGCTTCGCTAGTTTGAGTGTCATCACTTTCTATCTCAGATTCGGGTACATTCAATAATTGTCTTATCCTCTGTGTTAAGTTTGAAGTATGTGCCTCTACTTCTACTATGTGAATAGCATTAATAGCAAGAGTAATTCCCTCTTTGTCTTTCCCTGATACAACAATGATTCCATTCTGTCCTATTGTTATCCTTGTAGAACTTGCTTGTTCAATAGTTTGAATCATGGATCCCCTTTTTCCTATAAGTCGTGGAACACGGGTTGGAGATATTTTTATCAATTCTCCAGTAGGTATCTTTCCCAAGTCTTTATCCTGAATAGTAAGGATTGGATCCCTTGTCCTGTCAAAAATCGCAATTCTAGCGACAATAACATCACCGGTTGATAATTGGCGTCCCATGTCATCATGCGCAGGTGAAAAATCTCTTCCAAATATGTCCTGGGCCGGTAAATGAGCAGCAAAGCATGAATTGATATCCACGGACCAAGACAGAGATGAGTGGTCAAGTATTTTACCTACAACAATATCGTTTGCTCTAGGAAAATAAATTCCAGATAATGGAATTACTTTGGCCCCATCATTGTTAGATTCTGTGATTCCAATTCGAGTCGCTACAATCGAATTTCCATTCTTAAATACGTTTACCAGTGGTCTTAAATTACCTTCAGCCACAATATCGCCAGGAATAACGTATTTTCGTTTAACTTCCTGCACAGAGTATTCCCCCTAAACAGGAATTCAAAAATCTTTTATTCATAATTCTCCCTTTTTGGGAAGTTAGAACAGACTTATATTTTAAGTGTGGCGAAAACAAAGGCCACTGTTATTTTTCAGTGACCTGCGCTGAACCCTTGGTTGCCGTACCAATTCGATCGAGAAATGAACTCTTTAACCCAGCATTAAGGTTGAGAACCACTTGTAATGATCCATCGGATAGCCACTGTTCAGATTTGATATCACCAATACTCTTAAACACACTAAATGATTGTCCTGAGAACTGCGCGGGGACTGTCACAGTCAATTCTAATATTTCCGATTTTAATGGCAATAATTTTCTCAATGGTTCAATTATATACTTAATTTGGTCCTCAAGCCTCCTGAATGGATCTATTCCTACTCTAGAATCGTCGATAACAGCATTAATCCTTGAGATTGGATGTGGCAAGTGCGTTTTAGGATCCACAAAATTCTTGTTAATATATTCGACAATTTGTCTTTTCTTTTCTTCAACCATTTTTCTGCGCTGATCTGTATTCATGTTCAAATCACCTTTTTCCATAATTTGTTTGGCTATTTCAAATTGGTCCGTTGTTTTGAATGCTTTCATTAATTTCTCGGAAGAACTTCTAGTTCCTTTATTAGCATCCGAGTATATTTCATCCGAAATCATAATATTTGAAATGTCCACTTTTTTACCAAGTTTGTATTCAAGGGCAGGATCAGGTTTAACCAAAATTTCAAATTTTTCATTTCCTGCACTTAATCTTACTATTGTAAATTTGTCAACCATGTTACTCATAATATTTGAAAATATATAAGCCTACAAAAAGGAAATCAATCTTCAAAATATTAGAGAGAAATAAAATAATACTAAAATAAAAAAAGAGAAAAAGAGGTTCTTACTCGCTTACGTAGGCACGTTCTCCGTGTTGGGTCAGGTCTAAGCCGATTTCTTCTTCTTTTGGAGTAACTCTAATTCCTCCAGGCCAGACTTTGTCCATTACTTTGATTATGAGCGCAGTTATACCCATTGCCCATGCGAGAGCTGCAAATGCACCAACTGCATTTTCTAGTAACTGATGTGGATTTCCAAATACGAGTCCATCATCTCCCCAAGGAGTGAATCTCTTTTCTGCGAACAATCCAGTGCATAATGCTCCTGCAAGTCCACCGATTCCGTGTACACCCCAAGTGTCTAGTGCATCGTCCCACTTTCTACTGTTCTTGAACATGACGGCACCATAGCAAGCTACTGAGGCAATTATTCCAATTACAAGTGCCGACATTGGTGAGACAAACCCTGAGGCAGGTGTAATAGCTACAAGTCCAGCCACAGCACCCGAAGCAGCTCCTACAGTTGATGCTCTTCCTGTGTGTGCCCACGAAAGTAATGCCCAAGTAACCACGGCCATACCCGTAGCGATTTGTGTAGCAACAAAAGCACTCGTTGCATTGGTAGCAGCTGCAGCGGCCGAACCAGCGTTGAATCCAAACCAACCGAACCACAGTAGAGCAGCTCCCAATACGACTAGTGAAATGTTGTGTGGTTCCATTGGAACTTTGCCATATCCAATTCTCCTGCCTAGCATTAACGCAATGACAAGACCGGAGAAACCAGAAGTGATGTGGATGACAGTTCCACCTGCAAAGTCAAGTGATCCAAAGGCACCGGTCCATCCAAATCCAGAATACCCTGGATTCAATCCGTAATTATCGGCACCTGAAATTGACCATGTCCAGTGTGCAGCAAAGTCGTAGACAAAAGTCGCCCACAGAATGATGAATATAATGAATGCACTATACTTCATTCTTTCAGCAACAGACGCCACAATAAGTGCAGGAGTGATAATAGCGAACATCATCTGGAATACCATGTACGTCTGATGTGGAATAGTAGTTCCAGTTATACCACCGTATGCTACTGAAGGGACGTCATGAAGAACATTATTTAGTCCAACCCAGTCTAATGTACCAATAAATCCATAACCACCTGCGTCTGGACCAAAAGCTAAGCTATAGCCCCATAATGTCCATTGAGCAGCAATAATTCCGGTAGTCATGAGGACCATGTGCAAAGTGTTTACAGCATTCTTTTGTCTTGACAGTCCAGCATAAAATATAGCCAAACCACCAGGAGTCATGATGAGTACAAGTGCTGAGGATGTTAACATCCATGCATTATCACCTGTATCTATCTCGCAAGGAATCAAATCTCCTTCTGCTGTCAAATTATAAGCACCATTTGCATCAGTTGCAAAGCAATGATATTTTGCTGCAGGATCATCAGGCTTGTAAGCGGAAGCGTTCATTAGGTAGGTTGATGTTACAGTGATTGTTGTCAAAATTCCAACTAACATAAAGATAGTGAGGTTCTTCCTAAACATTATTCACCAATATTTTAGAGAAGTATAAAAAATATAACAAT
>Ga0207643_10001518_pt1 | contig 13255 bp, 7 predicted proteins | sample KBSMisM62_FD_184313 | JGI IMG/M metagenome (GOLD analysis project Ga0207643, IMG submission 184313) | Miscanthus rhizosphere microbial communities from Kellogg Biological Station, Michigan, USA - KBS Miscanthus M6-2 (SPAdes) (version 2) | ecosystem: Host-associated > Plants > Roots > Rhizosphere...
CTCAACTTCGGAACGCAGCGAACGTTGGGTTATGCGAGTTTGGTAGTGGTGCTGGCGTTTGCGGCGATCTTCGCGGTCGTAAAAATGAGAAGCACTCACGACACTCCTGAGCCGATCGCTTCAACGACACCTGAACAACAGCCCGCAAATCGTGAAATTGCCAAAGCGCCGTCTATTAATGAGCCGGTGACGCCGGCGCCTGTTAACGTCTCAACTCCCGTAAGAACTACCGAAAGTACACCGGCTTATCGTCCAGCTAAATTTATCGCGAACTCAGCGCCGAAACCTGCTCCGGTAAAACTGCTTCCGGGTGAGCGTTCCTATCTGCAAACCATTGCCAGACTCGACTCCGCCATCAAGTCGAACAAAAAAGGCATGAGACCGGCGCTCCAGGTTGAGTACGAACGCAACCTCGCAGTTGTCGATCGATACATTGCCGCTACTCGTAGCGCAGCGAAGAGTAATCCGAATGATCCTGACGCGGCCGATTTCATGTTTACTGCTTATCAAAGCAAAGTAGACCTCCTCAACACGATCGCCGATGCGCGTCTCGGTGGAGGTCCGCGACACTGAAAGGGCCGGGTTCTAAGTTGACAAAGAAGTTGTTTGCAGCTTGTGCAGTAGCCGGCCTCATTCTCTCTCTGGCAGGATCCACCCTCGCTCACGACAAAATAGAATCCGGAGAACCAGGCGAGAAGATCGAGCGTTCGTTCCCCGTCGACCCGCAAGGCGTTGTGACTCTTTGTGTTGCCTCCGGCACACTCAATGTTCACGGCTGGGAAAAGAGTGAGATTCGCGTGCGCTCAAGCGACGCCGTCCAGATTGATTTTCGTCGCATCGAGAGGACCAAGGACACATCCAAGCCCGCCACGCGTGTTGACGTGATGTTGATGGAAAAAGGCGCTCCGAATGTCAAACGCGATTGCCAGGCGCTCGCGAACGTCGAAATGGAAGTACCGACCGGAGCGATCGTTCAGGTGCAAACGCGCGACGGCGACATCTTTATTGCCGGCGTTGCCGGAGCCTATGCCGGTTCTCAAAACGGCGACATCGCGATTGAGCGCGTTGCCAAACTGGTTGAAGCGGGAAGCGTGGGCGGCAGTATCTCGCTGAAGGATTCGAGTGGGCGCATCAATCTGAACTCTGCCGGCGGTAGTGTCGAGGTATTTAATGTTCGCGCGAATAGTGAGGACGATACGTTCGAGGTCGGCACCGTTAGTGGTGACATTCAACTGGTTCGAGTCAGCAGTCCGAGAGTACTGGCTAAAACAGTCAGCGGAACGATGATGATGTCGGGGCCGTTGGCAAAGTCGGGCAATTACGGATTTACCAGCATGACGGGCGACATGGTTTTCGCCATGCCGTCAGACGCATCGTTTCAACTGAATGCGAAAGTTTCGGAGAAGCATTCCATCATTTCGGATTTTCCGCTGAAATATCTCAGCGAACCGACACCGACGCCTCCCGCACCGCCAGCCAAAAAGGCCCCTGAAACCAAGTCAACAAAGCCTGCCGACAAAGACAAAGACAAGGCGCCCAAAGCCGGACCAGTAATAGCACCGATCATGATCGCGAGGCCTACAGTGGTCGTCCAGTACGCGTTGCGTCGAATCACTGCCGTCTGCGGCTCCGGCGACGCGACCATCTCAGTCGCCTCGTTCAGCGGCACCGTTCGCCTAAAGAAAATTTGAGCCACCAAAAGGCACATAAGGCACAAAAGATTGATCTGAAAGGATTTATCTTTTGTGCCTTATGTGCCTTTTGGTGGCCAAAACTTTATTGTCACAAGCTTTCAAGGGTCGGTGTTCTGACTATAGAGCAACGCAGAAGGGCCGAGGGCGGTCGGAACTAGTTACTTCAGAACTGACTGCTCTCGGCCTTAAAAGTAAGGGGTCATGGGAATGAACGACAAGCCAAGTTATAGAATCATCCTGCTTCTGGTGGTCGGCCTGACTGCATTCTCAAGCGCAATGAAGGAACTGAATCAGATTCAACAGTTGAGTCTGGATGCCAGCCGCTTGATGGCGCAATGGTCCGGTACGATCGTGCCCGTCGAAGTCCCGCAAACGCCGCCGCCCCCCATGACAGTTCAGATAGTTAAATCTGAGAGTTGCGAACTGAAGCAGTCGACGCCGTCAGTTGAACTTCCCTGGCTGACGCACGTTGCTCAAGCAGAGACGAACGAAATAGAAGAGCCCGAAGCACCACCGGTCGTGAAACGATCGAGCCCTGGCGATATCGTCAAAGTGAAGAAGGTGCGACGTCACGAGCTCGATCCGGTACAATTTCAAGTGCGGATCCCTTCCGTTCACGAAGCTGACGCTGAATCATTTGAAGTAACTGTTCCCGAGGTTCCAGTAACCTCGTTTGCGGCGACTCCGTTCAAATTCAAGACGCGCAAAAACGGATCGTTCAGAATCAACACTCGCGATCGCGAAATGCTTTTGAAGACACTTAATCGTAGTATTAATCTACGCATCGCTGGTTAATAAACCTTTCTATTAGGAACGAGAGAACAATGTTAATGAAAACCCTCATCAGTGCTGTTTTGCTGATTGTCGCTTTATCGGCAAGTGGAGCCGGGCTCCAGGAGCGCCGGCCTGTGCCGTCGGTTCCGTCGACGGTAGAAGCCACGGCTGGCGCCGAACAACCTGGCGAGGAGGTGCGTGAGGAATTTCATCAAACCTATCCACTATCAGCTACCGGTCGCGTCAGTCTCGAAAACATCAATGGCGGCGTGCAGATCAAAGTTTGGGATCGACCGGCAGTTCAAGTCGACGCAATTAAAAGAGCCTATCGCAGAGATCGTCTGGCCGAAGCAAAAATCGAAGTCAGTACCACTGAAGAAAACATCAGAATCAAAACCGAATATCCGGACGAAAACCAGAACTTCCGCAGCGGTGAGGGACGCTACAACAATCCCGCGATCGTTGACTACACGTTGACTGTGCCGCGTAAGGCTGCGCTCGAGTCGATTGAACTGATAAATGGCGCGATTGATATCGACGGCGTTGAAGGCAACGTCAAAGCTTCTTCGATAAACGGCAAAGTTACCGCTAAAGGTCTTGCGGGTGAGGCCAGGCTGTCAACCATCAACGGACCACTGCAAGTCACGTTTACACAACTCGATGAATCGAAGGCGATCGAACTGGGCTCGGTTAACGGCAACCTCACGCTGGTGATCCCGTCTAATGCAAACGCTTCGATCCGTGCAGGCACGGTCCACGGCGGCATCTCGACTGACTTCGGTTTGAAGATCAAACATGGCGAATACGTTGGACACAGTCTCGACGGTCAGATTGGTAACGGTGGTCCGCACATCAAGCTCGGCAACGTCAATGGTGGTATCAGGATCAGTCACGCACAGGATGGACTGCCGATTAGCCCAGGCACGTCGATCGAGAGCGATGCCAAAAATTCGGACGGCGATGTGGATGTTGACGTGGATGTGAATGTAGATGGGCCTCAGGTGCGGACGCGTGTCAATACCGCGAGAATTGCACGGGAAGCGCAACGTCAGGTTAATCAGGCGATCCGCGAGTCGCAGCGGGAAATGGAGCGCGCGCAGCAGCAGTTGATACGCGAACAGGCCCGCGCGCAACGAGTAGTCGTCAGACGATCGAGTGGCGAAGTTTATAACGATCGGGTTACGGCGAAGGAATCGCGATCGTTTGCGGTGAGTGGCTCGCCGCGAGTAACTATCAACACTTTCGATGGACAAGTGACCATTCATGGGTGGGACAAACCTGAAGTGATGTACAACGCCACCAAGGGTGCCCCTGATGAAAACAGTCTCAAGGAGATCACGATCCAGGCCCAACAGACGGGAGGCGTGATCACCATCACTGCTAATAACAACGACCAGCAATACGGCAGCGTAAACTTCGACGTTTATGTGCCGCGGCAATCCAGCCTGCACGTTTCATCCGGTGATGGCGCGCTGAATCTTGACGGAGTTTCAGGACAAATCACGCTTCGTTCTGGTGATGGTCCAATCGAAGTCGCGAATGGCGGCGGAGAGCTTCAGGTAAACACGGGCGACGGCGTGATCCGCGTGATCAAGTTTGAAGGTCAGGTCGATGCCCGCACCGGCGACGGCGAAATCGCACTGGATGGCAACTTCAACTCGCTTTCAGCACGAACTGGTGACGGCCAAATTTCGCTGACCGTGCCGGCCGGCTCCAGCTTCACAATCGAAACCAACGCCCCCGACGAAATCAGCAACGAGGGATTCAATGTTGCTGAGGACGTTACTCCTTCCCCGCGCGTCAAGCGCTGGCGCATCGGCAACGGCGGCAAGATCTTTGTTCTTAAGACTGGCGACGGCAAGATTCTTCTTCGTCCGCGGCAGTAAAACAAGCCACAGATTTTCACGGAAGAAAGACGGATCTTAATCCGTCTTTATCGGTGAAGATCTGTGCCCAATCTTATGAAAGTCATTCTGCTTGTTATTGGCATTGCTTTTTGCGTGAACGCGCAAAATGCCTTAGTAGTTCCGCCGGAAAAATCGAAACCCGTAGTTATCCCGAAATTTGATAAACCGCCCGTAATCGACGGCAAGCTTGACGAAGAAGTCTGGCAAAAGGCCGTCGTGCTGAAAGACTTCTACCAAATTCAGCCTGGCGACAACTCGCCTCCATCAAAACCGACCGAAGTCCTCCTCGGCTTCGATCCGAAGTTTCTCTACATCGCATTCAAAGCCACCGACGAGCCCGACAAAATCCGCGCCACCATCGCCAAGCGCGACAATATCTGGCAGGACGACTACGTCGGCGTCATGCTCGACACCTTCAACGACAAGCGCAAGGCTTTTGAAGTCTTCTTTAACCCGCACGGAATTCAGGGAGACGGCATCCTCACTGAAGGACGCGGCGAGGACATGAGTGTCGATCTGTTGATGGACTCCAAAGGCATCGTTCACGAGACCGGCTACGACGTCGAGATTGCGATTCCATTCAAGTCGCTGCGCTTCGAAGCGGGTAAAGGAAAACTCTGGGGCGTACACTTCTTCCGTCGCATCCAGCGCTTTGAAAGGGAAATGGATTCCTGGATGCCGTTCTCCCGCAGTATCGACAGCCAACTGAGCCAGGCCGGACACCTGACCGGTCTCGAGGACCTTTCCGTCGAACGCACGATCGAGCTGATCCCCAGTTTGACTGTTTCTCAGAACAGCCGCTTCGTCGGTAACTTCGGAGTGATTGATCCCAGGACTGATCCCGGTCGCATCGTGAACGAGCCTGTCGGAGTCGAACCCGGATTGACAGCGAAATTCATCCCGAGCTCGGCAGTCACGATCGATTTGGCAGTCAATCCCGATTTCGCGCAGGTCGAAGCAGATCAACTGGTGGTCACAGCCAACCAGCGCTTCCCGATCTTCTTTCCCGAGAAGCGGCCATTCTTCCTCGAAGGCATCGACATTTTTCAGACGCCAATCACCGCCGTGCACACACGCTCCATAGTCGATCCGGACCTCGCGGTGAAGACAACCGGAAAGTTAGGGCGCAACACGTTTGGATTGATGGTCGCCAGCGACAATGGTCCAGGAAATCTCAATGCCGACGATCGTGGAAACTTGAACGGCTGTATCGAAAAGCGTTTTCTCGATCGGACGACCGTTTGTAACAACGAACGCATCCTCGACAAAAACGCTTACATCGGCGTGCTGCGACTGAAACGCGACGTCGGCAAGGAAAACTCGATCGGCATGATCGCGACGAGTTACAACTTCATCGACAAACACAATCAAGTATTGGGAATCGATGGGCGCTTTCGTCTCAATAAGCAAACCACCTGGACCTCCCAGATTTTGGGAACAACTTCGCGCAACTTCTTTTTCGATCCGAACGACGGCGAGACTCGTTATCGCACCGGCAACGGCTTCGCCTACACCACGAGCTACAACGTTTCCGGTCGCAACTGGGGTTATGAGCTCTACGGCGAAGGTTTTACGCAGGACTATCGCGCGGACGTCGGTTTCGTGCAGCGCACCAATTCAAACTTTAATTCCGGCTCCCTTAGGTATAACTCCGATCCAAAACCCAAAAAGAAGATCATCTCTTATCACGTCCACACCTTTAACCACATCGATTACGACTGGCAGGGACGGATGTACGCGTGGGAAAGTGAGAATCTCGTCGAGTTGCAGTTACCACAGAACAGTTGGGTGGGCATGTGGTGGGAACCAGGTTACGAGCGTCTGTTCGATCACGAATTTGGACCAACACGCGAGGCGAAGCCGTGTGATCCATTTGCGGTCGAGAAGAAGTGTACCTTCTACGGCGAGAACAACGAGCGTGCTTCAAACAAACAGCACCTCTCGTTTTATGCCGGCTCAAACTACAGCAAGAAGATTCAGATCAATGGCCAGGTGACGCAGCGCTGGGGCCACTTTGATCTGGACTTCGGCAACGGCGACAAGTATCCGCGCGTTAGTCCGGCGGCATTGCGGTTAGGACAGGAAGCGCCGCTCGATCCGGGTCGCGGCAGCTTGCTCCAGTTCAACGCAAACATCACTTATCAGCCAACCAACGAGCTGCGCACGCAGTTCAGCATCAACAGCCAACGTTTGCGACGCTACGACACGGATCGCATCGCATACAAGATCCACATCATGACGCTGCGCGGTACTTACCAGTTCACCAAGGCTACTTTTACGCGGTTGATTCTGGATTACAACACCCTCAACTCACGCTTGCGATCGCAGGCGTTGTTTGGTTGGACGCCGAGCCCCGGAACAGCGTTCTACGCCGGCTACAACGACGATCTGAACTACGACACGCTCCACCCGTTCACACGAAATGTCGTGCCCGGTTTCCGCCGCAACGCACGGACAGTCTTCATCAAGATGTCGTACCTGATCCGGAAGGGCTTCTAAGCCAAAGAAATGTTTCTCGCAAAGGCGCAAAGGCGCAAGAGTTACTTTAAAAGCGCGGCAGCGCTTTGGTCGCTTGGCGCCTTTGCGTGATCAAAACTTACAATTGCTTTACTTAACTTTACATAACTTTACCTAAATCGCGGTGGCTTTTCGGGACTCGCCATCGCCCGCGTGATAAACTGCGACGGATGTTTCGGATCAGGATACCTTTGCTAGGGGTGTCGCTCTTGCTGGCGGCGCTTTTTTTCACTTCGTGCAAGAGTGATTACCAGGCTTCGCAGCGACAGGGACAAGGACGGCCGGGGCAAGGCGGACCTGCTCGCAAAGTCAAAACCACGGCTGTCGCTGAAACGCCGTTTGGCGAAACTGTAACCGTCAACGGCACACTCGCCGCTTACGACCAGACTACAGTTAGTGTGAAAGTTCCGGGACGTGTCCGCACGATCTCCGTGGACCTCGGCAGCGTCGTCTCCAAGGGTCAAACAATTGCCGTCGTTGACTCCGATGACTACCGCCTCCGCGTGCAACAAGCAGAAGCTTCGCTGGCCCAGGCGCGCGCACGTCTTGGATTGGCGCCTAACGGTACTGACGACCGCGTTGATCCGGAACAGACTGCGACGGTGCGCCAGGCGCGCGCAGTGCTCGACGAAGCTCGTCACAACCGCGACCGCGCTGCGCGTTTAGTTGAGCAGGGTGTGATCGCGAAGGCCGAATTTGATACGGCGACTGCAACGTTCAAAGTTGCCGAAGGTCGCTATCAAGATGCTTACGAAGAGATCCGGAATCGTCAGGGAGTGCTTGCGCAACGCCGATCCGAACTCGCTCTTGCAAGACAGCAGTTGAAAGACACTGCGGTCGTTGCGCCATTGGATGGCATCGTGCAGGAAAAGCGGACGAGTGTTGGCGAATATCTCGCGGCGGGTACGCCTGTAGTGAATATCGTCAGAATGGATCCCTTGCGGTTGCGCGCTGAGATACCTGAGCGCGAGTCGCACACGGTTCACACCGGGCAGGATGTTCGTGTGACTGTTGAGGGGGACGCGAGTATCTATCTCGGAAAGATCATGCGACTCAGTCCGGTGATTACCGAGCAGAACCGGATGTTGATGGTCGAAGCTGACGTGCGAAATAATGGAAAACTGCGACCTGGATCGTTCGCGCACGCAGAGATCGTGACTAACGATGCGAAGATGGCCGTCACGGTTCCAAACAATGCGATTGTGACTTTTGCAGGTATAGAGAAAGTGATAGTGGTTCAGAACGGAAAAGCGCTGGAGAAACCGATCACGACCGGGCGCCGCAACACGGAATTCACCGAGGTCGTTGCGGGAATCAGCGTTGGAGAAAAGATCGTAGTCGATCCGGGCAACCTGCAATCCGGCCAGGCTGTCGAAGTGGTTGATTAACTGAAATAGGTCGAATAGGTCCTATGGGGCCTATATTTTTTAATGCAAAAACTTGCCGAAATCTGTATTCGCCGTCCTGTTTTCGCGACCATGATCGTGCTGTCGCTGGTCGTGGTGGGCGCGGCGGGTTTCTTCAGGCTCGGCGTCGATCGCTTTCCTTCGGTTGATCTTCCCACAGTTTCCGTTCGTGTTGGTCTTCCGGGTGCAGCACCGGAAGAAGTCGAATCACTCATCGCGCAACCGATCGAAGAAGTCGTTAACACAGTCGACGGCATCAGCGAGCTGCGATCCGTTTGCGGACAGGGAACGGCGATAGTAATCGCGACCTTCAAGCTCGATCGCAACCTCGAATCAGCGGCGCAGGATGTCCGCGATCGCGTCAACACACTCGGACGTATTCTTCCGGAAGACGCGACCCCGCCGGTGATCCAGAAGTTTGATAACGACAGTACTCCTGTTCTAACCATCGCACTCTCCGCCGATCGCTCATTAAGAGAACTTACAGAGCTCGGCGACAAGATGGTACGCCCGCAGCTCGAACGCGTCGGCGGCGTCGGTGAAGTGCGTGTCGTCGGTGGTCTCGATCGCGCGATCAACGTATGGATCGACGCTGAGCGACTTGCCGCTTATCAGATTTCCATCTCGCAAGTTCGACAAGCCATCGAACGTCAGAACGCTGACGTGCCGGGTGGAAACGTCACTACCGGCAAAGAAGAGCTCACGCTCCGCACACTCGGAAGGTTTACTGACCCACGCCAGTTTAACGACCTTGTAGTCGCTAATGTGAACGGCGCGCCCATCAAGCTTCGCGACGTCGGTCGCGTTGAAGACGGAACAAAAGAACAGCGGTCGTTCTCGCGTCTTAACGGTGTCCCCACAGTTACGCTCGACGTCAGGCGACAGTCGGGCGCGAACACCGTCGAAGTGATTAAAGGCCTGAAGGAGGCTCTGCCGCGCGTCACTTCGCAGCTGCCCGAAGACGTCAAGGTCGAAATCATTCGTGACCAGTCGCGCTACATCGAAGCGGCGTTGCACGAGATTCAAACGCACCTGGTCCTCGGCAGTATTCTCGCGAGTCTCGTCGTGCTGATCTTCATGCGTTCGTGGCGCTCGACGTTGATTGCCGCGGTCGCGATCCCGTGTTCTGTCATCTCGACCTTCGGCATGATGAAAGCGCTCAACTTCACGCTCAACAGCGTGACGATGCTGGCGCTCGTGTTGATGGTCGGTGTGGTTATCGACGACGCGATCGTCGTACTGGAAAACATCTTCCGGTTCATTGAAGAAAAGAGAATCAATCCGAAAGAGGCGGCGCGAGAAGCCACGAAAGACATCGGTCTCGCGGTGCTGGCTACAACTCTGTCTCTCGTAGTCATCTTTCTGCCGGTGTCGTTTATGTCGTCCATCTCCGGACGCTTCCTGTATCAGTTCGGCATCACCGCGGCGGTCGCAATCCTGGTCAGCTTGCTCGTGTCTTTCACACTCACGCCAATGATGAGCTCGCGATTGATTCGCGTGAGCGACGCGAAGGGCGGTCACGATGCTCCGGCTTCACGTCGTGGTTTCTATCGTTATATTGACGGCGCTTACTCTTACATGCTGGCGTTTGCGATGCGACATCGTATCGCCGTCGCACTCGTCTCAGTTGCAATCGTGTTGACCAGCATTCCGCTTTATCGCTCGGTGAAGCAGGAGTTTATTCCAACGAACGTCGACGAAGCGGAATTTGAAGTCAGTGTCAACGGTCCTGAAGGCACGAATCTGGCCGTGATGAACGAGGTCATCACGGCGATGGAGAAGGAGATACTCGATACGCCGGGAGTGCGGCTCGTCCTCTCGTCGTCAGGAGGAAGTTTTCTCGGCGGTGTTAACCAGGGCAGCGCCTACGTGCGCATCGCACCGCACGAAGAGCGCACACTCTCGTTTGGAAAGTTCTGGACTGAACTGAAGCAAGGACATCCGCTCAACGCTTTTAGAGGAAACTACACGCAACAGGACGTGATGCTCGAAGTGCGCCGGCGCCTTCAGAAGTACGCGCCGATGCGCATCGGTGTGCGCAACGCGCAGTCGTTCAACTTCGGCACCGGTGGCCGCACTGATATTGACTTCGTCCTTCGTGGACCAGAGCTCGTCGCCCTCGCCGGTTATGCGGATGATCTGGTCGAGCGTTCGAAGAATCTCGGCGGCATAGTTGACGCCGACACAACTCTGAAACTCAACAAACCCGAGCTGCGCGTTCTGATCGATCGCGATCGTGCCGCGGATCTCGGTGTCGACACGTCTGACATCGCCACGAGTCTGCGACTGATGGTCGGCGGTGAGGAGGAAGTGTCCCGCTTCCGGGATGAATCGATCAACGAAGACTACGACGTGCAGTTGCGTTTGACGGAAGCCGACCGGAACGACGCGGAAACGATCAAGCGGCTTTATGTTCCGGCATCGAGAGGGAGCGGATCTGTGATTGGAGGAGCCGGACTCATTCGGCTTGATAACCTCGTAAGAATCGTACGCGATACGAGTCCTTCGCGCATCGACCGTTTGGATCGCGAGCGACAGGTATCCGTGCGCGCTTCAGTGGCACCCGGGTATGCGCTCGCGGATCGAATCGAAGCGCTGCGCGGAGCCGTGCGCGAGATGAACTTGCCGGCGGCTTACACGACCACGGTTTCCGGTCGTGCGCGCGAGCTCGAGCGAACGTTTACGGAGTTCATCTGGGCATTCATTCTCTCGATCATCTTCATGTACATGATTCTCGCCTCGCAGTTTGAGAGCACCGTGCACCCGCTGACGATTCTGTTGAGCTTGCCGCTATCGGTGCCGTTCGCGTTGCTGTCGTTGTGGGGTACGGGTGATACGTTGAACCTGTACTCGGCGCTGGGAGTGCTCGTCTTGTTTGGGGTGGTGAAGAAGAATGCGATCTTGCAGATCGATCACATGAACAGTCTGCGCGCGAAAGGGATGGAGCGGCACGAAGCGATCATGCAGGGGAATCGCGACCGGCTGCGCCCGATCCTGATGACGACGCTCGCGTTGGTTGCGGGTATGTTGCCGCTCGCGCTTGGTTCCGGTCCCGGCGCCGAAGAGCGACGTTCGATCGCGATCGTCGTGATCGGCGGGCAGACGCTGTCGCTGCTGCTCACCTTGATCGCCACGCCGGTAGTTTATTCACTGCTCGACGATATGAAACAGACTGCACGCTGGCGCCGTTTCGCTGAGACCGCCGCGGGTATCACTCACGGAATTATTGAGAGATTCAAACCGCGTCGTAAGCCCGCCCAAGAGGAAGAAGCGGGTGCGGGAGGAGATTAGCCACGGATTTCACGGATAAACACAGATAAAAAATCCGTGTTCATCCGTGAAATCCGTGGCTTAGTCTTTGTAGTTAGCGCCCATTCGATCGAGCTTCCGCAGCAATCCTGGCCAAACCAATCGTCCACCGCCGCCTTCCGTAACCACAGCTTCCTGTGCGGGAATCTGCGCGAAGATCTTCTCCGGAATCGGCACCAGTTTTCCTCCACCTGACTGCGCCAGGATCTGGATCCGGCACGCGCGCTCCAACAGAAACATCGACAGAAACGCGTCGGCAACTGTTCGTCCAACAGTCAGCAAGCCATGATTCCGCAAAATCAAAAAAGTCTTGTTGCTGAGATCCGCCACGAGTCTCGGCCTCTCTTCGTCGTTCAACGCGAGCCCTTCGTAATCGTGATAACCGAGCGACGCGAGGACAAAGAGCGACTGCTGCGAGATCGGCAACAAGCCGTGCGCTTGCGCTGAGACGGCAATGCCATAGTCAGTGTGAAGATGCATCACGCAGAGCGCATCCTCGCGCGCCGCATGCACCGCGCTATGAATCGTGAATCCCGCGGGATTGATCTTGTACCCCGAGTCCATCACGATCCTTCCATTCAGATCGACCTTCACCAGACTCGAAGCAGTGATCTCCTCAAACATCATCCCATACGGATTGATCAGAAAGTGATGCTCCGGCCCAGGCACGCGCGCCGAGATGTGCGTAAACACCAGATCGTCCCACCCATAATCCGCCACCAGCCGATACGCGGCAGCGAGATCCACACGCACCTGCCACTCTTCCTCTGAAACAAGCTCGCGAACCTTCATATTTATCCGTTCCCCAATCCGTGTTAATCCGTGTTAAGGATCTGTTCCCATCCCGAATGATCGGCACGCATGCGCTTGACGAGATCATCTCGCAGCTCGCGCAACCTGGTGCTCAACTGCCGCGGATAGTTCTCGATGTCCTCGAAGCGGCGTCGCTGCTCCTCCACAAATATCTTTTGCTTCTCGATCGATGGAATCGCCGAGTGTTGCCCGTTTTCCCAGAAAGGCACGAGCAGACGCTCAACTCTCACTGCTCCGGGAATCTCGGCCTCTTCATCATCGAGTCCGATCACGTCACCCACGTACATTCCACGCGCATCGCTGCCGCGAAACAACTGAAGCCGCCCGGGAAGCGTGATCTTCTCCTCCGAGTTCGACGCCTTCAAGGTTGGCCGGCCTTTCATCACACATTGCTTGAAGATCACACCCGCAACAGCTTTCACTTCGCTCGACAGTTTCGTGCCAATACCGAAGCCGCCAACGTCCGGAAACTCCTTCACGATCTCTTTCACTCGATCGACAGTCAGATCGCCGGTGAGATTCGCGCGCAGTCCGGGCAATCCATTTGCCGCAAAGAATCGCATGCACCATTGTCCGAGCTCCGCCAGATTTCCCGAATCGACGCGAAATCCTTTGAATGCACGGCGCCGTGTCTCGTTTGACGTGGCAGCCATCGCGGCGTGCACCGCGCCCATGTAAACGTCGATCGTGTCGAGCAACAGCGTGGTGCCGTTCGGATTGGCGTCGAGCCAACGCTCGAAAGCAACCTGTTCGAAGTGTTTCGGCTTTCCGGTGCGCGGTTCGATCTCCGGATGGTCCATGTACTCGATGAAAGCCTGTTGCCAGTAATGAGCTT
>Ga0207643_10001519_pt1 | contig 13253 bp, 14 predicted proteins | sample KBSMisM62_FD_184313 | JGI IMG/M metagenome (GOLD analysis project Ga0207643, IMG submission 184313) | Miscanthus rhizosphere microbial communities from Kellogg Biological Station, Michigan, USA - KBS Miscanthus M6-2 (SPAdes) (version 2) | ecosystem: Host-associated > Plants > Roots >...
CGGTCACACGACCTGGGTACTCCTGGACGGCCACTCCACCCTCCAAGCACTCGAGGGTGGGCTCGAAGCCTTGGCGTACTCGTGCGAGAACTGCGGCTTCATCCGCTGGCATCGAATGGACAAGACAGCTCCGGCGTAGCCTCTGGGCCCTTGCCGAGGTCGAGCCGCTCTGTCGCTGCGGCCGGCTCGCGAGCTAGCTGCAGATCGCGGAGCTTGGGAAGGGCGAACCAGACTAGACGGCGTCCCACTCCTCGCGGGTCGGACCGTCGACGTCCACTTCAACTCCGTGCTCATTGGCGATCTGCGTCGCCTCCGTGAGCGTGATGAAGCCGAGATCGGTGCCCTCGTCGTCGGTGGAGCCGTCGTCGAGATGAAGGTACGCGTGTCCGACTTGGCCCTCGTAGGTGCCGTCGCCGTCGTCCTCTGATTTGAAGTACACGGTCGCCACGACCACGGACTACCCGCCGTCGTGCTATCCCGAACCGTGCGAACATACGTTCTTGACCGCGCAGCCCCACGCTCACGTCCGCTTCCGCCGCGCCATCGAGCGACGGGCGCTGTGGCTGGCCGAGGACGCTGCTCGCGAGCTCCCGAACTTGTCGCTCCCGGACGCACTGCAGCTCGTCCATCTCTACGCCGAGAGAGGTTCTCCGAAGTTCGAGCCGGCGGCAAGACGGTGGCTGATTCGCTACCTGAGCGAGGGGACGCCGGGGCTCGAGGACGTGGCGAAGGTCACGGCGAGTCTTGCCAAGCGGGCCGACGTGTCCTAGGCGGGCACTAGAGTGGCACCGTGGCAAGCGGCGAGAATGGCCGACCAACTGCGGTCAACGCACTCGTCTACGCCTTCTACGGCCTCGGGGTACTCGTCGTGGTCGTGGCGGTACTTTGGCTGTTGGGCGTTGTGCCCGGCTGGATCGTTCCCGCAGTACTCGCACTGACGGTGATCGTCTTCGTCTTGTTGTGGCGTTCGTTGGATCGGTTTCGCCGGACGCTTTCGAGTGGCTCGCCGTCAGAGGGTCCTCGTGCCTAAGCCCGACTAAACACGCCCCTCCTCCCGGACGAGCGCGAGATCGACTACGCGGCGGCGGTTGGGTACCGCGGGCGCCCGGCGGGCCGGTAGACCTGGATCGTCACGCCCTTCGAGTCGGCTCGCGAGTCGACGAGGTCGAGCGCGAGGTCAGGGCCGGCGTCGGGGAACAGCCGCGCGCCCTGGCCGAGGACCACGGGGACGACCAGGAGGTTGATCTCGTCGACGAGGTCGTTTTCGAGCAACCATCGGACCAGGACACCGCTGCCGTGCACCTGCAGCTCACCGCCCGGCTTCGCTCTTAGCTCGCCGATGGCAGCCGCGACGTCACCGGAGAGGACGGTCGTGTCCGCCCAGCGCGGCTCTGTGAGTGTGTTCGATACGAGGTACTTGGGCTTGGTGTTCAAGGCATCTGTGATCGGGTGGTTGCGCGGATCCTCCGCCGCCGCGCGAGCCTGCTCCTCGGCGCCCCAGTAGCCGGCGAAGAGCTCGTAGGTCCGCCGGCCGAACAGGAACGCGTCGGCGCGCTGGTAGGTCTCGTTGATCAACGTCATGGTCTCGCTGTCGCCCACCCCCAAGGCCCAGCCGCCGCGCTCGAATCCGTTCCTGCGGTCCTCGTCCGACGCGCCGCCGTTTCCCTGCATCACTCCGTCGACGGTGACTTGCGTCATGGTCATCAGCTTCACGGGTTCGTCCTTTCTCTCGTGGTGGCTTGTCTGGTTCGACCGCACCGAGGCGCGGAGCTCATCGGTCGCAGCAGCGTCAGTTGCGCGTTGCCCAAATAGGTCGTCTCCCAAAATGGAGGGACGCCGCCTGCAGTCTGTCCCCCCACCGCCCGCGAGAAGCTGAAGCGTTCGGCGTTTGGGTATTTCCCGGCCGGGTAGCCCATCGTCGTCTACGAGGGGAGGATCATCATGCGGCGAGCCATCACTCTCTTTGCGGTTCTCGCGATGTTCTGTCTGGCGTCGGCCCAAGGGGCTGCGGCCGATCCGGTCAACGCGAAGAACGCGGGATTCTTCGTTGCCGACTGCGGCGGGACCGAGCTCCAGGTCGTCGTCAACGGCAATGGCGTGTTCACTCCGGCGCACGTCATCGGCAGCACAGCGATGTTCGTACCCACTGCGTTTGATCTGACATTCACCTTCACGCCGACGGGTGGTGGCGCACCCGAGGTCGACACCGAGACGTCCGCGAAGGCACACCAGCCCAGCAACGCCGTCACGTGTGACCTGCCGGCGGCCGAGAACACGTTCACCTCGCCAGAGGGCACGTTCACGATCGCGGGAACGGTGACCGGCTTCTTCACCCCCGCCCGCTAGCCAGCCGGCAAGCGGGAACGGAGAGGCCGCCGTTGGGTGGCCGCTCCCCCGCTCCCCCGCCTAGCGGTCGGTGTCCTTCAGCCTCCTGCTGTGGCACCGCGACGGGCTCACTGACCGGCTACGCGAGGCCGGCGAGCGCTCGTACCGCCAGGTAGAGCGCATATACGAGCAGCGCGTCGATGAGCAGGAGAGCCACGAGCCACAGTCCGAGGAAGCCGCGCGCACTGCGCTGATCGTCGAGTGGGCTTCGCTTCGCCGCCCGGATCGAGACGAAGCTCTCCCACCCGGGCTCCTCGGCAACCAGGGACTCGCGGGCCACCTCGGCATCCTGACGAGTGCCGAACGTCCCAAGCACACGTGGGCCATGGTCAGGCCGCTCGATCACGAGGAACACGGACACGGGCGCGGGACTCTCTCACATTTCTCCCTGCAAAGCGAAGGGGTGTGTGTTCCGGCCCGCGGACGAGGCCGTTCACACGGCCTCTACTGCTCGTAGCCTTCGACGACCTCGACGTCCCTCTCCGTCGCGACGCTCTCGTCGAGACCTGCCTCCCGGAGTGCGCGTCGCTGGCGCAGGAGGTCCCAGCACTGGTCGAGCGAGACCTTGAGCTGCTGCAGCTTCCGACGATCGGCGTCGTCGGCCGTCCCGGCGGACTCGCGCTCCCAGAGCGCGTGCTCCTCCGCGACGAGCTGCTCGATCGCTCCGTGTATCTGCTGATCGTCCATCATCCCTCCTCGAGCGGGAGACATGGATCGGCTCGGGGACACCGTAACCGACGCATCACCCCGAAGAGCTCGTCGGCTGAGACGTGTGCGACGTGTCGCGACCCAGCGGGTTGTACGGTCGGTCGTTGAGCTTCTCGGGCATGAGGACGAAGAGGACCGCCAGGACCGCCAGCACCGCGCAGACGGCCAGCGCCGGCACAGCCGTCCGCCGTACGCGACCGCGCGCTCGCGACGGGACGGCCATAGCCCGGCCCGCCCGCCGAGGTTGGAGGGCGAGCAGGATCGTGCCGAGCGCGACGCCGGTGACGGCGGCAAGCGGAACGAGCCGACCATCCGGACTCGGGCCGTAGTCGTCGACCAGGTAGAGCACATTCAGAGCGAGCGGGGCCAGCCACAGGCCGGAGAGACGCGGGCGAGCGATCGCGACGGGAATGAGCAAGAGGACGAAGTAGTGGTTCCAGACGACCGGAGTGAGCGCAAGAGCGGCGGCGATGGTCAGCGTCAACGACCGCTGATCACGCACCGCCGCGTCGTGGAGCGGCTCGCGTGCGGCTCGGTATGCGAGGTACAGCAGTCCGGCCCCGATCAAGGCCGACAGCACGGTCGCAAAGTTGGGCGCGAATCCGAGCGTCTCTCCGAAGGACGCGAGGCTGTAGGTGCCGCCTTGCTGCTGGCTCACCTCTCGCACGAGACCCGGGTACCGCGTGACGTCCTGGAAATCGATCAGCGCCCAGGGGACGACGACGAAGAGGGCACATGTCACGACGCTCAGAGCGGCTGTCCGCAAGCGACCGCTGAGTCCCAACCAGAGGGCCAGCGGCCACAGAAACAGCTTCAGCGAAACGACGAACCCGGTCGCCACCGAGGCGCGTACGGGTGCGTCACGGTAGCGCCAGCACAGGGCGACGACGAAGACGAGGAGCGAGTCGATCGTCCCGAACTCGATCACCTCGCGATGGAACGGCCATAGAAGCGCGACCGGGTAGCAGCGCCAGTCTCGGACTCCGAGGATCCACAGCGCCGCGACCACGAAGAGCACGGAGACGACAGCCCAGACGCTCACGGCGACGGGCACCGGAAACAGCGTGAGAGGCGTCATCAGCCATGCGAGCAGAGGGGGATAGACGTAGCCCAGCCATCCGGCGGGCACGTCGATCTGGTACGGGCTGTTGCCCGCCAGGACCGCGTCGGCGGCGAGGTAGAAGTCCGAGAAGTCCGGCGGCACGCTCCAGCCCGCAAGCGCGGAGAGTGCAGGGTCGTAGTACCAGCGACCGATCACCTTCGAACCGATGACGAGCATCAGCGCGAAGACGATCAGTGCGGCCACCGCCAACAGCCAGCCGCGCGCTCGCGTCCTAGGTGAGGATCCGGAACCGCTCGGTTGCACGGGTGCGACTCTCGCCGTGCTCCAGGCCTCCCGGAACTCGTCGCGGTAGAAGACCCAGAGGAGCGCTCCGACCAGAAGCAACACGGCTTCGTCGAGGGGTCCTGGAAGCGGCAGTACGCCGAACGCGCCTCCCCAGCGGAGCGGTCGCGGGATTCGCTCGTCGCGAATCAGCGCTTTCGCCGCACGGAGCGTCTGAGTGATCAGCAGGCGCAGATCACGCATCGCTCGACGAGTGTACGGGTGACATCCACGCGTACCGACGTACAAGACGTGTGTTCATGACCATGCAACCGTTCGCTCAACGCCGCTTTCGTCGGCGGCAGTCACGCCACGCGACGAGGGTCGCCGGGAGGATGCTGCCGGCGACCCTCGGACGTGACTCGCTACTTCACGGCGTTGTACGCGTTCACCTCACCGGCGCCGTAGAAGCTGTTGCGGTTCCCACCGGTGCACTCGGCGAGGTACTGGTTGAGCCCTGGACGCGGGTTGTAGATGCCCGGAGGACACGGCAGCGCCTCCGACGTGCCTTCGAGGAACGCCGCCAGGGCACCCGGCTGCAGATTCGGATGCGCGGAGAGCGCGAGCGCGGCGACCCCGGCTGCGTGTGGGCTCGCCATCGACGTGCCCTGCAGGTATCCCCACCCGTTCACGTGCGTCGTGGTGTTGATCACGGTCGACAGGACGGCGTGGGAGATGGTCGACACGGTCGGATCGGGCTGACGCGTGTCGCCGCCCGGAGCGGAGACGTCGACGACGCCCTGCCCGTACGACGAGTAGTAGCTCTTCAAGCGCTCCGTGCCCACTGCGGAGACGGTGACGACGCCGGGAGCCTCCGCGGGGAGATCGAGGCACGCTGCGTTGATCTCGCGTTCCTCCGGTGGCGAGCTGCCGTCGTTGGGGCTACCGCTGTCGATGAACTTGTGCTGCAGGTCGACATTCGAGTTGCCTGCGGATGCGACGGTCAGCACGCCCTTGTTCTGGGCGTAGCGGATCGCGCGCTGTACGGCTTGCCAGACGGGACGCTGACGCGGGTCGTTACGGCAGTTGAACTCCCACGGATCGATGAAGTAGCTGTTGTTCGTGATCTGCATTCCGTGGTCGGCCGCCCAGATGAAGCCGCACACCGCCGCCTCGGGATAGATGAAGCCGGCATCGTTGACGACCTTCACCGACGCGACCTTCACGCCGGGGGCCACGCCTGCCACGCCGACGCCGTTGATCGCAGCCGCGATCGTGCCGGCGACGTGCGTCCCATGAGTCGACGTTGTCGGGTTCCAGGCAGCCTCGGCCGTGTTCACCACGCCGCCGAGACACGACGCGCTCTTGCTCTTGTCGATCTGCGTCGCGAGGTCGGGATGGGTGCTCGAGATGCCGCTGTCGAGAACACCGACGACGACGTTCGAGTTGCCGGTCGTCACCGCGTTCGCCTGCGGCGTGTCGATCTGCGCCATATCCCATTGCAGGCCCCAGAGTGGCTCGGCTGTCGGGTTGCCCGTGGCGTCAATCGCGTCCGAGCTCACTGTCTCGAGGATCTCGTCGTCCTCGAGCGGGGTGCCGAGACCTTCGGTCGAGCTGACAGCCTCGACACCTGTGCCGGAGGCTGCGGTCGCGAACTCGGGATCTGTCGAGCGCGCGACGAGAACGCCGATCTGGCCGTAGCGGGCGACGACGGTCCCGCCTGCGGCGGAGACCCTCGCCTCGGCCTGCCCGGTCGAGGTGCCGGGTGCGATGACGAGGTAGGTGGTGTTCGGCCCGGCCGCGCTGGCCGAGCCGATCGCGCCGACGGCAACGACGCCTGCGACCGCCGCCCCGAGCGCGGCTGCGAGCAACTTGCGTTTGACGAGCCTCATGAGTACCCCCTTGGGTATGGACGTCTGACGTCTGACGACGACTTGCGCTCCTCCTCGCTCGAGTCGTCAGCGCGCACTTACCCCGTCCACGGGCATTCGTATCCCGAAGAGGGGGAAGGAGCAGGCGCCATCTCCGGTACGGGCCAGACCAATGGGACGTGCTCCTTCCCCTTCCTCCCTGCCGTACCCGACGCCACGATCGACAAACCGGCGCGTCCGACACCCGCGCGAAGTGGTGTGAAAGGCGTGCCGGACTGGTGAAGCCCCCTGTTGCAGGCTCAGACGCTGCGCCACCCTGGAGACGTGCGACTCGCATTGATCGCAGGGCGGTCGACCTCGACCAGCAAGGCCCTGACCCAGGCGCTGATCGACGGTGCCGTCTGGGAGGAGCTTACGCCGCACGAGGCGCTCGACGTCCTCCGTCCCGGAGACGGGGCGCTCGGCCGGCTCGACGTCTCCCCCACGCTCGACGGAATCGACGACGGTCTCTGGGCGCTCGGAGCACTCGCCGCCCGTGGAGTGCACGTCCTGAACGATCCCGGGTCGCTCCTCGCGACGCACGACAAGCTGCTCACCGCCCGGATCCTGCGCCGTCATGGCCTCCCGCATCCCGCGACGACCCACGTTCGCGACGGCCGCATGGCGCCGCCGTTCGCCGGCTTTCCCGTGGTCGTGAAGCCGCGCTTCGGCAGCTGGGGGAAGGCGGTCTACCGCTGCGACGACTCGACGGCCCTGGCGCAGACGCTGGCCGCCGTCAGCCGTGAGGAGTGGTTCGCGCGGCACGGCGCGATCGTCCAGACGCTGGTTCCCCCGCTGGGATACGACCTCCGTGTTCTCGTCGCAGCCGGACGCGTCGCGGGAGCGGTCTATCGGATCGCCCCTGCCGGTGAATGGCGCACGAACGTGAATCTCGGCGCGGTCCGGCGAGCGGTCGACGACCCGCCGCGCGAAGCCGTTGCGCTCGCTCTCAGGGCGGCGCGCGCTGCCGGAACGTCGCTCGTCGGCGTCGACCTGCTTCCGAGACGTGACGGCAGCTGGGTCGTCGTCGAGCTCAACGGCGCCGTCGAGTTCACGTCCGACTACTCCACGTGGTTCAACGTGTTCGCGGAGGTCGCACTCCTGCTCCAGGACGAACTCGTCGACCGGCGCGCCCGACCCGAGTGGCAGCCCGCCGCGCCCGAGGTCAGCTCCTCATCGCGATCACGAGGATGAAGATGACCGCGCCGAGGAGGACTGCGGCCGCAATGACGACGCCTGTCATGACACCCTCTTTCCCGCGAGGCGGCCGGGACTAACCCGAAAATCGGCGCGAAGCGCTACGACAGAACGTCGATGCGAAGCGTCTTCTTCGCGATGACCTTGAGGCCGTCCGTCACCTGGAAGGTCAGGCGATAGCGCCCGGCCTTCGTCGGCGTGCCGCTCAGGAGCCCGAGCTTGCGATCGAACTTCACGCCCTTCGGAAGCTTTCCGGCTGTGATCTTCCAGGCCTTCGGAAGCACGCCCCCGGTCGAGGCGACGCGCGAGCGATAGAGCTTTCCGACCTTGCCGGGCTTCAGCAGCGGCGTGCTGACCGCGAGCTTCGCAGCGACGCCGAAGTTCGCGGCATAGTCGAGCGTGCGGCCCTCGCTGTCGCTCAGACGGAGGGTCGCGCGGTAGACCCCGGCCGTGCGCGGCGTCCCCGACACCGAGCCGTCGGCCGCGAGCGCGAGCCCGGTCGGAAGCGACCCGGAGGCGATCGCGAACGTGTAGGTCCCACTGCCACCAGACGGCGTCAGCTTGGACGAGAACGGCACTCCGACCTCCCACAGCGTCGGCGTCGGTGAGGTCGCAAGCGGCTTCGCAGCCGAGACGACCAGCGGCTTGCGCACCGTGATCTCGAGAGCCTTGGTGTCGGAGCGTCCATCGACAAGCGCCGCCTTATATGTTGCGAGGAACGCTCCCTCGGTCGTCGGCGTCCCGGACACCACACCCGTTGCCCCGTCGAGCGTCAGGCCGGGTGGGAGTTGACCCGAGGCGACCGACCAGGTGAAAGGGCTCGACGCGGGAGCGGTCGAACCCGGCCCTGATTTCATCGCAGCTGTAAGCGTGAGCGAGTAGGGCGAGCCGATCGTTCCGGAGGGTGCACTCTCCGTGGTGACGAGGGCCCTCGGATTGATCGTGAACGAGAATCTGCGCTCCGCCGTCTTGAGGTACGCACACTCCTCCTCGCGCATCTGGATGTACAGCTCCGTCGTGCCGGCTGTCGTCGGTCGGCCGCTTATGCGACCGCTCGAGGACAGCGACAACCCCGGCGGGAGGGAGCCGCTGTCGATGACATACGTGAAGGGGGGACACCCCCTGCTCTCGAGCTGAACCGAATAGTCCGCATCAACGGTTCCCTGGGGACAGAAGAGGACGGGCTCGCCGCCGACAACCTTTACCGGACACGGCTTTTCGTCATCGAACTGGGTTGCCAGCGCGGTTGTTGCAGCAACAGCGGCCGCGATACCGACCACCGCCGCAACCAGCGCGACCCGAATCGAGCGTCTTCTCCCGCGTCCCACCGGCGGCGGAGGGTAGCAGACATGTCCGGAGGCACCTGAGGTTGTTAGGAGACCGTCAGGACGACGCGATCCTGCCTCAGCGAGCGGCTCCGAGCCCGGCACGAATGCGCGAGAGCGACGTCTCCTTGCCCAGCAGCTCGAGGCTCTCGTAGAGGCCCGGCGAGACGCGCGAGCCTGTGACCGCGACCCGGATCGGCAGGTACACCGTGCGGGGCTTCTCGCCGAGCGCGTCGCACAGCTGCTTGAGCGCGGGCTCGAGCGTGGCTGCCGTCCACGGATCGACGCACTCGAGAGCCGTTGCCGCCGCCTCGAGGATGCGCGCGTCGAGAAGCTCCAGGCCCGGCTCGACGTCGTCGAACAGGAACCCCGCGAAGCCCGGGAACTCGCCGAGGCGCCCGATCTTCTCCTGCACGAGCGGCGCCGCCGCGCGCACGCGGTCCTCGGGCCAGGCGATGCCCTGGTCACGGAGGTAGGAGACGAGTCGATCGGCGTACTCCTCGGGCGAGAGGTCCCGGAGGTAGACGCCGTTCATCCAGTCGAGCTTCGCGTAGTCGAAGGTCGCCGGGCTCGAGCCGACGCGCCCGAGCGAGAAACGCTCGACGAGCTCGTCGCGGGACATGATCGTGGTCTCGCCGTCCGGCGCCCAGCCAAGCAGCGCGAGGAAGTTCATGAGCGCCTCGGGAACATAGCCGGCCTCGCGGAACTCGTCGACCGACACCGCGCCGTGCCGCTTGGAGAGCTTCTTCCCGTCCTCGCCGAACACGTTCGGCACGTGCGCGTACACGGGCGGCTCGGCGCCGAGCGCGCGTAGCACGTTGATCTGCTTCGGCGTGTTCGAGACGTGGTCGTCGCCGCGGATCACGTGCGTGATGCCGTCGAGCCAGTCCTCGAGCGGGGACGCGAAGTTGTAGGTCGGCCGACCGTCCGAGCGGACGAGCACGAGATCCTCGAGCTCGACGTTCGGCACCTCGATCCGCCCCTTGATCGCGTCGTCCCAGCCGGTGGAGCCGTCGTCGGGCATACGGATGCGAATCGCGCCCTCGTCCTCGTACGCGGCGCCTTCGGCGACGAGCCGCCCGGCTTCGTCCTTCGCGCGCTCCATGACGTCGAGCTGGAACGTCGTCTCGCCGTCCCACTCGATCCCGAGCCAGCGGAGCGAGCGTTCGATCTGCTCGACGGACTCCTCGACCTCGCGGCTCGTGTCCGTGTTCTCGATGCGCAGCAGGCACTCGCCGCCCCGACCCCGTGCGAAGAGCCAGTTGAAGAGGAACGTGCGGACGCCGCCGATGTGGAGCAATCCCGTCGGCGACGGCGCCATACGCACTCGCACGGACATCGCGAACTAGCCTACCCCGGTGTATTTCGGGGCTCATGTGTCGGCCGCGGGCGGCATCTCGAACGCAATCGACCGGATCGAGGAGATCGGCGGAAACGCCGTCCAGCTCTTCACGCAGAGCCCGCGCATGTGGCGCGCGACCGAGCACACGCCAGAAGAGGTCAAGCGCTTCCGCAAGCGGCGGCGTCAGGCGCGCGTGAAGGCGGTGACCTGCCACGCGCTCTATCTCGTCAACCTCGCGAGCCGCGACGCGACCGTGCGCGAGAATTCGCTCGCAGCCCTCCGCGCGACGATGGAGACGGCGGACGCGATCGGCTCCGAGGCGGTCGTGTTCCACGTGGGGTCGCATCTCGGCCTCGGATTCGACGAAGCCGTGGCGCTCGTGGAGCCCACGCTCCGCGAGCTCCTCGAGCTGACGACCGACGACCTCTGGCTGTGCATGGAGAACGCCGCGGGCACCGGCGGCACCATCGGCCGCTCAATCGCGGAGCTCGCCGTCCTCGCCGATGCCGTCGACGGGCACCCGCGTCTCGGGCTGTGCCTCGACTCGTGCCACTGGTGGGCCTCGGGCATCGACGTCTCGGACCCGGCGGCGCTCGACGCCGCGCTCGAGGATCTCGACTCGAGCATCGGACTGGATCGCGTCCGCGTGCTCCATGCGAACGACTCGCAGACTCCGCTCGGCTCGAACCGCGACCGCCACGAGCTCGTAGGTCAGGGGCTGATCGGCGACGGGCTGGGGACCTTCCTGGCGCACCCCGCGTTCAAGAGCCTCCCTGCAATCACGGAGACATGGGAGAACAAGGGCGAGGCGACCGAGGACCTCGACCGCATGCGCGACCTCAGGCGTCGCGGAGTTCGCAGGTGGGCCGCCTGGCGGAAAAGGGCTGGGCCGAAGACCACACGGCCCCGAAGCGGCCGCTCTAGGGTCGTCGCGCGGCCGGACGTTTCGCGCTAGCGAACGTCCGGACTTGCGGAAAGCTAGCCCTCGACGGTCGCGAAGACGCGGAACGTGGCGCGCTCGCGTGGGAGCTCGTGGAACTCGGGGATCCGGCAGCCGAGGTCGTCCTCGCGGTGCGGGTACGTGCCGACGACCTCGACCTCGCACATCGGCAGCGGCGCCCGGCGAGCGCGGACGGCGCCGAATCCACCTCGGCCGGCCTCGGCCTGCTCGAGCAGGTCGAGGTCGATCTCGACGTCGTAGATCTTCTGCATGCAACCGACGTAGGTGTGTCCCCACGCCTCGTACGCGTAGACGAACGGACACGCCATCCGGAGACACGCGCCGGGGTACACGACCTTCTCGCAGTGGACGTCGCAGTGGCGGCAGGCGACCTCGTCCTGGATTCGGAGAGGGAGCTCGACCCCGGTGCCGGCGTCTTCCACGCCCCCGATTGTGTTCACCCAGTGGCGCCGGGCGCAAGACTTGACAAGACCGCGGTTTTCAGGCAGTGGCGACAGGGGTGGGTTTCGACACGGCGCCGGTAGGGTCTGCAGCCCGTGGTTCGCAAGGCTCTTTTCGCGTCGCTCGCCCTCGCGCCGGCCACGATCGCGCTGCACTACCTCGTCCACCCGCCGGAGACGGTCGAATTCGTCCTCGCCGCCGCCTCGCTGATCCCGCTCGCATGGCTGATCGGAGAGGCGACCGAGCATGCGGCCGAGCACACCGGCCCCGGCGTCGGCGGCTTCCTCAACGCGACCTTCGGGAACGCACCCGAGCTCATCATCGCGCTGATCGCCGTCAACGAAGGGCTCACCGAGGTCGTGCGTGGATCGCTCACGGGTAGCGTCGTCTCCAACCTGCTCCTCGTGCTCGGCGCCTCGCTCATCGCCGGTGGGCGCGGGACCGTCGACCGGTTCTCGAGCCTCCTCTCGCTCGCGCTCATCGCCTTCGCGACGGTCCTCTTCCTCGCGCCGTCCGTGCCCGGGTGGAACGGCGATCCGGACACGCACGGCCTCGCCGTCCTCTCGGCCGCGCTCTCCGTCGTCCTTCTCGTCGTCTACGTCGCGGTGACGTGGTTCTCGCTCCGCCGACACGCGACGATGCACGTCGCGTCCGACGACGAGATCGAAGGGTGGTCGCTCAGGCAGGCGCTCGGCGCTCTCGCCGTCGCGACCGCGGTCACGGCGCTCGTCGCCGAGATCCTCGTCGGCTCGATCGACGCGTTCGCCGAGAAGGCCGGGCTCTCGGAGTTCTTCGTCGCAGCCGTCATCGTCGCCATCGTGGGGAACGCCGCCGAGCACGGCGGGGCGATCGTCGTGGCGGCTCGCGGCAAGATCGCCCTGGCTGCGGAGATCGCGCTCGCATCGGCGGCCCAGGTCGCGGTCTTTCTCATCCCCGCGGTCGCGCTCCTCTCGTGGCTCATCGAGCCGCTCTCGCTCAGCTTCCGCCCGGTCGAGATCGCCGCGCTTGCGGGCTCGGTGGTCTACACGGTTCTCGTGCTCGCGGGTGGCCGGTCGAGCCGGCTCCGCGGCGGCCTCCTCGTCGGTGGCTACGCCGTTGTAGTCGTCGCGTTCTTCGCGGCCGGCGACCGCTGACGTGGCCGAGATCGCCGTGTCTCGGCACATCGTGGCCGGCGTTCCGGTGTTCGCGGTCGACGGCCCGATCGCCCCTGTCCCTGCCCTCGGCGTGTCGTTCCGTGTCGGACGAGTCGACGAGACGGCGCCGACGTCCGGCATCACCCACCTCGTCGAGCACCTCGTCCTCCCGGCGCGGATCGGCGAGCCGGTCGACTTCAATGGGGTCGTCGACAACCTCTACACGTCGATGTGGGCGAGTGGCGCCGAGGACGACCTCATCGAGTTCCTGCAGTCCGTCGAGAGGCTGCTCCGTGCGCCCCCACTCGAGCGAGTGGATGTCGAACGTCGCACCCTGCTAGCGGAGGAGAAGACGCGTTCGCTAGGAGGAAGCCGCCAGGCACTGGCGCTGCGCTACGGCCCTCATGGAGCCGGCCTCTCGGGATACCTCGAGTACGGACTCCGAAGGATCACGCCCGACGACGTCGAGACGTGGACGAGGACGAGATTCACGCGAGACGCAGCCGCTCTCTGGGTCTGGGGCGTCC
>Ga0207643_10001523_pt1 | contig 13231 bp, 14 predicted proteins | sample KBSMisM62_FD_184313 | JGI IMG/M metagenome (GOLD analysis project Ga0207643, IMG submission 184313) | Miscanthus rhizosphere microbial communities from Kellogg Biological Station, Michigan, USA - KBS Miscanthus M6-2 (SPAdes) (version 2) | ecosystem: Host-associated > Plants > Roots >...
CGACGAGATCGCGGACATCGTCGAGGTCAGCTCGGCGAACAGTCGCCAGATCGCGACGCGGGCGCGGCGACGCGTGCAGGCGGAGCGTCCCCGCTTCGAGAGCTCGCCGGAGGAGCGCGATCGTCTCGCCGAGCGATTCTTCGCCGCCGTCACCGATGGCGACGTCGATGGCCTGGTGCGACTGCTCGCCGACGACGTGGTCACCTACGGCGACGGCGGCGGCAAGGTGCCGCAGTGGCCGGGACCGATCGTGGGCGCCGAACGCGTGGCCCGTCTCTTCGCCGGCCTCGGGCGCCAGGCGCGCGACCTCGGCGTGCGGTTCGACCGACAGCAGGTCAATGGTCAGCCGGGTGTGCTCGTGCGCGATCGGGACGGCGCGGTGGTCAGCGTCTGGATCGTCGAGATCGACGAAGGCGCGGTCCGGACGATCCGCTCCGTCATCAATCCGGACAAGCTGCGACACCTCGGCCCGGTTGCCGACGTCCGCGCCCTCGCGGCGCAGAGGCACGGCGCGTCGCGCGAGGGCTAGCCGCGAGCGAGCATGTAGTTCGGCCGGTGGTACACGACGGCGAACCCCGCGCGCAGCATGTTGCGAAACGAGGGGTTGGGACGATTCGGCAGCTGCTCGGACGTCTCCGTGACGACATGGCTGCATCCCATCGCCGACGCATCCGCGACGCGCCGAGCCAGGAGGGCGCCCTGTGCGCCGTGCCGGCGTGCCTGAGGCAGGGTGCTCGCGACGCCCAGCCAGCCGACGGTGCCGGCGACGAACAGCGCAGCCGCGGCGATCGGCGTGCTGTCGAGCGAGGCGACGTAGTGGCGCCATCCGGACCGGCCTACCGTCGAGGCGATCCAGGGTCGCAGCTGCGGTGGCATCCCGAATCCGGTCGTCGTCACCTCGGCGAACGCGGCGGCGTGTTCGGGACCGATCTGCTCCACGCTGACGGCGGCCTCCGGCGTGCTCGGCGTTCCGGGGCCACGATGGACCTTCGTCCAGCGATCCCTGACCGCGAGGCCCTGGGACTGAAGCTGCTCGGGGAGATCCGACGGCAGCGCAGCGGGGCTGAGCTGGACCCCGAAGTTGCGAAGCCCGCGCGCACGGAATCGATCGATGAACTCCCGCAACTGCGTCGGCGGGGCTGGCTCCCGCACGCCGCAGCCGACGACGCGATTGAACAGCAGCATGTCCAGCGGCGGCGCCATCAGCAGCCAGCCGCACGACGTCTCTTCGGCGACGCAGCCCCACTCCGCCGGCGCGGCGCGCAACAGGTCCGCGTATGCCGCGCCCTCGGTCAGCTCGACGATGGCTGCGAGCTCGGGAAGTGAGCCGGGAGCGAGCGCGGACATGGTGCCGATCATACTACGCGCTCTGGGAAGTCGTGGAAATGGCCGTATATTCGGCCCCTCGCTATTTGCCGCATCCCACTCGCTCGCGGAGGTTGGACATGACTCGCTTCCCGAAGGCATCGATCGGCGCGCTGATCGTCCTCGCCCTGGCCGGCTGTTCCAAGGCCGAGGCTCCCGCCGTCGACACGTCCGCCGCGATGACACCGCCGCCAGCGGCGGCCGCGTCAACGCCGGCAGCCGACAAGGAGGCGGTCGGCGCGGTGAACGCCGCCTGGTTCAAGGCGTACAACGCGCACGACGTGGACGCGATCTCCGCGCTCTACGCGGACGACGCGGTGCTCAGCGCGCCCGGCGCGCCCTCTGCGCGAGGCGCCGCGGCGATCAAGGAGGCGTTCAGGAAGGACATCGCGGCCGCGACCAAGGCGGGCATCGCGAACAACGACGGCACGAGCGCGGACGTCGGCGTCTCGGGCGACCTCGCCTGGGAATGGAACACGTTCTCGGCGACCGACAAGTCGGGAAAGGTCGTCGAGCGAGGGAAGTACGTCACGCTGTTCGAGCGGCGGAACGGCAAGTGGGTGATCATCCGGGACATCTGGAACTCGGACGGTCCGCCCGCCGCCTGACCTTCGCGCGATTCGCGTCTCTCAGCGCGGCTGTTCGCTCCCCTCGATGCGCTCGGCGATCTCGAACAACGCCAGCGTCGGCTCCGCCCCCGCCGCCCGAAACATGACCACCCCCTCGGGCGTGCCGAGCCGGCGCATCGCGTCGAGCGCCTCGCGGCTCGACCACCAGGTCTGGATGCGCCACCGCGCCGGGTCGCGCGCGTCGCGCTGCAGCTCGCTGTGCACGAGCCCGACGGGACGCGAGCGCGTGGTCGCGTCGCGGTAGGCGGCGAGGAGGGCCTCCTCGTTGCCGGGTTGCACCACCGCCTCGAGCACGGTCAGGATCATCGGATGCTCCACCGCATCGAACATAGGATCGGTCCCGACGTCGAGCCAGATGGCGCGTCGACTAGTCGCAGACTCCGAGCTCGAACTACATCGAGTGCACCCTGGCGACGCAGTACTCCACGGCGAGCCGCATCTGAAATCGAGTGGGCGATCGTCCGGCACGACGAGGGCTAGCCGTCTCCGCGCCGTCGCTGCACGTTCGTGCGATGCCCGAATCCGACGTCTCGCGCCGAGGGTTCGTCAAGCAGTCGCTGGCCACGGTGGCGCCAGCGATGATCGGCGCGAGCACGTTGTCGATTCCCGACGGAAACGCCGCAGCGGCGCCCGCACGACTCAGCGTCGTCTGCATCGGTGCCCATCCCGACGATCCCGAATCCGGGTGCGGCGGCACGCTCGCGCGCTATTCGGCCGCCGGCCACGCGGTGAAGATCATCTACCTCACCCGCGGTGAGCGCGGCATCGATGGCAAGTCGCTCGAGGATGCGGCGCACATCCGCACGCTCGAGGCCGAGGCGGCGTGCGTCGTGCTGGGCGCGACGCCGATGTTCTTCGACCAGATCGACGGCGAGACCCAGGTGACGCACACCCACGTCGCGGCGATGTCGAAGCTCGTCGCGGCGCAGAAGCCAGACGTCGTGTTCACGCACTGGCCGGTGGACACGCACCTCGACCACCAGGTCGCGAGCCTGCTCGCGATGCGCGCCTGTGTCGGGCTCCGCTCGACGAGTCTCTACTTCTTCGAGGTCAACGCCGGCAGCCAGACGTCGGCGTTCAAGCCGGACACCTACGTCGACATCTCGACGATGCTCGAGAGGAAGAAGGCCGCGCTGCTCGCGCACGCGAGCCAGGATGGCGCGGGGATCTGGCGGAAGCACCACGAGCCGATGTCGCAGTGGCGCGGGCGCGAGATGGGATCGCTCGCGGCCGAGGGGTTCGTGCGGTGGCGTCGCGGTCAGGCGGGCGAGTTTCTGCCGGGCGCGTGAGCTGGGTGGCAGGCCGCCACCCGGCTCCAACCATCCTCACGGCGTGATGGCGACGCTGCACACCTTCTCGGCGAAGAAGGGATCGGTGGGCGCGTAGCTATCACCTGCCGCCGAGCCCCACGCCGAGCCGTCGAACAGGCCGGCGATCGCAGTGGTTCTGCCGGAGACGTTCCCGTCCATCCGCACCAGGTAGTGGGTCGGGTTGAGGATCATGTCGGCGGCGATCGCGTCCGGGACGGTGACGGTACCGGCGACGTCGTAGCGGTGGCAGGGGTTCGGCGGCAGCGCGCCGTTGAACGCGGCGATCTGAATGAACCCGTCGCCGAACAGGTTGGTCTGGTAGATCCCGCCGCCGCGGTACAGAGCGCCGCCGGCGTTGAAGATCCTGCCGCACAGGGCGAGCGCCGTCCTGCCGGGCTGCGGCGTGACCGGGTCGTTGGGAAAACAGGAGTCGCCGATCACCGAGCCGAGGCGGATGTGGAGGTTGCCCGAGCCATAGAGCGGATCGGTCGGGATGATTGGATCGTTCGGGAAAGCGCGAAGCTGCAGGTTGAACACGCTGCCGACGGCGCCGAGCGAGCGGTCGGGGGCACCCGGCGCTAGGGTGGCGGGGGCGGTGCCGGCATCGGAGGCGCAGGCGGCGAGCGCGATCGAGAGCGTGGCGAGTGCGACACGCGGGCGGACGGTTCTGCCAGTGAACATGGTGAATCTCTGGTCGGGTTGACGGGTTGACTCCGTGGCGGGCACCGCCCGGCGGCATCGAACGCCCGCACTCTCGCGCACCGGCGTTACGCCGCCGTCCCATGCGGGCGTTACTGGGCAGTAACGGGTGCGGGGCGCGAGTTGCCGGACGTCGGATGGCTCCGTAGCGTTGGCCGCGCTCGCTTCGCCCACGCTGGTCCGGCTTCGATCCCGCAACCGACGTCGCCTTGATCACCACGAATCACGCCCGCACCCGATCGCGCCGGACCCGCGCTTTGCTCACCGCGCTCGCCGTCGTCGCGGCGCTGTCGGGCTGCGCGCACGCGACCACCGCCCGGCGCTCCGAGCCCGCGTTTCGCGTTCTGGCCTTCTTCACCGGGAAGAAGGACCAGGCGCACATCAGCTTCCTCGGCGAGGCGGTGCGCTGGTTCCCCGCGCAGGCCTCGGCGCACGGGTTCGCGTTCGACACGACATCCGACTGGAGCCGGCTGAACGACGCCGAGCTCGCTCACGAGCAGGTCGTCGTCTTCCTCGACACGCGCCCGGAGGATCCGGCGCAGCGCGCGGCGTTCCAGCGCTACATGGAGCGCGGCGGTGCGTGGATGGGCTTCCACTTCGCCGGCTTCGCGCTCGGCAAGTCGGCGTATCCGGCCGACTGGCCGTGGTACCACGACACCTTCCTCGGCAGCGGCGAATACGCCAGCAACACCTGGCGCCCGACGTCGGCCGTGCTGCGCGTGGAGGACCCGTCGCACCCGGCGATGCGTGGGCTGCCACGGACGTTCCGCACGAACCCGAGCGAGTGGTACCGCTGGCAGAGGGATCTGCGCGCGAACCCGGACATCGACATCCTGCTCGCCGTCGACTCGACGAGCTTCCCGCTCGGCACGGGCCCGAAGCCGCACGAGATCTGGCACTCGGGCTACTACCCGGTGGCGTGGACGAACAGGAAGTACCGCATGGTCTACTTCAACTTCGGCCACAACGACATCGACTACGAGCACAAGTACGACACGACGAACAAGACCCTGTCGTACACGCTCGGTAATCCGGTGCAGGACCGGCTGATCATCGACGCGCTGATGTGGCTGGGGCGCGGGTCGCGAACTCGCCAGTAGGCCGGTTCGCGCCGACGGGTTTCACGCGGAGGAGCGCGGAGGCGCGGAGAAGTGCTCTCGGCGATCAGGGGGTCAGAGTCGTTGATCCGATCAACAACTCTGAACCCTTGAACCTCTTGTAGCCTACTGAACGACGGAGCGCGGATCTTTGACGGCGATCTGACGGAAAGGGCCGGATCGTCACTAGCGCCAACGCCGGTGCTTGCCTGTCCAACGGCAGGGACCCGGATTCGACGGATGCCCCGGACGCGGCCGGATCGCTCCGTGTGGCGGAGAGATCTCTCCACCGGACCCTAAAAAGACTTTGACGTCGTGGGTGGAGAGGCGCGGCGCTCCGGTCCGAGCAGCTCGACGCGGAGAGGAGCCGATCCGGCCCTTTCCGCATGCTCGCCGTTCAGATCCGCGTTCCGTCGTCGAGCCCGGCGATCAAGGGGTCAGAGTCGTTGATCCAATCAAGGGGTCAGAGTCGTTGAAAAAGGCTTGGGGGAGTAGGCGATTTTCAGGGAGTCTGACCCCTTGAAACTCTACGCCAACGGCAACCGATTGACGCGGAGCGCGCGGAGGGCACCTCGAGGTCGCGGAGCGCGGCGCAGCGATCTCTCCACCGGACCCACAAAGACTTTGAGGCGTGGATGGAGAGGAGCGATGCACCCGTGCGGGAGTTCGACCGGGAGAGCAGTCCTCCGCGTCCTCCGCCATGCTCCGCGCTCTCCGCGCCGATCTGTTGCGAGGGTTCAAGGGGTCAGAGTCGTTGATCCGATCAACGACTCTGACCCCTTGATCGGATCAACGACTCTGACCCCCTTCAGTCCACTGCCGCCGAGCCCGAGTCGATCGGCGCGCGTCGGGTCGCGCGGCGGAGGTACCAGGCGCAGATGAGCGCGAAGACGAGGATCACGGCGCCGCCGATCCAGAGACCGCCGCGCTCCTCGACCGGCATCTCGAGCATCGGCCCGAGTGAGACGACCATCCCCCCGGCGATGAGACCGTAGATCAACGCGAGCGCGGCCGACCAGCGGGCGCCGATCCACGCGCCTAACGCCGTCGCGCCGCCCGCCGCGGCGACGATCGCCTGTAGGGCGCGCAGCGCCGGCGGGCTGTCCGACCAGAACACCTCCTTGAACGCGTTCACGGTGAGCAGCACGAAGAGCGCGGTCACGATGATCCGGCCGGCCGAGCGTCGGCCCGCGGGTGTGGTGTTCATGGCGAAGGCGGGGCTGAGCGTCGCACCAGCCAGATGTTCGACGCCGTCTGCGATGCGCCGTAGTACAGCGTCTTCCCGTCCGGCGACACGGTGAGCGAGCCGTTGAGATCGGGCGGATAGGGGAGCGTGCCCGTGAGCGGGCGGCGCTCGCGCGACTCGACGTTCTGCATCACGAGCGAACCCTTCTTCGTGACGTAGACGAGTTCCCGGTCGCCGGGAAGCCACGCCGAGTTGTAGCTGTAGCCGTCGTCGTTCAGGCGCGACGCGCGCCACGTCGCCGTCTCGATCACACCGAGCCCGCTCACCTCGCCCGTGGAATCGAGGACGTAGCCGGAGATCCAGCGGCCGGTCCTCGACCAGAACGACGGGCCGATGTCGCCGCCGGGCACTCTGGTGACGAGAGGACGCGCCGTCTTCGGCGTCACCGGCCACGGCGCGGTCCCGATCACCGCGCCGAGCGGGATCAGGGTAGAGAGTAGACGCTTCCCGTCCGGCGCGAACATCGAGAACACGGCGCCGGGCGGGATGTCGGTGAGCTGCGTGCGGCCGCTGCCGTCCAGGCGGATCGAGTACGCGTCGTACTTGCCGCTCAGGTTCGAGTAAAAGGTGACCGACTGCCCGTCGGGGGTGAAGCGCGGCATCCAGTCGCGCGCCACGTCGTCGGTGAGGCGCGTGAGCCCGGTGCCGTCCGGGTGCATGATGAAGATGTCCTGCTGCCGTTCGAGCTCGTTCGCCAGCGCGATCCACCGGCCGTCCGGCGAGACGTCGGTCGGCACGAGCGACCCGGTGCGGTGCTGCAGCAGCGTCACCGCGCCGATGCGTCCCGTCGCCCGGTCGAATGCGATCGAGGCCGGGTTCACCGACTCGACCTTCGAGCGGAACAGAAGCGCACTCCCGTCGCGCGACGGTTGCGGAAGATCCATCGCGACGTCCACCCCCGACGCGATCGGCTCGGGTCGCCCGGTGGCGCGCCCCGTCGACTCGTCGACGGCGATGCGCCAGAGTCCCATCGTGCCGCCGCGATCGCTCGCGAAATAGAGCGACTTGCCGTCCGGCGCCCACGCTGGCGCGAAGTCGACGTCGGCGTCGTCCGTCACCTTCGCGCGGTCGCTGCCGTCGAGGCGGACCGTCTCGAGGTCTCGCCGTCCGCCCGTGGCCGACCAGAAAGCGATGCGATTCCCCGACGGCGACCAGGCGGGTTGATAGAGCCCTTCGACGCTGCCGGTGGCGATGCGCCGCGGCTCGCCGCCCGCGGCGTCGACGATCCAGAGCAGCCCCTTCGAGTTGACGTTGTACGCCGAGCGAGCCTCCTCCGAGCTGAACACGATCCGCCGGCCGTCGGGCGACCACGCCGGGTTGGAGCCGAAGCTCGTGAGCCGGCGCGGCGACTCCCCCGTCGCGCCCACGACGTAGATCCCCGCGCCGCGCACGGCGTACGCGATCGACTTGCCGTCGGGCGAGTACGCCGGCCACATCTCGTCGACCGTCGAATCGCCGGCGACGAGCACCGGCGTGCGGCCGCCGACGCGCTGCGAGTAGATGTCGAAGCTGCCGCGTGTGTCACTCGCGTACGCGAAGTACTGCGCGTCCGGTGAGAGGCTGGGCGACGTCTCGACTCCCGATGCATCGGTGAGCTGGGTGTACGACGACCACGTCGCCGCGCCCGTCGTGCCGCGCCGTGCCAGCGACCACGCGACGGCCGCGGCGAGAAACGCGACCGCGGCGAGCACGGCGACGTCGGTGGCGCGCGAGCGGCGCGGACGCTCGGCGGACGCCGCACCGGTGCGCGGGCCGGTCGCCGCGGATGCGAGGGCGGCGTCCGTCACCGCGAGCGCCTCGGAGAACTTCTCCGCCGTCGCGAACCGGTCCGCCGGCAGCTTGCTCAGCGCGCGCAGCACGGCGCGCTCCACGCTCGGCGGGATCGTGTCGCGCAGCGCCGTCGGCGCGGTGGGGCGCTCGGTGAGCACCTTGGCGACGATCGCCTGCACCGTCGAGCCGGTGAACGGCGGATCGCCGACGAGCATCTCGTACGTCACGGCGCCGAGCGAGTAGATGTCGCTCCGCGCGTCGATCGTGCGCTCGCCCATCGCCTGCTCGGGAGACATGTACTGCGGCGTGCCGAGCGAGAGCCCCGTCTGCGTGATGCGATGACCGCCCGCCGACTGCACGGCGAGCGCGATGCCGAAGTCGGCGACGAGCGCGTGGCCGCCGTGCAGCAGGATGTTCTCGGGCTTGATGTCGCGGTGGACGATCCCGTGCGAGTGCGCCTCGCCGAGCGCGTCCGCCACCTCGCGCGTGATGCGCAGCGCGTCGTCGAGCGCGAGCTGCCGTTCGCGCGTGAGCCGCTCGCGCAGCGTCTCGCCCTTCACGTACGGCATCACGTAGTACAACAGCCCGTCGGCCTCGCCGCTGTCGAGCAGCGGGAGGATGTGCGGATGCTGCAGCCGCGCCGTGGTGCGGATCTCGGAGAGGAAGCGCTCGCCGCCGAGCGCGGCACCGAGGTCGGGGTGGAGGACCTTGATGGCGACGTCGCGGTCGTGCCGCACGTCGTGCGCGAGGTACACCGTCGCCATCCCGCCCGCGCCGAGCTCGCGCTCGACACGGTAGCGGTCGGCGAGCCGACCGGTGAGGCGGGCGAGGACGTCGGTCATTCGAGTCGCGGAGGGCGCGGGTGCACGGATGTGGGCAACAACCGAGGACTTTGCGCGGTGGCCACCGATACTGCACCGACTACGACGGGAAACGCCAGCCTGAGAGTGTTGCTACGCCTGGCCCGAGGCACGCCACCACTTCGCGATTGAACTCCGGGTGCAACTTTGCCACGTCTGCCCGGTGACCATCCCCGCTTCTCGCGCTGATGAAAGCAGCGCACGATCTCGAGCCTGGTGATCACGGGTGATGGCGGCGACAGCTACGAGGCTGTACGCCGTCCACCGGCTCTGCAAAGCGGGCTACGAGCCGCGAATCGCCGATGCTGCACTGCGGTGTGTCGCCTCGATGCTTCGCGACCGGGGCGTCAATATGGCCAGCGCGGCTGCCACGATGAAGAGCGCGGGCACGTCACCCACCAGGTGCCCTCTCTGTCCAGGCTGCGTGACCGCCAGAACGGCCATCACTCCGGCGTGCGCGACGCTGGACCACACGGCGAACCAGATCAGGCTCAGGCTGGCCAGGGGATCACGTGCGGCCAGGATCAGGAATACGCCGAGCGTGGCGTAGAAGCCGACGATCATCATCTGGTAATCCGAGTGACCGACGTGCCAGGCCCAGCCCGATGGCCAGAACACCATGAGTGGGTAGAGAGCGAGACACGCGATGCCGGCGAAGACCAGCACGACGCGCAGATACCTGAGCCGATCGGCCGTGATCAAAGCGAGCTCCTCCTGGGGTTGGCCAACGTAGAAGTCATCCCGCTCTGGACGACTGTGTCACCCGTCTCCCGGCAGTGAGGCGCGATGGAGGCAGCCGCACGGCACCGCTACCCGAGCCCCTCACAGTCGAATACGTAGCCAACGCCGAGCGGCATATGCAACCAGGACGAGCAGAAAGGTCTCGCCTCCGAATTGAAGCAGGCCATGACCCGCCGTCGGCACGAAGCGCCCGATCTCGCTCTTCACGTGATACTCGCGCGCAGCCGCGGGAGGGCCCAGCCACAGAAATGCGGCGCCTGTGATCACGGACGCCGACAGGGTGATCCAGGCAATGCGAGAGATGATCTGCACGAATGGGCGGACGGCCGCGCCGATCTCGTTCATGGATCGTCTGCGCGTACGTTCGAGCCGCGCCAGAAGTAGCGGTGAACGTCGGCAGCGAACGATTTCCAGTTCATCGCGACATGAATGCCGATCAGAAGCAGCGTGAAGTTGAGCGTCTGGTTGTGGAGCGCACGCCACGCCCGATCATTGATCGTGGAAACGCCGATGGCTGGAAGCGCGACGTTCGAGATGACGCTGCCGGAAACGACCTCGATGACGACGAGGATGAACAGCAGCCAATTGAGAACGTAGTTGGCCCGTGCTCGTCCACTCGGCTGCGTCGCGAATCGAGCGGTGGCCGCGTGGATCCACGACCAGGACAAGACGAGATGGACGAGCAGCGGAAGACCGAGCGCGATACCGAGCCATTCGTGGAGCGGCAGCCCGGTCAGGCGCGGGGAGAACAGCAACAAGAGCACGAGCAGCAACGCGACGTCGATGTAGATCGCGGCGGCACGGCGGAATCGCGATGAAGACCGGATCAAGCGGTCACCCCGGCGAGGGTCTGCCGGTGGTACGTCCCACCGCGGGAACGCGTTTCAACCGTTGCGCTGCATGCGCGCTCGGCCCCACGCGACGAACGCGGCGAGGGATCCGAGCACGAGGTTGATCGCGATCTCCCTCGTCTCGCCGCGCACGAGGTGGAAGGGGATCGCGAGCGCCATCATGACCGCCAGCCCCGCTGCGGCGAGCGGGGTGAGGATCGGTCTAACGCGCGTCGCCGCCGGGAGCAGCAGACCGAGCGCGCCCGCCAGCTCCACGACGCCGATGAATCGCACGAGCGGCACGGGAAGGCTGGCCACCCACGGCGCTCGCGCGATCGCGACGGCGATCGGCTCGGCCGCGTGGGTGTAGCCGACCAGCAGAAACGCGGCGGCGAGGAGCACCTGCACGAGCCACAGCGTGACGTGGAGCGTGCGCGATGGGCGGCTGGTGGCCGCGGCGGACGGCAGCGTGATCGATTCGGACGGCATGGCCGGTCTCCCGAGTGGAAGGTGAGCGGTGCGGTTGACCTCGCGGCGTCCGTCCTCGAGCTGGCGGACGCCCTGTCGTGGTTCCTGCCCACAGGCTACCATCGTTCGACTTTCCGGCACTAGCCGCCGACATCAGGACACACCGTTCCATTTCTGGAACGACGAGGAGCCGCCGATGCTCGACCTCACCGATCTCCGGATCTTCGCGCGGATCGCCGACGCCGGGAGCGTCTCTGGCGCGGCCCGGGCGCTCGGGATGCCCAAGTCGTCGGTGAGCCGATCGCTCGTGCGGATCGAAAGCGTGGTGGGGGCGACGCTGATCCAGCGGTCGACCCGCCGCCTGGCGCTCACCGACGCGGGCCTCCTGCTCCAGCGCCACGCGCGTCGCATCCTCGACGACGTCGGCGAGGCCGAGGACGCGATCGCCGGGTTCGTCGGCGTCCCGCGCGGGACGCTCAGGGTGAGCGCGCCACCGTCGTTCGCCGCCGGCCCGCTCGCTCCGATGCTCCCCGCCTTTCTCGCCCGCTGGCCCGACGTGCGCGTCGTGCTCGGCTTCGACAACCAGCCGATCGTGCAGCTTCCCGACGACGTCGACGTGGCGATCCGCGCGGGATCGCTCCCCGACTCCGACCTCATCGCGCGGCGGCTCACGAGCACCGAGCTGATCGCCTGCGCGAGCCCGGAGTATCTGGCGACGCACGGAACGCCCGCCTCGGTGGACGAGCTGCGCGCGCATCGGCTCGTCACCCTGTTCGACCGCCGCGCGATCTGGCGGTTCCGCACGGCCGCCGGCAGCGTAGAGGAGCTCGAGGCGGAGCCGGGCCTGGTGGTGCCCGAGCACGACATCGCCCGCACGGTGATGCTCGGCGGCGCGGGGATCGGGCGGCTGCCGGAGTACCACGCGCGCGAGGCGATCGCGAGCCGCACGCTCGTCCGCGTGCTCCCCGGCCACGTAGGCGAGCGGGTCGACGTGCATGCGCTCTATCCGCGGCACCGGAGCCTCTCGGCGAAGGTGCGCGTGTTCGTCGATGCGCTCGCGGCGCACCTGACGGCACCGGATGTCGATCCCGCGACGATTCGTTCGACGTACTCGTAGAGCGCGTCACACGGCGCACGACAGGAACCGAACAGGGAGCCGATCATGAACCGCTACGCTTCAGTCGCACTCGTCGCTCCGGCCATCGTCACCCTCGGGGCCTCCCCGATCGCCCGCGCACAGCAACCGGCCGCTCCGGACTCGAGCGGCTACGTCGCCGCCAACGGCGTGAACTACTGGTTCGAGGTGCACGGCAAGGGCGAGCCGCTGCTGCTGCTCCACGGCGGGCTGTTCTCGACCGGCATGTTCGGTCCCACGCTCACGAAGCTCGCCGCGAGCCGCCGAGTGATCGGCGTCGACCTGCACGGGCACGGCCATACCGCGCTCGGCGCGCGCCAGAAGATCGACCTCGTCGACATCGGTCGCGACCTCGCCGTCGTCGTGGAGAAGCTCGGCCTGCGCCAGGTGGACGTCGTGGGCTATTCGTTCGGCGGCGGCGCGGCGCTGCAGCTCGCCTTCCAGCATCCGGAGCTGGTGCGCCGGCTGGTCGTCGTGTCGGCGCCGTACGCGCAGAACGGCTTCTTCGCCGAGATGCTGCCGCAGCAGGCCGCGGTGAGCGGGAAGATGGCCGACGCGATGAAGGCGACGCCGATGTACACCTCGTATGCGGCGATCGCGCCCAAGCCGCAGGAATTCCCGAAGCTGCTCGATGCGATGGGTGCGCTCATGCGCCAGCCGTACGACTGGTCGGCCAGCGTGAAGCAGCTCTCGATGCCGGTGATGCTGGTGTACGGCGACGCGGACATGATCCGCCCCGAGCACATCGTGTCGTTCTACCAGCTGCTCGGCGGCGGGCAACGCGACGCCGGCTGGACGCGCGAGCACATGTCGAGGAACCGGCTCGCGATCCTGCCGAACGTGACGCACTACGAGATGGGCACCACGCCGGCCCTGGCCAGTACGGTGCTGTCGTTCCTCGACACGCCGAGCGACGCGAAGGCGGCAGCCCCGCCGCCGCGTCAGTGAGCGACGTCGATCACGGTGCGCGGGCAGCGATCGTCCAGCACGCCGCGACGAAGCGAACCTCCGCGCCGTGCACGTAGGGCTCGAACGCGGCGCGGACCGTCTCGACGACGCACGTGCGGGTTCGCTCGTCGGC
>Ga0207643_10001524_pt1 | contig 13229 bp, 10 predicted proteins | sample KBSMisM62_FD_184313 | JGI IMG/M metagenome (GOLD analysis project Ga0207643, IMG submission 184313) | Miscanthus rhizosphere microbial communities from Kellogg Biological Station, Michigan, USA - KBS Miscanthus M6-2 (SPAdes) (version 2) | ecosystem: Host-associated > Plants > Roots >...
TCTTTTCCACACGCTCATCTTACTCAGGTCGTTGGCTGGCCGGCGGGCAATTCCAAATTATGGAACGGCGTGTTAGCATTTGGAACAGTGCGCCCAGCGGTCGGCGTCGACGACCGCTGCGGCGTGACGGGGATTCTTCGCATGCGTTGGGTTCGCTTCAACCGAACGGCGGAACCGCCGGCGCTGGCTCGGCTCGGTATCGTGCTGAACGGCGCGGCTGTCGGCGATCTGCGCGCCGGATATGCGTCGATGCTGCACGCGCAGGGCGATCAGCACGCACGCGACATCGCCGCGTTGCGCATCCCGCGCGCGATTGCGGCGCTGCTCGCATTGGGCGCGGGCGGCGCGCGCGTCGTGACCGACGTCGCAAGCTGGCTCGCGGAGCGCCTCTCATCGGAGCCCGCTGCGCGGGGCCTGGACGGCGAGCCGCTGTTCACGACACTCGCCGAATGCCGGCTGCACGCGCCGCTGCGGCTTACCAATCTGATCGTCACCCACGGCAACTTCGCGCCGTCGGGCGTCCCGTCCTTTTCGATGAAACCGTCGGGTGCCGTGGTCGGACCCGCGCGTGACATCACGTGTCCGGCTCACGTCGACGCGGTGCGCTGCGGCACCGGCATTGCCGTCGTCATCGGCGCGACTTGCAAAGGCGTTACCGAGGAGCGTGCTGCCGACGTGATCGCCGGATACATGGTGATGACCGCGGTGGCGGTCGATCACCGCGAGCCGGGCAGCGAATCGGTGTTCGAGGCGGGCATGTACGAATCCTTCGCACCGAGCGGCCCTTGGCTGGTGACGAAGGACGAAGTGGCACGTCTTGCCGACCTGCGCATCGAGATGCGCGTCAACGGCGCCGTGCGCCAGCAATTGCTTGCCGGCGAAATGAGGTGGTCGGCCAACCGGCTGGTGTCGGTGCTGTCGCGGATGACGCTGCAAGCCGGCGACGTCATCTTCACCGGCGGTGTGGATCCCTGGGCGGCGAGCGCCGTCGTGCGTGTGGGTGACGTCGTCGAGGGCTCCGTCGATGGTCTCGGCGCCATTCGCAATCGCGTGGTGCATTAGGGCGCGTTCACGTTGGCAGCCATACTGTGAAGAGACGCCGATGGAGCCCGCACATCGTTGCGCGGGCAACGACGACAGGACACGCAAAATGATTACAAGCCCACGACGCGTACTTGGAATTCTGGGACTGCTGCTTGCGCTCGTGCCGTGTGCGCCCCGTGCGCTCGCGCAGACGGCACCGGCCGACAATGCGGCGGTGTGGCAGGCGCTGAATCGCATGCCGGCGGCGGAACGCCGGGCGGTGCTCGAACGGGAGGCGCGTCGCGAAGGCACGCTGGTCTTGTACGGCGCAACGGGGCTCGACCGTGCGCAGTTCTGGATCGGTGAGTTCAACAAGCGCTACCCGGACATCAAGGTCGAGTTCGTCCGGCTGCAGGCGACCGAGCTCTACCAGAAGGTGGCCGCCGAGCGGCGCACCGGCCAGTTACGGGCGGACCTCGTCATCACGACGATCACGTATCTCGACCTGTTGAAGGAGGCCGGTGCGTTCGCGCCGTACGAAACCAGTCACTGGGCCGACTTCGATCCGCGCTTTCGGATGGGCAGCTTCGCGAACGGCTGGACTGCCGTCGTCTACGAGATTTTTCCGCACGCGATCGCGTGGCGCACGGATCGAGTTCGCGAGGCCGATGCGCCGCGGACCGTTGCGCAGCTGACCGACGCGAAGTGGCGTGGGCGCCTCGGGACGACGAGTCACCTCGAGGACTTCCTGAATGGCGTGCTCACGAAGGTTGGCGAGGACAAGGGCATGGGGCTGATCAAGTCGCTCGCCGCGCAACACAGTCGCCTTTACCAGAGCCACGCTGCGTTGTCCGATGCGCTTGCTGCCGGTGAAGTCGACGTCGCGTGGGGGCTGATCGCGGCGCGGCCCATCGAGCTGATGAGCAAAGGCGCGCCGGTCGCCTATGCGCTGAGCGAACCGCAGTTTGCCGAAGGCAATACGCTGTCCATCGGCCACGATACGACGCGTCCTCATGCGGCCGCGCTGTTCATGGACGTCATGTTGTCACCGGACGTGCTGGAGGCATCCGACCGCTGGCAGCCGGGCCGGATATTCGGCAACACGAAGGGCAAGTTCTCGATTCCGCGGGAGCGCACGACCGACCTGTACATCTTTCCGGTGTTGTCTCAGGCGCGCTACAAGTCGCTCAATCGCCTCGCCGAAGAGCTGTTCGTCCGCTGACGAAAGGTCCGATGAGCCAACGCGTCGAAATCAGGCCGCTGTCGCGCGCGATTGGGGCCGAGATTGGTGGGGTCGATGCCGCTGCGGCAGTCGATGACGCGGCGTTCGCCGGGATCCATGCGGCATGGCTTGCGCATCATGTGCTGCTGTTACGCGATCAACACCTGACCGACGCCGCGCTGGTGCAATTCACGTCCCGGTTCGGCGAGCTCGAAACGGCGCCGCTCTTCCAGGGCCGGCGCTTCGTGGAAGAGCACCCCGAAGTGATGATCATTTCCAACGTGACCATCGACGGGCGCGAGATCGGCAGTCTCGGCAATTACGAAGCGTTCTGGCACACCGATCTCAACTTCGTCGATGAGCCGCCCGGCGCGAGCTGCCTGTACGCACACGAGGTCCCGGCCGAGGGGGGCAACACAGGCTTCGCCAACATGGAAGCGGCGTTCGCAACGCTGCCGGCTGAGCTCGCCGCCAACGTCGCCGGCCGTCGCATTCAGCACGACGCGCGTTTCAACAGCGCCGGATATCTGCGCGAAGTGCGCGTGCCGGACACGTTGCACCCGATCGTGCGCACGCATCCCGACACCGGCCGCAAATCGCTCTATCTCGGACGCCGGGCGAACGCGTCGATCGAAGGGCTTGCCGCGGACGAGTCCGACGCATTGCTCGATGCGCTATGGGCTCACGCGACCTCCGACCCGTTCACCTGGCACCATCACTGGCGTGCCGGCGATTTGCTAATCTGGGACAATCGCTGCACGCTGCACCGGCGCGATTCCTTTGAGAGCTCTGCGCGGCGGATCATGCACCGCACGCAGACGCGCGGTACCCGGCCCTTCTGAGCGACAGGAATCGACATGAATCTTTCCTCCTGGGTTCGAACGTCCACTGCCGTCGTCGCGTTTGCGCTGACCGGTGGTGCCGCAATCGGCCAGACGGCGCCGACGGACACGGCAGCCGCGATGTCCTTTCTCGCGACGCTGCCGGCCGACCAGCGCCTCGCGGTGATGGAGCGGGAGGCGAAACGCGAGGGCGGCTTCACTATCTACGGCGCGCTCGGCATCGATCGCGCGCAGATCCTGAACAAGATATTCAACGATCGCTACCCGGACGTGAAAGTGAATTTCGTCCGGCTGACCGAGGCCGAGCTAGCGGACAAGGTGCTGCTCGAAAGCCGCACGGGCCGCGTCAATTCGGATCTCGCGCTGTCGACGGTCGCGTGGATGGGCTTGCTTGCACCGGCGCTCGCACCGTACGAAACGACGACGTGGGCAGATTTCGATCCCCGCTTTCGGTTGGGAAGTGTCAAGGACGGCTGGACGGCAATCGTGTACGAATCGCTGCCCACCACGATCGCATGGCGGACGGACCGGGTGAAGCGCGACGACGCGCCCAAGACGCTGCAGCAGGTTGCCGATCCGAAATGGGCGGGGCACATCGGAACGACCAGCCATCTCGAGAACATGATGAACGGCCTGATCGGCGCGCTGGGCGAGCCGCAGGCGATGAGCCTGCTGCAGAAGCTCTCCGCGAACCGTCCGCGACTGTACAGCTCGACGGCTGCGCTGTCGCAGGGTATCGCCGCGGGCGAAATCGACGTCGCGTTCGATTTCAGCGCGCACCGGCCGACGCTGCTGAAGAAGCAGGGCGCGCCGATCGACTTCGTGCTCGGCGAGCCGTTGTTCGCAACCGGCATCACGTTCTCGGTCGTCAAGGCGGCGAAGAATCCGTACGGTGCCGCGCTTTACATGGACTATCTGACGCAGGCGCGTCAACAGGAGCTGCTCGACAAGGCTGAAGGCGGGCGGCTGTTCGGCAACACCAAGGGCACGTACGACCTCAAACTCGCGGACTACCCGAAGCTGCGCGCCTATCTGCCGATTTCGCCCGAGCGCTTCAAGGAATTGAACCGCATCGCCGAAGACCTCTTCATCCGCAAATGACATGAATCTCGCGACGTATTACCAGGACGGTCCGCGCGTCGGCGTTGCCGACGGCGGAATGATGTGGGACCTGCGCCGCGTGATGGCGCTGTTCCTGTTCGAAGTCGAGCGCAACGTTCGCGCGCCAACCATCGCCGCGGCGCTGGTGCCGGACGACATGGCGCTGTTCGTGCGGATCAACCACGGCGGTCTCGCGCAGTTTCGCGACGCGCTCGCGTGGGCTGCGGAGAACCGCGAATCGTTACGCGGCAGCGTGGGCACGTCGCAACCGATCGCGACGCCGCTCGACGACGTGCGCCTGTTGCCGCCGATCGTGCAGCCCAGCAAGGTGATCTGTGTGGGCAACTCGTATGCGGATTATCTCGTCGATCAGAAGCTGCCGAAGGACGAGTGGCCCAAGGACGTCAAGATCTCGTTCCTCAAATCGCCGACGGCGCTTATCGGCCACCGCGAGCCGATCCGTTTTCCGCCGGACTCGACCGAATGGGATTACGAGAACGAGCTCACGATCGTCGTGGGTCGCACGTGCCAGGATGTGTCCCAGCGTGATGCCGACCGCTACATCTTCGGTTACACGATTCTGAACGATGCGTGCATCCGCGACGTTCCGAAGTGGTCGGGTCGCTACGACAGCCCGCGCGGCAAGGCGTGCGACACGTTCGCGCCGTGCGGACCGTGGATCGTCCCGACGGAAGACCTCGGCGCCGATCCCAATGACCTGTCGCTGAGGACGTGGGTCGACGACGAGTTGCGGCAGGATGTCCGGACGTCGGGCCTGATGTGGCCCGTGCAGCGCATCCTGGCGTTCGTGTCGCGCTACATCACGCTCGCACCCGGTGACGTCATCTCGACGGGCAGTGGCGGTGGCAACGCGCTGACGGGCCCGGGCGACTGGATGCGGCCCGGGCAGACCGTCCGCTGCGAGGCACAGGGGATCGGAACGCTGGCCAACCCGGTTGCATCGCGTCAATGGCGATCGGAGATTCCGCCGCTGCCTCCCGTCTGATCTCGATGGTGCAACGGACACGGTTGGCCGCTGCGCGCAGATTCGAGCCGGCGAGTCGCCGGATGTCGTGATGGCCCTATCCGAGCTTGCATGGCCGGGCGCGTCACGCCGCGAATGGCACGCGCCTTCCGCCGATACGTGGTTGCTCGGTGCGCTCGTGCTGGTGGTCGGCTGGCTGATCGTGCCGCCGCTCGCGATCCTGGGGTATGGCAGCGTCACCGACACGCCGCCCGCCGTGGCGCCGCACTTCACGCTCGACACGCTGCACTACGCGTATGCGCGGCCGAGAATCTGGTCCGCGTTGTGGCGTTCGGCGGTGTACGCGGCGTCGACGGCCAGTCTGGTGCTCGTCATCGGCGGATTTCTTGCCTGGCTGATCGAGCGGACGGATTCGCGGCTTCGTTCGTTCGTCGACCTGTTCACGCTGGCGCCGATCCTGATGCCTTCGGTGCTGCTGATCAGCGGCTGGATCCTGCTGCTCGGCCCGAAGAGCGGCATGCTCAACCTGATCGCCCGCGACTGGTTCGGTCACGCGGCACCGGTGCTCGACATCTACTCGTTCTGGGGCATGGTCTGGGTGGGAACGCTGCAGGAACTGCCGCTTGCGTTCCTGTGGCTGTGGCCTGCGTTCCGCGCGATGAATCCCGATCTCGAGGAAGCGGCGCACGTCGCCGGCGCCGGCTTCTTCACGACGCTGCGCCGGATCACGTTGCCCATCCTGCGGCCGACGATCGTCGGCGCGTGGATCATCTTCTTCATCTACTCGCTCGGCGCGCTGTCGGTGCCGCTTCTGATCGGTTTGCCGGCGAAGATTTTCCTGTACTCGACCGAAATCTATCTCGCGTATCGGCGTGTACCTTCCGATCTGAACATCGCCAGCGCGTACAGCCTGCTGTTCCTGCTGGTCACGGTGTTCAGCATCTGGGCCTATCGGCGCGCGACGGGCGACGCGTCGCGGTTCGTCACCGTCACGGGCAAGGCCTATCGCCCGCGGCTCATTCGCCTCGGACGCTGGCAGCTCGCGAGCACTGCGCTTGGCGTCGTGCTGCTGCTGCTGATCGCGGGCTTGCCGATGTTCGTGCTGATATGGAATGCGTTCCTGCCTTATCCGCAGGCGCCCTCGATTGCCAGCATCCAGTTGCTGACGGGCAAGAATTTCGCGGCCGCGCTCGACTACGAGCCGGCCAAGCGCGCCGTCGCGAACAGCCTGCTGCTCGGGTTGTTCGCGGGGCTCATCGCGACCGCGCTGGGCGCGCTGATCGCATGGCTCAGCCTGCGGATGAAGCGCGCGCGTGGCTGGATTGCGCTGCTCGACCAGCTCGCGACGGCGCCGCTCGCAATCCCGGGGATGATCTTCGGTGTCGGTCTTGCGTGGCTCTACCTCGTGCTCCCGGTGCCCGTGTACGGCACGCGCTGGATTCTGCTGTTCGCGTACGTGGCAATCCATCTGCCGTTCGCCGTCCGGATATGCATGTCGGGGCTGTCGCAACTGCATCCGGAGCTCGAAGAGGCCGGTGCCGTCGCCGGCGCCGGATGGCTGACGCGAATCACGCGGATCGTGCTTCGCCTGGCGGCGCCGAGCCTCGTTGCGTCGGTGCTCTATGTCGCGTTGCGCGCGTTCCGCGAATATGCGGCATCGATCTTCCTGACGGCGCCGGGCACCGAGGTGTTCGCGGTGCTCGTGCTCGACATGTGGGAAGGCGGCAACTCCAACATCCTGTCGGCGTACGTCACGATGGTGATGGCGGTGATATCCGTCGTCGCCATCGCATTCGGCAGGATCGGAAGGCGGCTCGGAGTGCACGCGTGATCAGCGTTCGTCATCTGACCAAGCGCTTCGAAGCGGGCAGCGAGCGCGTCCACGCGCTCGACGACGTCGGGTTCGACGTCGAGAGTCATCAGTTCTTCACGCTGCTGGGCCCGAGCGGCTGCGGCAAGAGCACGATCCTGCGTTGCGTTGCGGGACTCGAAACACCGGATGCCGGCGAGATCGATATCGGTGGCCGGACCGTTTTCTCCTCCGTGCGGCGCATCAACAGCCCCCCGAACCGGCGCCGGATCGGCATGGTGTTCCAGAGTTACGCGATCTGGCCGCACATGACGGTCGCGCAGAACGTCTCGTTCCCGCTCGAAGTGCAGCGCAGGCCGGACGTGCGGACGCGGACGATGGCCGCGCTCGACGTGGTCGGTCTCGCGGCGCTCGCCGATCGCTACGCGTCGCGATTGAGTGGAGGCCAGCAGCAGCGCGTGGCGTTTGCGCGCGCCGTGGTCGGCGAGCCGGAAGTGCTGTTGCTCGACGAGCCGCTGTCGAACCTCGACGCCGCGCTGCGCGAGCAGATGTGCGCTGAGTTGCGGAAGCTGCACGAACGGCTGCAGCTCACGACGCTGTACGTCACGCACGACCAGGGTGAGGCGCTGTCGATGTCGGATCGAATCGCCGTGATGCGCGAGGGCAGGTTCGTCGAGGTCGCCACGCCCGAGTTGCTGTGGAATGCGCCGCGCACTGTCTTCGCCGCGCAGTTTCTCGGCGGCGCGAATATCCTGACCGGCGACGCGACGCCGGTCCCCGGCGGATCGGTTGTCTCGACCGTCATCGGCGCCTTGCGCTCGACGCGCACGGCGAGCGGACCGGTATCGGTGTTTATCCGACCGGAGAACGTATCGCTCGCGGCCGTGGGCGAGGGCGCGAACCGTTTCGAGTGCACGGTCGTCGCCCAGCGCTTCCAGGGCGACAAGCGCGACCTCGAGCTTCAACCGAAGAGCGGCGGTCAGGTGCTGCGCTGCAAGGCCCAAACGGGCGTGCTGCCGAAGGATCGCACCGTTGCGATCTATATCCTGCCGGCCGACGTGGAAGTGTTGAGCCAGGACGCGAGCGAGGCCGCTGTGGCCCCGCGACCCGCTCGACCATGAACGGCGCGGATTCCGCGATGCGACGCCTCGACCCTTCGGAACTCGCCGCGTGGCAGTCGATCCCGTCGGCTGTGCTCAGCGACGAACGGGAGCATCGGGGCGTGCTCGCGGGTGTGCGGCCGCTGTTCGCCGGCCGTCACTTCGCGGCACAGGCACTGACGATCGAAGTCGGTGCCGTTACCGACGGTGCTCCCCGCGATGCGCTTGCGCTCGCATGGCCCGGTGCGTGCATCGTCATCGACGCGCGCGCGACACCAGACGCGGCGGTGTGGGGCGGGAACCTCATCCGGATTGCGCACGCGCGTGGTGTCGCGGCCGTGGTCGTCGACGGCTGCGTGCGCGACGTCGTCGACCTGCGCGATAGCGGAATTGCCGTGTGCAGCCAGGGAGTGACGCCGCGCGGGCCGACGTGGGGCGGGCGTATCGGCGGCGTTATCCACTGCGGCGGCGTGGAGATCAAGCCGGGCGACCTGATCGTCGGCGACGACGACGGTGTGATGGCCGTGCCGCTCGACGACGTGAACGAAGACCTGCTGGCGCGCTGCCGAAGGCGAGTGATGCGCGAAGCGCAAGGAGCGAGCGAATGACGGATACGGATGCCAGTGCCGCGTGGTGCAGCGATGCGCTGGCCGAACTGCTGCGCAACCTCGACATCGGGTTCATTGCACTGAGCCCGGGGTCGAGCTTCCGGGGATTGCACGAGAGTCTTGTCAACCTGCTCGGCAATCGCGATCCCGAGATGCTGCTGTGCCTTCACGAGGAGCATGCAGTCGCGATCGCCCATGGCTGGGCCAAGGTCACCGGCAAGCCGATGGGCGTGCTCGTTCATGCGAATGTCGGCCTGATGCACGCGACGATGGCGATCTACAACGCGTTCTGCGATCGCGTGCCGATGCTGGTGATGGGCGGCGTCGCCCCGATGGATGCGGGCCGGCGCATATCGCCCGCGCACTGGTATCACAGCGTGCTCGACCAGGGCGCGCTCGTGCGCGACTACGTCAAGTGGGACGACCAGCCGTTCTCGCTGCGGGGCACGCTCGAAGCGCTGCTGCGCGCCAACCAGTTGACGCGCACGGTGCCCATGGCACCGTGCTACGTCTCGATCGACCAGCGAATGCAGGAGGATCCGCTCCCGGACCAGCTGGTCGCGCGCGACGTCGCCCGCTACGCGCCTGCAGTGCCATTTCGACCCGACGGCGATGCCGTGCGTCGCGCTGCGCAAATGCTCGTCGGCGCTGCGACCCCGGTGATCCTGGCGGGGCGCGTTTCTCGCGACGAGACCGCATGGACCGCGCGCGTCGCGCTCGCCGAAGCGCTGGGCGCCGACGTGATCACCGACATGAAGGTCGCCGCGGCGTTTCCGACCGATCATCCGCTGCATCCAGGCGATCCGATGCTCGTGTTCGCCGACGAGAAAAGCCTTGCGGCGATTCGCGGCGCCGACGTCATCGTGAGCCTCGACTGGGTCGACATGGTCAACCTGTTCGCGCGCGTGTGGCCCGACGGGTCCGTGCCATCGAAGGTCATCCAGATCTCGGCGGACCGCCTCGTGCACAAGGGCTGGACGCGCGATCACATGGGCTTGCCGGCCGTCGATCTCGACATCCTCGCCGAGCCCTGCGCGACCGTGCCGTTGCTGGTCGACGAGATCCATAAGCTCGGCGACCACGGTCTGGCCGAGCGGGCCGCGGCACGGATTGCAAAGCGGCGCGGCGAGACGCGGTCACGGCAACCGAAGCGCGCGGTGCACGCGGGCGCCGACGACATCGCACTGTGGGACATGGGCGTGTGCCTCGATGCCGCCCGGGGAAAGCGCGCGATGACGCTCATTCGCGCGCCGCTCGGTTGGCACGCCGGCGCGCTGGCGTTTCGCCATCCGCTGGACTACCTGGGTTACGACGGATCGGGCGGGATCGGCTCCGGTCCAGGCCACGCCGTCGGAGCGGCACTGGCACTGAAGGGTACCGGACGCCTGCCGGTGGCGCTGGTGGGCGACGGCGATTTCCTCATGGGCGTCACGGCGCTCTGGACGGCGGTCCATCATCGGATACCGGCGCTCGTGATGATTGCGAACAACACGTCCTATTTCGTCGACGAGGAGCACCAGCGGACCGTGTCGCGCCAGCGGGGTCGCAAGCTCGAAAACGCGTGGATCGGCCAGCGCCTCGAAGACCCTCCGATCGATCTTCCGGCGATGGCGCGCGCGCAAGGGTGCTCGGTCGAGCGCGTCGAGCGGCGCTCCGACCTGACGGCCGCTATCGAGCGCGGAATTGCCGCCGTCGATGCAGGCGCGTGTCACGTGATCGACGTGAAGATCCTGCCCGATTACACGGGTCTTCTCGGATGATGGAGAGCACCATGCAATCGCATTCGCCGTCCAATCGCAGTGGGCCCATCGACCTGCGCCCGATCGCGCCGCAGATCGGTGTCGAGCTCGTCGGTGCGGATCTCGCGCGGCCGATCGACGCCGACACGTTTGCCGCACTGCGCGCCGCGTGGGTCCAGCACACGATCCTGCTGGTGCGAGGACAGGAGCATCTTCGGCCCGAGGATCTCATCGCGTTCGCCCGCCGTTTTGGTGACCTCGACGAGCACGATCAGCCGCAATACTGTCTCGCCGGCTATCCCGAGATCGCGCTGGTGTCGAACGTCAAGGAGGGCGACCGCTATGTCGGCGCGCCGAAGGCGGGCCGCCAGTGGCACAGCGATGCGCAGTATCTGCGTCGACCGCCGTCGGCGTCGCTGCTCTGGGCGAAGGAGATTCCGCCCACTGACGGCAACACATGCTTCGCCAACATGGTTGCCGCGTATCGCGAGCTCGATCCGGCGCTCCGGCAGCGGATCGCGCCGCTTGCGATCAACTTCAGCCGCGTCCGCGCGTATGCCCTCTACCATCCCGAGCGGCCGCCGCTGTCGGATGACGAAAAGGCCCGCCTGCCCGACGTCCGGCACCCGATCGTCCGCACGCATCCTGAAACCGGCGAGCGCGCACTCTACATCGGAGGCGAGCAGCACGGCGGCACCGTCGTGGGAATCCCGGAACCCGAAGGCAACGCGTTGATGCGCGAGCTCCGCGATTTCGCCACGCAACCCAGGTTCTCGTACGAGCACCGCTGGCGCGTCGGCGATCTCATCGTCTGGGACAACCGCAGCACGATGCACTGCGCGCTGCCGTTCGACGAAGAGCATTACCGGCGGATGATGTACCGCCTTCAGGTTGCCGGCAACGAACCGCATTGAGGTGAACATGAAGATCAAGAAAGCGAGTCCCGGTCTCGATCAGCGCAACCGTCTCGGGTCCATTCTCGGCGAGGGCTTCGTCGTGGAGGATTTCGATGCCGCGTGCCCGCTCGCCGAGCAGGTTGGTGATGCGGACGTGCTGCTGGTGCGTGACCTTCCGATCACGCGCGAAGTGATCGATGCGGCGTCAAAGGTCCGCTTGATCCAGCGGCCGGGCGACCACCTGCCGCGGGTCATCGACCTCGCACATGCACGAAGCAAGGGCATTCCCGTGTCGCGTTTTCCGTCGAAGGTTCAGGGCTCGCCGGCGCGTGATGTCGCCGAGCACGCGTTCTACCTTTTGCTTGCGCTGGCCAAGCAGCAATGGCTCGCGCGGGCGAGTGTGAAGGCGCGCAAGGCCGGATTGCCGAAGACGATGTCCGTGCACGGCAAGACGCTCGGGCTCGTCGGACTGGGAAACACGGGCGAAGCGCTCGCGCGGCTGGCAGTACCGTTCGGCCTGCGGGTCGTGGCCGTCAAGCGATCGGCCGACGATGCGCTCGCACGCGAACTGGGGCTGACGTGGCTCGGCACGATGGATCGCTTGCCCGAACTTCTCGCGGAGTCGGATTTCGTCTCGCTGCATCTGCCGCAGACACCCGAGACGGTCGACTTCATCGGTCGCGATGAATTGTCGCGGATGAAGAGTGGCGCGTTCCTGATCAACATCTCGCGCGCGCCGATGGTGAACCGCGCGGCGCTGGCAGAGGCGCTGCAATCGGGGCATCTGGGCGGCGCGGGTCTCGATGTCTGGTGGCAGGAACCCGCCGATCCGGCTGACCCGCTGCTTGCGTTGCGCAATGTCGTGCTGACGCCGCACATCGCCGCTGATACGACGGAATCGGAAACGAGGCTCGCCGAACTGACGGCGGAGAACGTGCGGCGCATCGCGCGTGGCGAAGCGCCGCGCTACGTCGTCGGCGTCGACGTCGACGAAGGGAAGTGACACGATGACCATCTCCGGCGGCGGGCGAACCGGCGGCGAAGTGCTCGCGGACGCGCTGCTGCTCCACGGCGTCGACATGGCATTCGCGGTTTGCGGCGAAAGCTTCCTGCCATTGCTCGATGCGCTGCTCGATCGCCCGCAACTGCGCCTGATCAGCTGCCGGCACGAAGCGGGCGCCGCCGTGATGGCCGAAGCGAGCGCCAAGTTGACCGGCCGGCCCGGCGTGTGCCTGGTGTCGCGGGGCCCGGGCGCATGCCACGCGACAATTGGCCTGCACACGGCCTTCCAGGATGCGACGCCGCTCTTGCTGCTGGTCGGCCAGGTGCCGCGGTCGTATCTCGAGCGGGAAGCGCAGCAGGAAATCGAATATCGCACGATGTTCGGCCCGCTCGCGAAATGGGTGGCGGAGATCAACCAGGTCGAACGCATTCCGGAACTCGTGCATCGCGCGTTTCGCGTTGCTGCATCGGGTCGTCCTGGACCCGTCGTGCTGGTGCTGCCGGAAGACATGCTCGAGGATCGAACGGCTGCCGCCGATTGCCCGCCCGCGCCGCTCGCGCGCGCTCATCCAGGCCGCGAAGAGCTCGCCGCGGTGCGTAATCTTCTTGACAACGCCGAGCGGCCGATCGTGATCGTCGGCGGGGCGCCGTGGTCCGACGCGGCGTGCGATGCAATCGTCCGCTTCGCCGCGGCGAACGACCTCCCCGTGTGCTGCAGCTACCGCCGCCTCGACCTCTTCCCCTCGCGGCATGACTCGTTTGTGGGGGAGCTCGCCGTTTCGTCGAACCCGGCGCTCCTGCGACGGGTGCGCGAAGCCGACGTCGTCGTCGCCATCGGAACGCGGCTGTCGGAACCGACGACGCAGGATTACACGCTGATGAGCGTGCCGGTGCCACGGCA
>Ga0207643_10001530_pt1 | contig 13204 bp, 9 predicted proteins | sample KBSMisM62_FD_184313 | JGI IMG/M metagenome (GOLD analysis project Ga0207643, IMG submission 184313) | Miscanthus rhizosphere microbial communities from Kellogg Biological Station, Michigan, USA - KBS Miscanthus M6-2 (SPAdes) (version 2) | ecosystem: Host-associated > Plants > Roots > Rhizosphere...
GCCGACGACGATGAACGCATCGGGTCGCAGCGCGCGAACGAGCGAGATCACTCGGCGGGCGGTCGACCGCTGAAAGGTCATGACCGACAGGCCGACAATATCCGGCCGCTGATCGCGGACGAGTTGCTCGACCGTCGTTCGTACCGCTGACTGCGCCAGGATGAGATCGGCGATCGCGACCTCATGCGCGGGATCGAGATTGCCGGCAAGCGACGCGAGCGCGCCGTTGGGCATGCGCATCGCCAGGCTGGGCGTGTGCTCGAACGAATCCGGCATCGAGAACAGCAGAACTCGCACGGAGAAAAGATAGCACTGGATGCCGTTGGTACGCCTGATGCTCCTCTAGACGCTCAGGAGGGGATATGTACCAGAGGTTCGCAATCCTGTTATCAGCTGGTGCGCTGGCGTTTACCGTCGCGTGCTCGCACACGGATACGGGAATTACCAGTGCTGTGAAATCGAAGATGGCCGCCGATGACACAGTGAAAGCGAGTGAGATCAACGTCGATACCCACAATCACGTGGTCACGCTCAACGGCACAGTCGGCTCGAACGCCGAAAGAGAACGCGCGGTAATGATCGCGCGCAACACGAACGGCGTGAACTCCGTCATCGACGATCTGAGGGTCGGCCCACCAGTCGCCACGTCCGGTTCGGCTGACCGCGACCGCGACGCCGCCGATCGCGATCGCGACTACAGCGAGTCGGCCAAGCAGACGGCTCGCGATGCGAAGGAGAAAACCGAAACCACCGCGCATGACGCGAAGGTGAAGTCGGAGCAGGCCGCGGACAAGACGGGTGAGGTGCTGTCAGACGCGGCGATCACCTCGGCGGTGAAGACGAAGTTCCTCGCCGAGCCGGGCGTCCCCGGGACGAGCATCAACGTCGACACGAACAACCATGTCGTGACGTTGACCGGCACGGTCAAGAGCAAGGCAGAAGCGGCGAAGGCCATGGCGATCGCGCGCGATACCAAGGGGGTGAAGCGCGTCGTCAACCATCTCAAGGTTGCGGCGTAACCGATCCGGCACGTCGTTCGCAGAAGAGCCGGCCGCATGCCGGCTCTTCTTATTTGTCCGCGGTTCCGGCACACTACGGTTACGTCTCCCGAAAAGCGTTTCCCCCTCGCGTTCATGGGCGCTCTGATATTGGCGGTTTTGGTGGCGGCGTGCGGCTCGATGCCCGCGAGCCCGTCGACGCCGTCCCCGTCTCCGGCTCCGGCACCCGCTCCTTCACCAGCACCTGCTCCACCCGCCGATTCGGCCACGGTGACGATCACGCCGTTCGGCATGATGCCGTACGAAGCGACCGTCGCCGCCGGTGGACGGGTAACGTTCGTCAATCGCGATCTCGTGGTTCACGACATTCAGGGCGGCGTCGATCCCGATCACCGGGACTGCCCGGAAATCGACATCGTGGGCTTCTTACCGCCGGGGCAAACCCGCGCGACCAGTCCACTGCCGACCGCCCGCACGTGTGACTATCACGATCACACGGAACACGATCATCACGGGTTCAGTGGAAAGATTGTGATTCGGTAACTCGGACGGGATTCGGATTCGATTCAAAAGCGCACACAAAGATGCCCGTCAGCACTCACTGCCGGGCATCGAATCCCGAGTCCCGATCCCGAAACAATCACCAGAGATATCGAATCGCGATCTCTCCCTGCTGCCGCGGCTGCGCGCTCGGGATCTGACCGAACGTCGACGCGAGCGCGTTGGTCGTCTGGCTGGTGCCGATGCCCCCGAGATTGTCGGTGCCGAACAGATTGAATACCTGACCGACCAGTTCGATCCTGCGGCCGGCAATTCCGAGGCCCTTCGTCACTCGCAGGTCAACCCGATTGAACGTGCTCTTGTCGATCTGCGACTCGGAAATCGGCGCCAATGCAGGAGTGCGCGAGGCGCGATACGCGTTGACCGCCGCCAGCATCGCCGCGGTGTCACGATTGCCCTGGCCGCGATGGCTGCCCGGGACGAAGTCGGTCGTGGACGACCCGTCGTTGTTCAGGTCAACGCCCGCGAGTGCGTTGAACGGTGTCGAGCTGCGGAACGTATAGATAACGCCGGTCACGACGTTGGCCGGCAGCTGAATGGCGCTGCTCATCACCAACGCGTGACGACGGTCGCTCGCCGAGGGGCCGACCTCTGGATCGCGAACATACGCATCGGCAAGCGTGGTGCCGAAGTCAGTGTCCTGCTTCGACAGCGTGTACGCCAGCTGGTACTGGTAGCGGTTCGACAGCCGTTTCTCCAGACGAACGAGGAACGCCTTGTAGTCGTAGTTCCCGATCGTCTTGACCATGTTGATCTGCCCCCACTCGGCCAGCGGACGCGGGCCGGTCGGCGTGATCGGCTGATTCACGTTGGTGGTCAGCGGCAGATTCGACGTGCGCTGGATGACGCCGTCGATGTTGATCGCCGTGTCGGCTCTCAGCTGCTGCGAGAAGCCGAAGCTTCCCGTCGTGGTCGGCGCATTCTTCAAGTCGTTCGCCATGATCCCGACGTTCGGAGGCGCCGTGGAGACGAAGGTAATCGGATCGCGTCCGCCGAATGGATCGGGATAGGAGGGGTTCGTGATGTTGATGTTGTTCTGCAGCAGGGCGACCAGCTCGTTGCCCTGATTGCCGTTGAAGAACACCTGGTACGCGGTGCCGAAGCCGGCGCGCGCGACCGACCTGCCATTGCCGGCGAGATCCCACGCAAAACCGAGACGCGGCTGCCATAACGGCTTCCCGCCGCGGCTGGCGAAGTCGACGTACGGCAGCGGCCGGGGATATCGGTCCATGCTGACCCACTCGTCCCACGCCATCGTCTGGTAATCGACGCGCAGGCCGAGGTTCAACGTCACGCCCGGTCGCACCTTCCATTCGTCCTGGGCATAACCGGTATAGAGATGATCCGGGATATCGCGGAAGACGACCGGCCACGTCATCTGGAACTGACGCGCACCCGTCAGCTTGTTGAAATCGAAGTTCGGATCGCTCGGGTTGAAGTACTGGTCAGCGCTGAAGGTCCACGTGCCGAGCGGGTTCGGCGCCGCATCCTCGTGCGTCTTGTAATTGCTGTACGCGCCGCCGACCTTCCAGTTGTGATTACCCATGCTGATTGACAGCGCTTCGTAGATGTCCTTGAACGGCGTCGTCGTCCCTGGGTTCTGCATGCAGGGTGGCAGACACTCGGCGTAGCCCCACTGGAAGCCGCTTGGGAACGTGTAGCGTGTGCAGCCCTTCGTCTGCCCGCCCAGCACCGTGCGGACGGCGTTGCAATTGGCCGGCGTGTAGTCCTGGCTCATGCGCGTCGTGTCGGTCTGACGCGCCCACTGCCAGTTCACCTCGTTCACCATGTGGCTGTTGATGACCCACGTATGCGTTCCGGCGCTGGTGTAGCGCGGAATGAACTCGTCACCCGCGCCAAAGTTCGACGCGGCGCCGCCACAACCGTTGCAATAGAACAACGTGTGTTCGTTGAGATACCGGAACATGACGTTCTGGTTCGGCGTCACCTGATAGTCCAGCCGGAACATCTCGAGGTTCTGCGCGAAGCCGCCTCGATAGGAGCCATTGAACGCCGAATAGAACTGCGGCAGCGCGTTGACCGTGAAGTACGCGTGCTCATCGGTCCGCTCGTAGGTACCGAAGAAGTGCAGCTTGTTGCGCAGGATGGGGCCGCCGAGCGCGCCGCCCCACTGGTTGCGGCTGTACTTCGGCTTCTCGCTCGTACCGGCATCGACGGCCGCCTGCGCGAACTTGTCCAGACGATTCATTGCCTGGTTGCGGAAGAATTCGAACGCCTCACCGGTAAAGGTGTTCGTGCCGCTCTTGGTCACGATCGATACCGTGCCGCCCGGTCGCCAGCCATACTGCGCCGGCTGCTGTGAAGTGTGGACTGCGAATTCACGGACGCCGGCCTGCGGAATGTCGCTGCGCGGCTCCGCCGTCTTGGCCGTGACGTTGGGCACGCCGTCAACGAGGAAATTGGTTGACGCGGTGCCGATTGCCGCCCCAACCGATGCATTGGGCCGCTTCACACGCGCCGTGTCCTGGCCCGTCGCCGGCACCAGCAGGGTGAGGTTGACGACCGATCGATCCTGGACCGGAAGCACCGCGATCTGCTCCTGCGTCACGACAGCGCCAACTTCGGTCTTGGTCGTCTCGACAACGGGTGCTTCGCCCGTCACCGTCACCGACTCCTGGAGCGTCTGCACGCCCATCTGAATGTCCTTCGGGTACTCGAGGCCGACCGTGAGGACGATGTTCTTCACGTCGACCGTCGAGAAACCCTGGAGTTCGGCTCTCAGGTCGTAGCGCCCGGGCTGCAGACCCGCAAAGCGGTATTTGCCGTCTGCTTCTGTAACAGAGCTACGGGCGACGCCCGTCTCCGCGTTGGTAACGGTCAGCGTCACGCCTGGCAGCACGCCGCCCTGCGTATCGGCGATGGTGCCGGCGATGGCGCCGCTGGTGTTCTGGGCCGTCGCGGGTGTCGCGCCAATCAGCGCAAGGACGACGAGCAGCACCCCGCAGCGAACGAGCCGTTGCATCAGTACCTCCTGAAAATGAATTACGGGTGCCCAATCGCCGTAGGGCCGACCTTAAGGCCTACCGACGGTTTCGGGGACCGGCATGATGACGTACGGGTTATACGTGTTCGTCTTGGTGATCGTCAGATCGGCGATCGTCGTGTTCCCGCGCTTCTGGACGATACGCTTTGGGAACATGACGTCGCTCAGATAGTCGGACCCGTTCCAGTCGCCGTATTCGGAATAGGTGGTCACGGTGGTGACGCCGCCCATCCGTGATTCGACCTGCTCGATGTGATTGTCCTTGTCCAGCGTGACCTTCACGTCAGCTTTGAGCGACGCAATCGGGTAGGTGACAACGGCCTTGCCGTTCTCGGTTGCGACCCTCGTTGCCGTGCCGGCATCATTGGCGGCCTTGATGGCTCCAGCAGGCAGGGTCCACAACATCAACGCTCGTTCGCTCGCGGCAGCCGATGCGGCAGTCCCACCCTTTCCGGGTTCGGTCTCGTTCCACGCAAGGTGGTCCCTGACGACTTCAACATGGCGCTGTGGTGATCCCTCGCATTTGTAGTCGACGCGCATCCCCTTCAGCAGCCAGTTGACGCTTGCCTTGTAGTCAACGACCTTGCAAGGCTGACCGTTCGCAACGATCGTGCCCGTCGCCCAGTAATTCATGCTGCCGATACGATCGACTTCGTTGGCGTTGCGGAGCATCCCGATGGCATCCGCCATGTCGTAGAGCGTCTGCTGCAGCTGATTGGGCGCAGCGCCGCCGCGGCGTTGCGCATGCAAATCCCAAATCCCAAATCCCAAAACCCAAATCCCAAGAAATCCCACAACACACACCCGACGAATGGCCAGCATCAATTCGTTCCTCGATCGACGTTGAAGGACTGCCAGGTGCCTGCGAGCGACTGCTGCTCGACGCCAGGCTTGCTCCAGTCGCAGACGCCTGACGGAAAGATCTTCTTCAGCCGCGCCATGTCGTCCGACGACAAGGTCACCTTGTACTCGGATGCCGTGATCGGTTTCAGCTGGCACTTGATCACGTCGTTGGTGATCGGCGCGCCGGCCACCGCGCGCGGGAACGAGTGCGACGGATAGAGTTCGTGGCACTTGCCCGCCAGATACCGCTGTTTCTCCACGATCTTCTGACCGTCTTTGGTCCAGCACGCGTCGACCAGCCCGGACGGCTTGGCGCGACGAATCCTCTCGATTGGCCGATCGTTTGACGTGTCCTTCGATAACGCCGTGAGCCACTGATCCATCTGGCTCAACGCCTCGCGAAGTTGCGGACTCGTCAGGCGGAAGTCACCGTACTGACGATCCTGGGTGAGCATCACGCGATTGTCTGTCGTGCCGCGCGCCTTCATCAGCCGCGCGTCGGTCGTGAACGTCTGGAAGCGCATGTGGACGTCGCCGCCCGGCAGGTCATCGTAGTAGGTGCGATAGTCGATGATCGGCAGGTCGCCGAGCCCGCCCTGCGCCTGATTCAAACGTCCAGTGCGGTACGCAGCCCGGATCGCGGAGGGGTCTGCGATCATCCGCTCGCCGACCATGGTGCCGTCGATATCGAAGCCGCCAATCTTCTCGTTGATGTCCAGGAACTGCGCGACGGTGATCGTGCCGGCGTTGAGGGCGCCGAGTCCGTACTGGACGCCGACGTTGTCGAGGGGTCGGCGCGCGAAACCGGTCTTCGGATCGCGACCGTAGATGTTGACGCTGTGATCCCACAGATCGCACCGCGCACCCTTTGGGTTGCTCGCCGGGTCGTAGCGCACCGCCTTCGCGAGCTCCTCCGGACACGCCTCGGTCGCACTGAAACGCGGAGCCCGGACGCGTGACAGGTTGTGGATCGTCGCGGGCACCGGGAATCCGGTGACCGCCATCACCTGTTCGTCGGAGTACTGGCCGGGCGCGAGCTTGTCGAAGTACCGCTCGAAGAGCCTCCCCTCGCCGCTGCTCGTACTGCTCGCGAATGTGCCGTCCACGAAACTGCGGCCGGTCATCAGCCCATCGAGCAGGCCCGGATAGTTCTCCGCGATGGTGTGCTGCTGCGTGGAACCTCCTGACGAGCCCCAGCCGATGGTGAACGCCGGCACTCCATACGCTTCGATGAAGTGCTCTTTGGTCATCGCCATCGTCTCGGCAGTGCTGACGTCGCCGCAGTTGTTCCCCTGGACGTTCAGCGAGTTCGATGCGACGGCATAACCAAGCGAGAGCATGACCGGGTCTGTGACGCCGCCGGTCTCGTTTCCCTGCTGAAACCAGCCCGGCTCGCAGCCGCCGCCGAACGTGTAGATCAGGCGGCCATTCCACGCGCCTTCAACCACTGCAATCTGATAAATGCCGCGGTTGATGGTTCCGGTCTCGATGCGGACCTTCATCGGCGCTTTGGTCTGCGGGTGCGCAATGTCCACGTAATCGGTCCGCGTCGACCCCGAGCACGTTGCGTCAAGCGCCGGACCAAGCGTACCGCCCCCCTGCAGCTTGAACGTGTCGGTCATGCAGACAAACGGCTGCTCCTGCGGTCCGGAGAAGAGCGGCCCGGTAATCGGATGGTTGACGACGGTCAACTTCGTCGACGATTGTTTCGGCGCGCTCGCCGTCAGCGTGTTCGATCCCAGCGCGAGACCGGTCACGAGACCGGTCAGGGAGCGGCTTGAAGCATCGGCTTTCAGCTTGCCTGTCGCGTCAGTCGCGTTGACAGAGAGCTTCACATCCGACGGAGAAACGCCCGCCGGCAGTTCGACGCGCACCAGCGCGTCGCCACCGGTGACCATCTCGGGGCGGCTCGAGAGCACTCGGAGCTGCAGGCCGTCCGCGGCGCGACCAGCATCACTGGCCGCGAGTACAACGACACCGATTGCAGCGAGGACCTTGCAACAACGGAGCATACGCTTGTCCCTTCGTGTGCTTCGTGATCGGCGGGCACCTTCGTGCCTCGGGAAGCGACAGATTATAGATCGCAGGGAGTAGAATGACCGGCTTGTGAGATCGCGTATCCCGGCCATCATCTTCACCGCGATCGTCGTCTTTGCAGTGGGCCTTGCCGCCGCCGGATTCAATCCGCGCGAATTCGCACGCCAGCATGGCGGCACGATGCGCATCTCGATCGCCACTGGAAATACCGGCGGCGTGTATTACCCGTACGGCGGAGGGCTTGCCCGCGTGATCAGCCAGTCGGTGCCGCGTGTGGACGCGACGGCTGAAGTGACCGCGGCCTCTGTAGACAACCTCAAGTTGATTCAACTCGGGAAGGCGGACATCGCCTTCGTGCTCACCGACACGCTTGACGATGCGATTAACGGCCGCGGCCCGTTCGCGAAGATGCCGGTCAAGGCGCGGACGCTGGCGGTCCTCTATCCGAACTACACGCAGGTCGCGACCGTCGAAGGCAAAGGAATCAACCGCCTCGCGGACCTCCGCGGACACGTCGTCTCGACGGGCTCTCCAGGCAGCGGCACCGAAGTGATCGCGTTTCGGGTGCTGCGTGCGGCCGGCATCGATCCGGACAAGGACGTCCGCAGGCAGGGCCTCACCGTGAACGCGTCGGTGGACGCGCTCAAGGATGGGAAGATCGACGCCTTCTTCTGGAGTGGTGGCCTGCCAACCGCGTCGCTCCTCGACCTGTCGAGCACGATCGGCATCACGGCGAAGCTGCTGTCGAATGACGAAGTCCTGCCGAAGCTGCAGGAACAGTTCACACCCGGCCTCTACTTCCGTCTGGTCATTCCGAAGGGAACCTACCCCGGTGTGAACTACGACAGCGGATCGGTCGGTGTCGCCAACGCGCTCGTCGTCAAAGACACGATGAGCGATGAGCTCGCGTACGAGCTGACCAAAGTGCTCTTCGATCGTCAGCCGGATCTCGCAGCCATTCATCCTGAAGCCAAAAAACTGAACGTCGGCACCGCGGTCCACGGGTCGCCCGCGCCCTTTCACCCCGGGGCGATTCGGTACTACGAGGAGCGTGGTGCGTGGAAACCGTAGCGACGGCGCCCGACGTTCCACTCCCAACCGCACCTGACGACGAACTCGAATCTCCGACACGAACATTGACCGGCTGGCCGGGGCAACTGGCCAACGTGCTCGCAACCGGTCTCGCCCTATATGCGCTGTATTGGGTCGTCGGGATCGTGCAGCCGCTCATCTATCGCGCGAGCTTCCTGCTGATTGTCCTCGTCCTCAGCTTCCTCTTCTACCCGGGCTCGGACACTCGACATGCGCGCGCGCACATCTCGCCCCTCGACTGGCTCTTCGCGGCGCTGGCGGTGGTGTCGCTGACGTGGCCGCTCGTGGACTTCGACAATTTCATCTACCGCGCCGCCGATCCGACGACGCGCGATATGGCGCTCGGCGCGATCTGCATTCTGCTGGTGCTCGAAGCGACGCGCCGCACCGCGGGATGGGTACTGCCCATCACGGCAACCTGCTTCGTCCTCTACACGTTTTACGGTCCGCTGCTCGATCTCGTCGGCCTCGGCATGATTGCCCACCGCGGCTACGACCTCGCGCGCATCGTCGGCACAATCTACATGACCCTCGAGGGGATCTTCGGCGTGCCGCTCGATGTCGCGGCCAGCTACATCATCCTGTTTTCGATTTACGGCGCGATCCTCGGAGCGTCCGGCGCGGGAACATTTTTCCTCGAATGGTCGATGGCGGCGGTCGGCAAGTCCGGAGGCGGAGCGGGTCCCGGTCGCGCCGTCACCGTTGCTGGGCTGCTGCTCGGCACGGTTTCTGGCAGCGGGGTCGCAAACACGGTGACGCTCGGGTCGGTCGCGTGGCCGATGCTGCGGCGGGCAGGCTACAAACCGGACATGGGCGGCGCGATCCTGTCGGCCGCAGGCATCGGCGCCATCATCTGCCCGCCTGCGCTCGGCGCCGCCGCATTCATCATCGCGGAGTTCCTGCACATCACCTATCTCAAGGTGATTGTGATGGCGTCGATTCCGGCGCTCCTCTATTTCTTTTCGATCTTCCTGATGATTGAGGCCGACACGCGGCGGGCGGGCGCGCAGCCCGTCCCCATTGCCACACCGCCATTGTGGCAGCTGACGAAGCGGCACGGCTATCACTTCCTCGCCGTGATTGGCATTCCGATCATGTTGCTCTTCGGGATGTCACCGTTCCGTGCGGTGTTCTTCTCCATGGTCATCGCCGTCGCCTTGAGCTTCGTCGATCGCGAGAATGCGCTCGGGCCGCGTCGCCTGCTGCGTGCCCTGTATACCGGCGCGCGCAGCGTGCTGCCCGTCGCTTCGACGACCGCGACCGCCGGCATCATCGTGGGCACCGTGACGCTGACCGGGCTCGGGCTGAAGATCTCGGGATTGATCGTCGATCTGGCCGGAGGGCAGCTTTTCCTGACGGTCCTCTACTCCGCGCTGGCCATCTGGATGCTCGGCCTCGCGGTGCCCGTGACTGCGTCGTACATCATCGCCGCCGTGATGGTGGCGCCGGCGATGACCAAGGTCGGCGTGCCTGATCTCGCCGCCCACATGTTCATCTTCTATTACGCCGTGCTCTCAGAAGTCAGCCCACCAACGGCGCTGTCGCCCTTTGCCGCAGCGGCGATCACCGGCGCCAAGCCGGTGCCGACGATGATGCTGACGTGGAAGTACACGCTGCCGGCCTTCGTCTTCCCATTCGCCTTCACGCTGAGCAAGGAAGGCATGGGACTGCTATTGCAGGCACCGATCCGCGACGTACTGACTGCCACCGGGACCGCGCTCATTGGCATCCTCGCCCTTGGCGCGGGACTGGGCGGATGGATCCGAACGGCAGCGAACACGCTGGAGCGCACCCTCGCGACCATCGGTGGGCTGTTGTTGTTCTATGCAGGGACCGTGTCGGACGCGCTGGGACTCGTGCTCTTCGGGATTGCGATAGGGTTGCACCTCGGCCGCGTCAAGGCACGGCCGGCATCGGCATCCGCGTGACACGGCATGCTGGCCGTCAGCGTGCCGACGCGTAGTACCCCGAGCGGGTGCGAACGACGACATCGTCATCTGTCGCACGAACCTGTACCTGGTGCCAGGCACCATCGCGGACGAGCGGTGATGGTACATAGCCGACGCGATACAGATTTCTGATATCCGCTGCAATCTGTTGGTAGATGCTCGTGAGATCGCTGGCGTGGCGTGCGGCGACAGCCTTGCCCCCCGTATCGAGCGCGAGCTGCATCATCTGCCAGGGCGTCCCGCCCTCAGGCGCATCGTGGGGAGGAAGTACGACCGGGTACACGAGAACGCTGCTGCGTCGTGCGTCGTCCAGAAGCACCTCAAAATCAACACGGCGCCACGTATCCTCACCATCGGTCAACACGACGATCACCTCGCGGTAGGTGCCGCGCCGGGTGCGCTGCGCGTGCTGCTGCCGGCGAATCGCGACGAGTACCGCTTCGTAGAGCGAAGTCCCGCCAGTGGGCACCAGGTCCGAAAGCGTCAGCGCCGCGGCGTGGCGATCGGCGCCCATCGGGTACAGAACCGTTGCACGGTCGTTAAAAGACATCACCTCGACAAGCGAATCGTCGGGAAGCTGGTCGAGGAGCGCCGTCGCTGCGGCCGTGGCCTGGTCCAGCAGACCGTGATTCATGCTCCGACTGCTATCGAGTAGGAGGGTGACCGCCAGCGGCAGGCGGTCGCCGGGCGAAAACAGTGCAAGCTGCTGACGCGTTCCGTTATCGAACACCATCAGTTCGTCCGGGCTGATTTGCGCCGGCCGTCCGGCTCGATCGGTTGCACATACATCCATGGCCACGAGATCGACGCTCGTCGTGAACTGCGATTGGGCGACTACAACTGAGGATGCCGCCGTCACAATCAGAAGAGCTGCGACCGGCAGGAAGTACAAGCGCGGCACTGCGGCCCACTTTGTCGCAGCCGTTGTCCCGTGGATGATTAGTTTTGTCGTTTCACGTCAAGTTTTGTCGGCTGCAGGTGCAGCCCCTTGACAAATCTTGACATCCGGCGCCGCCGGCACCGCCGATACTCGCTGTTCGGCCCCGGCGCGGCGCAACCCACTATCAATGACTGGATCATCGAATATCAGCGTGACGCCCGCGACACGCCATCTTCTCGTCGTCGATGACGACACCGAGCTATGTCAGCTCTTGTCCGAGTACCTCCTTCCTGAGGGGTACGACGTGGAGTCGGTGCACAGCGGCATGGAAGGGGTCGAACGGGCACTCTCAGGCGATCACGCGCTCGTCGTGTTGGACGTGATGCTGCCCGACGTGCGTGGCTTCGAAGTATTGCGCCGGCTGCGAGCGCGCTCGCGCATGCCGGTGCTGATGCTGACGGCGCGCGGCAACGAGCAGGATCGAATCCTCGGCCTCGAGATGGGCGCGGACGACTACCTGCCCAAACCGTTCAACCCGCGCGAGCTGTGCGCCCGTATCGAGGCCATCCTCCGCCGAGCGGGCACTGACGCCAGTGCACCGGACGTCCGCGTTCCCGGAGATCTGATCGTCGACGATGTCTCGATCAACAAAGGGTCGCGTGCGGTTCGACGCGGCGGCGAAACGATCGAACTCACGACAGTTGAATTCGATCTGCTCGAGGCGCTGCTGCGAAGCGCCGGAACTGTGATCCCGCGCGACGAGCTCGTGCGCACCGTGTTGAACAGGTCGTTTTCACCGTTCGATCGCAGCATCGATACCCACGTCAGCAACCTGCGCCGCAAGCTCGGTCCCGGGCCTGACGGTCTCGACCGCATCAAGTCGGTTCGCGGGGTTGGGTACCAGTACACGTTCTGGGCTCCGTCCGGAGAACTGGAGAAGTAGATGCGCCTCCACATCAAAGTATTCCTGTGGTTCTGGCTGGGGGTCGTTGTGGTGAGCGGCACGTTGATTGGGCTGACCGAGCTCGCCTACTCACGCGCGCAGGACGATCGCCTCTGGCAGGAGAAATACGGCCCCCGGGTCGACCTCTGGGCACGACAGGAGACACATATCCTGCGGACGAAAGGCTCGGTCGCCCTCGAGGAATACGTCGGATCGTTTCAAGCGGATCCGGGCGTGCTGAACTACATGTTCGACGTCAGCGGGCATGAGGTATTCGATCGGAAGGCGTCGACGCCCGTGCTCACCATCGTCAACGCGCTGATGCAGTCCTCCGGGTGGACGCAACGGGTCGATCCGCTGGAACGAATCATCGCCGAGCGCGTCATCGATGCCAACGGCAACCCGTACGTGGTGGTTGTCGACTTTCCGGAGCCGTCGGTGCTCTCCCGTCCGTTGTTTGAGCTCCTCTCCGCCGACTTCAGCGGACGGCCGACCCGCGCGTCGGCAGTGCGACTTGCGGCCGTTATCGGCGTCGCCGGGCTCTTCTGCTTCGTGCTTGCCCGGCACATCGCTGCACCCATCGATCGACTGCGTTCGGCGACGAAGAAGATCGCGCGCGAGCAGCTCGAGACACGTATCGACCGTGACGTCCTCAATCGCGGCGACGAACTAGCCGACCTGGGCCGTGATTTCAACGGCATGGCCGATCGCATCGAGAACCTGGTGACCGCGCAGCGTCAACTGCTCGCCGACGTGTCGCATGCACTCCGCTCGCCGCTGGCGCGCCTCAACGTCGCACTTGGTCTCGCTCGTCGCCACAGCGTTGCGGGCATTGCCGAGCACCTGGACCGGATTGAACTCGAAACCGAACGGCTGAACACCTTGATCGGCCAGCTG
>Ga0207643_10001541_pt1 | contig 13157 bp, 11 predicted proteins | sample KBSMisM62_FD_184313 | JGI IMG/M metagenome (GOLD analysis project Ga0207643, IMG submission 184313) | Miscanthus rhizosphere microbial communities from Kellogg Biological Station, Michigan, USA - KBS Miscanthus M6-2 (SPAdes) (version 2) | ecosystem: Host-associated > Plants > Roots >...
CGGGAAATCACATCAATACTGCCAATTCACGTTCACGGACCCGGTGCCGCTGGTGGGGACGGTGTACGAGTGATTACTGCCGGCTTCCCACGTAACCGCTCCGTTTGCCGCGATTTTGATGAACTTGAACTGGATCGTCTGGCCCGCCGGAACGGACGCGACTAAAAACCAGTTTGGATAATTCGGCGTCAGCATCGGCCCGACGGCTGCGTCCCAGGTTGTCGACCAGTTGCTGAGCTCGACTGTGTTGCCGGTCAGGAAGATATAGTCGCCCACCTGCGTCGGCGACGCGTTGTTGACCGTGAAGGTGATGGGAATGAGTTTCGCGGTTAACACCGTGTACTGGATGCTATTCGAAACCTGACTGCTTGAATTTGTGACTGTGACACTGTAGTTGCCATTCGTGACTGAAGGCGTCGTCACCGTGATCTGCGTTGGCGACCACGAGTTAACTGTCGCCGTCGTCGTCCCAAACTTCACCGTTCCCGTCGTCGAGCCGAAGTTCTTGCCGGCTATGACCGTCTTCACGCCCGGCTGCCCGACTGTCGGCCCGATGGAACCGATCTGCGGTGTCGAGGCGCCCTCGGTAAACTGCCAAACCGCAACCGTGTGCGCCGGCAACGTGAAAGTGGTAACGGGATTATTCCCGCCCGATCCGGTACTGACCGTGATCGACGACCCGCCCAACAGATTCGTTAGGTAATCCGAATAACCACCAGCCGGAAGCGACGTGTTCAGTCCGCTGATGCTGTAGCCCGTTGTCTCATTCTTATTGATCGCGATCAGCACGACGTTACCGAAGAACTTTCGTTCGTAGATGTACACGTCGTTGTTGATCCAACGTTGGCCCATCGAGCCGTACGCGATCGCAGGGTTGTTGCGACGAAGCGTCGAGAGTTTGTTGATGAGCTGATAAGCGGTCGTGCTGGTGCTGAAGTTTGTCATCATCGGACGGTTGTAAGGATCCGTGCCGCCGCTTGTGTCGTTGTGCAGGTACTGTTCGGTGCCGTAATAGATGCACGGAATGCCGCGACTCGTCAGCGTGAACGCAAGCGCTTCGTGAAGTCGGTTGTTGTTATTGTTGATGGAGAGGAAACGCGCCATGTCGTGATTGTCGATGAACGTGACGAGATCTTCCTTCCAGGTGAAGTTGCTTCCTTCCGTCGAGAGGACCGAATCAATCTCGCTAAAGTTGGCATTCGAGCCGAACACACTTCTGATCGCGGCATTCAAAGGAAAATCGAGCATCGAGATGCCGGTCTTGTTCGCGTACTTGTACGAGTCGCGATAAAGCGGATCGGAAGTGTTACCCTGGAACCACTCACCAAACAGAAAACTATCGCCGTAGGTGTAGATCGAATTCGCGAGACTGTACTGCCAGCCCCAGTTCAGGTGTTTGATTGCATCGATGCGGAAACCGTCGACGCCGTGCTGTTGAAAGAGCTGTGCAGCCGCTTTTAAGTAAGCGTCCATCGTCGGGTGTTGTTGATTGATGTCTGACAGATCGAAGAGCGTGTAGTACTGCACCTGATAGCGATCGTCCCAGCCGCCACCCGAAATGTTGGGGTTGTGATTGAAGTAGCCGTTGCTGTCGCTGCTGAAGTTGCCGAGAAATGTACCGTTGTCGTAAAGAGCGCCAAACTCGCCCGCGTTGTTTTGAGTTGAGTGATTGGGCGCAAAATCTACGATCACCTTGATTCCATTTGAATGAGCGGCGGTGACCAGGTTGTCAAACTCAGTCCACGAATTAGTCGCGTTGCCGAAGTGTTCTTCAATGCGTTTGAAGTCGCGTGCCTGGTAACCGTGATACGAAGCCGTCGGATTGCCGCCGCCGTCAGGGATATTCGTGTTGAGATTATCGACCGGCGGTGAAATCCAGACTGCGGTGACTCCCATGCCCGCCAGGTAGGACATCTTCTGCTGAATCCCGGCGAGATCTCCGCCCCAATACGCGCGCCAGTTTGTTTTCGTTGAATCGTACAGACCGGAGCTTTGCGACGGGTTATTGTTTGTGCTGCTGCCGTCGAAGAAACGATCGGTAATGATTTGGTAGATAACTTCGCGCTTGAAGTCAGCGGCAGTCGTTGTTCTTATTGGCGCGAAAAGGGTTGAGAAGAAAAGTGCGATAACAGCAAGTCGCCGTGAGAGCTTTAACATGAGAATAAACCTCCGTGGATTGAGTTATAACACAGATCTACACGGATGATTGGATCGATCTATGACAGAAGACGTTGATGTCATCATTATCGGAGCGGGCGCGGGAGATTGATGATGAAAAGCAATTCCGCGTCGAGAACGGCTATCACCAGATCGCGCAGGTACTTTATGACGAAGCCGTTGCCGGCGGAGCGAAGTTCTATCTGAATACAGTTGTCGAGGACGTGATTTGGAAACGAAATGAAGTAGAGGTTGTTACCACGACGGGACAACGATTCAAAGCTCGCCGCCTGTTAGTGACACTACCTCTCAGCCTCCTGCAAAACTCGACTACCGGGGAAAGAACAGGTCAGAAAGAGGGGCTTGCCCCCGCTCTCCGTTTTACTCCACTACTGACCGAACACCAGCACGCCGCAGACAAACTCGCAATGGGTCACGTCGTGAAAGTCGTGCTGCGTTTCCGCGAACCATTCTGGGAAGACCTAGCTGTTCGCGGCGAAGACGACAGGCCCGCCAGTCTCAAAGACCTCACTTTTATTCATGCGCCCTCCGAAACGCTGCCGCCCGCGAAATCCTTAGCCACGGATGAACATGGATCAATTGTGGCAAAACTCCTCTTGACCGCTATTGAGAGTTGACTCTATTCTTTAGGGCATAAGTTAGACCTCCCGTTGGATGCCCCCCGATCGGTATCCGGCCCCATTGCACACCCTCCCATGACCTGCCCAGCCGTGCGGCAGATTTGCTTTACCGTCAGTAGTGTCTTCACGGACTGGCAGTGAACAAGGATTGGAATGGTCCCGATGAAACACGGCAATTACTCATGGTCGCTTTCGAATATCTCTTTTAAATATCGTCTGCCTCTTTTAATCGGAACGTTGCTGGCCGCGGTCATCATCGCTTGCAACTGGGCTGCTTACCGCGCAGTGCGAGCGTCGGCTTTAGAAGTAGGCCGCGAGCGTTTACAAAACCTGACACAACAACTCTCCGGGCTGCTGCAACAGTCGGCGAGCAACGTTCTGACGAAAACCGCGGCGGTCGCGAACGACACGCAGATTCGCGCGTTCGTCAAATCTCCGCAGACAGGACCGCGCGCTGAGGCGCAGAAGCTGCTTCAGCAGTTCGTCGCGCCACAGGACGCGAACAGCATTAGAACGGAACTGTGGAGTGCCGAGCATGGCCTGTTGCTCGTCGCGCCGGAAAGTGATGCGACTCCGCTCGGCGATCTAAATGCGGAGTTCAAACAGAGCGCTGCCGAACCGTTCAAAACTGTCGGCATGATTCGCAAGGTGAAAGACACGATCGGATTCCCGGCGGTTGCGGCTGTCAAAACTGAGGACGGAAAAGTTGCCGGCTACCTCGTCCGTTGGCGGAAGTTGGCTGCGAGTGCTGACACGCGTCAACAAATGACGAAACTGTTGGGCACGAGCGCCACGCTCTACCTTGGTAATCACGCCGATGACGTCTGGACCGATCTCGCGAGCATAGTCGCGAAGCCCGCGCGCGACGTGCGCACCAGTGGCGACATCCTGACCTACGAACGCGATGGCAACACTTCCGTGCTCGCACTCGCGCGACCGATTGCCGGTACGCCCTGGTTGATTCTGATCGAGTTTCCCGACCACGTGGTGCTCAAGCCGGTCAACGGTTTTGTAAAGCGAATGGCGATCATCAGTTTGTTTCTGTTTGTGATGGGCGTGGCGAGCGCGTTTGTGCTTAGTCGCAACATCACGCAGCCGCTTTACGAGCTGACCGCGGGCGCCGCCGCAATCAGCCGCGGCGATCACTCGCGCGCCGTGAAGATCGATCAAAAGGACGAGCTCGGACAGCTCGCCACTGCCTTCAATGCGATGGTGGAAAAGTTGCGCGATTCGCAACGAGAGCTCGAACACAAGGTCCACGAACGTACCGCACAGCTCGAGGATGCTAATCGTCAACTCGCGATCCTTTCAGAGTCGCACGCTCAGAAGCGAAGTGAGGCTGAGAAGGAACGCACCGACGCCCTCGAAGCATTGCACAACACGGAAAAGCAATTGGTCCAGTCACAAAAGCTCGAAGCGGTGGGCCGGCTTGCGGGAGGAATTTCGCACGACTTCAACAACCTGCTGACAGTGATCCTCGGTTACAGCGACATCTCGAAGCGAACCTTGAAAGAAGGCGATCCGTTACGACGTAATCTCGAAGAGATCACCAGGGCCAGCGAACGCGCTGCTTCGCTCACGCGCCAGCTCCTGGCATTCAGTCGCAAGCAGGTCATGCAGCCGAAAGTGTTTGATTTGAACACTGTGGTTACGGACTTGGAGAAGATGCTGCGGCGAATGATCGGCGAAGACATCGAGTTGAGAGTGAGTTCGGGAACAGATCTGGGCAACATCAAGGCCGATCCGGTTCAACTCGAACAAGTGATCATGAACATGGTGGTGAACGCGCGCGATGCAATGCCGAAGGGCGGGAAGCTGTCGATCGAGACTAGCAACATTTATCTCGACGAGTCTTATGCGCGCGAACATGTCTCGGTAGTTCCAGGTGATTACGTCATGTTAGCGATCAGCGACACTGGTTGCGGCATGGATGAAGATACACGTCTGCGCATCTTTGAACCGTTCTTCACGACGAAGGAATCCGGGAAGGGAACCGGACTCGGTTTGTCGATGGTCTATGGCATCGTCAGGCAGTCAGGCGGCAACATCTGGGTTTACAGTGAAGAGGGAAGAGGAACAACGTTCAAGATCTACTTCCCGAGAGTGACCGCGGAAGCTGAGGAATATAAACGCGTTGCACAAACGAGCGACGTACCGATGGGTTCGGAAACGATCCTGTTGGTTGAAGACGCGGATTTGGTGCGAAAGCTCGCGCGGCGTGTGCTCGAAACAGCGGGGTATCGGGTACTGGAGGCCGGCAGTGCCGAAGCGGCTATCAAGCTTTGCGAGAAAATTAATGGAGACAAGATCGATCTCTTGTTAACTGACGTGGTGATGCCGGGAATGAGCGGGAACGACATGTCGAAAGTCCTGCTCACAAAACAACCGGGAATGCCTGTGCTCTACATGTCAGGTTACACGGACGATGCGATCGTGCAGCACGGCGTGCTCGAAGCGGGAATAAACTTTTTGCAAAAGCCCTTCAGCCCCGGCGCCCTCGCCTCGAAGGTCCGCGAGGTCCTCGACACGAGAAGTTAGCCACAAAAAGGCACATAAGTCACAAAACAAGTCAGGAATGAACAAGCCCCTCTTCCTGACTTGTTTTTCTTTTTGTGCCTTATGTGCCTTTTTGGGGCAATTTTTCGGTGTTGCCGCCGCAGACGATCACGCCGACGCGTTCACCGGCTGCGGGTTTGTATTTGCCCGAGAGGAGGCCCGCGAATGCGGCGGCGCCACCGGGCTCTGCTGCGATGCGCACTGTATCCCACAAACGTCTTTGCGCATCCACGATCTCCTCATCTGAAACAAGCAACGAACTCTGCACAAACTTCTGCGCGATCGGAAACATCTGCTGCCCAACTTGCCTCGGCGCGAGCGAATCTGCGGCGATGCCGCCCGCCGGTGAATCAACCGGCCGCCCGGCTTTTAGCGCGAGGTGCAGAGTCGGAGCTTCGGTTGGCTCAACAGCGATTATCCCCACCCGGTTCTGATACCAGGCCGCGACGCCGCCGATCAGTCCACCACCGCCAACAGCAATCAGTAGTGAATCGAGTTTCGGATCCTGTTCCTCCAACTCCATTCCCAACGTTCCTGGTCCAACCAGCGTTGTGGTTCCCTCGTACGCGTGAATCGGTAACGCGCCCGATTGCGCAGTCCATTCCTCGCTGGCCTCCAGTGATTCCGCATAACGATCTCCAACGATCACCAACTCCGCGCCGTAGCTACGAATGCGATCGAGTTTTGCAGGCGAGGCAACGGACGGTACAAAGATCGTCGCAGGCTTGCCGAGTTTCATCGCCGCGAAAGCGACTGCGGCACCATGGTTCCCGCCCGACGCCGCCACCACACCGATGGGAGGAACGGTTCGCGTCAACATGTTACTGAACGCTCCGCGTGCTTTGAACGATCCGGAGTGTTGGAAGAGCTCGAGTTTAAAAACGATCTTGATCGAATCAAGCCCAAACTCCGCACCCTCGACTTCCAGAATCGGCGTGCGTCGAATGTGCGGCCTGATTACTCGCTCTGTCGCTTGAATTCGCTCTCGCGAAACCTCGGTTGGTTCATTCATGCTTGATTCCTTACTCTCGCTTACAACCAAGACGGCCTGGTAAGCGTCTAGGATTCTAGCAGTACTTCACCGTCTCCCCTCCGACCTCAAACCAAAAAGGAGACCTAACGATGAAGAAATGCTTCCTGTTAATTCTGTCACTACTCGCAGTGGTTACAGCATCCGGCCAGGAATCCGGTAATCGAATATACGGTAACAATGGTTACTACCAACAGAAAAGACACCTGCAAATCAATACTGGCACGCTGGGGAATTCAGGTGAAGGTTATGCACTCGAAGCCAGCGTCCTGACCAACCTGAAACCAGATGCCTTCGTTGTAGTGTTCGGCGTCAACGACGAAGGTGCAAACGCGGCTACCAGCAACGAAAAGGTCAACGCAAAGATTGCCAATCTGATTCAGAAAGTGAAACCGTTGGGAATAGACTCGAACAATATTTTCGTCGATTTCATTACTCAGAACCGCGTTTACGACTTCACCGTGTCCGGCACGCAGGCGACCGAGAAATTCACCGGATTCGAGACGAAGAAAACGGTTGCCATTCGTTATAAGAGTCGCGAACTGTTTGAAAGGATCGTTAGTGCGGCGACGGATTCGCATATCTTTGACCTGATCAAAGTCGACTACATCGTCAGCGATTTCGACTCGGTTCGCGCTAATTTGTTCGATGCGGCTGTCAAAGTGCTAAAAAGCAAGGAGCAGAAGTATGCGAACGCCTTAGGTGTGACGCTTGGTGCAGTGGGCCTATCCATTGAGAAATACGACGTAACTTATCCTGCGGAAGCATATCAACGTTACCAGGCGTTCGAGACTGGTGATGCATCTGTCGAAAACGAACAGGGCGTCTCAAGCCGAGTGGAAAAACGTAAGAGCTTCACGTTTTTCTACGAGCCCGTCGCAGCCAGCAGTTTTGATTCAGTGCTGGCCCCTCCAGGACTTGAGCCGGTGGTCCAACTCTCAATCTATTTGCGAATGCAATACCAGGTCAAACGAATGAACTAACAGGCTGAGGTCGCCGGACTTCCTCCGGCGACCTCCCGACTCTTGACAATGATCGTCAACGGTAATACGTTCGGGCAACAGTTCTCCACATTAAGTTAACCATCCCCTGATAGAGTTCATCTCATCGTTTGCGCCGGCGTGCCTGTGCGCCGCTTGTCGCTTTCATTAACGCTACGGACAATTGGGAAGGAGCCGAAACATGAGAGATAGATCAAAATTCATCGTCACGATTGTTACCGTATTAATAGTGATCGTGATCACCCTCGTTTGCGGTGGTCAAAGAGCACTTGTAACTGCCTCGTCAACACCAGGTCCGTCACAGTTTTATCTCCAGCAAAATCTCATCTCGGATGGATTCGTGCCGGCGGACCTCATTCATTCCAACCTTGTCAACGCCTGGGGTCTGGTCTCAGGTCCGACAACACCCTGGTGGATTGCTAATAACGGGACCGGCACAACCACCTTATACAACGTCGCCAGCGGAACGATCGTGACGGACTTTACAGTCCCGGGTGTCGCCGGCGCACAGGGCAATCCTACCGGACTCGTATTCAACGGCGGCACTGGTTTCGTTGTTAACAATGGCGTCGGTTCACCGGCTGCGGCTCGATTTATCTTCTCAAGCGAGGATGGCACGATCTCCGCCTTCAAGGGTGCGCCGATTGTCACAGTGGTTCCGAATGCACAGGCACCGGCACATGGTGCAATTTATAAGGGGCTCGCGATCGACAGTGCCACCGCTGGTCAATTCCTCTATGCAACCGACTTTCATAACGGTAAAGTCGATATCTTTGATAGTTTGTTTCACGCCGTCACGATTCCCGGAGCTTTCACGGATCCGAATCTTCCAGCCGGATTTGCGCCATTTGGAATTCAGAACATCAATGGCACGATCTATGTGACTTACGCATTGCAGGACGAAGATCAGGAAGATGACGTAGTTGGTCCGGGAAATGGTTTCGTCGACGCTTATGATACTTCCGGGAACTTAATCCGCCGCGTTGCTTCGGCCGGCGAACTCAACTCCCCATGGGGCTTGGCACTAGCCCCCGCGAATTTTGGCAGGTTCAGCGGGGACTTACTCGTTGGCAACTTCGGCGACGGACGCATTCATGCTTTCGACCCGAACCAGCTTACTGATGCTGGTGAGTTCGAAGGTGTCGGTCTGCTTCACTCTGCGTCAGGAAAGCCGATCAAGATCGATGGCCTTTGGGCGCTTCAATTCGGTCACGGCTCCAGCGCCAACGGACTGACGAATACGCTGTTCTTTACCGCTGGACCAGGCGACGAGGAGCACGGCCTGTTCGGATCGCTGGTTAACGTATCCCCGCCAGGACGACAATGATTGATTCACATGAGACTGAACCGCTCTAACTGCTACAGAGCGGTTCAGCACCTCGAATTTCACTTAATCGGAGACGGGCTTGCCGAGGACATCTACTTTGCGCACTTAGGTGACATTTCAACTTTGGATTTACATGTAGTTCGAAAAAATTGACATCAACCGCTCACAGGTATATCGTCCGCACATCGCTCACTATCGGCATCGTGCTCCCAGGGAGAGGGGAAAAAGATGGCGAAAACTATTACTCAACGGCTCGAAGTCTTAACCAACCTGGCAATCGTTTTTGCTGCTGTTCTGCTTAGCGTCGTTTTAATCAAAAACTATTTATTGCCTTACTATTCTAAAGACGGACCACGCGATTTTCGAGTCCCTGCGGGCGCTAAAGTCTCTTTGCCGGGCGTGGATTGGTCTAATAACAATCAGACGCTTTTACTCGTGCTTCAGAAGGGATGTCATTTCTGCACGGAGAGTGCGCCATTTTACCAGCGACTCGTGCGGGAGACGGCTGGGCGTGAAAACATTCATCTGATTGCCGTATTGCCACAGACATTTGATGAAAGCAAGAAATACCTCGATGATCTTGGCGTGACGATCGAAGAGGTGAAACAAGCACAGCTTGACTCGATTGGCGTCTACGGCACGCCGACCCTGATACTGGTTAATAACCAGGGCGTTGTCATAACTTCGTGGGTTGGAAAACTCAGTGCCGATGGTGAAGCGGAAGTCTTGCGCCGGCTGTAGCTGAGCTTAGCATTCGACCTTGAGAAGATACTGTTAGGGCAAGGCGTATCTTCTATGTCGGGGGGTTGCCTCATGGTCAAAGACAAAAAGGAAGGGAGGAACTGAAATGATAAGGCTGATGCGCAAACTCTTAATCCTCATTGCGCTCGTTGGCTGTATAGCGATGGCCTCTGGCGCCAGCGCTCGAATGAAACCCTGTTGTTCCTGGTGCGATGCGATTTGCATCCGCTGCGAAACGGACCCATCCTACTGTGCAACTTGCGCAAGTTGCTCAGCTAACTGCAACACACTTTGCAGAGAATAAATCGAAACACCGTTCTCCTAATTTGGGGGCTTAGCGAGTGCATCGAGCGCTTGCCTGGCCCCCTCGACCAACTCCTCATAAATTTCGATCATAATCTCCTGCATCCCGGCAGCTACTACCGGAAGCCCGACTTCTTCTCCTCTGGAGTAGCATCGAAGGTCGGCGGCACGAAGAGCTCTCCTTCCTCGAAATAGAACTCTCTGACTGTCTCAACCGGGACGGCCTGGGAGGCGCCGCCTGGGATATGAAGGCTGCCAGAAGCTTTAACCTTTTCTTTGAGGCGCTCTTTGGACGTGTTGCCACGGTTCGAGAACTCGATGCGCATTCCTTTGGCGAGGTCCTCATCCGTGAATGTCTGCCCCGGGGTCTTAATTGAAATGATCTGATCGAAGTCATTCGGTCTGGTGATCACGTGGGCCAGAAACAATTCGGAACCCTTACCGAAGAGTAGATATTCGAGTTTTGAAGGCTTGGCTGCGTTAGGATCAAACTCATGGAAATGCACAACGTTTACTACGTTGACATCAAAAGCGCCTCCCTCAGGAGGATTCTCGAAATCACCAATGAAAGATGTGCCGCCTCTTTCAAGATGGCCGCGAATAAGGGCATTGCCTCTGAATTTCTTGAGCGCCAATCCGTTAGGATCTACATGCGAGAGCACAAACGTTCCTGGATTAAGCGTATACATCTTCACTGCCGGGTTCGTCGCGCGATCCTTGAAGTAAACCTCTGTTAGATTGCGATCCGCGTCACTAAATGTAGCCTCCAGGATCACCTGGAAACGATGAGGAGAGTCAAACTTTTGTCCAACGACTCTATTAAACATTGGAAGGTGTGAAAGAAAGGCGGTCTTTGTTCCGACCAGCATCATGTTGTGCGTATTCGGTGCGTCCTCAGGAGCTGGATTGATCATTAAAGGCTGCGCCTTGGACGTGAGGCTGAGACAACCTATACCGGCAATTGCACTGACACTGGTCTTGAGAAATTCTCTGCGGCTGTTATCTGCCGACTCTTTATTGCGCATTGTAATAGCCTCCTATCAACTGTCGTTACGGTTATGATCAAATCCGGACGGTATAAACGGCGCGCGCAGTCGCATCTACGAACGTCTCGAATAAGCTCGAAACTATTCAGCGAGCTTTGCCCACAAACATGCTTCTATCAATTATGCGTCTCCACGTGAAAACGTTTCTGACTGAGGAAACTCAGAATCTAAGACAAAGCATTTTGAGGTTGATCCAACTACCCGCGCTTCACGCCAGCGTGTACCTCGCACAGTAAGGCAAACTCAGTTTTTAGGTGATTGGTGATCTCGCCAGGAAAGAGGTGATCCAAGCGCGCGACTTCGCCGAGTCAGACAGCCCCGTGGCCCTCCAACACTCTGGCCGCGGCCTTCGCTTTGTGGAACGTCGTGTGGTGCAACGGAGTTTTGCCCTCGAGATCTCGTGCGTTGACATCCGCGCCCCTCTCGATGAGCATCTCTGCTATCGCCGCCTGGTTCGCATGCGCAGCTGCGTGGAGCGGTGTCGTCCCCCAATGCTCGTTCTGATTCTGCGCATTCACATCTGCACCACGCTCGAGCATGAACTCGACAGCCGCCTGATGCCCTTTCCACACCGCGCAGTGCAGGGGCGTCGAACCATCCTTATCGCGGGCGCCAATCAAGGTCGCGTCCAGTTCGAGTAGCATTCTGATTGACGCAAGGTCGCCTGACTTGGCGGCCTTTATGATCTCTTTGTGTGGGTCAGGCATCGTCGCGTACTCTCCAAAGGTAGTGGCTGAATCTGGCCCGAATTGCCCACACTAATTCTTACTTTTGTTGGGCTGACGTGTGAGTCGGTTACCCCGGTATCCATATCTTCTTCGCCGCTATTGTCTCGACCCCGGTGGACAGCAGGATCGGTTCAGAGGATTTGGTGAAAAACGCAAACCCTTTGTAGCTGACTAGATATTGATAATTGGTTGAGAAGAACCCGCCTTTGGCGTGTAGGACTAGCGGCTTCTCAATCTTACTGAGGATAGTGTGGAAGTCGGCGGGGGTAACTTGCACCACCACGCCGCTGGCCTTGATTGCGTTAGCGATTGCGGCTGCCACTGCCGCCCCACTTGCCGCCATAAAATATATCCTCCTTCAGTCCTTCTGTTCCGCGTAAGTCAGTCCAAAGCGCTACCAGAGATACAGTACGGCGTGGTCCATCTAGTCCTCAATAGGTGTGACCAACTCTAGTGCGCTCGATACAAACTTAAAAGATCCATACCGCCTTTCGATGCGATCGTAGATACGCTGCGGAACCACCGGCATTGACTCTTCGAGATCAGCAAGTCGATCCCGTAGGCCAGAGATTAGCTTGGCGTCGCGGGAGTCTGACCAAAGAGCTTGCTCAAACTCATGAATTAGTCCTTTGTATTTTGCAGCAGCAGCGCGGTGACGCTCTGCTCGTGCCGGATAGTCCATGAATGTCTGAAGAGCTGCGAACACTGCCGCAGCAACGCTCAGGAACACGACGAGAAGTTTCACCCGCAGTTCCTGGTTTTGACCCAGCGTGGAAAAGACTGATGTGCCAACGATAGCGGAGAGAGTGATTGCCGGGATTCCGATGGCATAGCGAAGAGTGTCACAGCGGCGAGCCGCGAAGTCATGGCGATCGCGGCATTTATGTGCATGAACCAGCCAGCCGCGCAAGAGTTCGTCGTCAGAGTGAGGATTGAATATGGGATACGGCTGCTCCATGTGCTTACTCCTCCGGTGCTCCTAACTGTGTATATTGCGTAACCGGACATTGTCAATGTTTTGAATTGACGATGGTTCAGAATTCGTGAACAAGAGCTGCCGCGCTATTGTCAGAAAGTGCGGATCACTTTCACGCGCGCTCATCCTCATGGCAAGAATCCACAATTGTGATGTAGAACAAAAGAATTATTCGATCCACATTCCGCCCAGAGTGGCAATCCGCTTGCGATAGCCCAGCGTGGACAATCTTCGTAACTTGTTTCTGACGCGAGCGACATGGGACCGGTTGTTAGCCTGCGGCCGGGCGGCCGCCGAAGCTGATGATGTGGCCATCCGGGTCCTCGACATAGAAGTCCTTCGTGCCCCACTCGGTCGCCGTGATCGGCTTGATGATCGTCACGCCGTTAGCGACGCACTGCTCGTAGAACTCCTCGACGCCGTCAACGCCCGCCGAGGCGTCGAGATGCTCGTTGTTGCGCCTGTGCTGGCGGTCCGCGTCATTCTTGGGCGCTTCCTTCAAGTGAAGTTCAAGTCCGTCCAGAACACCGATCGCGTAGAACCCTTCCCAGGGCTCCCCGAACGTGAAGCCGAGCTTCTGGTAGTACGCGATCGAGCGCTCAAGGTCGTCGACAAGGAACTGTGGAGCGAAAGATGTCACACGCGGCTTCA
>Ga0207643_10001543_pt1 | contig 13150 bp, 10 predicted proteins | sample KBSMisM62_FD_184313 | JGI IMG/M metagenome (GOLD analysis project Ga0207643, IMG submission 184313) | Miscanthus rhizosphere microbial communities from Kellogg Biological Station, Michigan, USA - KBS Miscanthus M6-2 (SPAdes) (version 2) | ecosystem: Host-associated > Plants > Roots >...
GTCGGCGATGTCGGGCTCGTGCGTAACGAGCACGATCGTGATCCCCTTCTCGGTGTTCAGCCGCTGGAAGATTCCCATGACCTCGATGCTGGTGCGCGAGTCGAGATTGCCCGTCGGCTCGTCTGCGAGGAGCAACGACGGGTTGTTGACGAGCGCCCGCGCAATCGCGACGCGCTGCTGCTGTCCGCCGGAGAGCTGATTCGGATGATGATCGAGTCGGCTGCCGAGCCCGACCGCTTCGAGGGCCGCCGCCGCTCGACGATGGCGCTCTTTCGCGGGCACGGGTGTGCCATACAGCATCGGCAGCTCCACGTTCTCGATCGCGCTCGTGCGTGTCAGCAGGTTGAATCCCTGAAACACGAAACCGATCTCTCGGTTGCGGACGAGCGCCAGTTCCCGCTTGGACAGGCGCGAGACGTCGCGTCCGTTCAACTCGTAGACGCCGCTCGTCGGGCGGTCGAGACAACCGGCGAGGTGCATGAACGTCGACTTGCCCGATCCCGAAGGACCGGTGAGCGCGACGAACTCGCCGGCCGAGATCTCGAGTGAGATCCCGCGCAGCGCACGCACTTCGATCTCCCCGACGACGTAGGTCTTCGTCAGGTCGCGGACAGAGATCACAGCGTTCTCGCTCATCGGCCGCCTCCGCGATTCCCCGTTCCGCCGCCGCGTCGCCCGAAGGGCAGCAGCGGCGACGTGGACGGGGCAGCGGCAGGTGCCGCCGTCGATGTCGTTCCGGTGAGGACCGCCGTCCCCGGCGTCAAATCGCCGTCGAGAATCGCGGTGTCGCGTCCGTCGCTGATGCCGGGTTGCACGGGCACGCGCGTCGGCCGGTCCTGAACGAGCACCCAGACTGCACTGCCCTTGTCGTTGCCAGGCTTTGCGCCTCGTCCGCCAGACTGCGCCGGCAGCGCACTGTTCCGGGTCCCGGGTTCCGGGTTCCGGGGGGAGAAGCGCAGCGCCGAATTCGGCACCTTCAACACATCGTCTGCGCGGGCGGTCTCGATCGTCACCGCCGCCGTCATTCCGGGCTTCAGCTTCAGTTCGCGGTTGGGCACGTCGATGACGGTGACGTAGCTGACGACGTTCTGTTGAACGACCGGCTGGAGACGGACCTGTCTGACCTTGCCCGAGAACGTTTCGTTCGGATAAGCGTCCACGCGGAATCTGACGGTCTGCTTCGGCGCGATTTCGCCGATGTCCGATTCATCGACGCTGGCGTTCACCTGCATCTCGGTGAGATCGCGAGCGATGATGAAGAGCGTCGGCGCCTGCAGGCTCGAGGCGACCGTCTGCCCGACGTCCACGTTGCGCGCGATCACGACGCCATCGATTGGCGCCCGGATGATCGTGTGACTGAGATTGACTTGCGCCTGGTTGAGCGACGCCTTCGCCTGGACGATTTCTGCTTCGGCGCCCTTCACAGCGGCATCGGCCGAGTGCGCGGTGCTCTCCGCGGTTTCGAGGTCGGTCTTCGGGATCAGTTGCCGGTCAAAGAGCTCGTGCGCACGTCTGAGCTTGAGGTTGGCGTCTGCTGCCTGAACCTTGGCGCGCTCGAAATCGGCTTGCAGTCGAGCGACGGTCGCCCGCGACTGCTCGACTTGCGTCTGCAAGAGAGAGGAGTCGAGCTCTGCGATGACCTGCCCCTTCTTGACCTCGGAGTTGAAGTCGGCGTGCAGTGCGCTGATCGTGCCCGACACCTGGCTACCGACCTGAACGGTCGTGACGGCTTCGAGCGTGCCCGTCGCTTCGACGGTCGAGATCACGTCGCCGCGGGTGACCTCGGCCGACGTGAACGCTGGCACCTCGGCCTTGACGTCACGCGTGTAGTAATAGGTCGCGGCAACGACCGCGACAATAATTACCCCTGTTGCAACCCAGAACGATCGCTTCATGTCTCCGCCCTCTCTCTGTTGGACGCAGAATCGAAGGCGGATTCCGTGGCAGGACTGTGACATTCGAATGGCACGGCGCGTCACAAAAGAGTCATGACTCCACCATCCGCTCGCCACGAGCACTGTCGTCAAATCAGACAGTAGCCAGTGCATGAACCTCTGGTTCGATGCGGAACCAGAGGCTGAGACCAGGAGACGAGAACCATGAATCGATTTCGTTCGTTAGTGACAGGAGTCGCGTTGCTTGCGCTGCTCGCGACGACCGTCGCGTATGCGCAGGGTCCGCGTGGCGGTGGGCGAGGCGGGCGGGGATTCGGACCAGGCGGGCCGGGTCTTGCGCTCAACGAGCTGAATCTCACCGACGCGCAGCGTGAGCAGGTTCGCGAGATCAGGGGCCGCTATCAGGAGCAGATCCAGGCGCTGTCACGCCGCCTCGGCGATCTCACCGCGAAACAGCGTCAGGCCATCGAGACGATTCCGGTGAACGAGACGCTGATCACGTCGGCCACGCAGGACATGACGCAGGCGCAGGTCGAGGTGGCGATCCAGGAGGCGCGCATCAACGCTGACATCTGGTCTGTGCTGACGCCAGAGCAGCAGGCGAAGGCGACGAAGCTTCGTGCCGAGCGGAAGGCGCAGATGGAGCAGCGGCGGCAGGAGAATCAGCAGCGCAGAGGGCAGTAAGCTGCTGAGTGAGCCGACACCGTAGGCCGGGTCTTGTTCTTCAGACCCGGCTACGGCCGGCGGGTCCACACATCAGGACCCGCCCTACGGAGCAGAGGTTATTTCTCGCCCCCACATTTCCCGCCGGGGCAGCGGTTGTTTTCCTGGCAGACGTACTCGAACAAGCCGTCCTTGTTCCATTCCGGCTTGGTGATGATCTCGAACTCCTGCGACCACGGAGCGGTGAAGATCTTGGGATCGTCAATCGTGATCGTGTACGAGATCGCCGTCGGGCTCTTCCAGCGCAGACGCTCGGTGGTGTGCAGCGCGTCGCTGTGCATCCGGAACTCGTTCGGATTGGTGTAGTGATGGTCGTCGAGCGCCCAGCGCTTGAAGTTGGTCGTGTCGATCACCAGCGTGTCGCCTTCCCATTTGCCAACCGGGTCGCCGTCGAACATCGGCTCCAGCCCCTCGCGATGCGGGCGTCCGTCGAGCGGGATGATGCGCGTGTTGCGCTGGAACTCGTGCACCATCACGAGGTAGTCCTTCGTCTGGAAGAACTGCATCGCGTTGCCTGAGAGGATGCTCGCCGGAAAACCGGCCGGCATGCAGAAGTCGCGCGGCTCGTCGTGGCGCGGGTCACCCGTGCGTGGTTCGTAGAACGCTTCACCGCCTGGCTTGAACGGCGCGAACCGTTTACGGTCGAAGATGGTGGCGTTCGATCGGCCGCGTTCAGCGTCGGGCAGATACGTCGGCCATTGATACGTGCCGCTGAAGTCGGGTTTCCCATCAGCCGTCCGTGGAACGGCGCCAGCATTCTGCGTCGGCGGATTCTGAGCCGACACCGCCGGAATGGTGCAGAGGGCGCCGACAATCAGCGCGAGAAGAAGCCATCGTGGAAGATGCAGCGTCATTGGTGGCCTCTCGTTACTTTGCCGGTGGTGTGGACGACTGCCGATCGAGCGGCGTTGCGGTGAACACGTTCCGGCCGTCAGCGTAGGTCACCTTGCTGCCGAAGCCGTTGTGCGATCCATCTTTCGCACGGAAGCCTTCGACGTTGACCACCGATCCGACGACGAGTTGATCTTTTCTGATCCCGCGCCGCATCAACTGGCCCGGCGCCCCTCCCGACAGCCCCCACGTCGTCGTCGTGCCATCAGGATTCTTCACATCGACGTAGTACCAGATGTGCGGGTTGTTCCACTCGACCTTCGTGAGCGTGCCTGTGAGCTTGAGTGGTTGTTTGTCGTCGAACTCGGCGGCGAAAGAATGATGAGCGAGCAGTGACGCTGTACTGCCGGCGAATGCTCCGACTGTCACACATGCGATCAGGAACCGTTTCATGATGTGCCTCCGCGCGATCCCTGAGGGACGCGGCCTCTGCGAGATTGTACCGCTCCTCGGTTTCGCGGCTCCATCGATTCCGTGAGATATTCCGCGGAGCGTCATGGGTCTGATGTCCCGCCGCGCGCTGCTGCAGGCCGTTCTCGCTCAGTCGGTAATGACGAGCCTTGCCCGTGGCCAGACGCGCGTTGCCGGCAGGCCGAAGCCGCTGCCAGCCGGTGCCGTGACGCACGATTGGGTCTCTTTTCTGGGGCCGACACACAACGCCGTCTCCACCGAGACGAAATTGAGTCGCACCCTTCCACCGCCGCTCGTCTGGGAGTTTCCGAAGGGCACGAGCTACGCGTCGCCGGCAATTGCCGGCGGACGGCTGATGTTCATTCACCGCATCGGTAACGAAGAGGTCGTCGAGTGCCTCGATGCGGAGACGGGAGCCGGACGCTGGCAGTTCAAGTACGGCACCGTCTTCGAGGATCGCTACGGCTACAACAACGGCCCGCGCGCGAGCCCGGTCATCGACGGCGATCGCACCTTCACCATGGGTGCTGAAGGAATGCTGCACTGCTTCGATCTCGCGACCGGGAAGGTCGTGTGGCAGCGAGACATTCGGGCTGAGTACAAAGTGCCTCAGGACTTCTTCGGCACCGCCTCGACGCCGCTCGTTGAAGGCACGTTGCTCATCGTCAACGTCGGCGCTCCTAATGGTCCGTGCGTCGTCGGCCTCGACAAGACGAGTGGTAAAGAGGTGTGGCGCGCCGGGAAGGAGTGGGGACCGAGTTACGCATCGCCGGTGCCTGCGGTCGTTCACGGACAGCGGCGCGTGTTCGTCTTCGCAGGAGGCGAGTCCGATCCGCCGACCGGAGGGTTGATGTGTGTCGACCCGGCGAACGGCACGGTCAACTTCTCCTTTCCCTGGCGCAGCCGCAGCTACGAGTCGGTCAACGCGTCGTGCCCCGTCGTCGTTGGCAACAAGGTGTTCATCTCGGCGAGCTACCGGACAGGGGGCGCGCTGATCGAAGTGCTGCCAGACTTCACGCACAAAGTGCTGTGGACGACGCAGGAGTTTGCGTTGCACTTCAACACGCCAATCTATCGCGACGGGTTTCTCTACGGCTTCGACGGGCGCAACGAACCCGATGCGTCGCTTGCGTGCATGGATGTGTCCACTGGCAAAGTCGTGTGGCGTGAGATCCGCGAATGGAATGAGACGCTGGACGGTTGTCAGCAGCCGGCGAGCACTTATCGGGGTTCGCTGCTCGCGGTTGACGGCTCGTTCCTGTGCCTCGGTGAGCTGGGACACCTGTTGTGGATGGACCTGAGTCCCAAAGGCTACAAGGAGATCGCTCGAGCATGGCTGTTCCAGGCGCGCGAGTCGTGGAGTCTGCCGGTGCTCAGTCGCGGCTTGCTCTACGTTGTTCAGAACACACGCGAGGTGACAGGAGCCAACGGTCCGCGGCTTCTCTGCTACGACCTGCGCGCCTGAAGTCATGGATAATGCCCGCATGAGAAGCACCCGCCTTGCGGTCGTCGTGGTGCTCGCGCTGAGCACTTCACTGCACGCGCAGTGGCTGAACTATCCGACTCGCGGTGTGCCTCGCACGTTGGACGGAAAGCCGGATCTGGCCGCACCCGCACCGCGCACGGCAGACGGGAAGCCGGACTTCTCCGGTATCTGGCAGCTCGAGCCGCGGCCGTGCGACGCGGCTGAGTGCCAGGTTGACTATGTGCCGGCCGCTGAGTTCGTCAACTTCGGTGCGAAGCTGCCCGGTGGCCTCCCGTACCAACCGTGGGCGGCGACGCTCGTGAAAGAGCGGACGGAGCAGTTGGGCAAGGACGATCCTGTCGGCTTGTGCCGGCCTGGCGGTGCGCTCCGCATTCTCACGTTCCCGCCGTTCAGAAAATTTCTGCAGATGCCGGACCTGTTCGTGATTCTGTCCGAGCGTGACGTAACGTATCGCCAGGTCTTCATGGACGGGCGCCCACTGCCGGAGGATCCCACGCCCACGTTCAACGGCTACTCGGTTGGACGATGGGATGGAGACACGCTGGTCGTGACGAGCAATGGGTTTCGAGACGGGACGTGGCTCGATCGGAACGGCAGTCCGATGAGCGACGCGGCGAAACTGACCGAGCGGTATCGGCGTGTGAACTACGGCCGGGTCGAGATCGATGTGACGCTCGACGATCCCAAGGTCTACACGCGACCCTGGACGGTTACACTCACGCAAGTGATCGTGCTCGACACTGAGCTCCTCGATTACCACTGCATGGACAATGAACGCGACGCGGCGCGTCTGGTTGGAAAGTAACGCGACCGGGCAACGATGACACGGATTGGGATGGGGCTTGTCGGTGCGGGGTTCGTCGGACCGCACCATATCGACGCCGTCAGGCGTCTCGGATTCGTTGACGTTGTCGCCATCGCCAGCAGCAACGAGGAATCGGCACGCGGAAAGGCCGAAGCGCTTGGCGTCCGGAAGGGCTACGGCAGCTATCAGGCGCTGCTCGACGATCCGGAGGTGCAGGTCGTTCACAACGCCACGCCGAACCACCTTCACTACGAGGTCACGTCCGCCGCGCTCGCCCGGGGCAAGCACGTCGTGTCGGACAAGCCACTGGCAATGACGTCGGCGCAAGCCAAGCGGCTGGTCGACGAGGCCCGGCGAGCAGGCGTCGTCGCGGCGGTCACGTTCAACTACCGTGGTAATCCGCTCGTGCAGCAGGCGCGACTCGCGATCGCACGCGGCGACATCGGAACGCCGCACTTTCTGCACGGGCATTATCTGCAGGACTGGCTCCTCAAGGACACGGACTATTCATGGCGCCTCGATCCCGAAAAGGGCGGCGCCTCGTCTGCGGTTGCCGACATCGGATCGCACTGGTGCGATCTGGCGCAGCACGTCACTGGTCTGGCGATCACGCACGTCCTCGGTGACATCACCACTGTTGTGAAGAAGCGAAAGAAGCCGAGCGGATCGCGAGAAGCGTTTCAGGCAGGAAGCGGCGAAGGTGAGCTGGTCGATATCATGGCGGAGGATCTCGCGTCCGTGCTCCTGCGATTCGAGAACGGCGCGCGTGGCTCCTTTTCAGTCGGTCAGGTCTGCAGCGGTCACAAGAACGATCTCGCCCTCGAGGTCTGCGGCGCGAAGGCGTCGCTGCGATGGCGCCAGGAGCATCAGAACGAGTTGTGGATCGGCCATCGTGACCGGGCCAACGAAGTGCTGCAAAAGGATCCGTCACTCCTGGATGAACGCGCCCGCGAATACGCGCGCCTGCCCGGAGGTCACCAGGAGGCGTGGGCCGACGCGTTCCTCAACGTCATACGTGAGATCTATGCGAGCATCGCCGCGGGCCCGCCGTATTCTGCGCTGCCTCCGATGATCGCCACGTTCGAGGACGGCTTCCGCGCCAATCGCATCGTCGATGCGATCCTCGAGAGCGCTGCGGACGGCGGTGCCTGGACGCGGATATGACTCGATTCGAACCGCGGTTCATGAAGGTCGGCATTCTCACGGCGGCGCTGCAAGAACTGACACCGCGCGAGCAGCGCGACGCCGACCCGGATCGCGCAATCGAAGACTGGTTGACGTTCGCGCGAGAGCTGGGAGCGGACAACATTCAGTTGTCCGCGGCGCTGCACCCGTCTGAGTCTGACGTACCGCCGGAGGCGATGATCGACCCGGTGGCGAACACCCTCGACCTGCGGCAGCCGTTCGATCAGTCACGGGCGCGGAGGGTTCATGCGGCGATAAAGGCGGCCGGCGTCGGCCTTTCCGACCTGGCCTACTTCGACAACCTGCTGCATCACGACGCAAAGACTCGGCAGAAGAAACACGATTTCCTGATGCGCGTGTTCGACGCGGCCACACTCCTCGGTGTGAATGCGGTGTGCGGGTTCGTCGGTCGTAACCAGCAGCACAGCATGGACGAGAACCTGATCGACTTCGAGCAGCATTTCATTCCGCTGCTGAAAGCCGCGAAGGAGCGAGGCCTGACGTATCGCGTCGAGCAGTGTCCAATGCCGGGATGGACGACGGGCGACAACTGGCACAACAACATCGCCTACACGCCTGGCGCATGGATCCCGCTTCACAAGATGTGCGAGAAGCACGGCGTCGGTGACCAGTTCCGGATTCACTACGACCCGTCACACGCGATCCTGATGGGTCAGGACACGCGCTCGCTGTTTCAGTATCTGAAAGACGAAGGATACGCCTTCCTCATCGGAGGCTTTCACGTGAAGGGGCAGGTGATCGATTCGAAGGGCGTGTCGGCGTGGGGCTATGGGGGCCAGACGATCGGGCGGGGGGATTGGATCGATGGCAAGCCTTCAGACCGGCCTGCGGATCACGTGAATGCGTGGAAGAAGCAGGTGGTGCTCGCAGAGCACGAGTTGCCCGGCACCGCGCGACACGATCCGCTCGCGTACCTTCAGAACCGCAGCGTGGACTGGTTCGATCATCAGCTCGCCGCGCGTGAGTTGCTGCCGCTCGACGTCGCCAAGACCCATCTCGTCGTCGAGCATGAATATCCGGCGGCGCGCATTCAGGACCGAGAGAAGCTGAAACCGATTCTGCAGGGATCGCTGGCGTTCGTCAGACGCATCGACGAAGCCGCCGCGTGCATGTATGCCCTGCAGCACGAGGTGCTCGCAGGGCAGGGTATTTCAGTCCAGGGGATCGGAAGACAGGCGTACCGTTCTTAGCGTCTGACTCCGGCCGGCGCGGAGGCGTCGTGCTCGGCCCGCTCGAGATCCTGACGTGCCGCTGCATCGTTGGGATCGAGCCTGACCGCCTGCGCGAAGTAGGGCACCGCCGCGCCGATTTGACCCATCGCGGCGAGTGCACGCCCAAGCAGGTAGTGATCGCGGCTGCTGTTCGGATACAGCTGGATTGCGCGGCTGAATGTTTTCACCGCGGCGTCGAGTTGACCGGCTTGCCCCTGCACGATCCCAAGTTGCCGCAGCGTCTCGAGGTCGCCCGGCTGAAGGTTCACCGCGGTCTGTAACTCCCTGATGCCTTCTGCGGCTCGCCCTTGTTGTGCCAGCACGATTCCGAGGAAGCGATGGGACGGGGCTCGTTGCGGTTGCAGTTTGAGGGCTTCCGTCAGGTGTGCCGCGGCACGATCCAGTTGGCCTGCTGACAGATAGACTTTTCCCAGCGTCTCGTGGGCATCGACGGCGACGACGTGCGCCGGCGCCAGCTGAAGGAACCGCTCGAGCTCCTCGATTCCGCTGGCGGTCTGTCCTTCCGAGACGAGCTCGATGCCCAGCATGAAGCTGGATGTCGGATCGGCCTTCGCCAGTCGCAGGTAGTTCAGCGCCTCCTGACGCTGACCGACATCGAAGTAGGCGGTCGCGAGCATCTGGTAGGCGCGCGGGTGCGGGCGTCTCTCGACCGTCGTCTTCATGATCGACAGCTTCGTGTGGTACTCGCTGTTGCGCTGCATCGTGGCAGCAGCGAGTGCCAGGCAGGCCATTCCTGCCAGGGCGGCTCCGATGATCCGCTGCCGCGAAGGCGCATATGACGTCAACAGGCGATAGGCGCCCAGGACGACGAGCATGACGAGCCCGGCGAGTGCCAGATACATTCGCCGATCGGCGCCAACCTCTGTGGCGATCGGGACGATGCTCGACGTGGGAGCCAGTGTGATGAAGCACCATGCACCGAGAAAACCGGACTGGCGACGACGAACGAGCAGCACAATGACGACGGAGGCGAGTGCCGCGACGACGAGCAGCGGCAGCAGTACGTCGGTGAGCATCACCGGCTGCGGAATCCCGTAATCGAGTACCTGATTACGCGGCCAGAAGGCCAGGCGCAGGTACATCAACAGGATCGGCCCCTGATTGAGGAGATAGGTCCACGGCGTCACGCTGGTGTCGAGGCCGACTGTCGATCGTTCCGCCGACGATATGAGCGCGGCCAGCACGAGCCAGGTCAGTGCGAGGCCCACGTACAAGCGCGTGCGTCGAATCTTCCGCAGCGTGGGCTTCGCCACGAACATGTAGTCGTAGAGCCCCACGATCACCGGCGCCGTGACCATCGTTTCCTTGCAGGTCATTCCCGCCATGCACGCGAGTATCGCTGCCGCATGCCACCGCGCTGGCTGGCTATCGAGCGCTCGCACGCTGCAGTACATCGTCAGCAGATAGAAGAGCCCCATCATCGACTCGGTGCGCTGCGTCACATAGTCGATGGTCTCGGTCTGCAGCGGATGCAGTGCCCAGATGAGCGCGACGATCCAGGCAAGGGTTGTGGCCTGTGCCCCGAACCGCGCGGTGAGCGACGGAAGGAGAAGCGTGCGGCGCGCCAGCCCGAAGAGGGTCAGGGCCGCCAGCAGGTGAATTGCGAGATTGGCGAGCCGGTATCCGCGCGGATCGAGTTCGCCTGCGGCGTAGTTGAGCGCAAAGCTCAGATTGACGAGCGGGCGTCCGGCGAGCGGCGTCTCGCCTGGCGGCGAGAGCGGAACGCTGAGCGGAGACAGCTGCCGGATTTGCGCGTTGTTGAGGATCGCCCTCTGGTCATCGAAGATGAACGGTGCGGCTAGGCTGTTCGAGTAGACGATGATGCCCGCAACGATGATGACGAGGGCGCGGATGGCGATTCCGCGCTCGACGGTCACACCCGGGCTCCTCGACACATGCGCCTCAGTATATTCGTGGCGACTTCGTGCGCTCGGACCTTGACCTCGCGTGAGAGGCGCACTACAAGACGGAGGTGAATGGAGTCACTCGAGCAACTGACCGGCCGCTATCGGGCGGATGCGCCGCTCGCGAACGCCTCGACGATTCCCGCGGGTTGGTACGTGGACCCGCGCGTCCTCGCGTTGGAGCAGCAGACGGTCTTCCGCCGGGCCTGGCAGGTGGCAGGACGGCTTGACGATGTGCGCGCACCGGGCGACTACCTCACGTGCGAACTGCCGGGCGGTGAGCCGATTGTCGTCGTGCGCGGCGCGGATCAAGCGCTGCGCGCGTTCTATAACGTCTGTCGTCATCACGCGGCGGCCGTCGTCGCTGAGACGCACGGTTCGGCGACGCAGTTTCGATGCCCGTATCACGGATGGACGTACGGCCTCGACGGATCGCTGAAGGGGACACCTGATTTCGCCGAAGTCTGTGACTTCGATCGCTCCGCCAACGGACTGGTGCCGATCGAGTGCGACGTCGCAGAGCAGTGGGTGTTTGTGCGGCTGGAACGCGCTGGCATCGAACTGCCCGCTTTCCTGGGACCGGCGCTGACGAATCACCTCGCCGACCGCGACCTCGCCTCGTTGCACTGGATGGAGCGCCGCCACTACACACTCGACTGCAACTGGAAAGTGTTCGTGGACAACTATCTCGATGGTGGCTATCACGTGCCGCACGTGCATCGCGGTCTCGACAGCGTGCTCAGTTCGCGCGAGTACACGATTGAAACCGGCGAGCGCTTCTGCCTGCAGTGGAGTCCGTTGGTCAGCGAGGGAGCCGACGCCCGTACCGGCGCCGTGCGTCAAGGCGAGCGCGCCTTTTATTACTGGATCTATCCGAACCTGATGATCAACTGCTACGGGAGAGCGATGGACACGAACCTCGTCATCCCACGCGGTGTGGACAAGACCGAGGTCATCTTCGATTTCTACTTCACGGACGTCTCGGAGTCGGCGGGCACCGACAACCGGGCCAGCATTGATGTGAGCCACGAGATCCAGGATGAGGACGTGGCGATCTGCGTCTCGGTGCAGCGCGGCCTGACGTCGCGAGCGTACGACACGGGACGGCTCTCGGTCCGCCGCGAGGCCGGTGAACACCTCTTCCATCGGTTGCTCCATCGCGATCTCGTCGCCGGGCTCACGAGGTAGCGACCCCGCGAGGGGCCACAATCAAGAAGCCGCGCCTGCTGCCGACTATCTGAGGCAGGAGGGACCGTGTCGGTGATCCTGATCGTCGGCATTGCTGTCGCCGGGCTGCTGGTCGTGGCGTGTTACGACCTTGTGCAGCGCAAGCACGCCATTCTGCGCAATTTTCCGATCGTCGGTCATTTCAGGTACTGGCTCGAATCGGTTGGCCCCGAGCTCCGTCAGTACATCGTGACCGACAACAACGAGGAACGGCCGTTCAGCCGCGATCAGCGACGCTGGGTCTACGCCTCGTCCAAGCTGCAGAACAACTACTTCGGTTTCGGCTCAGACAACGAACAGGAGTCGTCGCCCAACTATCCGATCATCAAACACGCCGTCTTTCCGTTGCCGAGCCCGCATCCGGGCGATGCCGGGTACGACTCGACGTACGCGATTCCGTCCGCCAAGGTGATCGGCGGCTTCCGCAATCGCGCGAAAGCATTTCGACCGGCATCGGTGATCAACATCTCGGGCATGAGCTTCGGCTCGTTGAGCGGCGTCGCCATCGAGGCACTCAATCGTGGCGCCAGGCTCGCCGGATGCCTGCAGAACACCGGTGAAGGAGGCTTGTCGCCGTATCACGCGCAGGGCGGCGACCTGGTCTTTCAGATCGGGACCGGCTACTTCGGGTGCCGCGATGCCGACGGACGATTCAACATGGCGGCGTTGAAGGACCTCGTTGCCAGATACCCGTCGGTGAGGGCCATCGAGATCAAGCTCAGTCAAGGCGCCAAGCCGGGCGCCGGTGGCGTTCTGCCGAAGGCCAAGATCAGTTCCGAGATCGCCGCGATTCGCGGTATCTCGATGGAACGTGATTGCGTCAGCCCGGCGGCTCACACCGCCTTTCGCGACGCCGACTCGCTGCTCGACTTCGCCGAGCACGTCGCGCTCGAAACCGGCCTGCCCGTCGGCATCAAGTCGGCCGTTGGTGAGATGCACTTCTGGCGCGAGCTGACGCGTCTCATCTCGACAACCGGCCGGGCGATCGATTTCGTGACCATCGACGGCGGCGAGGGCGGCACCGGTGCCGCCCCGCTGGTGTTCGCCGATCGCGTGGGGCTGCCGTTCAAGGTCGGCTTCAGCCGAGTGCAGCGTGCGTTCGCCGATCACGGTCTGCACGATCGCATCGTGTTCATCGGCTCGGGCCGATTGGGATTTCCGGACTCGGCGCTCGTCGGCTTTGCGCTGGGTTGCCATGCGCTCACGATCCTGTTGCATATGCTGCTCCCGGAGTTCCTTCTGGTTGAGGAGCCTTCTCTCCTTTTCTTCTTCGGCCTCGAACTCCCTTCGCAGAACGAGGATGCGGGCTTCCAGCCCGTCGCGGTTCCGCTGCAACTCGCGCTGCTTGTCTTCGAGTTCCTGACGCCGCG
>Ga0207643_10001546_pt1 | contig 13120 bp, 11 predicted proteins | sample KBSMisM62_FD_184313 | JGI IMG/M metagenome (GOLD analysis project Ga0207643, IMG submission 184313) | Miscanthus rhizosphere microbial communities from Kellogg Biological Station, Michigan, USA - KBS Miscanthus M6-2 (SPAdes) (version 2) | ecosystem: Host-associated > Plants > Roots >...
GCCGACGCCGCTCGATTACATGGCGGACTTGCGCAAGGCCGAGGCGGATGCCGGAAAAACGCCGGAAGGCTCGCCATTCAACAGCGCGCTGAGCATGCTGGCGACCCAGCAGTCCTTCGTCGGCGACACTGAACGCGCGATCGAAACCTTCGGGCGCTCCCGTTTTCGGCCGGGTCCCGCAGTCCTGCCGGAGGATGAGGCGAGGCAATTCATCGCCGACCACGAAGTGCGCGATGCGCTGCAGGCGATCCTCGAGCAGACGCGCGACCGGCAGATCGTGATGATCAACGAAGCGCACCACGTGCCGCGCGACCGCGCGTTTGCGACGCTCGTGGCGCTCGAGCTACGCAAACAAGGCTTCAAATATCTCGCGACGGAGACGTTTGCTGGTGATATGGACGCCATGGCAACGCGCGGCTATTCGCTCGTCGAGAACGGTTACTACAACCGCGATCCGGTGTTTGGCGATTTCATCCGCCGAGCGCTCGCGGCGGGTTACACGCCTGTCGCCTACGAGACGGACTACCCGCCGGGTCTTGAGGGTGATGCCTTTCACGACTACCGCGAGCAGAAGCAGGCGCAGAACATCGTCGACCGCGTGCTTGCAAAGGATCCGCAGGCGCGAATCCTGGTACACGTCGGTTATGGACACCTGCGGACCGGAGCGGTGGAGGCTGGTGACGGCAAAGGCCGGACTCAAATGGCCGAATGGCTGAAGGCGAAGACCGGAATCGACCCGTTCTCGATCGATCAGACACAATCGCTACCGGCGAACGATGGTGTGCTCGCGGCGATTCTGGCGAAGGCCCCAGGGCGTTCCTTCGTGCTCGAGTCTCTCACTGCCGAGCATCCGTTCTCCGGATCTGCAACTGCCGAGATGTATGTCTATCACCGCCCGGTCGCGGTTGTTCGCGGCCGTCCCGACTGGCTCGCGATGGACGGTTACAGGAAGCCACACAGGATTCCGGCCAAACTACTGCCAAAGAGCGGACGACGGCTCATCCAGGCCTTTGTCGCCGGTGAATCCGCCGATGCGATCCCCATGGACCAGGTACTGGTGAGCGCCGGCAAGCCACCGCCAGTCCTCATGCTCCCGAAGGGAAAGTACCGTTTCTCATTCCAGGACTGAAGGCGGTTACCGGCTCTTGGGCTCGAGCCTGGCGCGCGCGCCCGCCTTCGGCGGCTCGGTGGGATTCTCGAGCTCGTTGAGATAACGCGCGCCGCCGAGTCCGCGCATCTGCGCCAGGATCCAGTCGCGCCGGCTGGTCACGTAGACTGACGGTGCGTTCACCTTGAAGGTGATCGGATTCGGAAGTACCGCCGCGAGTGTCGCGCTCTCGTAGCGCCCGAGCCGCGCTGCGGGCATGCGATAGAAGCGCTGGGCCGCGGCTTCCACACCGTAGATGCCATCGCCGAACTGCGCGATGTTGAGATACACCTCGATGATGCGTTCCTTCGGCCACGTGAGCTCGATGAGCAGCGTGAAGTAGACCTCGAGGCCTTTGCGCAGGTAGCTGCGGCCCGGCCAGAGGAACAGGTTCTTGGCCACCTGCTGGCTGATCGTGCTGGCGCCGCGCACGCGCGGCCTTTTCTTGCCGGCCTGCTTCTCGTTGTGCCGCACGGCTTCGCGGATGGACTTGAAGTCGAAGCCGGTGTGAAACGGAAAGAACTGGTCCTCGGCGGCGATGACCGCCACGGCTGCGTGGGGCGAGATCTGCTCGAGATCCACCCAGCGGTAGTCCGTCTGGTAGTTAGCCTTGCCGCCGCGCGAGGCGTCGAGCGCCGCGTCCAGCATGAACGCGCTGTACCAGGGATCCATCCAGCGCATGGCCAGCACGGGCAGCGCAGTGACGAGAAAGGCGGCGGCGAGCCCGATGAGTGTCCATCGGACCAGCCGCCGCCCCAGGGACTTCTTCACATTATTGCTTTCGCGACGCCTTGGTGATCGTCACGTCCGCGGCCGGCACGTTCTGGTGCCCGGAGCGGTTGGTGGTCGCCACCTTGGCGATCTTGTCGATGACGTCCATGCCGGAGGTGACCTTGCCGAACACCGCGTAACCGTAGTTGGACGGACCGGCGTGATCGAGGAAATCGTTGTCGACCAGGTTGACGAAGAACTGCGCGGTGGCGCTGTTGATGTCATTGGTGCGCGCCATGGCGAGCGTGCCGCGCGAATTCTTGAGGCCATTCGCGGCTTCGTTCTTGATTGGCGCCTTGACCTTCTTCTGCTTCATGCCCGGCTCGAAACCGCCGCCCTGGATCATGAAGCCCGGGATGACGCGGTGGAAGATGACGCCGTCGAAGAAACCGTCATCGACGTATTCCAGGAAGTTCTTCGCGGAGATCGGGGCTTCTTTCTCGAACAGCTCGACTTCGAAATTGCCGAGCGTGGTTTCAAACACTAGTGACACGGGGATTCCTATGGGGCCTTGCCTTCGGTGACGCGCTCGTGGCCGGCGAGATCGCGGTGCGAGGTTACGTGAGTGAAGCCACGCGCCACAAGCAGCGAACGCAGTGTTTCACCCTGAGTGTTGCCATGTTCCAGGGCCAGCCAGCCGCCAGGGCGCAAATGCCGCGGTGCCTCATTAATAAGAGTGTGGAAGGCGCTCGTGCCATCGCCGCCCGGCGTCAGTGCGCTGCGAGGTTCGTGGCGCAGGCCATCCGACTCGAGCACCGGGTCATGCTCGGCGATATACGGCGGATTGCTGCCGAGTGCGTCGAACCGGCGTCCTTCGACTGCCGCGTACCAATTCCCCAATGCCCATTCGACTCGGCCACCCGCCAGGCGTGTTCCATTTTCACGCGCCACCACGAGCGCCTCGGGCGAGGCGTCGGTGCCCGTGACATGCCAGTCGGGGCGTTCCGTTGCCAGGGCAATGGCGATGGCGCCCGAGCCAGTGCCAAGGTCGGCGACCTGTGCCGCGGGCGCGGTCACCAGTTGCAACAGGCGCTGAACTAACAGCTCCGTCTCCGGACGCGGTACGAGGACGGCGGGACTCACGACGAACTCCAGCGACCAGAATTCCCGCCGTCCCAGAAGATAGGCCACGGGCACACCGGCTGCGCGCTGGAGGCAGGCATGTTCGAAGAGGGCGGCGACCTCGGCCGGAACATTCTCGCCCGCGCTCGCCAACAATTGCGCGCGGCTCTTGCGCCAGCACCAGGCGAGCAGCAGCTCGGCGTCGCGGCGCGCGATGTTGTGCGCGGCGAGTGAGAGGAGCTGGTTGCTGTCGGACGGATCGGCCATGGGGCTGCGATGATGCACGACTTCCTTCCGGCATCGGTATCATGCCCGCATGGATGCTTCGGTCGGCTTGTTGCCTTTGCCGCGGCCGCTCATGACGGCGGAGGTCCTGGACGCGGCGTTTCGACTCTTCCGCGCCGGCATCCTGCGCTGTCTGCCGTATTCGGGGCTGGTGGTGCTGGTGCTCGAATTGCCGACGCTGTACTCCACCTTTTTCGCGCCGGCTGGCGGGGTCGGCGCCGCGATTCCGAATTTCTCGCTCATCAGCTACGGCGTCGTTTTCCTGCTCAGCGTGCCGTTGCTCGGCGTCATGACGCTGCGACTGAATGCACTGGCGAAAGGTCTGCGCCCGCGCTTCCGTACCGAGCTCACCGCCGCGCTGTCACGCTGGCCCATGGGGCTGTTCGCCACCGCATTCGCCTTCGGTTATCCGCTGTTGCTGGTCTGGTTGCGGCCTGCGCTCATCAACAGCTTGCCCACTACGGCGCTGGTATTTGCGGCTGTTCCCGTGCTCTGGCCGATGTCGCTGTTTGTGAATGCGTTGCCCGCGTTCTGGTGCGATGGCCTCTCTCCCTTTTCCGCAGTTGTTCAATCACTGCGCATCACCATCCGCCGCTCGTGGCGCATGTTCGGCGCCATCCTCGCCACGCTCTGCATGGTGTCGGTGTTCCTGATGCTTTCCACGGTCATCGTCTGGATGATGTCGCCGCTGTTCGGCCGCGCAGATCTTTTCCTGATCGCGACCGTCCAGTCGACGCTCTTCCTGGTCGTGGGCGCTTTTGGCGTGCCTTTCGTACTCGCCGTGCTGATCGTGTCGTACCAGGATCTCAAGTTGCGCGAGCAGGAACGCCGCGGAGAGCGCGCTTGAAGCGCTGGCTCGGGTTGTCAGTCCTGGTGCTCGCGGGCGGCGCGTTCGCGGCGGACGACGCGGCGCTGCGCGTGGTCGAAGCCTGCCGCGCCCGTCTCGATCCTGCGACCGACTTGGGACTCGAGCGCATCCAGAAGCGTTGTCCGGAGCTGCTGCCAGCGCTCGCGAGCGCCCCATGGCGCGACCTGCTACCGCAGACGCTGCGGGAACGGCGCGATGAAATCTCGGCCGAGAGCCTGCGCGTGCTCGCCGAGCTGGTGCGCAAAGCGGGGAGCGCAGCCAAGCTGCGCGACGCTCCGAGCCGTGAAAAGCTCGAGCCGGTATTGATGGGCCTTGGCGCGAAAGGCCAGGAAGGCGCGACGCGCTGGGACCGCTTCAAGCGCTGGCTCAAGGAAAAGCTCGAGAATCGCAAGGACGACGACGAGGCGAGCGCGCTCGAGAAATGGAGCCGCCAATTCCAGACCAGTGAAGGCATTGCACAGGCCATCACCTACGCGGGCTACGTGATGGTTGGCGTGCTGATGCTGTTCGTCATCTGGTCCGAGCTGCGTGCCGCGGGTCTCCTGGGCAGAGCGCGCCGCGGGCACGGCGCAGAGAGTCCGGCGGCGCAATGGCGACGGCGGCTCATGCTCTCCGATATCGCTGCGGCGCCGCTCGCGGATCGGCCCGGCATGTTGCTGCGTTTGTTAGGTGAGGCGCTAACCAGGGCCGAACGTTTGCCGGCCGCTGACGGTCTGACGGCGGCCACCATCGTGCGCCGCGCCAGCCTTGATTCGGAGCAGGAACGCGCCGCGCTCGCGCAGATCGCGACGACGGCCGACACCGTACGCTATGGCAGCAATCCACCGCCGGAGGAGCAACTCGAGGGGACGGTGAATTCCGCCAAAGCCCTGCTCGAGAGATTTGCACGCCTCGCGGCAGGCAAACACTGATGCGAGAACGCGGCATTGCTTTCCTGCTGGCGCTCGCTTCTCTCGCGGCGTTCTATGGTTTGTGGCTGCGTCCGGCGCCGTCGCTGGATCCGGACGCCGATGCCGCACGACCGACCACCGCCGAACGGCGCGGCAACGGGTACGCCGGCCTGTTCGAATGGCTGCGAAGTTCCGGTGTCGAGGTGCGTTCTTTTCGCGAGCGTTACTCCGGGCTGGCTGAGATCGACGCGCCGTCGCGCGGCAACCTGCTGATCCTTTCATTGCCGGCAGTGGAGATTTTTCACAGCGATGAGTTCGGTGCTCTCGACCGGTGGGTTCGACGCGGAAACACGTTGCTCGTCAACGCCGCGTTGCTGGATCAACCGGGGTGGGCAGCGCGGCGTTCCTCCGGCGCGGTGGTCGAAATCGAATCGCTGACCTCGATCGAATTCGAAACGCGCAAGGCGCGCGAGGCACGACTCGACGACACACCGCTGTCGCAGCGAGTTCGCGAGGCGGACGCGCGTGCCGCAAAGAAAGACGCGGACAACGACGAGGAAGAAGAGCCCAGGGATGACGAACAGGAGGCCCTTGGCGCTGCGCTCGAGGTGCCGGAAAAGATTGCTTTGACTGCGACCGGCCCGCACGCGCTGCTGCGGAATGTCAGCACTCTCGAGCTCGAAACCGACTACAAGGCCCAGGAGTGGTCGTTGCGCATGCCCTATGACAATTTCGTGCTCACACTGGCACGCGACCCGAATGGCGAAGGTGCGCTGTTCGAACAGCGCGTGGGCGACGGCAGCGTGTTGTTGTGTGCGGGCGGCTCGCTGTTCACCAATCGCGCGCTTGGCAACGCCGACAACGCGCAACTGTTCGCAAACATCGTGAGCACGCGCGTGGCGAACGATGGGGTGGTCTTGTTCGATGACCTGCGCCAGGGGTTGTCGGCCAACTACGATCCGGCGCGCTTCTACCGCGATCCGCGCCTCTTCAAGACACTGTTCATCGTGCTCGGGTTGTGGCTCGTCTGGGTACTGGGTTCGACGCGGCTGCGCGCCCCCGCCATCGTGCCCCACGATCCATCCGAGGCCGAGCTGGTCCGGCGCGCGGGTGGTTTGATCGCGCGTTCCGTTGCGCCACATCACACGGCGCTCGCGCTGTTCGATCACTTCTTCGCCGGAGTCGCGCGCGCCGCGCGTCGCACGGGCAATGCCGGCGCCGAGCGCGGCGAGTTATGGCAATGGCTCGAGCGTCACGCCGCCATCCGGCCGCAGGAGCTCGACCGGCTGAAAACCTGGTACGCGGATGCGCATGCGGAGCGCAAGATCCCCCTGGTACCGCTGCAGAATCTACTCGACCTCCTGGAATCACGGCTCAAAACATGAACACCCCTGTCGCGAACTTCGAACAATCCATCCAGCGCGAGCTCGCGCGCGTCATCGTCGGCGCCGAGGACGTGATCCGCGCGCTCTGTGTCGCGCTCATCGCGCGCGGCCACGTGCTGGTGCAGGGCCCGCCGGGGCTCGGCAAGACACTACTGGCGAAAACACTCGCGCGAGTTCTCGGCGGCGAATTCAAGCGTGTGCAGGGCACGGCGGATCTGATGCCCAGCGACATCGTCGGCACTCACGTGTTCGATGCCTCGAAGAACGATTTCGTGTTTCGTCGCGGCCCACTGTTCGCCGACGTCCTGCTGGTGGACGAGATCAACCGCACCGGGCCCAAGACCCAGTCGGCATTGCTCGAGGCCATGGAAGAACGCCAGGTGTCCTCGGAGCGCGATCTGTATCCACTGCCGGAAGACTTCCTGGTGCTGGCCACACAAAATCCGCGTGACTTCGAAGGCACCTATCCACTGCCGGAATCGCAGCTCGACCGCTTCATGCTGCGCATCGACATGAGCTACCCGGAGCGCGCGGCGGAGGGCGAGATCCTGACGCGTTATGGCACCGAGCTCGAGGCGCGCGACCCGATCCCCGCCGACATCGGCGGCATCGATCGCGTACTGCTGCACCAGGCGCGCGCCGCCGCCAGTGCGCTGCACGTGTCGGAAGCGCTGTCGAACTACGTGCTCGACCTGGCGCACGCCACACGCGAGCATCCGCGCGTGGCGCTGGGGCTCTCGACGCGCGGCGCGATCGCGCTCATTCGCGCGGCGCGCGTGCATGCGGGACTGCGCGGGAGCGAATTCGTCGCGCCAGACGACGTGCAGGCAGTGGCACGCTGGGTACTCGCACATCGGCTGGTGCTCAAGCCGGAAGCGGCGCTCGATGGGGACACGGACTTGGGCGTGGTGGGCGCCATCCTGGATGCCACACCCGTACCGCGCTGAGGCTACGGAACACTCAGATGCATTTCGCACTGCGCGGCTACCTGTTCATCGCCCTGACGGCGTTGTTAGGCGTGGCCGGCACCTGGTCAGATGTGCCGGGTTTTGCGGGCGCCTGGCTTTTGCCCGCGTTCCTGCTGCTCGCGGGCCTGGCGCTCGAAGCGTGGTATCTGCGCGGCACGCACGTGACGCTGCGCATGCGTGTCGATGATCGCCTGAAGCTCGGTCGTCCGGCGCGCGGCGCGTTTGTCTTCGCGCACAACCGGGGGCGCGATCTCCTGTTGCAGTACGCCCGCGTGTTGCCGCCAGCCCTGCGGCAGACTGCCGACGTGCGGCAAGTGGGGCTGCCGCCTGATGAGGAATTGCTCGATCCCATCGAGGTGCTGCCGTTGCGACTCGGCGCCGGACGCTTCGGGGCGGTACCCGCGCGGTTGTTAGGCCGATTTGCCCTCGCTTGGTGGACCCACGACCTGCCGCAGAATTCGCCGTTCACCGTGGCGCCCGATACCGTTCCGGGCGGCGCGCGGCCCGTTGCCGGCGAATCCGCGGGTGAGACGCCGCGGCGCCTGCCGGGCGTAGGCGTGGAGCTGCTGCAGCTTCGCGACTATGTGAGCGGTGACGCGCTGTCGCGCATCGACTGGAAAGCGACGGCACGGCGGCGCACTTTGGTGTCACGCGAATACAGCGAGGCGCAGCACCTGGAAATCCTGCTGGTGATCGACGCCGGTCGTGGCAGCCGCGTGCGTGCGGGCGCACTCGACCGCCTGGGGCTATATGCCAACGTGGCGGCGCGCCTCGCCGAGCACGCGGTGTCGATCGAAGACCGGGTGGGGCTGCTGGTCTATGCCGAGCGAACGCTTACCGCCTGCATGCCCGATCGCGGCGTGCGCGCGGTGGCGCGGTTGCGGCGCTCGCTCGAGATCCTGGAGAGTGAGCGCGGTGAATCCAACCCGAAAGCCGCGGCCATTCAAGTGCGCCGCATCCTGCGGCACCGCGGGCTGGTCGTGTGGCTCACGGATCTCGCCGAACCGGCGCGCAACGATGAGCTCATGCAGGCGCTGAAGGCGCTGGTGCCGCGGCATCAGCCGATCGTCGCCTCGCCGCATGCCGCCGAAATTGCGCGGCTTGCGCAGGCGCCGGCGCGCGACTGGCGCGATCCTTCGATTTCACTCGCGGCTCGCGAGCACCATCAGCGCGCGCAGTTGCAGGTGGCCACGCTTCGCCGCAAGGGCATCGTGGTACTGGACGAACCCGACGACAGGCTCGACCGCGCGGTGCTCGACGCCTATCTACAGCTGCGGCAGCGAAGGCGTATTTAGGCCGCTCTCAGACGGCGATGGGTGGTCCGGCACGGCTGCGTCCGAACACGTAGCCGCGCAGCAGCGAGATCATGAACAGCCAGTAACCCACGCCGATGGTGACGCGTGCCCAGCGCGGCACTTCGGGGTCGGGTGAGACATAGCCTTCGATGAATCCGCAGATGAACAGCAACAACGTGACGACGACCAGCACGCGGATACCTTCGCCCGCCGCCGCGCGGAATGCTTCACTGCGCGTCTGCGCTCCGGGGCGGATCAACGCTTCGCCGACATAGGCGCCCGCCGCGCCGGCGATGCAAATGCACGAGAGCTCCACGCAACCGTGGGCCACCACGAAATCGAACAGGTTGTCGGCGAGGTCATGCTGGCCGGTGAACGCGAAAAATGCTCCAAGTGACAGGCCGTTCATGCCGATGAGGTAGAACGTGCCGAGCCCGAAAATGATTCCCGAACAGAACGCGAAGAATGAAACCACGATGTTGTTGGTGAGCAGTTCTATCGACATCACGGCCGACGGTGTGACATTGAGTACGCCGTCGGTCCACAGCTCGCCGCGTTCCACGGTGGCGATGAGCTTCGGATCGGCAAACATGCCGATGAGATCCGGATAGCTGTAGATCAGCCAGGCGCCGGTCACCGCCGAGACGATGAACAGCAGCGTGACGGCCAGCAGGTGCACTCCCATGGCGCTCATGGCGGCAGGCACCCGGTCGCGCATCAGGGACAGCAGTACGAGTCCCAGGCGTCGCGCGGGCCGGTGGATGGTGTCGTGCAGATCCGAATAGACCGCATCGAGATATTCCGCCGACGCCGCGGCTTCTGCAGTGGGCGCCAGGCGTGCGCTCGCGACTTCGTGCGCGACTCGTCGATAGTCGTCGACCACGGCGAGTGCGTCGCGGGCATTGCTGCCGCGCCGGAGGGTCAGCGACGCGGCGCGCTCTCGAACTGCATGCCATTCCTGCCGCGACGAGCGGAGCTTTTCGAGGAACGGAGCGCGCTCCATCGCGATCACGGTGCCGGCCGCAAGATCTCCGAGACGCAGATGCCGTTTGGTGAAGAACACGAACAACAGGCCCACCACGTAGAGCAGCGGCATGGAATCGATGATGCGAAATACGTTGCGTGTGAGCAGCGCGCCGGTCGTGGGCACCAGACCCTCGGGCGTGAGCACGCGGACTCCGGTGAGCCGCTTGCCGGGCGTGCGGCCGGACATCAGCGGCTCGAGAATCAGATGGTAGAGGAAGTAGATAGCCGTCGCCGGCGTGGCGCCCGCGAGGTACCACAGCGTCTCCCGGTCGGGGTCTATCTCGAAGTCGAGGTTGCCGAAGATCAGCAGGGCGGCGGCCACCAGGTACACCATCGACAGGCCTGAGCGGATGAGCCAGTCGATGAGGAAGGCGAACGAACGCGCGCCCGGCCCGGCCAGCACGATGTGCGCGTCGACTCCGGTGGCACTCGGGACGCTGATGGCTGGCGCGGCAGGAACGGCAGGCGTTCCGCCCATCGTCGGCGCCGCCGCGCTCACGCAGCGCCTCGCTGCTCTTCCTCCGCGAGCTGCTCGGCCTGATGCTCGTGCTGCAGGGCATCCAGCAGTTCGTCGATCCGGCCTTGCATGATGTCGCCCAGCTTGTAAAGCGTGAGATTGATGCGGTGGTCGGTGACCCTTCCCTGGGGAAAATTGTAGGTGCGGATGCGTTCGGAGCGATCGCCTGTTCCCACCTGCAGCTTGCGGTCGCGCGCGACCTCGCTGTCGCGCTTTTCCTGCTCGGCGGCCAGCAGTTTGGCCTTCATGAGCGCCATCGCGCGTGAACGGTTCTTGTGCTGCGAACGCTCGTCCTGGCATTCGACCACGAGCCCGGTGGGCAGGTGGGTGATGCGAATTGCCGAATCGGTCTTGTTGACATGCTGGCCGCCCGCACCGGAGGCGCGAAACGTATCGACGCGCAATTCCGCCGGATTCAGGTCGCTGGCCTCGACTTCGTCGGCCTCGGCAAGAATGGCCACGGTGCAAGCCGAGGTGTGGATGCGCCCTTGCGCCTCGGTTGCCGGGACGCGCTGCACGCGATGCACGCCGGATTCGAATTTGAAACGCGCGAACGCGCCCGGACCCGCGAAGCGACTGATGATTTCGCGGTAGCCGCCGTGCTCGCCAGCATTCTCCGACAGGATTTCCACGGCGAAGCCATGTGTCTCGGCGTAACGCGAGTACATTCGGAACAGATCACCGGCAAAGATGGCAGCCTCGTCACCGCCCGTGCCCGCGCGCACCTCGAGGTAGATGTTCTTGTCGTCGCGTGGATCGCGAGGAATCAGCAGCGCCTTGAGCTCGCCCTCGGCGCGCTCGATCAAAGGCGCGACGCGCGCCACTTCCTCGCGGCCCATGTCACGCATTTCGGCGTCGTTGTCGTCCTGCATGTCTCGTGCTGCGGTGAGCTCGCGTTCCAGAGACCGGAATTCGCCGAATTTTTCCGCCACGGGGGTCAGCCGGGAATATTCCATCGACAACTCGCGGAACTCACGCTGTCGGCCGATGACCGCCGGGTCCGCCAGCGATCGGCCAATTTCTTCAAAGCGGTCGACCATTTTTTCGAGCCGCAGGCGAATGGTGTCTTTCACGAGAACCATTGTAAGGGGCGAAGGTCCAGTTATAGTGCCTGCCATGCCACGAAACTCATCGACATGGGCCATTTCACTGGCCTTTTCATGCGCGATCGCCGTGTTGTTGCCCACGGACGCCAGTGCGCTGTCCACCACCAACTCCGATGGCGCCGATCTGGTGTACGCCGACATGGCGCTGTCGCGCGGCGATTGCCGTGGCGGGTCCGAGCGTTACCTCAAGGTGGCGCTCGGTTCCACTGACCCCAAGATTTCCCAGCGCGCCAATGAGGTCGCCTCGGAGTGCCAACAGATTGGCGCCAGTGCCAAGACCGCGCGGCGCTGGCAGAAGCTCGATCCTGAAAGTGCTGCCGCGGCAGCGGCGGTGGCGCTCGCCGCAGTGCGCCTCTATCAACCCGAAGAGGCGAGCGCGGCTATCCTGCGCAACAAGGCCTTGGGTGGTGACGAGTCGCTGATCAAGCTCATGGGTGAGCTCAGTGATGCGGGTGGCTCGGTCATTGCGCTCCAGACGCTGCGGCCTCTGCTCGAATCAGCCGACGTCTCCGACCGCCTGCTCGCGGCGGGCACCGACCTCGCACTCGAAACCTTCGACTTCACCACCGCACATAAACTCGCGGACCGCATGCTCGCCAATGAGCCGGCCTCGGGCACCGCACGTGCGCAACTCGCGCGGGTACTCACCGCCGAGGGCAACGCGGTCGCGGCCATCGCCGTCGCGCAGGAAGCCGCGGCACTCGAGCCGGATACCGAACGGTTTGCGTATGCCGACACGTTGATGCGCCTCGATCGGATCGATGAAGCACGCCAGGAACTCGAGGGCCTGCGAAACGATGCGTCCATTCGCGACGAGGCCGATCTGCGGCTCGGCAAGCTCGCCTATCTGATGGGCGACATGGCCGAAGCGGGACGGCGCTTCGGTAGTTTGATCGGCTCGCAATCGGCGGCGCCGGAGGCGTTCTTTTATCTGTCGTCCATCGCCGAGCGCGAGGGCCGCACCGATCTTGCGCTCGAAGGTTTTTCCAAACTGGCAGAAGCTGGCGCAGGTCTCATCGTGCGTGGCCGCGCTGCCCGCCTGCTGCTCAAGCGCGACGAGCGCGCCGCGGCATTCCGCATGCTCGACGAGCACGGGGCGAAGGAACGGTCGGAACTTCTCGACGTGGAATTCGCCAAGGCCGCACTGCTCGACGATTCCGGACGCAGCACGGAAGCCATTGCCTTGCTGCAGATGGCGCTCGAGCGGTTCCCCGATCATCCGGGCGTGCGCTACCAGATTGCGCTCTTCCAGGACAAAGCCGGAATGGAGCGCGAGTCGGTGCGCAATTTCGAGAGCCTGCTGAAAGTCCGGCCTGAAGATGCCAGCCTGCTCAACGCGCTCGGTTATTCGCTCGCAGACCGGAACCAGAAATTGCCGCGCGCCGAAACGCTGATCCGCAAGGCGCTCGAAGTCTCGCCCGACAATCCGGCATTTCTGGACAGCCTGGGCTGGGTGCGCTTCCGTCGCGGTGATATCCCCGGAGCATTGCCATACCTCGAGCGTGCCTATCGGATATTCCCCGACGCAGAGATCGCCTCGCACTGGGGCGAAGCACTGTGGGTCAGCGGCAAACAGGCGGAGGCGCGTGCATTGTGGGCGCGGTCGCTGGCGCGCTCGCCCGACTCGAAAGCGCTGCGAGCCACCATCGAACGCCTCACCGGCACGAAGATGGATTCGGTGCCGCCGGCCGGGACCGAAAAACCGAAGGCGCCGAGTCCGGATACCGCGCCTGCTCCCGAGCCGCTACCGCCGCCGGCTTCCACCGCTAGTTAGGAGCTGCCTTGATGAGCCGCGTCGCG
>Ga0207643_10001551_pt1 | contig 13101 bp, 9 predicted proteins | sample KBSMisM62_FD_184313 | JGI IMG/M metagenome (GOLD analysis project Ga0207643, IMG submission 184313) | Miscanthus rhizosphere microbial communities from Kellogg Biological Station, Michigan, USA - KBS Miscanthus M6-2 (SPAdes) (version 2) | ecosystem: Host-associated > Plants > Roots > Rhizosphere...
CCGGACGCAGTGCGGAAACGCCGGTCGCAATCGTCGAGAACGCCTCGATGCCGGATGCGCGTGTGCATTACACGACGCTCGCTGCGCTGCCGGGCTTCCAGTCCGATTCCGGAGGTCCGACGCTGCTCCTCGTCGGACCGCAGTTCCGCGCGCGCGGGGCGCAATACGTCGAAGCGGCGATACCCGACCGCGTCGCCGCCGTCGCCGGGCGTTAGCGGCACCCACGTCGCGTAGCGCGCCCGGCGCGGGCGCGGCAACGCTGGCCGGAGCGGCGATGTAGCGCGTTACCGCGGTATCATTGCCAATGGCCGCGTCCAATGCCGGCGGCACGTGGCAGATTGCCGCGGCTTCCCGTCTTCCGCTCTTCGATCTTCCACCTCAGCAGCAGCGCGCGTGGCTCGCGCAGAGGCTCGCGCGCCCGGCGCCGCCGGCCGCGCAAGGATTGAACGACGGGTTCCGCCTGCCGGGCCGCGAAGGCCGGACCATTCCGGCCGCCGTGCTGGTGCCTGTCGTCAATCGCCCCGCAGGACTGCAGTTGCTACTCACGCAGCGCAGCGCCGATCTGGCCGATCATCCAGGGCAGATCAGTTTCCCCGGCGGCCGCCTGGATCCGGGCGACGCGGATCACGCGGCGGCCGCGCTGCGCGAAACGACCGAAGAGATCGGACTGCCCGCCGCGCGCGTCGACGTGCTCGGCCATTTGTCGCCGTACGAGACCGTCACCGGCTACCGCGTGTTGCCGGTCGTGGGTTGGATCGAGCCGCCGTTCGACCTGACACCCGATCCGGTCGAGGTCGCCGACGTGTTCGAGGTCCCGCTCGATTTCCTGCTCGACACCGCAAACCATCAGCGGCATCACCGGATGCTCGGCGAGATTCGGCGCGATTACTGGGCAATTCCCTGGCTCGATCGCTACATCTGGGGCGCCACTGCCGCGATGCTGCTGATCCTCGAGCGAACTCTCTCCGCCCCCGACTGATGACGACCGTCATTGAACGCGTAGCAGGCAACGGGCGCACGCTCGCATGACGCTGACGTCGTCGCTGCCGCGCGAATCCCGGCTGCGCAGCCTGTCGGCGCACGGCTTCCATCGCATCGTCTATTACGAATGGGGCGAGCGCGACAATCCGGATGTCGTCGTCTGCGTACATGGCATCGGCCGCAACGGTCGCGACTTCGACGTGCTGGGCGAGGCGCTGGCGAAAACCCACCGCGTGCTCGCACCGGACATGCCCGGGCGCGGCAAGAGCGAGTGGCTCCGCAATCCGCTCGACTACGTCGCGCCGACGTACCTGACGACGCTGACGGCGCTGATCGCTGCATCGGGCGTCGACGATGTCACCTGGGTGGGCACGTCGATGGGCGCGCTGCTCGGCATCATGGCGGCATCGCTGCCCGGAACGCCGGTCAAGCGCCTCGTCGTCAATGACGCCGGCCCCGTGCTCGATCCTGCGGCGATTGCGCGCATCGGCGAGTATTTCGGCACCGATCCCACGTTCGCGACGTACGACGAGCTCGCGACCTATGTCAGGACGATCTCGGCGCCATTCGGACCGCTGACCGACGCACAATGGGACCACGTGACCCGGACGAACGCGCGTCAGCGCGACGACGGCACCTGGAGTGTCGGCTACGACCCCGCCATCGCCATCCCGTTTCGCACGGTGCCGGCCCCGGCCAATATTTGGCCGCTGTGGGACGCGATCCGGTGCCCGACGCTCGTCCTGCGCGGCGCGATGTCCGACCTGCTCTCGAGCGACACGGCGCGAGAGATGAGCGAGCGCGGTCCCCGGCCTCAGGTCGTCGAGTTCGCCGGTGTTGGTCACGCACCGATGCTGCTTGCGCAGGATCAGGTCGATACTGTCGTCGGGTTCGTGCGTTCGCCCGTATAATCCTCGCGGCCCAAGATCGGGCACTCACCACTCCCAGTCGTCCTTCGATGCCGCTCGCGCTGCGACTTCCGCCCCTGTCCGAACAATCGGCGAACGCACCCGAGACGCGTCCGTCGCGCGTTGCGGCGTGGCTCACGGAAACGCTGACGCGCGAGCCGGGTTTCGCAGCACGCGTCATCGGTGACGCGCTCGCCGCCACCAATCGCGTCTCGCTTGGCCACTCGCGCCGGCTCGATCTCACCGAGCAATACTGGAAATCCGCGGCGCTGCTGTGGCCGCGGCTCGAGCGGCAATTCACCCGCGCATCGCATCCGCTGCAGGGCGATAACCTCGACGCGGCGAAGGCGTCGCTGACGCTCGCCAATGAGCTGTCGACAGCGTACAAGCGTCTGCTGGTGGGCGAGACGTCACGCCGCTTCCGCTGGGGGGGCCCGCGCCGCACGGTGGCGCTCGTGCGACGCACGTTCCAGGCGACGTCCCGCGTGCTCGCCAACAGCTACCTCGCGTACGCGCCGGTGCCGCTGCAGACATGGTACGACGCGCACGACATCTACATGTACACGCGCGAGCGGAGAATCCACCGCCATCCCGTGACGCTCGACCAGCCCGACGTCACGCTCGAACGGCTCTACGTGCAGTCGTTGTTGCTGGCACTCGCGAATCCGTACGGGTTCCTGCCGAGCCAGCTGCGGACGGTGCAGAACTACCTGGCTGAGCACGCGCAGCTCGCGAAGCTGACGCCGGTGCCGCCGGTGCACCGGATGGCGAAGGCGGTCGCCATCGTGCCTATCGGCCACGATTTTCCGCCGTTCTCGGCGAACAAGGGCGGGTCGGGCGATGGGTCCAAGCTGTACCTGCTGACGTTCGACCTCGCGTTCCAGTTGCAGGCGCAGATTCGGGATCTCGAATCCGGCGGCCCGCTGCCACGCGAAGTCGGCACGAATGCCGAAGCGCGGCTGCCTTACATCGCGCTGCTGAAGCGGCTGTTGCGCCAATGGGCGATTCCGCCGGCGCGGCAGTTCAACCGGCTGCCGTCGCGCGCGCGTGTCGTCATGTGCGCCGGATTACCCGGTGTCTGGCAATACAGCCGCGGCATGAACGGTAGCGCGCAGGGCACCGCTGCGCCACCGCCGATGACGCAGTGCCAAGTCGTCAATCACACGACCGGCGGCTATGCGCTGCGCCAGGTCGACAGCGCCCCGGCCTCGCTGCGCGTCGGCGACCTCATCGCGTTGCGCGTCGAAGGACGGCCGGGCCTCCAGGTCGCGGTGGTGCGCTGGTTTCGCAACACGCTCAACGACGCGATGCTCGAGTTCGGCTGCGAACTGCTGTCCGAGAAGCCCGAGGCGGCGGCGGCAGCGCCGGAAAACGCTGCGGATGGCGAGATGCTGCCGGTGCTCGTGCTGCCGGAAGAAGAAGATGCGGATCTCACCGCGCCCGCACCGCAGCTTGCGGCACCCGCAGGCGCATTCGCGCTCGAGCAGGCGGTGAGCCTGCGCCGGGGCAGCGCGACCGGCTTCGCCGTGCTCACGAAGCTCGTCGAGCAGGGACCGGGATTCGACCTCTACGAATTCGTCGCGGTCCACTGACACCGCGTCTCGCCGTCGCCGGCACGCTCGCGCTGCTCGCGCTCGAAGTGCTGTGGGAGCTCGTGCTCGCGCCACTTGCGCCGCACGGCTCGTGGCTCGTGCTGAAGGCACTGCCGCTCGCGCTGCTGGCTCCGGGCGTGCTGCGCGGCGATCGTCGCGCGCGGCAATGGCTTGCGCTGCTGCTGCCGTTCTATGTCGCCGAAGCGCTCGCCCGTGCGATCGTCGAACAGGGTCGGCATGCGGTCGTGGCCGGCACGACGTGCATCGTCGCGACGGCGACGTTCGTCGCGCTACTCGCCTGGTTTCGCGCCGAGTCCCTTCGGCATCGGGAACACGGTTCTCTCGACGACGCCTGACAATTCGGTGACCGACGCAGCGCCCAGAGCACGCAAGCGCTCGATGACCTGTGCTACGAGCAGTTCGGGCGCCGACGCGCCCGCCGAGACGCCGACGCGCTGCCTGCCTTCGACCCACTCGGGCAGCAGCTCGGTCGCGTTGTCCACCATGTACGACGGCACGCCGCGGTTCGCGGCGACCTCGCGCAACCGATTGGAGTTGGAACTGTTGGGACTGCCGACGACGATCACCACGTCGACGCGCGGACTCATGAACTTGACGGCGTCCTGTCGATTCTGCGTCGCGTAGCAGATATCGTCCTTCTTCGGCCCGACGATGTCGGGAAAGCGCGCCTTCAGCGCGGCGACGATCCCGGCGGCGTCGTCGACCGAAAGCGTCGTTTGCGTGACGTAGGCGAGAAGCGATGGATCGCGAACGTCGAGTGCTGCGACGTCGGCAACCGACTCGACGAGATACACGCCTCCGTCGCACTGGCCCATCGTGCCCTCGACTTCCGGATGACCGGCATGGCCGATCATGACGATCTCGCGGCCCTGGTCGTGCATCTTCGCGATCTCGACGTGCACCTTGGTCACCAGCGGGCACGTTGCGTCGAACACGTTGAGACCACGCGCTTCCGCGGCGACGCGCACGCTGCGCGGAACGCCGTGCGCGCTGAAGATCACCGTCGCACCGTCCGGTATCTCGTCGAGCGCCTCGACGAACACCGCACCCTTCCGCTGCAGGTCGTCGACGACGAAGCGGTTGTGCACGACTTCGTGGCGAACGTAGATCGGCGGTCCGAACCGCGACAGCGCCTGCTCGACGATGGCGATCGCGCGGTCGACGCCGGCGCAAAAACCACGCGGGTTGGCGAGCAGTATGTCCATTTGGGATCCTTGCCTGGGCTGCTAGCGGCGATCGGCCGGCCGCCGATCGAGGAAGCTGTCCACGATCAGCGCGGCGGCGCCGATGGTGATCGCGCTGTCGGCGACGTTGAACGCAGGGAAATACCAGCCGCGATAATGGACGAGCAGGAAATCGACGACGTGGCCAAGCACCAGCCGATCGTAGAGGTTGCCGAGCGCGCCGCCGATGATGAGCGCGAGCCCCGCGCAAAAGAGTGCGCTGCCGCCGCGACGCAGCAGCCACGCCATCGCGACGCACGCGGCAATCGCGATCGCCGCGAACAGCCAGCGCTGCCAGCCGTCCTCGCCGGCCAGGAAGCTGAAGGCGGCCCCCTTGTTGAATGCGAGCACCAGGCTCGCGAACGACGTCAGCGGCAGGTCCTCACCCGGACGAAACGCCGCGAGGATCGCGCGCTTCGTCACCTGGTCGGCCACGATCACGGCGAGCGACAGCCAGAGCCAGCGCAGCGTTCGCCGCGACGGTTCGCGTAGAAGGACGATCGCGTTCAGACTTGGTCTCCCGTGCCGGTCAGGCGAACCTGCGCGGTTCGCCGGCGCCGTAGAGGTTCGCGACACAGCGGCCGCAAAGCCCGGTGTGAGCCGAATCGCGACCGACGTCGGCACGCCAGTGCCAGCAACGCTCGCATTTCGGATGCGTGCTCGGCGCGACGGTGATCGACAGCGCGTCACCCTGGGTGACCCGCGCCGCCGAGGTGATCAGCACGAAGCGCAAGTCGTCGTCGAGCGATGCGAGTGCGGCGTATGTGTCGGCGTCGGCGACGATGTCGACTTCGGCCTGCAGCGACGAGCCGATCCTACCGGCCTGACGCACCGCTTCCAGTTCCTTCTGCACGAGCGCACGCACGGCGACGATCTTGCTCCATCGCGCCGCGAGCGCGTCGCCGCCGGCGATGTCGGGCAGCATCCGCTCCCAGGTGTGCACGAAAATCGTTGGATCGCCGGGCCGGAGGATCGACCAGGCCTCCTCGGCCGTGAACGACAGGATCGGCGCCATCAGTTTCAGCAGTGCGTCGCGGATCAGCGCGAGCGCGGTTTGCGCCGAGCGACGACCGGCGCTGCCCGCCGCCGCCGTGTAGAGCCGGTCCTTGAGCACGTCGAGGTAGAAGCCGCCCAGATCCTCCGAGCAATACGTCTGCAGCCGCTGCACGACCAGATGGAAATCGTAGCGTGCGTAGTCGGCGGCGACGGCATCGGCCATCGCGCGGGCGTTGACGAGTGCGAAACGGTCGATCTCGAGCATCGCGGCCGCGGGTATTGCGTCGCGCTCCGCATCGAAATCCGCGGTGTTCGCCATCAGGAAGCGCAGCGTGTTGCGAATCCGCCGATAGCTCTCGACGATGCGCTTCAGGATCTCGTCGGAGATGGACAGCTCGCCCGAATAGTCGGTCGCACCGACCCACAGGCGCAGGATCTCGGCACCGAGCGTGCCGGCGATTTTCTGCGGCACGACGACGTTGCCCTTCGACTTCGACATCTTGCGGCCTTCGCCGTCGACGGCGAAACCGTGCGTCAGCAACGCCTTGTACGGAGGCACACCGTTCAGCATGCACGAGGTCAGCAGCGACGAGTGAAACCAGCCGCGATGCTGGTCCGACCCTTCGAGATAGAGATCGGCCGGAAATCCCGTTTGCTGCGAATGCGAGCCCGCGCCGGACGCACGGCCGTTGGGGCCGCCCATCACCGTCTGGTGCGTCGTGCCGGAATCGAACCATACGTCGAGCGTATCGGTCAGCTTGCGATAGCGCGCCTCGTCGACGCCGAAGTCCTCGCTGGTCGCCTCGAACCAGGTTTCGATGCCGCCCGCTTCGACCTTCACCGCGGCAAGCTCGAGCAGCGGAAGCGTGTCGGGATGCAATTCGTCGGTCTTTCGGTCAACGAAGAACGGCAGCGGCGTGCCCCATTGCCGCTGTCGCGACAGCGTCCAATCGGGCCGATTGGCGATCATTCCGTGCAGCCGCGCCTTGCCCCACGCGGGGAAAAACTGCGTCGCGTCGATGCCGCGCAGCGCCGTCGTCCGCAGCGTCTGCGCAGGCTTCGTGCCGCGGAATCCCGGGACGTCGTCCATGCCGGCGAACCACTGCGTCGTTGCGCGATAGATGATCGGCGTCTTGTGCCGCCAGCAATGCATGTAACTGTGCGTGAACTTCGCCGCGTGGAACAGCGCGTTGACCTCTTTCAACTTGTCGACGATCCGCGGGTTCGCATCCCAGATCCGCTGTCCGCCGAAGAACGCAAGCTCGCTCGCGAAGCGCCCGTCGCCCTGCACCGGGTTGAGGATTGCGTCGTCCGTCATCCCGTAGCGGCGACATGACAGGAAGTCGTCGATACCGTACGCAGGCGAGCTGTGGACGATGCCCGTGCCCTGCTCCAGCGTCACGAAATCGCCGAGATAGATCGGCGACGCGCGATCGTAGAACGGGTGCCGGAACTCGATGTGCTCGAGTGCACGACCCGGCGCGGTGGCGACGATATCTCCGGCAAGGCCATAGCGCGCGAGGCAGGCGGAGACGAGGTCGGCGGCGAGCAGCAAATGCCCGCGCGCTGTCGCGACGAGCGCATACAACACGTCCGGATGCACATTCAACGCCTGGTTCGCAGGAATCGTCCACGGCGTCGTCGTCCAGATCACGGCGTAAACAGGACCGCCGACGGGTGCCGCGAGGCCGAATGCCTGTGACAATCTGCTCCGCTCGCGCTCAGCGAGCGGGAAGCCGACGTCGACGGCGACGTCGACGCGATCCTCGTATTCGACCTCGGCTTCGGCCAGGGCGCTGTCGCAATCGAAGCACCAGTTGACGGGCTTCAGGCCCCGATACAGGTAGCCCTTCTCGAGCAGCTTGCCGAGCGTGCGGATCTCGTCGGCCTCGTTGCGGTAGTTCATCGTCGTGTACGGATGGTCCCAGTCGCCCAGCACGCCGAGACGCTCGAAGTCCTTCTTCTGCCGTTCGATCTGCTCGGTGGCGTATGCGCGGCACAACCGCTGGGTCTCCGCCGTCGGCAGGTTCTTGCCGTGCGTCTTCTCGATCTGCACCTCGATCGGCATGCCGTGACAATCCCAGCCGGGCACGTACGGGACGTCGAAGCCGGCCAGCGTGCGGCTCTTGACGATCGTGTCCTTCAGGATCTTGTTGACGGCGTGGCCGATGTGGATGTCGCCGTTCGCGTAGGGCGGACCATCGTGCAGGATGAAACGCGGGCGCCCGCGCGAGGCAACCCGTATGGCGTCGTAAACACGATTCGCGCGCCAGGCGGCAACCCACGCCACTTCACGGCGCGCCAAGTCCCCGCGCATCGGGAAGGGCGTGTCCGGCAGATTGAGCGTGGACTTGTAATCGGTGCGGGAATCGTCGGGCATGGCGGTTCTTCAGGGTCTAGCAGACGTACATCGGTCGGACCGGCGGCATTTCAACCTCGCGCGGCGAAATAGTTGCGTGCATCGACGACGTCGTGCGCGATGGCCCGCTTGAGCGTGTCGACGTCCGGGAAGCGTTCCTCGTCACGCAACTTGTGCAGGAACTCGACGGTGATCCGACGACCGTAGATCGACTCGTCGAAGTCGAGCATGAAGACCTCCAGCAGCGGCGTTGCGTCCACCTTCACCGTCGGCCGCACGCCCACGCTTGCAACACCGCGCCGCGGCGCGGCGCCAATTCCATGCACGCGTACAGCGAAAATGCCCGTCAGCGCCGGGCGCCGGCGCAGCGGCACGTTCGCGGTCGGGAAACCCAGCGTGCGGCCGAGCCGGTCGCCGTGCGCGACGCGGCCCGTGATCGCGTAGTTGCGCCCCAGAAGCGCGGCCGCGTGCTCGAGATCACCGGCCGCGAGCGCCGTGCGCACCGCCGTGCTCGATGCGCGCTGGCCTTCGACGTCGACAGTGCGCATCGACTCGACGCTGAACCGTGTGGCCGTCGTGCGCAGGAACGCGAGATCGCCCTGTCGCCCGCGCCCGAAGCGGAAATCCTCACCGACGAGCACCCACTGCGCATGCAACTCTTGCTCGAGGACGTCGCGAACGAAATCGCCCGCCGTCAGCGAAGCAAGGCGCGCATCGAAGCGCGCCACGTACGCGATCGCGACGCCGTACGCGCGGAGCAACTCGAGCTTTGCCCGCAGCGTCGACAGCCTTGGCGGCGCCGCCTTCGGAGCGAAGAACTCGCGCGGATGCGGCTCGAACGTCAACACGGCCGGCGGCAACCGCAGATCTTCAGCGGCCTCGACCAACCGCGACAGCATCGCCTGGTGTCCGCGATGGACGCCATCGAAGTTGCCGATCGTCAACGCGACCGGCGCCTGCCCTGCGCTCGTCAGTTGGCGCTGTACCCGCACTCAGTTGTTCACCGCTCGTCGATGCGGCATCCGTTCAACAAAACCCGTCATTTTAGCGCAGTCGCGTTTTTTCCCCTGCTGCGCACGGCGATGCTTCAGCCGGCGTCGACCTGCTGCCAGCCGCCGTCGACAAGCGGGTGATAGAGCGCGATGCGAACCGGCCGCGGGTCCAGCGCGCGGACGATCCGCGCGTAGCGGTCGAGTTGCGGCCGATAACGGTCGAATTCCTGTTGGAGAAAGTTTGCGGCACTGCCGCCGAGGTGGGCGCCGGTCTTGAAGTCGACGACGTAACGGCAGCCGTCCGCGACGAAGCTGCGATCGACTACGATGTGCACGATCCGGCCGTCCTCCTCGCCCGCCAGCGCCCACTCGCTGCGCGCATCGCCATGCGACGCATCGAACAGCCAGCGGCCCCGCGGGTCGCTGAGCGTACGTGCGATGACGGCGGCAACGCGCTGCGCGGCGCGCGGCCGCACATCGGCTTCGAGCCCCTCGGTCCCGAGTTCGGCCAGAATGCGCTCGTGCTCGCGCTGGAGCCGGCGCTCGTCCCATTGCGCGAGACCTTCCGCGGCAATCTGTGCAAGGAACCGATGCGCGACCGTTCCCACCGCGGCGGCGATGGCATCCGCCCAATCGAACACCAGCGTATCGGCCGGTCGCGCGTACGGCACCGCAATGGGCAGCGGGATCGGCAACGGTGGCAACCGCATGTCGAGCGGCACACGCAGCAGCGAGTCCTCCGCAACGAGACTCGCCGTCGTATCGTCGGCACCGACATCGCCCGGGGGCGGCGGCGACGCAGCAGCGAGCGCGTCCCACAAACGCTCGAGCGGCGTGCCACGCGCAGGCCGCTTCCACTCGGGCGCGTCGTGCGCAGCTTCGGCTACGGCGGTGAGATGCAGCCGTTTCCGGGCACGGGTGGCGCCGACGTAGAGCAGTCGGCCAAGCTCGGCGACTTCCTCGGCCGCGTCGAGCGTGCCGAGCCACTTGTAGACCGGATCGGATGCGGCGTACGTGCCGACCTTTGCGCGCAGCGGTGCAAGGATCAGCGATGACGCACCGTCGTGCTGGCGGACCTTCCAGCGCAGCACCGGTTGCCCCGAGCCACCCGTCTCGATATCGAGTGCCGGGAGGATCACGGCATCGAACTGCAGGCCCTTCGCGCGGTGCAGCGTCATCACCCGCACGGTCGTCGCGTCGGATTCGACCGTCGCTGCGAACAGTCGCTTTGCCAGTGCATTCATCCGCTCGTCGTCGGGAAGGTCGCCACCGCGCTCCTGCTCGGCCAGCAGCGCGAACACGCGATCGGCGCCGGCGCGGTCGAGCGGCGAGGAGATGCACGCGGGCCCGCCCAGCGCGAGCCACGCCGCGCGCACACGGACTGCGAACCGCTGGCGACCCCGAGCGGCAAGCGCCGGATCGAGCGCCGCCCACAGCCGCTCGAGCCGCAGACGGCCGTCGGCCGCGAGCGCGTCCCGCACGGCGGCGTCGGAAATCGCGTCGGGCAGCGGGCGATCGGCCGCGGCATTCGCGATAACGAGCAGGTCGGCCAGCGGAAGGCCGCACCAGGGCGCGCGCAGGATCGCAAGCCATGCGAGTCGATCGGCGGGTTGCGCGAGCGCCCTCGCAAGTGATAGCAGATCGCGTGTCGCCAGCCGGTCGAACAGGCCTTCGAGATCGACGGCAGAAAAGTCGATGCCGGCCGCGCGGAGCGCCGGCAGCAGCGGCTGCGCGTGGCTGCGTGCGCGGACCAGCACCGCGACACTCGTCATGCCTGCTTCGAGCGCCTCACTGACCCTCGCGACGACCGTAGCCGCTTCTTCGCCGCGCGTTCGCGCGACGTCGAGCGTCGGCGTGACGTCGTTGCCGGTGGAAGGGTCGGCGTAGCTCGCGCGAAAACCCGCTTCGCCGCGACCGGCATCGGAGGCGCGCGGCAGCACATGCGCGAACACATGATTGACCCAGCCGACGATCGACCGCTGCGACCGGAAATTGCGCGTGAGCTCGACGACGTCCACCGCAACGCCGGCAACCTGACCGGACATCTGCGACTCGATGAACAGCCGAACCTCGGCCTGGCGGAAGCGATAGATCGACTGCATCGGATCGCCGACGGCGAACAGCGTACGACCGTCATCGGGTTCCCAACCTTCGCACAACCGACCGATCAGCGCGAGTTGCGCGCGCGACGTGTCCTGGAACTCGTCGACAAGCAGGTGGGACAGCCGGTAATCGATCGCGAGCAGCAGATCGCTCGGGTTGTCGGACGTGCCGAGCGCATTGAGAGCCCGCAGCGTCGCCTCGGTGAAATCCGATTGGCCGTGCGCAGCGAATACGCCGGCGAGTGCCTGCGCAGCCGCCGGGAGAATGCGCATCGTGGCGACGACGAACGCCCATGCGTCGTCACCATATGCAACGGGCGGCAGCGATCTCAACCGATGCCACGATGTGGCGAGTTCCGCAACGGCAGCGGCCTCGGCAAGCCACGCGACGAACGCCGCCTTGCGCCGTGCGCGTTCGGACGCGCCAGGTCCGGAGCCCGTTGCCGGGAAGCCGTGGCTCGACTGGACCGCCTTGGTAAACGTGCCATTCCTGGTCAACAGCCAATCCGCGAGTGCCAGCCACGCCGCAAGATCCTCGTCTTCCGGCAGCGTGCCCGCAGCGCCGAGCATCCGCACGGCAGGAATGAACGCGGGCGCGGACGGATCGGTGGCGAAGTGCTCGCTGGCGTTGGCGGCATGCAACTGCAGCGTCGCAACGAGCGCGGCCGGAATGCGCTCGCGGACTGCTCGGATCGCCACGCTGATTTCCCACCGCAGCGCGCGCTCGACGTCGACCCGCAGCGCTGCGGGGTCGTCGGTATACACATGGGTCGGCCATCGGTCGCGCGCCGACAGCATCTGCGCAATCAGCCGCGTCGCGGTCATCGCGTCGTTGTCCAGCCACTTGAGAAACGTCTGCCAGTGCGGATCACCGGCCGGTGCGGCGGCGAGCACATCGCGGGCCGCTTCGGCGTACAGCAGATCGGCATCGTCGACGAAACGCGGCAACGCGCCGAGCTCGGATGCGATCGGTGCCTGGCGCGCGAGCGCGGTCGCCATAGCGTCGATCGTGATGATGCGCAATCGCGACGGCTGCTCGGTCAGTCGCCAGCCAAGCGCGCGATCGCGCGCGAGCGCCGCGCGCGCCAGCCGTTGCGTGAGCGCGACGTGCGCGGGAAGGGGCTCGCGGCGGTCGTCGTGCTCGCTTTGCGCACCGCGCAGCGCCTCGACGACGCGCTCACGCATTTCTGCGGCGGCCTTGCGCGTGAACGTCATCGCGACGATGGACTCCGGCCGTTCGACGATTGCGAGCAGCGCAAGAAACCGCGCGATCAGGAGCTCGGTCTTGCCGGAGCCGGCGGGAGCCTGAACGAGCCACGACTTCGTGACGTCGAGCGCCTGCGCCCGCGCCCGCGCGTCCTGCCGCGCCATTGCGTCGTCGTCAGTCATCGGAAGCCTCGGCCGAAGCCATGCCGTCATCGAGCAGCCGGATGCGGCACAGCGGCTGCAGGCCGCAGTATTGGCAGGTTGACGGTTGTCGCGGCGCGACGCGCGCAACGCCGTCGCGCAGTTCGCGCGCGAGCATTGCGAGCTCGGCGCGCAACGTGGCGAGCGTTGCGGTCCAGTCGCGTGCGGGCACTCGCGGCGACGTGCCTGCGACGTCGAGGCCTGGCCAGGTTTCGGCCCGATCGGCGATGCCCCGGACTTCGATCTCGCCCGCCTTGAGCTTTGCAAACGCGAGTGCGCGTATCGGCGCCGTTGCGCTGCGCTCGACGGCATGTGCGTAGACGGCGAGCTGGATGCCCTCGGGCCGGGGGGCGAACCACCGCGCCGGGCCTGCAACGCGTCCCGACTTGTAATCGACGATGGCAAGGCCGCCTGTCGCGAGCTCGTCGATGCGGTCGACACGGACCTTCACCGCGACACCCTCGACCTCGGTCTCGATCGCGTGCTCGTTAGCCCGCGCCACGAACGCAGGACGCGGCAG
>Ga0207643_10001553_pt1 | contig 13094 bp, 7 predicted proteins | sample KBSMisM62_FD_184313 | JGI IMG/M metagenome (GOLD analysis project Ga0207643, IMG submission 184313) | Miscanthus rhizosphere microbial communities from Kellogg Biological Station, Michigan, USA - KBS Miscanthus M6-2 (SPAdes) (version 2) | ecosystem: Host-associated > Plants > Roots > Rhizosphere...
GAAACATCCTGGGCTACGCGCGGTCGCTTGCCGTTGAAGATATCGGCGAGCAAACCCGGATAGTAAAACTCGTTGAAGAACCACTCGATCGGCGCGACGTTGAATGTCTCCTGGTTGTAGCGCCAGAGGATCTGGTTCCATGAAACGGGCGTGCCGTCGAACAGGCCTTGCGGCGTGACAACCATCCACTCGCCGCCATCGTCGAGCGAGATCAGCGTCAACAATTGTTCGCCGGTTTTAGTGTCCCAAAGAAACGTGCTGCCGTCTTCACTCGCCGACGCGAGCAGACGACCGTCCGGCGTGAAGTCCATCGACTCGATGCCGGCAGTGTGTCCGGTGAACGTGCGCAGTTCATTGCCCGTCGCGACATCCCAGATCTTGATCGTGTTGTCGGTGCCGCCGGTAGCTATCATTTTGCCGTCACGACTAAAGATCACGTTGCTAACGCCACGGCCGTGTCCCTTGATGGCGCCGATCTCGCGACCACTAGCCACATCCCACAGTTTTACCTGGCCCACCGTTTCGACTTTGAGATCCTTCATTAGATCATTCGGGTCTGGCGGCTTTGAACTTTTCTTCGAACCTTTTTGGGGGTTTTGATTCATCGCGCCGCTCATCATCGCGGCGAAATCGATATTTGTCTTCGACTCAAATCCGCCAGTCGCCAGCATGCGCCCGTCGCTGCTGAACGCCAGCGACGTAACGTTGCGGCCCATCGTTCCCGCGGACAGACCGCCGAGCACATTCGTCATCATTGCCGAAATGTCGGCTATGTTCGGCATGGTCGGCATCTGGCCGGGTTTGATCTGGCCGGGCTTGATAACAGGCGGAGTGAATGAAGCGAGTGGCGATGAAGTCAGGTCCCGCAGCTTGCTGCCGGATTGCGCATCCCAAAGCGAGATCTGTCCCGACGATCCGACTGTCCCGAGAAGACGCCCATCGGCAGTGAAACCAAGCTCCATCGGAATCTCGGTTGTCGTAATCGAACGCAGCTCGCGCCCATTCTTAACGTCCCAAAGTGTGATCTGACTGCTAAAAGCTGTTGCAGCCGTCGGGTGCTGATCGACAGGTGGACCATAAGTGACGGCAAGCACGCTTCCGTCGGCGTTGAAACGTGCGCGCTGAAACACGACATTGTTCGACGGCGTGAGCGTGTGCAACAGCTTTCCGCTTGGGCTTTCGATGATCGAGATCACGCCGGAGTTGGGCTTCATCACTGCGACGTTACGGCCATCCGGACTCAAGATGCCATACGTCTTTTCAGATGTCTCAGGAGTAATGCGAAGCCCGCGACCAGTGCGCAGATCCCAGCGCGTGCGACCGCCGGAGACGAGCTCCGAACCGTCCGGGCTGAACGCGACCTGGTAGGCCATGTTTGTGCGTCCGCTCAGGTTTGACAGTCGTTTGCCAGTCTCAGTTTCCCAAACGATCGTGTCGGTATCGAAGCCGCCGGTCGCGATGCGTTTTCCGTCTTCGCTGAAGTTGATAAACGCATCGGCTTGTAAAGCAAGCGTGCCGCTGTTCGGAACTTTCAAAGACGACAACTGATCCAGTGTCGCGGTATTCCAGATTTTCACGATGTAGTTGTCGGAAAGCGCGACGAGCCTGCCGTCGCGACTGAACCTCACCTGGGGAAACTCTTTGCTCGTTGGTCCAAGCTCGCGATCTTTCTTTTCTGTCAGGTCCCAAAGTCTGAAACGCTTCTTGTCGATTCCCGCCGCGAGCAAGTGTCCTTCTGAATTGAATGTAAGCTGAAGGCCGTCGATCTGATCGCTCGGCAGTTTCACGCGACGAACTTCACGCCCGCTTCCGAGATCGAGGATTCTGACCTCTCGATCTTCGCTAACGATCAGGAGCTGTGTGCCGTCAGGTGAGAGAGTCACGCCACCATCAGAACCATTCAAACCGGAAATTGCCTGCATGCCCGATTCCAACGTGCGTAGCTCGCGTCCGGTTGCGAGGTCCCAAACCCGGATCGCATCACTCACGGTGACGAGTTGATTGTTCGGGGCGAACCCAATGAAGTAGACGCCCATCGCCGCCAACACTGTTCCTTGCGCGCCTGCGAGCTTTTGCACTTCGCGCCCGCTCATCACGTCCCAAACAGTGACTGAATTGTCGCCGGCGGATGCAGCGACTAAGCGGTTATCTCGACTAAACGCTACTGACGGAGCGAAGCCGGATGTGATCTGGCCGCTGGTCGAGAGATTGCGCAGCTTGCGATTGGTCGCAGTTTCCCAGAGATAGATCGTGTTACTGCGAAACGTTGCGGTGGCGAGTAGTCGTCCATCGGGACTGAACACCAGACGAGTAGCGCCGAAGAAGTTGTTGTAACCAGTTTGGAGCACAAGCTCCGGCTTGGCTTCGCGCGCCCGCTGGTCTGCCGCGCCGCTCTTCGCGGTGTCACCGCTCTGAATGCCAAGTCCGCGCTTGTCCTGAGGCGTAGGCGTCGGTGTTTGCGCGACGACAGCAGTGGTCAACAACACAATAATGAAAGCGACAACGTAAATCTTATTACTCATAAAGAAGTCCATGAAAACTTAGAATGCTCTAACAACAGCAACCCGACCGCGATCAGCGCGAGCACGTACATTACCGGATGAATCTCTTTGCGGCGGCCAACAATCAGATAAAGGCCAACGTGCGAAATGAAGCCCCAGAGAATTCCCTGGGTGATCGAAAAGGTCAGGGGGATGAGGATTATAGTCAAAAACCCGGGCAAGCCCTCTTCAATTTTCCCAAAATTAATCTGGCTGACGCTTTTGAACATCGACGCGCCCACGAGCAGCAGAACCGGCGCCGTCGCGTATGCGGGAACCATCCCTGCCAGAGGCGCGATGAATAAGCAAGGGAGAAAACACAGGGCAGTGAAGACTGACGTCAAACCCGTGCGTCCGCCGCTATCTATGCCCGCGATGCTTTCAATGTAGGCGGTTCCGGAAGACGTGCCTGCCAGTCCGGCTCCCAATGTTGCAAGCGAATCAACGATCAGGCCCTGTCGAAGATTTCGGGGATTGCCGTGTTCGTCGAGCAGATCCGCTGCATGAGCGACGCCGATGAAAGTAGAGATTGAGTCAAAGAGATCGGTAAAAAGAATCGCAACAATCGCAGGCAGCAACGAGAGTTTCAAGGCGCCGAGAATGTCAGCCTTTAGAAACACCGTCTGAAAGTCAGGAGCGCTGAAAAAACTCTGCGGAGCCTTGATCCATCCCAACGCCGTCCCAACAACAGTGATAAAGAAGATGCCGGCAAGATACGCCAACGGACTGCCACGAGTTATCAGTAAAATCGTCAGTAGCAAACCCATGATCGCCAGCACCGCTTCACCGCCGAGAGTTCCGAGTTTGACGAAGGTGACTGGATCTGAAGCGATGAGCCCGGCGTTTTTTAGACCGATGAACGTCAGGAAGATGCCGATGCCGGCGGCGGTGCCGATTCTGAGCTCGGTAGGAATTGCTTTGGCGATCGTTTCGCGAATCGGCGTGACTGAAATCAGCAGAAAGAGCACGCCCGCCCAAAAGATGATGCCGAGCGCAACCTGCCACCAGACTTTCTGCGTGAGGATGATCGTGAAAGTGAAGAAGGCGTTAATGCCCATGCCGGGCGCGACGGCGAACGGGAGTTTCGCGTAGACGCCCATCAGCAGCGTCATCGTGAAACAGATCAGGACCGTGGCGGTTAACACGCCACTGAAAGCCATGCCTGTTCCGGGTGTCGAGAGGATCGTGGGGTTCACCACCACGATATAAGCCATAGTGAAGAAGGTGGTAATACCGGCGATTGCTTCGGTCCGCAGCTTCATGGGGACGCACAGGATACCAGAATACTTAGGCCGCAGATGAACACAGATCATCTGCGGCCCATTCAGCCCTGCAAGGAGTTCCCCAACTTCTGCGGGCTGTTATCCGGCGGTTATCACGACCACATTCTTTTTAGCGACTGTGGTAATTGGGCGGGTTTTGGATCGCGGTGCGGCGAGACTGGTCGAGTCGCCTGCTATCTGCGCCTGCGCAAAGTAGTAACGATCACCGTCACATTCAAACACTAGCTTCGAGTTTTCAGCGACCTCGCCAATAACGTCGCTCGTTAGAATCATCGCATTCGAGCGTCCGTTGTTGCTTCGTATTTGCAGGATACGTCGATCCGAAGTGGGATTGACCACCGTGAAGGTGTATTTGCCTGCGGGCAAGCTTGTCTTACCCACGTTGAAGGTGAAAGGGATGTTGGCGACGATCCGTTGCGAGCTGCTGCTCTGCGCCTGGGCGTTGGTCGCGAGCACGCCGACCACGATGACGACCGCCAAAGGGATGTAGAAGTATTTTTTCATGATGCACCTCCTGTTTTCTCAAGCAGCATTTTCTGCCTACATTTACTCACGCGCAGGTTTGGTCCGGTTTCCCTCACGACGGCGAAACATTTGTTGTAGACTCTGCTGCACAGCAGACTTATGCAGTCTTCCGAAGGCATCACGCGGCTCCTCGTTGATTGGGGCAAAGGCGATCAGGCAGCGCTTGAAAAGCTAATGCCGCTGGTCTACAGCGAGCTACGCCGTCTGGCGAGCAATTACCTGCGACGCGAGCGTGGCGAGCACACGCTGCAACCCACAGCGCTGGTCAACGAGGCCTATCTAAAGCTGGTCGATCAACGAAATGCGAAGTGGCAGAACCGCGCGCATTTCTTCGGGATTTCCGCGCAGTTGATGCGAAGAATACTGGTGGACCACGCGCGCCAGCACCAGGCTGTGAAGCGTGGCGGTTCCGGGCAGCAACGGGTTTCGATCACGAGCGTTGAAAAGATCGTGAAGCAGCCGGAAGTTGACTTGCTGGCGTTGAACGAAGCGCTCGATGAGTTGGCGAAAATGGATCCGCAGCAGAGCCGGATTGTTGAGTTGAAGTTTTTTGGTGGGCTGTCGATTGATGAGATTGCGGAAGTGCTGGGGATCGGCCACGCCACAGTCGAACGCGACTGGAAATTGGCCCGCGCCTGGCTGCGCCGACAATTGGAGTGAGGGACTTGGCGCGAATCGTGCGCGTGTATGTTCAGAGTTCAGCCTTTAGGCTGCGGTTTTAATACAGAGGCAAGCTAAAGCTTGAACTCTAAACTGAATCATGACTCCCGAACGGTGGCAACAGGTTAAGGAGATTTTTAACTCGGCGATAAATTACCGGCCGGAGGAGCGGAGCTCGTTTATTTCGCAGGCGTGTTCAGGTGATGAGAATTTGCGCAGTGAGGTTGAATCGCTGATCGAGTCGCACGAACAGAGCGGGAGCTTTATCGATAAGCCCGCGTTTGAAGCTGCGGCGTCGTTGTTGGCCGGCGACCGGCCCGAGCTGCATCCCGGCCAAACGATCGGTTCATACGAAGTCGTCTCTTTTCTGAGTCGCGGCGGCATGGGCGAGGTTTATCTCGCCGAAGACAAGCGACTCGGTCGCAAAGTCGCCCTCAAGCTTCTGCCCACATCATTCACCTCCGAAGACGATCGACTGCGGCGATTTGAACAGGAAGCTCGATCAGCTTCCGCGCTGAATCATCCAAACATCATCACGATCTACGAGATCAGGCAAGCCGCCGGCGCGCACATCATCGCGACGGAGTACGTCGAAGGCGAAACGCTGCGCCTGCGCCTGAGTCGATCGGCGCTCACGTTATCCGAGGTCCTCAACATCTCGATCCAGATCGCCGACGCGCTTTCCGCCGCGCACAAAGCCGGCATCATTCATCGCGACGTCAAACCGGAAAACATAATGCTGCGGCCCGATGGCTACGTGAAGATCCTCGATTTCGGGCTGGCCAAACTGAGCGAACAAGCGTCGCCGGCGGTCGCTGCTGAAGCGCCGACGCTCCAGGTGCGCACCGGTTCCGGGATCGTCATCGGAACGGCCGGTTACATGTCGCCCGAACAAGCGCGCGGTCTCGGCGTGGACCACCGTTCCGACATCTTCAGCCTGGGCGCAGTGATTTACGAAATGCTCGCGCGACGCAAACCGTTCGAAGGTGAAACGCCGAGTGACACGCTCGCGGCAATCCTAAAAACCGAACCGCCTTCACTGACGCGCGTCGCGCCCGGAGTGCCGCCGGAACTGGTGCGCATCGTCAACAAGTCGCTGCGCAAGGATCGCGAAGAGCGATACCAGGTCGTCAAAGATCTCTGGCTTGATTTGAAAGCGTTACGACAAGAGCTCGAATTTCAGAACAAGTTTGCTTCTGAAAGTGATGTAAATGGAACGCAGGTGCTGCTTCCCGGTGAACAGACTGCCGCCATGTCAGAACCACGGCCCACGCAGTCTCGCAGCGCGATCAGCGACTCAATTACGCTCGAGATCAAACGACATAAGCTCGGAGCTGGGCTCGCGTTGCTGGCAGTGCTGTTCATCGCCGGCGCGGCCACATACGGAATTTACAACTGGGTCAATCGTAAGCCGCCTGTAGCACACTTTTCCGAGGTCAAGTTCACGCGTTTGACCAACTCCGGAAACGTGATCAACGCCACGATCTCTCCTGACGGCAAGTACATCGTCTACATCCTGAGCGACCGCGGCACCCAGAGTCTTTACATTCGCCAGGTGAGCACGCCAAACGACAAGATGATTTTGCCGCCTGCTCCGGTCGGGATTTTTGCCGTCACCTTTGCGCCTGATGGCAACGAACTTTTTTACGTCATCAAGAAGAACCTCGACGCCGGCACGCTTTATCGCATGCCGGCGCTTGGTGGCACACCAGTCAAGGTGCTCGAGAAGATTGATGGACCGATCAGTTTCTCACCAGACGGGAAGCAATTCGTACTGTTGCGTGGCAACTATCCAAACCTGGGCGAGAGTGCGCTGGTGATTGCCAACGTGGATGGGAGCGGTGAGCGCACGCTGGCGGTGAAAAAGCCTCCGGAACGTTTCTTACAAATCTTCTTCCCTGGTCCATCCTGGTCGCCTGACGGAAAAATCGTTGCTTCCACCGTGGGATCGATAGCCGGTCGCAGTAAAGTAGTTGGCTTCTCGGTCGCGGATGGAAGTGAAAAGGATCTGTCGCCGGTATCCTGGCCGTTTGCGGCGCGTGTGATGTGGTTGCCGGACATGAGCGGACTGTTAGTGATAGCCGGAGAAACCACCATTTCCGCCCAGCTTTGGATCATCAGCTTTCCCGAAGGCACCGTCAGGCGCGTTACAAATGATTTGAATAGTTACCGCAACATCGGATTGACCCAGGATGGCAAGACGTTGACCACGGTCCAGTCGCAGGGGCTCGTGCATCTCTGGGTCGTGCCGAAAGGTGACGCGACAAAAGCAGTCAAGCTGCCGGCCGGAAACGTGAGTAACTTCTTTTCTTCGACAGGTAGCAATATCTCGTGGGCGCCCGACGACCAGATCGTTTATGTTTCAAACGAAAGTGGAAGCACCAACATCTGGATTACAGATGAGGGTGGCAAAAACCGCAAACAGTTGACGGCTAATCAGGCGCCAAATGTTTCGCCGGTGGTTTCCCCTGATGGACGTTACATAGTGTTTGTGTCCTGGCAAAACGACAGGAGAAATCTCTGGCGGATGAATCTCGACGGCAGTAATCTGGTGCGATTGACTTCGGGTCTTGCCGATTCATTCCCTGCGATTTCGCCGGACAGCCGCTGGGTTATTTATACAGCGACCGACGGCGCGAAGCCGACGCTCTGGAAAGTCTCGATCGATGGCGGCACGGCGGTTCAAGTCACGGACAACGTGGCTACCATAGGAACGGTATCGCCTGATGGCCGGTTCATCGCCTACGCGTATCCCGAATCGGCGGATCCGTTTGCGCCGCCCAACCGCATGGCATTCATTGCGTTTGAGGGTGGTCCAGTTGTTAAGACCTTCAACGTGATTCCCAGTGGCACTGTTTCGACCGTGTTCCAGTGGGCGGCTGACGGCAAATCAGTTCTCTACTCGGTGAACTCAAACAATGTCAGCAACATCTGGAGCCAGCCTATTGACGGTGGTGAACCGAAACAGATTACCGACTTCAAAGACATGTTGATTACGGGTTTTGCATGGACACTCGACGGAAAAAAGTTGGCGTGTACCCGTGGCACGTTGTTCCGCGATGCGGTGCTGGTGACGGATTTGAAATAGATTTGGAGAACGACAAATGGACCTGCGGGTATTGCTGACAACCTTTGGAATAATTTTTCTCGCCGAGATGGGCGACAAGACGCAACTTGCCGCGATGACGATGGCCGCGGACACTAAAAAGCCGTGGGCCGTTTTTCTCGGCGCGAGCCTGGCGCTGACGGCGGTTTCGGCATTGGGTGTTTTGGTAGGAAGTGTTGTTGGTGATTACGTGCCGCTCGAATGGGTGAAGCGAGTCGCGGCGGTGGCGTTTATCGCGATTGGCGTGTTGATGTTGTTTGGAAAATTCTGATGCCTCAAACTCCCCACATCGAACGACACTTCACGTCGAGTGAAGTCGTTCGCGATGTCGTTATCGGAATGGCTGATGGTCTAACAGTGCCATTTGCGTTGGCGGCAGGATTGACGGGCGCCATCGATCACACGGCCATTATTGTCACTGCCGGACTCGCGGAGATCGCGGCGGGCTCGATCGCGATGGGTCTGGGCGGTTACATGGCTGCGAAGAGCGACGCCGAGCACTACGCGAAGGAACGCGAACGTGAGAAGCGCGAAGTGGCGGAGATTCCGCATGAAGAGATGCGGGAAGTTGCGGAAGTGTTTCAGGCGTACGGGTTGAGTGAAGATGAGACGTGGCCCATCGTGCAGGCGTTGAAACGCCAGCCGGGCAACTGGGTCGACTTCATGATGCGTTTCGAGCTGGGCCTGGAGAAGCCTGATCCGCGTCGCGCACTCACCAGCGCGCTGACGATTGCGGGCGCGTACATCGCGGGCGGATTGATTCCCCTCTCGCCGTACTTCTTCTCAGACACGACGTCAACAGCCTTGCTGTATTCAGTCGGGCTTACCCTCATGGCGTTATTGATTTTTGGATTTGTGAAAGGGCGCTTTACCGGAACTCGTCCCGTGAGGAGCGCCCTTCAAACCGCATTCATCGGAAGTGCCGCCGCGGGCGCCGCCTTCGGCATCGCAAGGTGGATCGGTGGATAAGATTAACCACAAAGACACTAAGGCACGAAGTTCTTCTTAAAGAATAACTTTTTGTGGCTTAGTGTCTTTGTGGTTCACATTAGTTCTTCGCTAACACGACCGGTGCGTTCTCGGCGGCGCGGATCTTTTCGAAGAATTTTCTCACCGCCTCGTAATCCGCGGGAGCGATGGTCGTGGCTTTCTGTGACAAACTGCGCTTGAACACCAGCTCGTTGTTCTTCACTTCGTAACTCGTCACATACGAACCAAACGGCGTCTCGATCTTCACTGCATCCGGAACTTCGTCAACAGTAAACCCGGACGGCAACTTGACCAGAACCGTTTCCGAGTAAGCATTCGCTCGCAGCACGACCGGATGCTTGCGGTTGGGCGCAGTTAACGCCAAACCTTCACGTCGCGACACGATCGCAGGCTTGAACACCAGCAACCGACCCTGCATCAGTTGACCATACTGGATCGCACTAAACTCAACATTCAACGTGAACCGCCCGTCAGCAGAGTTATCGGACGGCTCCATCTTTTTGAGTTGCGCTGAAGTTGCCCCGGACGTGAGCCAGCGTTCGATCATGTCGGTGTATTCCGGTTTCGAGAGCCGGCGAAACTCGGTGCGGAACCGCGCGGCAGTCTGCCCGTTCGCTTGCTCTTTAATCTGACCGGCAATCGCGCCATCCGCTTGCAGTTCCAGCGTCGCGAAACGTTCGAGCTGATTCATCTCCGGCGGCGTGACCGGCATGCGCACCAGATCAGTTTCACCTTTCGAATCGATCAGCGCGAGACTGCCCTGAAGATGAAACGGCAGATCGCCGATCGGGGTTTCTTCGTCAGTCGGATCGAAGATCAACATGCGGCCGAGCGTCGGGTGCTGAATGATCGTGCTGCCCTGAGTTTGATCGCTGACCTTCACGGCGATGATGCAGTGATTGAACTGTTGCGGCGACGGCCACGAAGCGCGCACGTAATTCGGATCGCCGGAATAGATGCTCACCGGGATAGCAACGATTCCGACCACCTTGAGCATGGCGCGCATCAGGTTTGCTTTGTCTTTGCAGTCGCCGTACGACTTCGCGAAGACCTCGTTCGATGCGTGTGGGCGATAGCCGCCGCCGCGTCCGAGCCCGGTCTGAATCGAAATGTACTGGATGTTCTGCACGTACCGGGCAATCGCGCGGATCTTCTCGATCTCGGTTTTTGAGAGCGCCGTGAGCTCGTAAGCCTTTCGCGCCAGCGCGTCGTCGACGATCACCTGCGGATCTTCCAGCTCACTCATCCACGCCGCGACTTCGCCCCAGTTTGAAAACGTCTTGATCGACAACGATGCTGTCGCGGGCGGGTAATAACTCACTGCCAATCGTGGCACGAGATGAGTCAAACTCGGACTCATTGGCTCGAGAGGAACCGGCGGAAGGTTTGAGAGCGCCCACGAATAGCTTGTGCCATTAACTGTCGGCTCGATTTTTGGATAGTTGAAAGTAACTGCTTCGGCGCGCCAGCCTTCGGGAAGCGTCAGGTTGTAACGCGAGCTGATTACGGGTAGCGAACTCTGGAATTCGCGATCAGTCTGGCTAAAAACAGATCGATCCTCGGTGGTGTAGCTGTAGGCAAAGACAGCGCCCGCGTCGGCGTCACTACTGGCGGAGATTCTCCTGACGCGATACTCGTTGTAAACGTCGTTGAGATCGGCGGCGACGTCGAGTGTGTCGTCTTTACCGTAACGCTTCGCTTCGCTGCCGGGCCGGATCAGCCACGCGCGAAACTCTTTGACTTTGCCGACATCGGGAAGGTAGCCCACGTGGGCCACCGCAAACTCGCGTCCCTCGCGCCGAAGAATGCGAACGGCGTAGTTGTAGACTTCGGTGGTGCGCCCGTCAGACCCGATGGTCGTCATTTGATCGTCTACGAGGACGACGGCGGGCACATCTTTTTCGTAGTCCGGGACCTTGATCGTGGCGGCCTGTTGCACCCATTGTGGAGTTTCATCACCGGGCGCAGCGCTGGCAGACACTGCAAATATTAGGATCCCAAGGATCGCGAGTCGTAATTTCATTAATTTATTTAGCCGCAGATTTCGCAGATGAACGCAAATCAGTATCAGCGTTCATCTGCGAAAATCTGCGGCCAAACCTCCTATCAATTCGTTGCAGTCTGTTTCAGCGCGATGCTGTGATTGTCCTGTTTGTGCATCACGTCGAAATAGTTCTTGAGTGGACCATAGGACTCCACCGGGAACACGATCGAGCCGTCACCGCCGAAGAAAAATTTGCGCTTGTAAAGGAGCAGCGAGCCATCAGTGCTGGCCATGATGCTGACCTCGTATTTGGAAATAGCGCCGCTGCCGAAAGGCGCCGGAGCGTCAGCATTATCGAGCGCATAACCTTTAGGCAACTCGATGTCGACCTGGTCTTGTTCGGACCAGGGATAGTGGAAGTAGATCGGATACTTGCGACCCGTGGTGGCGAATAGCGGGGCTCGTCCGTGTTGGAAGAAGGCCGGCTGTATGAAGAGTCGTTTGCCGGTGCGCTGAGCGTAGTTGGGAATGCGCACGTGAAATGTATAGATCAACGGCTTGACGTGATCGGTGACGTTCTCCATCTTGATGCCGGAGATCTCGGCCGCACTCATCTGCTCCTTAACTTCTTCTCTCAGGCTTTCTTCGCGTTCGTTTTCCGACTCGTCGTCCATATCGTGTTTTCTCTCGATCGCGAAATGGCCCGTGTACTCGAGGCGGACATCACCTTCCAGAGTGCCGTCATCACTAAGCTTCAACTTGGCAGTTCTCTTAACCAGCGACTTGTCCGCCTTTGACATTGGTGTGTCAACCCAAACCGGTTGTTTGGGATCGGTAATCAGTGCCGGCTGGCCTTCTTCCTGCCAGCGCAGCATTCCGAATGGGATGTAGCTGTAACCGGGGTTGAAAAATTTCCAGGTGCCACCGACGTTGACCGCGATATTCAGCGGATAGACGAAGTAGCTGTTTGCGACGCTCTTGTCGAAAAACTGATCGCCACGATCGGGCGAGAGCACTATGCGAGCATCGAAACCAGAGGCATTTGCAAGTGCTGCAAATAACCAATCGATATCGACGCTTGTTCCCACACCTCTCTTCAGTGTGTCTGATGGATTCTTGTTGTCTTTGAGCCTGGCCCGCTCGTCAGGTGTCAAACCCGAGACGTCGCTGCTGGCATTCTTGATCTTGGTGCGACAGAATTCGAACAGTCGTTCCAGCTTCTCATCATCGCTTTTCGCGCCTGCTATGAGTGTGGGCGCCAGTTTTTTGATTTCGTCGTTGGGCTTGATTAGCGACTTGGTCACGTCGTAGAAGCTCTTGGCGTAGTCCGTCCAGTACTTGTCAGCACTCATTTTGTCGTCACTTACCCTTTGGTAATAGACCAGCATCCACGTCTTTACCTCATTCTCCGGAGGCATGCGCGACTCGTCATAGATCGCCGGCACGTCGGTCATGGTGGTGCTGTAGAAGCCGTCTTTTTCTTTTACCCAGGGAGTCGGTTTGCCGTGGAATGTGAGGGACCTGAAAGTCATGCCTTCGTAGCTGTATGGCTTGATCAGGTACCGAACGCGTTGCACCGGTATATCGCGTTGAAACTGCAAACGAACGTTATCCGCATTCGTGCTCACCCAGACCTCACGCCAGCGGTATTCGATGATGCAGCCGGGTTCGACCGCGGGCATTGCAAATGAGCGAGCCTTGTATTTCAATCCGCTCGTCTTCACGACTGTGCGGTCGAAAATATCCTTTTTGTTTAGCTCAACAATCGAACCGTCGGGCTTGATCGTGCGGGCCGCGATATCGTTAACCTTGATCTCATTGCGAAAGATCTTGCCGTAGATCAGATCGACTTTGCTTTGCGATTCCCGGCCACGATCAGTGAATACCTTGACTCGGATGTAGTGGTTGAAAATCAGATCGCCGTCGGGATTGTCGTCAATCCTGACTTCCCAGAAAATGGCTTCGGCGTCTGCTTCTTTCTCGACAGTCGCGGTTTTCAGTGCCAG